>Ga0306926_10010711_pt1 | contig 10145 bp, 8 predicted proteins | sample flu12Cox44000178_FD_203759 | JGI IMG/M metagenome (GOLD analysis project Ga0306926, IMG submission 203759) | Lab enrichment of tropical soil microbial communities from Luquillo Experimental Forest, Puerto Rico - flux8day.12C.oxic.44.000.178 (v2)... | ecosystem: Environmental > Terrestrial > Soil... | reverse complement strand
GGCATCGATCGCAAAGAGTACCGCCTCAGATTGGCTCTTGTAGGGACCGTGTTCTTCGTCATCGAACTTGACCATCCAAACATCGCTGTGGGCCGTTAGCCGCTCGACGAAGTATCGAGCAATAGCCGGAATGCTCCATGGGAGACGCCCAAGTGTTCGTGATCTCCCAAACGCTGGGGACCGCTCCGAAGGCCCCGTACTAATCGCAACATCGTGCGGTGCAACAAGGCAAATTAGGACACCCCCGGGTTTGACGGTCGTTTTGCGGAGCAGCAATCCGGGACTGCAAATGTCCGCTATGGGTCAAATGCAGACATTTCGCTGAGTTGCCGTGACGTCCGCTATTCCCCCGAAAGCGGACATCGCTGAGCGCGATCGCCATGTCCGCTTTGTGCCAAAAGCGGACATTGACGCGGCTGACAAAGAGGATGAAAGGAGGTTTGTTGGCGCGCCTGCCGTGGGCCGGCGAGAAAAACGACCACGGTGCACGCACGCGACACCTACTGGTCATCCAGTTAATCGCGGCTTGCTGCGGCGAACGCCGATGCTTGCCTTTAGCTAAAGCATTCCCCCGAACCTATGCGCGTCCAGCGCTCCGGAAGGCCTTTGCTACCTTTGCGGCGGATTCGAAAGTGGCGTGAGCCTCCTTCGCAGTCATTGCCGGGGTGGTCTCGATATCAGACAAGCTGCCTCCCGCGGCAGCGGCGAGTATCGCAGAGGCGGCGGCCTTGGCATCGGGGAACTCGCCGATAGCCAGCCAGTCACGGGGGCCGAAAGTCAAGTACCAGCCGACGAGCCTGCCTCCGGCACTCTCGAAGAGTTTGGAAACGGCTTCCTCACGATTTTCAGGCTTAGCCACCATACCCTTGACGGCATCTGAAGTGAAACGTCCACGTGAAATGTAGATTGGCATGGCTCTCTCCTGAACAACTCTGTTTACTTGATTCCAATGACGGAATGGCCCACCCATTGGCAGGGTCGCGACCGTGTTGAATCCTTCTGCAAAATGTCAGCCGACGTAGGTTGCACGTCGTTGGGCTTCAGCCTCACTAACAGTCTTGGCTTCCGCCGGTAATTGAAGAACTGTAGCTTGCTGACCTTCAAGCAAGAATGTCAGGAGCACGATCTGGCCGTCCGGAAATTCCAGCGCATCGTGATGAGCGTGGACCTTTTCTTTGTTGATTTGCCGAAAGATTGCCGTCTTGTGATTGATTACTTTACCCCGCCAAGGCAACAGACCAATCGGCAAGCACCTAACTTCGTCGGCAAAGGACAACTCCGTTCCTGGTCGAAGACAGACCACTACGCTCACGTCTTCCGATGCCGAAAACCCGCGCGTGCAAGTAAAAAAGTCGCGCGTGGTAAGCTTGTCGCCAATTTTTGCCGGCCGCGATTTAACGCCGTGAAGGCTGTAATCACACATCTGGGACCTCCCTTCGGAAAGCCCCTCAGCCTAATCAAGCCTACGCTTTTTTCCGTCCTCGCGCATCAGCCAAGTGCGAACTGACGCTCGAGTGCCGCCTACGATTTGAGCGCGATAAAAACACAAGGGCCCACAGTGTTGATGTCCGCTAAGGGTCATAAGCAAATATTACCGTACTTCAATGCAATGTCCGCTTTACCCCCAAAAGCGGACATGTGCGGTGCAACTACGGATGTTCGCTATGGGCTAAAAGCGGGCATTGATGCTTCACGGTCCGGTGGCGAGCGTTTTGGTCTTCGACAGGAACTATGTCACATTCCGAGCTTGCGTTTGCAGATGTTTACCGTGCATTTCGAGAGATATTTTGGTTGCCCATGCTGACCGCTAAACGACTACGCAAAGTCCTGAGTTACGCCCCTACAACTGGGATATTTCGGTGGAAGGTGAGCGTTAGCAGTCGCGCTCCTGTTGGCGCTATTGCCCGCGCAAAGAATGGGAGGGGTTACCATCAAATTCGCTTTCGTGGTCGGCCTTATTCGGCAAGTCGCCTTGCCTGGCTTTATATGACTGGCAACTGGCCGAACTTCGAAATCAGCTATATCAACGGTAAGCCGTCTGACACGAGATGGGCAAACCTTCAGGAAGCACCATCATCGCAAAATCGCAGTCGCCCCCAGAGGAAATAGCTAAAGCGTTTGCGGCTGGAGTGGTCAGAAAATCATGTCCGCTTTACCACCGAAAGCGGACATTGCAGGCCGACAGTTGAATGTCCGCTTTGTGCCAAAAGCAGACTCACGCAATGCAGCAAAAACGCTTATTCAATAACCTCGTCAGCAATCAGCAGAAAATCGCGAGAGACTGTAAGACCTAGTGCTTTCGCGATCTTTAGATTGATGACCAGTTCGAATTTGGTTGGCTGTTCGACGGGCATATCGGAAGGCTTTGCGCCTTTGAGGATCCTCGCCACCATTGCACCATCTTGCTCCCACATCGCCGGAAGGCTGGGTCCGTAAGACATCAGGCCTCCGGCTTCCGCATGTTCCCTCCACTGATAGATCGCCGGAAGCCGATACTCGGCTGCACGATCAATGATCTCCTGGTAAAGTGAAGCGAGAAACGGCGATGAGAAAACATTGACTGCTTGTGCGTGACTATCACGTGCGGCGCGAAACACACCGTCAAGGTCGTCGCGATGCGCCACCTCCAGGATTTGAAGTTTCAATTTCAAGGTACGAGCTGCGTTCTCAGACATCGCGACTTGAGAGGGGCCGGTAGTCGGATCCCACAGGCCAACAACGCGAGACAGTCCCGGCACAATCGTTGACAACAATTCTAGTCGCTTTGCGCTGAGCTCCGCGGCAACGATGCTGATGCCAGTGGTATTGGCCCCAGGCCGCGAGAGGCTGCCGATGAGCCCGGACCCAAGGAGATCGTCGCCGATGGTGACAATCGGGATAGTACTAGTGGCCCCCTGGGCTATTTTGGTCCCACCATCGCCGAATGTCGCAATGACATCGACGTTCGCGCGTACCAGATCGGCTGCCTGATCGGCCAGTTGTTCTTGCCCTGCCTGGGCGTAGCGAAGTTCGATCGTAACATTCTGACCCTCGACATAACCCGACCGGCGAAGTCCCTCCCGAAACGATTCCATGCGGGGCGAAACAGGCGGACCGGCTCCAGGCCAGAGCAAGCCGACTTTGGCAGAGCTCGCCTGCGCGCGCACCGCGAGCGGCCATGCCGCCGCCCCGGCGCCAAAAAGAGTAATGAATTCACGCCGGTTCATGAACTGCCCCTCAAGCCGAGTGCCAACACTAGCACATCATCGAATGGGGTGTGCATCGCAGCTGAAGCAGGTCGGCCATGTCCGCTTTGGGTCAAAAGCAGACATCGAGGCGTGTCCTGCCGATGTCCGCTTTACCCCCAAAAGCGGACATTGCCGACCGACAGCTGAATGTCCGCTTTGTGCCATTAGCGGACATTGCCGCGACTTTACGCTATGTTGATCATTCAGCACCGATAGGATTTCTGAGCTTACCGCAAGAAAAGCCCGCGGACCGGGAGGAACTATCATGAGCTTTTTCAAACTGGCTATGCCACCACGGATGGCGTCCGCCGCAAGCGCCTTCGTGCTGCTTGCGCTGACAGCTGGCGTGACGCAGGCGACTGATGACAAAACCTATGTGATGAAGCTCGGTACCGCGACGATTAATGATGCACAGCATGAATGGTGCAAGCGGTTCGTTACGATGGTTGAGAAAGATTCTGGCGGCCGAATAAAGGGAGAGATTTATCCGGCGAGCCAATTGGGACCGATACCCCGCCAGATCGAGGGCGTCCAGTTCGGCGCGATTCAAGGTTATGTCGGGCCGCCCGAATTTTTGGTCGGCGTCGACGATCGTTACCAGGTTCTGTCGGCTCCCGGTCTGGTCACCGACATGGAGCACGGAATTCGGGTTGCGAGCGATGTGGAACTGAAAAAAATGATGTTTAGCTTGGGCGCCAGCAAAGGGATCCACGGCGTTGCGCTGTTCGTGTCCCAGCCCTCTTCGATTGTCTCGCGTAATCCAATCCGTCACCTATTCGACATCAAGGGAAAGAAGCTGCGTGTCCTTGCAGCCGACATGCAGCAGGAAATGCTTAAACGGCTAGGTGCGTCCCCTATTGCGATGACGCTCGCTGATGTGTTGCCGGCGATTCAGCAAGGCGCCATCGACGGCGCGGTGTTGGCTCTGACGGTTGATACGACACTACGTGTTTACGATGCTGCGAAATATATCACTGAGACCAATCAGCCGTTCATATTCTCGATGTCTTTTCTCAGCAAGAAATGGTTCGACGCGCTACCCACTGACCTGCAGACGATTCTCGATACGGACGGGGACAAGGCCGCGGCCGAGGTCAATCCCTGGGAAGCGGATTTCTATATCAAAGAGGCTCAGATTTGGTCGGAGCATGGGGAGATTATTAAGCTGCCGGCGAACGAGCAGGCCGAGATGATGAACAGCCTCGAATCGGTCGGCCAAGACGTAGCAAAGCGCAAACCCGAGCTTGAAAAAGCGTACGAGGTATTCGCTGCACTGGCAAAGCGAACGAAATAGATGGCTACTGCGCGGCTCGGCTGCGGGGGTAACGATGTGAAGAAACCCTGGTCGGGGTTGGTTGAGCCAGGGCAGCGCAATTGGCCGCATTGTGAACCTGTATTCGCCATCATAGTTTGACCTTGCCGGGTGCCAAGGCCGCCACGCGCGCCGACACCTAACGGGGGTTGCAACAAAGTCATGGATTCCAGCAAGCTGAACGGCGGCACGGTGTCGCCGAACACGACTCTATCGCCCCTCCATCAATTTCTGACCGATTGCCACGGCCGACTTTTCAACAACCACCAAGGATCGGTGGCCGATTACATTCCAGAACTGAAAAAGGCAAAGCCGCACTACTTCGGAATAAGCCTCGCGACGATTGACGGTCACGTCTATGAGGTCGGAGATAGCGCCGTCCCCTTCACCATCCAATCCATTTCCAAGCCATTCGTCTTTGCGCTGGCTCTGCAAACCCTCGGCGCCGATAAAGTGGAAGCAGTTATCGGCGTCGAGCCGAGCGGCGACACATTCAATTCGATACGCCTGCGAGCCGATAACCGCCCCTATAACCCGATGGTCAATGCCGGCGCCATTGCGTGCTCGGCGCTCATTCATAAAAGCAGAGGCAATGAAGCGTTTCCCTGCATCCTCGACGCGTTGAGTCGATTTGCTGGCCACAAATTGAGCGTTGATGAGGCGGTGTTTGCTTCCGAGCGCGAGACTGGCGATCGCAATCGAGCAATTGCTTATCTGCTCCGCAACTACGCCGTCGTTGAAGGTGACGTTGGCGCCATTCTGGACGTGTATTTCCGCCAATGCTCGGTGCTGGTGACGGCGCGCGATCTTGCGGTTATGGCGGCAACGCTCGCGAACAATGGCGTCAATCCGCACACCGGCGAGCAGGTCATGAACCCATATGTGGTGGCGCGTACCCTATCCGTCATGACCAGTTCGGGCATGTACGATTATGCCGGCGAATGGATCTATCGTGTCGGCATGCCGGCCAAGAGCGGGATCGGCGGCGGCATTGTCGCGGCGCTGCCGGCGCAATTAGGCCTTGGCACGTTTTCGCCGCGCCTCGACGAACATGGCAACAGTGTACGCGGGCTGAAAATCTGCGAGGCGCTATCGACGCGGTTTGGCTTGCACGTGCTTAACCGCTCAGGCGATGTACGTACCTCCGTGATTGCCGACTACGACATCGGCGCTATCAGATCGAAGCGCAGCCGCCTGGCCAGCGCTGAGAAAGTTCTGGAAAAGCATCACAAGGACATTCGCGTCCTGGAACTGGTGGGAGCGCATTCTTTTGCCACCATGGACTATGTATCGCGATGCCTTGCGCAGCACCCTGCGCCTCTCTCGATCCTCGACTTTCGCCGGGTTGCCTCGATCACCACTGCGGGCGCCCTGCTTCTTACCGATATGGTGCGCAGTCTCAATACAGCAGGCGTAACCGTGATCCTCACGGGATTCCCAACAAAAGGAGAGACCTGGGCTACGATCAATCCTTTCTTTCGCGACATCGACCACTTGCACGTGTTTTCGCTGCTCGATGAAGCGATCGAGTGGGCAGAAGATCAAGTCATCGTCCGTCATGGTGGCGGAACGGCTGCAGAAGCTAGCGGCGATCTGAAGGAACAGGCGATACTGACGGGATTAACGGAGAACGAGCTGACCAGACTCGCCGATCTTGGGACTCTACGACGTTATTCCTCCGGCGAGCGCATTATCGCGGCGGATGAGCCGGGGAGGTCCTTGTTCTTTTTGCAGAGCGGCATGGTGAGTGTAAAGCTGCCGAGTGGCGTCCGTCTGGCTACCCTCGATCGTGGCATGGAATTTGGCGAGATGGCCCTGCTCGATGAACGGCGAACCGCTGACGTGTGGGCCGACACCGATGTAACCTGTCTAGAATTGCCTATCGAAGAATTTGATCGGTTTCGACGCAAGCATCCTCATATCGGCGAGCATATAGCCCGCAATCTCGCCGCGATTCTTGCACGACGACTTATCCTAGCTAACGCAAAAATCGATTTGCTGAGCGCCTGATCGAGGCCTAACAACTAGCGGTGCGATTGATGTCCGCTATTCACCCAAAAGCGGACATTCCTCAGCGCCGTCTCGATGTCCGCTTTGTGCCAAAAGCGGACTCATGCACTGCAGCATTGACCGTCACATCCAGCGCCGCACCCTCGCGACGTAGTTGTCATATACCGCCCCAAACTGGCGACGCATTTTTGCTTCTTCAAAGGGAATGTGGACGCAATTCACAGTAGCGAACAGGGCTATGGGGGCGCCAAACATTGGCCACGCGCCAACCCAGATTGCGATGCCAAGGGTAAGAATAACGAGGCCCAGATACATGGGGTTGCGGGTAAATTGATACGGACCGCTCGTAATAAGCTTGCGATTGGTTGGTGAAGTGGGTTCGACCTCGGTGCCCTCGCGGCGGAAGAGAACAATCGCCCAAACAGGCAGAATCCACGAGATCGCGACCAACGAAATCCCCAGGGATACGAGCGGAAAGCCGGGCAGCTTGGACCAGCCAAAAAACCAGCTAATCGCCGCAGTAGTGAGAACGTAGACTAGGGCCCAAATCGGTGGGGGGAGTTTAAGCATCTCGATCGTGAACAGACTTGCTGTAGGTCCGCAAGCTGTCCGCTTTACCACTGAAAGCGGACATCCGTCAGCGCGATTAGCATGACCCGGAGATCTCGTCGCCGCGATAATCGCCGGTAACACACAGATCGTAGCTCAAGTCGGGAAGATCTTATCGATCCTGCACATCGCGCCAGCCGCCTTGCTCCATCGAAGAACAGGCGGCGTGCTTCGTCGTGCGGGACCACAAGGGGCAGCCGCTCATATCAGCGCTGTGTTGCGGCGCACACGCGCCGGCGTGCTACTAAAGTCGAATAGGTAAAACCCTTCTGAAAGGATCTGATGTTTACGAAGACCGCACAGTGGAGAGTGACGGTGAAGCTTCATGCTCCGACAAAAGGATGGTTCACGGCCTCACTGATCATCGCGCTTGTCGCGGTGATCGGCGCATTATCGCCGGTGCCCTACCTCACCGGCTATGGAACGTGGGTTGCCATCCTCGCCTATGTGGTGCTTGCGGTCGGCAACCTTGCGTCAAGTAGTTGAGAGAGATGTGCAGTGACGAAACCTTGAACTAGGGAGAAAACAAATGGCTGCTCGCATCCCGCCGAATTTTCGACGCGTAATCACCGCCGCGGCGGGCGGTAACGTTATCGAGTGGTATGACTTCTATATCTTCGGAAGCTTGGCGGCCGTGTTGTCGGTCAAGTTCTTCGAAAAGACCCACCCGGTAGCGGCGCTGCTTAGCACCATCGCGCTGTTCACCGCAGGGTTTTTGGTCCGTCCGCTCGGCGCCTTTTTGTTCGGCTGGATGGGCGACCGCATCGGCCGCAAATACACCTTCCTGGTGACGCTCACGGGCATGGCGCTGGGCACTGGCGCGATTGGCCTGATCCCGACCTTCGACCAGATCGGATTAGCGGCCGCGGTCATTCTGTTCTGCCTGCGCATGATCCAGGGTCTTTGCCTTGGCGGCCAATACGGCGGCGCGATCACTTACGTCGCTGAGCACGTTTCCGACGAACGTCGCGGCTACTATACTGGCTGGCTGCAGACCTCGCCCACGCTCGGCATCGTGCTGTCGCTGATCGTCATCATCGTCACCCGCGCCTATCTCGGCGTTGATGCGTTCAACGCCTGGGGCTGGCGCATTCCGTTCCTGTTTTCCTTCCTGTTGATGGTCATCGCCTATTACATCCGCGTGAACTTCCAAGAATCGCCGATCTTCGAAGAGATCAAGGCGAAAGGCGCGATGACCAAAAATCCGTGGAAGGAAGCCTTCCTCAGCGAAAACATCAAATACGTGCTCATCGCCACGATTGTTGTACTCGGCGAAGGCGTGGTCTGGTACAGTGGCCAGTTCTGGCCGCTTTACTACCTCGGCACCGTCGTCAAGCTCGACCCGCTGACCACCGCTTATATCGTTGGCGCCGGGCTCGTGATCGGGACGCCAACATTGATCTTGGCCGGCTGGCTGTCCGACCACATCGGCCGCAAACCGGTGATCCTGGCAGGCTTCCTGCTCGCGGCAATCACCTATTATCCGCTGTTCAGCTGGCTCGGCGCGGTTGCGCAACCGGGTAATGTCAATTATCCAATCGCGATCCTCATCATCGCTATCATGGTCGGCTACGTCGGCCTGGTGTATGGGCCGATCGGCGCGTTCCTGGCCGAATATTTCCCCGGCAGGATCCGCTACACCTCAGTCTCCGTGCCGTATCACATCGGCAATGGCTGGGGCGGCGGCCTAGTCCCGTTCATCACCACGGCGGCTTTCGCCGCCACCGGCAGTCTTGGCTACGCGCTGATCTATCCGATCGCCGTTCCCGCGATCGCTTTCGTCCTCAGCCTGTTCCTGATGCCGGAAACGCGCGAGCGCAGCATCTGGGACGAGGCGGCAACAGCGCAGAAAGCGTAAGCTGCATCTTCGCACAAGAGCGTTGCGGGGCCTTTCGGCCCCGCAACTTTTTCGAGAGGAGGATAGGACTTTAACACTCAAGGCCACCCCCCTATTCGTCTGATTTCCAATGACTTTTTGATATCCATTCTTCAAGATATACTACTTTTGCGAGTGCTTTGTCGATATGCAACTTATGCAATTTGAAACACACTGCAAGTGCTTAGGCGTGTCGAGAGGTGTCTAGCGTTGGTGTATTCACGGCGCGGAAGAAAGCACCGTGACGAACCGGCGGGTTGTCTCGTTTTTATCTCGTTTGATCTTATTTATCTTGTTTGCTGAGCAATCCGCGCCTCGAGGCTCTCGGTTTCTTTAATCCTCATATTCGCGAGAAGTTCGCTCGCTTGAATTATGGCGCGCGCCACCAATCGCAAGTTTTGGTACGTAGTCGGAAACTGCCTTCTGATCTGCAAACTCCGAAACGACGTCAATCTCGGGAGCACTCCCGAGTGCCCGCCTTTCTATTGATAATACGTAGGATCTTTGCGTCGTTGGTTATTCCTTATCGTCTTTTGATGTTCGTCGAAGCACCTGTTTCGCGGTTTTTATTTCGACGAGCTCTCTGGTCAATCGCGCAATTCTGGCGTCGAGGCGTTCCTGTAGCGCAAGGTCGTGCTCAAGGAATTCACCCATATGAATAGTCGTGACGAATGAGGTCATCTTAATGACCTCGGTACGCAGTGCCTCTGTGGCGGGACCGAGCCTATCCGGGTCGAGCCTGGCAAAGCCCGGCGTGGCCGGCAGTAAAACTGATTTGACCTCCTCCGCAACAGCTACGGCCCACTCTTCGATGGACTCGAAATTCTGTCGCGGAAATTTTTGCTCCAGATGGCGGATTTTATCGTCGCATAGATATTTACTCGCGTATTTTTCGAAAGCAGTTTCTGGTTCACGGCCCAGGAGGTAGCCAAAATGGATCAGGCCGCGCGTTTCATCGAAAGCGGGATGGTCTGGTCTTAAACTGTTGCCAAGCGCCTTTCCCTCCACAAATCTGCGCGACCGAAGCTTGCGCCACTCCGCGTCTGCGATGCCGAAGACGCGACTCTGCTCGCTTGGACCAGACGGAGTCCATTCCTCGATCAAAGCGGAA
>Ga0306926_10010707_pt1 | contig 10148 bp, 16 predicted proteins | sample flu12Cox44000178_FD_203759 | JGI IMG/M metagenome (GOLD analysis project Ga0306926, IMG submission 203759) | Lab enrichment of tropical soil microbial communities from Luquillo Experimental Forest, Puerto Rico - flux8day.12C.oxic.44.000.178 (v2)... | ecosystem: Environmental > Terrestrial >... | reverse complement strand
GCCGAGCTCCATGTCATCGGGCATTCCGCCCGACGCGCGCTTACCCTCGATTTTCCACCACCAGCGCGGACGCTAACCGGTTCCTGCCTACTGGGACAGTGGTCCCAGCGGCGGCGCCTTTGATTATCCCTTCTCAGATTGGCGAGGCCCGAGCGGCGGCTGGGGTAATCCCTAACGGATCGAGCTAGACCTCCAAGCTGTTTCGCGCGGGCTCGTTCCTTCCTTCCTCAGGGGGGCTCTGATCGAGACCACTCCGAGCAGATCAGCGATACCTGCCGGTCGAAAACGTCGCTCACGGTCCTAGTGGCCACGCCGGTGTCCCGGCCTGACCGGCTCATATACGTCGAAGGACCCGATACACTCGCGGCGCAACTCGGGATCATTGACGATCGGGTTGCACTCCTTCCGTATGCGGTAGGTCCGAAAGCTAGGATTGGTGCTGAGGAGGTGGTCATACCACTGGCTCTTCCGCACGTTCTCTGCCGGCGTGTCGTGCAATCTGCCGGATGAGTGCGCTTTGCTCGGGACGGGGGTCGCCAGTGTCGATGTGGCCGCCAAAGCTGTCAGGCCCACCATTGTCGCAATGATCGCGCACATTCAGCTCTCCCTCACTGGTAGAACGTGTGCGTGCCAATTTAGCCTAAATCGTTGGGCCGCGCACCCCTTGTGTGTTTCACGCGCCGGCGTAATGCGACGACTGCATTAGCCCTCGTCCAGGATCGCGGCGAAGTCACTCCAGGCTTCGTCGCCTAGGACCAAGTGAAGTGGCCCGAGGGAGCTGAGACTTGCCTCGGGAAATTAACCACCTTACGATCGTTTCGCGCCGGCCCGCGGGGCATAGAGCGCCACCAAAACCCGACCAAGCGGATGGGAGGAAACATGAACCGACCTCGTGCTGCTGACGATTTCGCGATCATACGCGCCCGCATTGAGGAATTGCGCCGGGAACGCGAAGCGGCGCAGGCGGCCGAAAGCGACTTCCAGTCGGACCTGCCGATGCGTTCGAACCGAAATGCATACTGGCCTCAGCGAGAGGTTAGCGCGGGGCCCGGACGGGTCCGACAATCTGGCCCGATACGCGGCTAGGTCGATAGGAGGCTTGTTGGTCTCGGGGTGAGCAGCCCGCGGATCAACTCGGCTCGTGTTCGAAGCCGACATTGCGTAGCCGGTTGAGCCGTTGGCAGCTCGGCTTCGATCTTCTGCAGCATCCGCAGCGGCGCGCTGCTTTGGGAGGAGCAAGTCATGACCATTGCGACGACCTCATCCACCGCTCGACAATCTCTGCTGCAGCATGTCCCGCAACTGGCGTTGGCGTTAGCTGGGTGCTGCTGGCGCTAGGCCCAATCGGTTGGCGCACGAGGTGGTGGCATTTCCGTTTCTCGTTGCTCACCTTGATGCCGTGGGCGGCCTATTTCGGCCTCGCCGCGGTGATCGTCTCGGTGGTCGCGCTTGTCATCGGCCTCTCGCGCCTCGACTGGCGCGGGATCGCGCTCGCGCTGGTGGCGTTGATTGGGGGCAGCCTGATTGCCTACGTGCCCTGGCATTACGATCAGATCCGGCAGGCGGTGCCGCCGATCCATGACATCACGACCGATCTGGACAATCCACCCGCCTTTATCGCGGCCGTGCCGCTGCGCCAAGGTGAAAGCATCAATCCGGTCACCTACGAGGGCGCCAAGATTGCCGATCAGCAACGGCGAGCTTATCCAGACATCGTCCCGCTGACCGTCGGGCTGGCGCCCGATGTGGCATTCGTGCGAGCGCTCGATAACGCTCAGCAATTGGGTTGGACGATCATCGCATCGGACAAGGCGGCAGGCCGGATCGAGGCAAGCCAGAGAAGCCGCTGGATGGGCTTCACCGACGATATCGTCATCCGGGTCGCTCCGGCGGTATCGGGAAGCCGCATCGACTTGCGCTCGTCTTCGCGCTATGGGCGCAGCGATTTCGGCGTCAACGCCGAGCGCAATCGGGCTTACCTCACGGGGCTGCGCGCGGCTACAGCCAGCCAGAGCTAGCGCCGGCCCACTGAAACGCATTTCCAAGTCGGCGCATTTGACCAAGCCGAGCGATTTCGGCCGATACGGCACATATTCCCGGAAGAGCGTCTGCCTTGGTTGCAACTGGCGGATGCTTAGGCTCGCCCAAAAGCCGCGCTCATCTGTGACCGCTCCTCTGCGGCGCACTGGACCTCGCGACACAGGCCTGGATTGCATCGCGGCGAGCGTGGTTCGAGTGCAGCACGGCAGTCCCCACGCGCAATGGGTTAGGCGAAACGGAACGCGTCGGAGCACAGCGGCTCATAGCTCGACCCCCAACTCAATCGAGGACGAGGCCCAGCAGCACAGCCGTGGCAATCATGGCGGCTGTGGTCATTGCGGTGGGCTCACGACTGCGGCAACCAGCGCTCCGATCGCCGAGAGAGGGTCAGTCGGCGCACCAAAACCCAAGATGGCCGCGGGGCAGATCAGCCTTGCCCATCGGACCGCCGGGATGAAGCGGCAGAGCGCGCAGGTTGCTCGCCGCGCCGGCGGTTCGTTATCTATTCCGACAGCCATCGTGAGCCCTCCATCGGCTCGCGGCGGCCCCTCGCGGGCGGTTCCAGCGCCTTAAGGGGCCAATTTCAGCGCTCATAAGATCACCCGGGGCGCCTCTTAGAGTGGTATCGTGATCTTGAGGAACAATATGGCAATCTCAACGATCCCGCGTCAAGCCACAAAACTCTCTGAGGATCATTTTGTCCGTTGCCCTCGCCTCCACTCGAAACGATACTGAGCGGGTGATCTCGCCCGCCCAGGTAAGAGCCGCGCGTGCTCTGTTGCAGATGAAGCAGGTCGATCTCGCCGCTGCGTCAGGGCTGAGCTTGCAGGCGATTAAGAATTTCGAGCGCGGCACAACCGACGCACGGGGCACCACCTTTCAACGTATCGAGCGGGCCTTGCGTGAGGCCGGTGTTGTCTTCGTCGATGACGGTGAGGTTAGCGCGAGCGGCGGTCCTGGTGTTCGGTTAGCTCGGTGACTGGGCGCACCCGACCTCGACCACGGCTGCGGTATCCGGTTGGGGCGGCGCTCGTCGAGGTCTCGGTCATTCTGCGGCCTCCACCAAACCGCTCTTACGTTCACGGTAAGCCTTCTGGCGGCATCGGCCGGAACAGAAAGCTGCTTCTTTGCGATACGGCTTGAACGCTCTTCCGCATGCCGCGCACTCCCTGGTGCCTTCGGGAAGAGGGAACGCGATAACGGCTTCCTGATGCGTTACGGGTGCCGGGGGCTGTCGGACATCGGCCGGTTCGCGTGTTACGCCTCCACGGCCGCCGCTGATAGGTTTTTCAGGCGCTTCCAAGGCCTCTGATCGCACGGCTGCCGGCTCCATCTCGTCATACTCGCGCTCTGTGGAGTAGGTCTGTTCAGCCCCAGGCATGACCCAGTCTCGGGTCGGTGCGGGCTCGCGAGGTGGGATTGGCGGAACGACGCTGAGCAGCGCCGCGCGGGTAAGGCCACTGATCGGGTCGAAGCCGCGGTTGGGGCATGGATCATTCCCGAACTTGGAGCTATGCCGTTGGGGAAGCTGACCAAAGCGCGTGTTAGAGCGTGGCACGAGAAGATTGCTGAGACGCCCGCGCGGCTACGAACAAGGACGGGAGAAGCTCAGAAGCATCGTGAACAGGACGGCAGCCCGGAAGGGGTACGCCGGCGCCGCTCGGCAGCGAACCGGGTGCTGACGATCCTCAAAGCGGCGCTCAATCATGCTCACCGAGAAGGGCGATGCTCTAACGATGACGCGTGGCGGCAGGTTCGAGCGTTCCGGGAGACGGATGCGGCCCGCCTTCGTTATCTATCTGACGATGAGGCCAGACGCCTCGCCAACGCGTGCCCCCCCGATTTCCGAGCATTAGTGACCGCGGCGCTCCTCACAGGCTGCCGGTACGGCGAGCTATCAGCACTCACCGTCGACGACTTCAATCCTGATGCCGGCACTGTACGCGTCCCGTTTAGCAAGAGCGGAAGACCACGCCATGTCGCGCTCACGCAAGAGGGAACCGAGTTCTTCGAAGGTCTCATAGCTGGTCGGCCGGGTGGCGCTCGCCTACTCGTTCGGAAAAACGGCAGGCCTTGGACTAAGTCGGAGCAACAGCGGCCGATTGTTGCAGCCTGCGCCGCTGCTCAAGTCGATCCCCCGGTCAACTTCCATGGTTTGCGCCATACCTATGCCTCACGCCTTGCGATGCGGGGGGTACCACTAGCCGTGATCGCGGCGCAGTTAGGCCACTCGGATACGCGCATGGTCGAGAAGCACTACGGACACCTTGCACCGAATTACGTCGCCGACACCGTGCGTGCAGCATTCGGGACATTGGGATTGGTGGAGAAGACGAACGTCGTGACAGTCCTCGGCTCGAGAGTGTGATTGCTGTCCCAGTGACCTGTTTGGGAAGCGGCAGCGAGTAGTGGAACAACAGCGTGCCCAGCGAAAAGCTCACCGCTTGGAGCGAGCCGCGCGCAGAAGATTTGCTCGCTGGCAAGCCACCAAAGAGGACCCGCTGCGCGCATTCCAGAAATTGATCACCGTCTACCGCGAAGGCTTCGAAGCTCGTGAACGCGACAAGCTGCCGCGATGCCTCGCCTTGTGTGCGGCGGTAGGACAATCGGTCCCGTCCTGGGCTGAGGCAGCTAGGGCACGAGCAATTGAAGAGTGGCGATTGGCGCTGGTGGCACCGCGCGGGCCGCGTAGCAAACCACCAACGTTCGATCAATTCCTAATAGGCGAGCGCCGTGGACGGCATTCGGAAGCTGACAGACTTCGTAAGCTCGTCATCGTTGAGGGAGTAGAACTTGCCAAGGATTATGGAATAAGAGGCGAGAGAATTTTCGAATTCGCAGCCTCATGCCTTTACGAATACAGAAAGACATTTGGCAACATCTCATATTCCAAAGCCGACGCAGTTAAGGCAATTTACTACAGACCGACAGCGAGCGGGAAAGTACCTCACGATGTTGGGGTACGTATGCAACTCACGAAGTTGATGGCCCCAAAACTCCATCTATTTCCCGCTGGCGGTGCATCGTCCAGCTAGCTGGCCCACCCTGCGTTCAGCATTTATTTCGTTACCTAAACGTCCAGGGGCGCTCTCCCCAACTGTCGCGGCGGACCCCGTGACACACAGGAGTGATCCTATGGATACCGACCTTGCTCCACGAGCCCTAACCGTCGACGCCTTCTGCCGGCTCTACGCGATCGGCCGTAGCACGCTCTACAGGCTGATCAAGGACAATGCCGGGCCGCGCACAATGAAGGTGGGCCGCCGCACGCTGATCTCGATCGAAGCCGCCGATGAATGGCGGCGCCGGATGGAAGACGCGGCGCACCAGAAGGCTTAACCATGGCACCGTCGAGGACACGCGATCCCGACGCTCTCGTCGTCGCGAGGTTTGTCGTTGCTGCGATCGACGGCGGTAGCCGGATCACCTTGCGAGAACGGATCGCCATCTCTTCAGTTGTCGCGCCATCTGACATGGTTCGCGCTCTCTCACGCGCCTTCAATTCTTTAGTGACCGACAGCGAAGCGATCGACCACATCCTACAACACTCGCTCACCGTTCCCGAAGCGGCGAGGCTATCCGGCTACTCCGAGGCGGACATACTGGCGCGGATCGAGCGCGGCGGAATCGGCGGGCTTTGCGTCGATGGCGTGTGGCTAGTGTCACGGAGTTGCGCGCAAAAACTGGCTGGGCTTACCGAGGCCGAGAAGTTTTTCAAAAGTCGCGGCTACAAAGGATTTGGCCCGTCGTGACCGGGAAGGCGCAGGCAGGACGCAAGCGAAGCCCTGCTTCGCGCCGCGTGAAGTCCACTCCTCTTGTTCCCGATCAGTCACCACCGGTCCAGGAAATCGCGCCACCTGCTCAACCACTCTGTAAGCTACTTGATGAAGTTGTCACGCTGCTAACCAGACACGTCATGCTTCCCGAGGGTGCCTCTGAGGCAGTTGCGCTATGGGTTGCTCACACCCATGCCTTCGATGCTGCGCAGATTACGCCAAGGCTGTTCATTACGTCTCCTGAGAAGCAAAGCGGCAAAAGCAGTCTTATGATCCTGGTTGAACATCTCGTGCGAAATCCGCGCTACCTTTCAAGTATTTCAGGATCTGGGATATTCAGAACAATCGAAGCGGTGCATCCAACTCTGTTGATAGACGAGGCCGATAACTCGGTGGCAAAGAACGATGACACGACGGCGGTGCTGAATAGTGGCCACAGCCGGGGAGGCAAGGCACTGCGTCTCGTCGGACCGAACTACGTGCCAAAGGAATTTTCAACTTGCGCGCCGGTCGCAATCGCTGGGATCGGGAGACTGCGGGATACGCTTGAAGATCGAAGCATCATCATTCAAATGCGGCGCTGGCAGAGACATGAACGGCGCCAACGAGTGCGCCGCGACCGCATGGAAAATGCCCTCGCGATTTCTAAAAAGCTGGAAGATTGGGCGAAGGCAAGTTTGCGAGACCTCACCGCTATGGATGACCCCTTTGTTCCTGACGAATTATCCGACCGTGCGGCCGACAATTGGAGGCCATTATTCAGCATTGCGGATCTAGCGGGAGGGAATTGGCCGGATCGTGCAAGGCGTGCAGCAGTCTTACTAAGCGGCGTGTCGGTCCAGTCGGATGACGGGTCAATTACGATCCAACTGCTTGCCGATATCAGAACTGTGTTCGGGTGTAGGGGTATTAGTCGAATGCACTCCGAACCATTGTGTGAAGCGCTGTCTGAGATGGAGGACAAGCCTTGGGGTGATTGGAGGAATGGTTTGCCGATCAGCCCGCATCAACTGGCTCGACTACTAAAACGCCATCAAATCCACCCGAAGATGATGCGGATCGGAAAGCCGGACCGTCGCGGCTACGATCTCGATCAATTCAAAGTCGCGTTTGCCACCTATTTGCCGGATGAAACCGCAACACCGCAACAACCCATTGATTTCAATGAGTTAGAGAGCGGTCAATCCGCAACACAAACCGCAACAAGCGCGGCCGAAAGCGCAGCCGTTCACAAGTATGTTCCAGATCGCGACGCCGACGTTGCGGATCATGTTGCGGTTGCCGAAGCGAAAAAGTACAATGAAAACAATCCGGTTGCGGATGTTGCGGTTTTGGGAGAGGGGAGGTCGGAGAAGCCGGCGCTGTCCCGTATTGACCTGCAATCGCTTTTGACGAAGCTGCACCCTCCCTTTCCGCCCCTTCGCCCGAGCCGCCGGACGCGTGGGAACCGCTCTCGCGGAGGCAGGAAACCGAGCAGGCGCAAATGACCCGAGACGACTACCTCGCCCTTCTCGATCGTGCGCTAGCGAGCCCGCACGGCCTTCGACTTGCCTACGGCGACGGGCAGACCGCGCACCGGGTCCGCGCCAAGCTCTACCACATTCGTGAGGAAATCCGTGCCGAACTGCGCGGCGATCGGCAGTCGGACCCGGCCCTGACTCTCGATTTGAACGGGAAACCCCTCGGTGTTATCGACATCCTGCGCTCAAAGCCACGCCCGGCGCCGACGCCGTACGATCGGCTGCGGATGCGCATTTTTGAGGGCGATCTATTTATTCTGCCGACCGAGGAGCGGCTACCTGTGGACGCTCTGCCGCCCGGCAAAGCGTACGATATCAAGCTGGCCGAGGCGAGTGCTCTGCCGCCCTGGCCATCGCGTAAATTCACGTCAATTTGGTGATATTTATTGTCATTCGAGCTTCCGTTTGCGCACCTGGACGCACCCTGATCGCGACATCTCGGGGACCACGGTGAAATTGAGTGGCTGCCCTTCCTGGACACGTATCGAACCATGTGCCTTATCCCGCCGCCAGAGTTCCGGCGCGTCCTTGAGAGAGTCCATGAGATGCGTCTGGTCGCATAGGTCTTTCGCTCGGCAGTAACTACATCGCGGAAGCAAAGCACACGCCTTATATTAGAGCCTGACCCAAAAGGCTAGGTGCCCTTGGATAATCGCCAGTAAAGGACCGCTTTTGATTCCCCCAACGGCCGCTCAGCCTTGGCGGCGGGAACTGGCGCTCATGCCCCCATTTTGCCACGCGTCACCCCCGTATAGACCAGGTTCCGCTGCAGCATCGGGTAGTGCTGCGTCGTCAGCGGAATGACCACAGCCGGGTACTCCGAGCCTTGGCTCTTGTGGATGGTCGTCGCGTAGGCGAGTACCAGCTCATCGAGTTCGCCAAAGCCGTAGGTGATTTCGCGGCCATCGAAGTCGACCACGAGCTCGCCTTCTTCGATGTCGATGTGCGACACGACGAAGAACGAAGTTTTGCGGCCGCGATTGTCCGGCGCTTAGAGCCGTAATCCGTCGTTTACTCATGGGCAGATATAACCGGCGCCGCTAGGGTTCTTGAAGCATCCGACCGCCTCGGGAAAGAGGTGCTTGGGGAGCCACAGGACGACGTCGGGCAGAAAGATGCAGGCAGCGATCGTCGCGAAAAAGACGACATAAATCGACAACGAAGCGCGTAACGCCCGGGAGAAGCGCACCCCGACAAACTTCGAGGCCATGAGCAGGGCCAGTCCGTAAGGCGGAGTGATCAGACCGAAAGCGAGCGTTACGATCAGCACGACCCCCATATGCACCGGATTGATCCCGCCGGCCTCGGTCAACACCGCGACAATCGGCATGAAGATCACGATGCAAGGGATCGGCTCGATGAAATCGCCGACGATCGTAAACAGCGCAACGAGGGCGAACATGATTTTGTAGGGATCGTTACCGGCGACGTTGGCAATCCAGCCGGATACGACGATCGGGCCGCGCAAATAGGCGAGCATCCAGCCAAACGCCGAGGCGGCGCCGATTGTGATCAGCGGTAGTGAGTAAATCAGCCCGGCATGAGCGAAATCGCGCGGTAGCTCTCGCAGATGTTTGAAATTGAGCAGCGGGATCACGACCAATAGAATATACACGATGGCGATCACCCCCGCTTCGCGCGGCGCGAACCAGCCGGTCATGATCCCGCCCAATAGAATGATCGGGATCATCATCGGCAATGCCGCCGCCTTGGTCGCCTCGGTAAAATTCCAGAACGAGGAGCGCGGACGGCGGAACCCGGCGGGCCCAAAGAAATAGCAATAGATCATCAGCCCGAAGCCGACCATCAGGCCGGGAACGATGCCGCCGAGAAACAGCCCGGCGATCGAGACATTGCCGATCGCGCCATAGACCACGGCCATGATGCTGGGCGGCACCAGATTGGCGATTGTCGCCGCCGCGGCGATCAGCGCTGCAACGAAAGCGGCGTCATAGCCCTCCTGAGCCATTGGTGTGGCCATTGTCCGGGTCAATACCGCAACATCGGCCGAAGACGATCCAGACATGCCAGAAAAGAACATGCTGAAGACGGTGACCACCTGCGCGAGCCCGCCGCGCACATGCCCGACGAGTGCCTGCGACAGATTGGCGATCCGTACCACGACATTGGCGGACGTCATCAATTCCCCGACCAATAGAAAGAACGGCACCGCCATCAGCGGCTCCGCGTCAATGCCGTTGAACAGCTGAGCGATGATCGAGGGGAGGCTGACTGGGGTGAACAGAGTGCCGATCACCACACCGGCAATCAGCGAGAACGCCACCGGTACACCGAGATAGCCGAAAATCAGGAACAATATTGCCATCATCGACACGATCAGCCCGTTGGCCGTCACGTCGAGAGGTGCTCCCGGCCATAGCGCTCGATAGCGGATTCGGCTTCCTGGCCGGCGAAGCCATTACGCCAGCCATTGACCAGCTGTTCGACGGTAAAGAGGGCGATCAGAGCACCCGACACTGGGATCGCAGCGTAAAGCGAGGCCAGCGGCGTCATTGACGGCATTCGGAAGTTCCCGAACCCCGCGAGGAAATTGAGGTAGCCGAAATAGATCATACATAGTGCCGCCCCAAGGATGACGAGGCGATTGAACGTCTCGACGATCAGGCGCATTCGCCCGGTCATTGCTTCGGTGATCGCGGACAGGCAAAGGTGATCGTTGCGCCGCGTCGCCGCCGCCGCGCCGATGAACACGCCGTAGACAAAGAACGTCATGGTGACTTCTTGCAGCCACAGCCACGGGTGACCGAGGGTACGCGTCAGCACGTCGAAAAATACCGTTGTGCTGAACCCG
>Ga0306926_10010706_pt1 | contig 10148 bp, 8 predicted proteins | sample flu12Cox44000178_FD_203759 | JGI IMG/M metagenome (GOLD analysis project Ga0306926, IMG submission 203759) | Lab enrichment of tropical soil microbial communities from Luquillo Experimental Forest, Puerto Rico - flux8day.12C.oxic.44.000.178 (v2)... | ecosystem: Environmental > Terrestrial > Soil... | reverse complement strand
GTTTCCATGGCGCGTGCGAACGATGTCCAGTCGACCGGCCTCTTCTCCGTCAGCACGAAACTGACGATGCCGTCGGCGTGAACGGCCTCGGCCGCGAAGCCGTGGCGCGGCGGCTTTGCGGCAGCCTCGTCGATCAAACAATCAGGATCGAGCGCTCCATTGACGGCGGAGGCGATCTTGGCGCGCGGATTAAGCTTAGCGAGGCGCGCCGTCAGCGACGCGGTCGCGACACTGTCGGCGAGGTCGGTCTTCGACACGATTAGGCGATCGGCCAGTATCACTTGCTTGCGCGCCTCCGGCGACCAGTCGAGGGTTTCCGCACCCGTCACCGCGTCCACGACCGCAAGCGCGACCTCGACATGGAACTCGGCGCCGAGCGCGCGGTCGGTCGCGAACGTCTGCAGGATCGGACCGGGGTCGGCGAGCCCGCTGGTCTCGATGACGATGCGGCGAAACGGCGGCAGCAACCCGCGGTCGCGCTCGGCGACGAGCCGGCGCAGCGTCCTGCAGGTCGCTGCGCGTGACGCAGCAGGCGCAGCCGTTGCCGAGCAGCACCGTCGCCTCGGCGCTGTCGCGCACCAGCGCATTGTCGATGCCGACCGCGCCGAACTCGTTGACGATGACGGCGGTGCCGTGTCCTTGCGGGCTCTTAAGGAACGCACGCACCAGGGTGGTCTTCCCGGCGCCGAGGAAGCCGGTGACGATGGTGACCGGAATGCGCCCCCCGCGCGCGTGTTTTGCCCGGCGCCCGAACGGCCCGGCAGCGCGGGAGGGGAAGAGATGGAGCGCGTCGTTCATCTCACTCCGAAATTCAAAAATCCATCTCCAACACGTAGAGCCCACCGGCGTGGCGATCGACCGTGTAGACCACTTGCCGCTCGTCGACGAAGACATCGTTGAGCTGGATGGTGCCGTGCGGCGCGCCGGGCGGGCCCGGCGGCACGAAGGCGGCGACCTCCTTGGGCTGATACGGATTGGCGATGTCGTAGGCGCGCAGACCCCCATTGAAGAAGGTGCCGAGCACGATCGTGTCGGAATGCCAGCCGGTCGGCCGCGGCACGTTTTCGTAGATATTGTGCGCGCCGAAGCGGCCGCCGCGCTTGGCAAAGGCGTCGTAGCTCGGCGCGCAGGTCGCGATCGGCACTAGGTTCTTTTCCTCGCGAGCGTCAACGATCCACACCAGCTTCGGCCAGTCGCCGCCGTCGTCCATGGTCGACTCGTCGGTGACGATGAGGAGGTCGCGCTCGAACAGCGGCAGCACCGTGTGGCAGAAGCCGGTGTAGGGCGGCGAGTTCTTCCAGCCGCTGATCATCTTCGGGTGCGCCTTGTCGGCGATGTCGAGGATGAACATGCCGCCGTCGATGTAGCCGAGGTAGCAGCGGTCCGGGCGCTGCGGATAGACGTTGGTGTTGTGGGCGCGGAAACCTTTGTCGTGCGGCTGCTTCCCGCGCACCGGCGGCGGCTCGCTGTCGCCGTCGCGCGTCCCGGGCAGCCACCACCGTCCAACCTCGGTCGGCTTTGCTGGATTGCGTACGTCGAACGAGCGGTAGAACTGATCGTCGAGCTGGTTGCGCGGCTTGAAGTCCGGCGCGCCCGCGCTCAGGTGCACGTATTCGCCGTCGCAGAACCACAGCTGATGCACGCCGCGCGAATGCGGTCCCGAGGCGTCAACATAGGCGATCGACTTCGGTTTCTCGGGCGTGGAGATATCAAATAATTCAAAGCCGGCCGGCTTCTGTCCCGGCTTCTGCGTTTGGTAGGCGACCGCCATGAAGTCACCGACGGTCTCGAGCGAGTTCGAGCGCATGAACGCCTGCGGCAGGTCGGTCTGCACCACCACCTTGGGGGCGCGCGGGTCGGACACGTCGACGCCGGTGAAATTCTTTGGTGCGCTCTCGTGCGCCAGCCATAGGATGCGCCGGCCGTCGCGTGCGATATGGATCGACATGCCCTCGCCCATGCCGCCGAATCCGTCGAGGGTATGCTGGGCGAGCAGCTTGAAATTCCAAGCGACGGTCGCGGATCCGTTAGTAGGCATCGATAGCTCCGTTCATCACTGTTTCGTCAGAACCCGCGAAAGCGGGCATCCAGTACGGCGTGTCATTGAGGCGAAAGCAGAGCTGGTCAACACAGGGCAGAGATTACTGGTGGCCCGCTTGCGCGGGCCATGACGAGTTCGGTGAAATCTCACGTCCCCGCCTTGGCGCGCTGCATGAACTCGGGGCGCAGCGCCTTGCTCCAGTCCGGCGGCGCCGAGACTTTCTTCTCGTTGATCAGGATCTCCGCCTGTTTTTGCATATAGGTTTGCAGGTCGGCGGGAAACTCGGGGTTGACTTCGATGGTGGAGAGCGCCTTGCGGAACGTATCGGCCGCCATGTTGTAACCCTTGGATGTGTAGAACGCGTAGATGCCGTCCGCGACCTTGGCCGGATTGTTCTTGAAGTCGCCCGCCGCGTCGAGCCACGCCTTGAGATAGGCGACGGCGGTGTCGGGACTCTTGGCGAGGAACTCGGGCGTCGCCGCCATCAGCACCGGCAACGGATCGACGCTCGAATAATCCATGATGGTCGTGGCGATGCCGTCCGCCTCGGCGATGGCGTTATATGGCTCGACGTTGACCATGGCGTCCACGGTCTTCGCCGCCATGGCAGAGACCATGTTGTTCACGTCCATGCGGATTTCCTGATAGTCGCTCTTCTTGAGCCCGGCGCCCGGCGCGATGGTGCCGACGAATATGTCGCCGACCGAAGAGCCGGTCTGGTTGGCGACCTTGAGCCCCTTGAGCTTCTCGATCTTAGTGAGCCCCAAATCCTTGCGCGCCATCACGCGCACGCTCCGGCCCACGTGCTCGATCACCGCGATCGCCACAAGCCCACCGCGCGCGTTGCCGAGCACGAACGACGGCCCGGCGTAGGTGCCAAGGTCGACCTGGCGCGCCACCATCTGCTGCATGGTCAGATTGCCGGACGGCACGGCGAATTCCTCCGCCGCGATGCCGTGCTTTTCGAGCAGGCCGGAGTGGAGCAGATAATAGGTCGGCATCCCCCACAGGTTGGTCTGGTAGCCCTGGCGCACGGTCGCGAGCGCAGCAGCGGTGCGCGGCGCAAAGCCGGCCGCCAGCGCGCCGGCGCCGGCCGCGATCACGCGCCGGCGCGTAAGCGCAGACTGAAGCATCGTCATTTCTCATCTCCCTCTGGGGCTGCCCTTTCGCCGAGGTGGCGCAGCAGCTCTTTCTGGTGCTCGATGAAGGCGAGGCTGAGCGGATCGCGCGGGCGCGTCAAGCGGATCGGCACTTCCGTCCTCACCTTCCCGGGGTGCGGCGTCATCACCACGACGCGATCGGCCAGGTAGACGGCTTCGGCGACGTTGTGGGTGACGTACACGACGGTCTTGCGGGTGTCGCGCCACACCTCGGCGAGCAGCCGCTGCATCTCGTCGCGGGTGAGCGCGTCGAGCGCCGCGAACGGCTCGTCCATCAGCAGCACTGCGGGATTGTAGGCGAGCGCGCGGGCGATCGCGACCCGTTGCTGCATGCCGCCGGAAAGGTGATGCGGGTAGGCATCAGCGAAGCGGTCGAGCTTGACGAGCGCAAGCTGGCGGCGCGCCAGGGCCTCGCGTTCCGCCTTGGGCATGCCCTTCATCTCGGGGCCGAAGGCGACGTTGCCGAGCGCGGTGCGCCAGGGAAACAGCTGCGCGAAATCCTGGAACACGACGCCGCGGTCGAGCCCGGAGCCGGCGACCGCCTTGCCGCCGATGCGGATTTCCCCGCCGGTGGGCTTGAGAAAGCCGGCGATCATGTTGAGCAAGGTCGACTTGCCGCAGCCGCTCGGGCCGACGAGGCACAGGAACTCCGATGGCTCGATGCCGAAGCTCACGTCGGCGACGCCGGGCACGCGCCCGGCCGGCGTGTCGTAGGTGAGCGAGACGTTGCGCAGCTCGATGTAGGCCATTTCGTTCAGTCTAATCTTTCACGGCCTGCACCATACCCCAGCGCACGACCGTCGCACGCTCGAGCGCACCGAACGCGAGGCGCTCGAGCGCAAAGCCGATGGCGCCGATCACGATCAGCGCCGCGAGCATCACGTCGGCGTTGAGGAATTCCTTGGCGTCGAAGATGACCCAGCCGAGTCCCCAGTCGGACGCCGCGATCATCTCGGCGCCGATCACCGCGACGAACGCGCGCAGCAACGCCTGGCGCAGGCCGGCGATGATGAACGGTGAGGCGCCCGGCACGATCACCTTCCAGAACAGCGCGCGCTCGTCGGCCCCCATGGCGGCGGCGGCACGCAGCCACAGCGGATTGACCGCGCGCACGCCAGACCACGCGTTGAGCAGCATCGGGAACAGCGCCGCGTAGAACACGATCAGGATCGACACAGTGTCGCCGAGCCCGAACCAGAGGATGAACACCGGCACCCAGGCGAGCGACGGGATCGGCATCAGGGCGCTCGCGAGCGGCAGCACGAAATTTTCGACCGCCGCCCAGCGGCCCATGAGAATGCCGAGCGGCAGGCCGATCGCGACCGCGAGCGCGAGGCCCGCCGCTACGCGGTAAAGCGTGTGGAGCGCGTGCAGCGGCATGCTGCCGTCGAGCGTGGTTGAGACGAGCGCTTGCGCGATTGCCGGGAGCGTCGGCAGCAGCGCGGGCGGGAACAGGCCGCTGCGCGCGGTTATCTCATAGGCCGCCGCGGCGACGAGCAGCGTTGCCGCGGCGCGGACGAGCGAGCGGGTGCGGTCGCTGGTGTCGCTCACGCCATCATGCCCCAGCGCACGACGGTGAACTCCTCGAGCCGCCGGAACACGAGCTTCTCGAGCGCGAGGCCGATGACGGCGATCACCACGATGCCGGCGAGCATCACGTCGGTGGCGAGGAACTCGCGCGCGCCGAAGATGAGCCAGCCGAGCCCCCACGGCACCGCCGCAAGCATTTCGACGCCGACGAGGATGCGCCACGCCTGCGCGAGGCCGAGCCGCAGGCCGGTGAGGACGTAGGGAAGCGCGCCGGGCAGGATGACGAGACGGAACAGGCGCGTCCGGTCGGCCCCCATCGCCTGCGCCGAACGCACCCACACGTTCTTGACCGCCTTTACGCCGGTCCAGGTGTTGAACACGATCGGGAAGGCGGACACGAACGCGACCAGCAGCACCGTCGTCAGGTTGCCGGTGCCGAACCACAAGAGGAACAGCGGTGCGTAGGCGAGGCCGGGGATCGGCGCGCCGATGCTCACGAGCGGCAGCGCGATGTCCTCGGCGTGGCGCGAACGGCCCATGACGATGCCGAGCGCGACGCCGACGATCGCGGCGAGCGCGAAGCCGGCGACGAGCCGCAGCACGGTTTCGGCGGCGTGATGCAGCAGGATGCCGTTCGCCGTGAGCCGCGCGAGCACGACGGCCACCGTTTCGAGCGGCGGGAACAGGCGCGGCGGAAACAGCTCCGCGTGCGCCACCGCTTCCCACGCGGCGCCGACCACGACGAACGGAAACCCGGTGCGCGCCGCGGCACGAAGGCGGGTGTTCACGTATTCCGTCGAAGGCGACGCGCGCGCTGGTGTCGGGACGAGTTCCTGCATATGCGGCCGAATATTGCCGGCCATCATTGGAAGGAACAAGCAGGCGCTCCCCGATGCACCGCAGCACGTAGCGCAGTGGAGTGGTGCGGTGCTGATCCGGGGTCCACACTTGCGGCCCTTGGGCCCCGGGTCTGCACAGCAACACTTTGTGTTGCGGTGCGCCCGGGGAACTTCACGCGAGGAAATGTGATTTTCGGAACCCGCGACGCCGTTCCTTTCCTTGCGTTGTTGCACTAGCCTCGACGGCAAATCCGGCTCGGCCTTGGAGCGCGCCGCCGATGCTCGGGAGGACGCGTCATCATGAACCAACGATTTTCCCTCAACGTGAACGGCACGACCCATGCGGTCGAGGTCGATCCGGAGATGCCGCTGCTCTATGCGCTGCGCAACGACGTGGGGCTCAACAACCCGCACTTCGGCTGCGGGCTTGCCCAATGTGGCGCCTGCACGGTGCATCTCGACGGGCAGCCGATCCGCTCCTGCATAACGCCGGTGTCGGCGGTGGGCGACGGCAAGATCGTCACGCTTGCGGGCCTCGGCACGCCGGAGAAGCCGCACCCGCTGCAAACCGCTTACGTCGAGGAGCAGGTGCCGCAATGCGGCTATTGCATCAACGGCTGGATCATGACGGCCGCGGCCTTCCTCAAAGAAAAGAAGAAGCCGAGCGAGGCCGAGATCAAGGAGGCGCTGTCGGGACTCAAGTGCCGCTGCGGCACCCACATGGCGATCCTGCGCGCGGTCAAGCGCGCGGCCGAGATGATGGGTTGAGGGAGGCGACCATGACCAAGATGGAAAAAACCTCGACCTTCTCCCGCCGCGCGCTGCTCAAGGCCGGCGGCGCCCTCGTCGTTTCGATCGGCATGCCGGTGGGGCTCGACACCGTACTCGGCGTCAACGCCGCGTATGCGCAAGGCGAGCGCCCGCCGCTCGTGCCGAGCGAGCTTGCCTCCTACATGGCGGTCAACGCGGACGGCACCGTCGCCGCCTTCTTCGGCAAGATGGATATGGGGCACGGGCTGTTCGTCGCCATCGGCCAGATGGTGGCGGAGGAACTCGACGTGAAGTTCGAGCGCGTGCACGTGATCATGGGCGACACCGCCACCAGCGTGAACCAGGGCGGCGCCTCCGGTTCGACCGGCATCCAGATGGGCGGCAAGCAGATGCGCATGGCGGCGGCGGAAGCGCGCCGCGTGCTCGTCGAGATCGCAGCCGCCAAGCTCGGACTGCCGGCCGTTCAGCTCACCGTCACGGACGGCGTCGTGCACGCCAAGGCCGACGCGAGCAAAAAGGCGAGCTACGCCGAGTTGATCGGCGGGCGCTATTTCAACGTCCAGCTCGATTGGAACAAACAAATCGGCAACCTGCTCTATGCGCCCGGCAAGGCGCAGCCGAAGCCCTACGCCGAGCACAAGATCGTCGGCCAGCCGATCAAGCGCGCCGACGTGGCGCCCAAGGTGTTCTGTCAGGAAGACTTCTGCACCGACGTGAAAGTGTCCGGCATGGTGCACGGGCGCATGATCCGTCCGCCGTCCGCCGGCAGCGAGCCGGTGAAAGTCGACGAGGCCTCGATCAAGGGCATCCCGGGCGCCAAGGTCGTGTGGCAGAAGGCTTTCCTCGGCGTCGTTGCCGAACGCGAGTGGGACGCCGTCCAGGCGGCCGAGAAGCTCAAGGTGGAGTGGTCGCCCTCGTCGGTGGCCTTCCCGGGGACCGCCGGCCTCTACGACCACATTCGCGCCGCGCCGGTGCGTAAGCGCGAACTCGGCGCTAACGTCGGCAACGTCGACGACGCATTCAAGTCCGCCGCGCGCGTGATCGAGGCGGAATACGAGTGGCCGTTCCAGTCGCACGCCAGCATGGGGCCGGCCTGCGCGATGGTCGAAATCAAGGACGGCAAGGCCACCTGTTGGAGCGGATCGCAGAAGACTCATTTCGTACGCGACGGCGTCGCGGCGATCCTCAAGCTGCCGGTCGAGGACGTGCGCACGATCTGGGTGACCGGCCCCGGCTCCTACGGGCGCAACGACGCGGGCGATGGCGCCATGGACGCGGCGGTGCTGGCGCAGGCGGTCGGCCGGCCGGTGCGCGTGCAATACATGCGCGAGCAGGGCACCGGCTGGGACCCGAAAGGCCCGGCCTCGATCCACCGCGCCCGCGCCGCGCTCGACGCGTCCGGCAACGTCGTCGCCTACGACTTCGTCAGCAAGGGCTTCTCGCGCATCGACGTGCTGATGAACGAGAGCAATCCGGCCGACACGCTGGCCGGGCATCTGCTCGGCGTGCCGCTGCGGATCAACGACGGGTTCGGCGTGCCGGCCGAGGCCTACGTGTTCGCGCACAAGCGCAGCGCCTGGGAGACGATCCCGCCGCTGCTCGACCGCGCCTCGCCGCTGCGTAGCGCGCACCTGCGCGACCCGGTCGGGCCGCAGATACATTTCGCCAGCGAGTCGTTTATTGACGAAGTGGCGGCGGCGCTCAATCTCGACCCGATCGAGTTCCGCCTGCGCCACATCAAGGAGCCGCGCGACATCGCGATCATCAAGGCGGCAGCCGAAAAGGCGAAGTGGGAGACACGGGCTTCGCCGCGGCGCGACCAGCGCGGCGAGACCGTGTCGGGCCGCGGCATCGCCTACTGCCAGCGCAACGGCACGCGCGTCGCGGTGATCGCCGAGGTCGAGGTCAACCGCACCACCGGCAAGATCCGGGCGCGCAAGTTCACGGTGGCGCACGACTGCGGCCAGATCATCAATCCGGACGGACTCAAGCTGTGCATCGAGGGCAACATCGTGCAAGGCGTCAGCCGCACGCTGTGGGAAGAGGTGCAGTTCGACAAGCAGGCGGTGACGACGGTCGACTGGCTCACCTACCCGATCCTCGACATCACCGAGGCGCCGGAGACGATCGACGTGGTGCTAATCAATCATCCGGAGATCGCGCCGTCGGGCGCCGGCGAGCCGTCGATCCGGCCGGTCGCCGCGGCGATCGCCAACGCGATCTATGACGCCACCGGCGTGCGCATCCGCCGGGTGCCGTTCTCGCCCGACCGGGTGAAGGCGGCAATGTCGTAGGGCGGGTAACGCGCCTTTTTGTTTGACCACGAAATGGGTTCGGCGGGTTACGGCGCTTCGCGCCAAACTCGCCGTACGCGATCCCTGGCCGTCGGCGTCAGCGCCGCCGTTTTTTCGCCGCGGCCGACTTAGACTTCGCTGACCGCCGTTTCGATGCGCCCTTGGCAGCCGACTTGGCGGGTGCGGCACGCTTGGCTGAACGTGCGCCGGACGTTCGTGCTGATCCGCCGCCGGAAACGGTATGGGCGGCGAGGTCGACCGTAAAACTATCGCCAACGCCGGTCTTACCGGACGCCGTGTCCACGGTCACAAACACGCCCGCAATCGAAGTGGCAGAGACCGTCAACCGCACAAATCCGAAAGTGTCATCGCTGTACACGTCCAGACGCAGAGGGTTCCCACTCGCGTCAGTACCGGACGCCGGGAAGCTCGGCTTGGGCGGACGGCGATTTGGCGGCTTCAAACCGGGCAAATTGTAGTAACCGCCCATTCCGGCGACGAGATAGGGAATCTGCTTTCCGCCAACCGTTCGCGTGTATCGCTCATAGAGATGGGCGTGGCCTGAGAGATGCAAGTCCGGCTGGATACCGGCTGCCTCGCAGGCTTGGTCGATCTGCTTGAGCATGCTCGGACTTGGCACGTGCGACGGGCTGCCCGTAAAAGGCGGGTGATGCGTGGCGATGACCAGCGCGCGTTTTTGACCCTGGTCGCGTTCGGCTTTTGCGGCAGCCAGCTGCTGCTTCAAGAAGGTCAATTGCACGTCGCCGACCTTGGAATTCGCGATCACCCCTTCCGTGCCGCCCTCGCTTGTATTCGAATACAGACCAATAAATTTGACGAATGGGGCGTTCAGCGTGAAATACACGCCCAGTTGATCCATGGTGGTGCGAACCGCTCCCTGGCTATCCGGATTTCGCGTCGGTTGCGGGGTGCAGAAGTTGGCGATGAAGGCGTCCAGGGAGTTGGCGGTCTCGCCTTTGTAAATGGCCCCGTCGTGATTGCCCGGAATCGCGAAGATGGGCGCATTGTAATCGCGGTACGGATCGTAGAATTGTTCGAAGTAGTATTGTTCCTGACCGAAATAATAAACCACGTCGCCCAGATGATACCAGAAGGAGGCTCCGCTGCCGGCGTCGTCGGCCATGGCATCGGCCACGGCAAACTGGAATTGCGGACTGTGAATTCCGCCGGTGTCGCCCACGGTATGAAAGGTGATCTTGCCGGCGTTCTGAATTTTCTGCACCGCGTTCGCACCGATCACCGAGGATAATTCCATCGGGGTGGTGCTCCTCGCAGGCGGGAATTTTTCAAGTTGCTCAAGCCCTTTTGCCGCCTTATCGGCGTCAATTTCCTGCTTGCTGAAACTTTTGAAGTTATCGGGAGTTAGATTAGGATCTCCGAACGCGCGGCCATTGGCCATGATGCACCTCGTATAGGGCGTGTTTGAACGGTTCCAAGTATACGACTTACTGCGCGATTTTGCCGATAATTGGGTGCCCTTTCCGACCGGGGG
>Ga0306926_10010705_pt1 | contig 10148 bp, 5 predicted proteins | sample flu12Cox44000178_FD_203759 | JGI IMG/M metagenome (GOLD analysis project Ga0306926, IMG submission 203759) | Lab enrichment of tropical soil microbial communities from Luquillo Experimental Forest, Puerto Rico - flux8day.12C.oxic.44.000.178 (v2)... | ecosystem: Environmental > Terrestrial > Soil... | reverse complement strand
GGAGGCCGCTCACTGCTCCTTGTTCGGGTCCAGGCCCGACTCGCAAAGCGCCTCAATCGTGAAATTCCCATACTCGAGTTGTTCCGCTGGCCCACCATCCACTCCCTCGCCGCTCACCTTACCCAGGAACTTTCATGAGTGCCCCCTCCGACGACACGCATCCTCTCGCGTCCCGGCTCCAGGCATTGTCGCCGGCGCGACGTGCGGCCGTGGAGCTCTTGCTGCGTAAACGCCAACATGAGCGAAAGCCAGTGACCCCTCCGCCGCGGGCTGATTTAGCGCCAGCCTCCTTCGGTCAGCAGCGGTTGTGGTTCGTGACACAACTCGACCCGGCCAGTTCGGTGTACAACACCATTAGCAAGCTGTCGCTGGCTCCGCCGGTGGACCTAGCCGCCCTGCAGCGAGCGCTCGATGCATTGGTAGAACGACATGAGAGCCTGCGGACAACATTCGAATTGGTGGACGGAGAACCGTTTCAGCGGGTGAACGCAAGCGCAGACCTGGTTGTCGAGGTGGGGCTTCCGACCACTGAGTTCGCTCGCCGGCCGTTCGATCTGGAGCACGGGCCATTGGTGCGGCTCCGCGTGGCCGCCGATACGGGCCAGGTCGTCGTGTGCATGCATCATATCGTCACTGACGGCTGGTCAATGGGCATCCTCCTGCGGGAATTGTCGGTGTTGTACGAAGGGCGAATGCGGGGGATCCCAGTGACGTTGCCTCCGCTGCCCACCCGCTACAGGGAATATGCTGCAAGGCAACGCGCAGAACTCTCCGGACCTCGTTTATCGGAGCTGCTGAATTTCTGGCGAGAGGAGTTGGCGGATCTGCCGATGTTGGATCTGGTTACCGACCGACCGCGCCCGCCGGCGCCTTCCTTCCGCGGCGCGGCGGTTCCGATCCAAATCTCGCCGGAGGTAGTGGCGAGCTTGCGAGCGTTGGCCCGGGAGCAAGGCGCCACCTTGTTCATGGGGGTGCTGGCCGCTTTCTCGGTCTTGTTGGGTCGCTATAGCGGTCAAGACGAGGTGGTCATCGGATCCCCGGTTGCAGGTCGAACCCGCATTGAGACGGAAGGGGTCATAGGGTTCTTTGTCAATACGATCGTCCTGCGCTGCGATCTTCGTGGCAACCCTGGCTTTCGGGAGCTGCTAGCCAGAACTCGGGACCGGGCGACGCGCGCGTACGCCCACCAGGACCTGCCGTTCGACAAACTCGTCGAAGATCTCCAACCTGAGCGGGATCTGAGTCAAAACCCGCTGCATCAGGTGGTTTTGCACGTGGTTGACTTGTCATCATCAGATATCGTTGAAGATGCCGCCGGCGACCATCTTCAGATCAACACAGGTACATCACCGTTCGATCTGGTCGTCCACCTGAGGGGAGCAACCGAACTGAAAGGCGACATCGAATACAGCAGCGACTTGTTCGATCGGTCGTCGGTCGAGCGCCTCGCAGAGCATTTGGCGGTGCTGATAGAGAAATTGGTCAGCGATCCGGAAGCGCCGCTTAGTCAAGTTCCTATGCTGACACCAAGCGAACGCCAGCAACTGGAGCGGTTCAATGCCACCGCGGCACCTATCCCGCCGCTGGGTGTCGTCGAGTTGATCGACGCGCAAGCTGCTCGTGCTCCCGACGCCATCGCGGTCGGCAAGGTGACCTACCGCGACCTGGTCGATGCAGCCAACGGCGTCGCTCACAACCTACTTGCCCGCGGCGCGGGTCCGGACACATTGGTTGCCGTTTCGCTGCCTCGCGGTCCCGACTTGGTTGTCGCCCTGCTCGGGATCTGGAAGGCGGGGGCCGCTTACCTGCCGCTGGACCCCGACGATTGCTCGGCTCGCCGCCGACAAATCCTTGCCGACGCCCGGCCGTTACTCCTTCTGGATGATCCTCGCCAATTCGGACCGCCACGGCCCGAGTCGCCGTCGCTGCTCGTGGGTCTAAACAGCCTTGCGTACGCCATTTACACCTCGGGCTCCACCGGCACGCCGAAAGGCGTCCTGATCGAACACGGCCCGCTGTCCAATCTAATCGACTGGCACGTCCGCGCCTATCAGGTGACGGCCAAAGATCGGGCCGCACTCATCGCGAGTCCGGCGTTCGACGCGTCAGTATGGGAGCTCTGGCCGTATCTCGCTGCGGGTGGAAGCGTCCAGGTTCCACCCCCCACCACGCGATCCCCCGCCGATATTCTCGCATGGCTCGCCGCCCAAGAAATTACAGTTGCTTTCCTGGCAACGCCTCTTGCGGAGGCCGTATTGGCCGAACCGATGGTGCCGCATCTCAGACTTCGGTTCCTGTTGACCGGCGGAGATCGTCTCCACCGGTCGCCGGAGCGCGGGTTGCCATTCGATCTGGTCAATCATTACGGCCCCACCGAGGCGACTGTGGTCGCCACGGCTGGTGCAGTCCAGCCGGGCTCGGACGGATCACAGCCCCCGATCGGTTGGCCGATCGCCAACGTTCAGGCGGTGGTCGTCGACCGCTACGGACAGCCATTGCCTGTGGGGGTCCCGGGCGAACTGTGGATAGGTGGGGCCGGACTTGCCCGCGGCTATCTTGGCCGCCCCGAACTCACGGCGGAGCGTTTTGTGAAGTATGGCGGACAGCGAATGTATCGCACCGGTGATCGGGTTCGGCGCCGCTCCGACGGCTCACTGGACTTCCTGGGCCGACTCGACCAGCAGATCAAGCTGCGCGGATTCCGTATCGAACCAGGAGAGATTGAGAGCCATCTGCAAGCTCACCCGAGCGTGCGTGCCGCAGCCGTCGCAGCGTGCGGCGACCTCTTGGTCGCCTATGTTGTTCTCTCGTCTTCTCTGCCGGGTATCGACTCCCTCCGCACGTACCTGCGGGCTCGTCTACCCGCCTATATGGTACCGGTGAAGTTCGAGATTCTCGACGCGTTGCCGGTTACGGCCAACGGCAAGATCGACGCGCGCGCCTTACCGTCACCGATCTACGATGACGCTGCCTACGTAGCCCCGCGTACGGCCGTAGAGCACACCATCGCCGGGATATGGGCCGGGCTGTTGGGACGCGAGCGAGTCGGCGTCTACGATAATTTCTTTGAGCTTGGTGGACATTCGCTGAGGGCCATGCAGGCGGTGTCGCGGATCCGTTCCGTCCTCGGTGTGGAAATCTCCGTTCGTGCGGTCTTCGACGCGCCGACTGTGGCCGGCCTCGCCGTCGCAGTCGCGCATCTCTCACCGCCAGGCGCACCCACAGCCCAGACCATCGCCCGGGTTCCCCGCGATCGTTATCGTGCCGGCATCGGGGCGGACGGCATGCCGGTACTCGACCAGCGGCTGAGGCAGCTCCTTCATCTCGACGACAAAGGGGGATTACGATGAATGCCACTATCGAGTTCGTCGAGAACAACGACGAGACGACGCTTCTGATCGACGGCGGACAGGCTATGCAGGGCTGGGAGGCGGACCTGATGCGTCGCAGCGGCGACATCCTCTGCCGTTATGGAAGCGAGTTCTTGGAGGCAGGTTTGGGCCTTGGGTTCTCGGCAATGCACATCGCAAGTCAGCCGACGACACGGCGCCATACTGTCATCGAACTGCACCAGCAAGTTATCGACTACTTTCTCGCACGAAATCCCACTCCGCCCGCGGCTCTGGAGATCATTAAGGGCGACTTCTTCGCGATGCTGCCGACGCTGCCGCCGGCCAGCGTCGATGGCATTTTCTTTGATCCCTATTTACCGGTCAAAACGCGCAATGATCCGGCCTTCTGGAATAGGGTGATCCCGCCAATGATAGCGCTTCTCCGACCCGGCGGCGTATTCGTTCCCTGTTTTACAACGCAGCCATACTTCCTGTTTTTGAATTACTTCGACCACGCTATCATCGAGCGCCGGCACTACACCGCCTATCCGCAAACCAGCTACACCGCCGCGAACTCAGGCCACGCCTTCATTCAATGCTATTTTGCATAGCCCTTCGCTTTGAATTTTGCTTGCGTACCTTTGCGCGAGACCTAACCACGGGCTCCGCCCTTGATATCCGTGGTATGCCATTCCACCACGACAATTAAAATAAGCGTGATGCCCATCCAGTTCACCCTTTGGTAGCAGGAACATCCTTTCCTCTGGAACAAGGGTTCCCTCTTTGGTAAAAATGAGGCTTTGTAAGGGTTGCTTAGTCAACAGTCATGTCCCGAGCCCCGTTTGGATGGACTTGCCTTTCAGTAGGGAAGCCCAACTAACGGCGCTCTTTTTGAGACCGGATTCAGTCCCTAGGTTAATTACCAGAGCGCGCATATGAGCAGCGAAAAAAAACCTGTTGTGCAAGAGACTTCGAATGACGAATTCATAAACCTGCTCCGAGAACAAATCGATAATGGAGGTGGGTTTGTGCCTTTTGTCGGCTCTGGATGCTCGTCTCCTTCAGGTATCTCGGCGGTAATACCGGCATCTTCGATTTTTGATGGGCGTCCAGTTTGACGAATATCTATCTTATACGGTCTTCTTGTGCGTGGCAGAGACCGAAAGTATCAGGGAGGCAGAACCCACCCTCGATAGCCGCTGGGACTTACGCACCCACGGATGGCCGAAGCAACCCACTACGGAGCAGGTGGGCATTGCCAGAAAATGGATTCGTCGTCAATTTGATCGAATTTGCGAGGAGTGCGGATTCCGAACCCTGCCGGAAGGCGAAGCCGAGATCCAGAGTTTGGAACTGGCCTCTACTTCACACAAGCCGGAAGACTTGGCCAAGGCGCTAACTTGCCCGTTGCTGCCGCGTATCCTGCATTCCTCAAGTGGCTGTGTGGACCAGGAAACCCTCAAGCGTCTCCTGCCGTTCTTCGGCACCAAAGGGTTGGAGCGCGGGGGCTACTCAGTACCAGGCATCTCGCCAACGAGCGAGGACGCAATTATCGAGCGGGCAATCCGGGCTCTCTATGACTGGCGGGCCACGTTGAATTTTCTGTCGGAGTTACAACTCGTCGATCCTAACACCCTATTAATTGAAGAGGCTGAGCAGGCGGTGATCGATGGCTTCAATGTCCATATCACTCGTGGCCGGAAGCCAAATCTGATCCATAACATGCTCTGCCATCTTGCCGGTCCGGCGCGCTTTCGCGTGATCCTCACAACGAATTTCGATTCCCTGATCGAAGACGCCTTCCAAGAGATGAAAGAACGCGTGGAAGTGATCTCGGTCAGCATTAAGGGCAGCCTGCCAGACCCCGAAATCGTCCATGCTCGCAACACGCTAGTCAAGATGCACGGCACAGTCTCCGAAACCCGAGCGGACTTTTCTCTGGATGAATCACCCTCGCGCGAGAACAAACGACGCTTCTTCCACTACGTGCGAGGCTCCTACCCTGATCAAAGCGGCGGAGGTTTTCTGCCGAGCCAACTTCTAGTCTGCGGTTACTCCGGAGCAGACAATCGTTGTGTCGAGATGATCAAGTATGTACTCGACGCAGGCGCTCCGGATGCCAACGTTTACTGGATCTGCTATTCCAAGGCCGATCTGGAGCGAGTAAACCATTTGTTCCGGGAATCGGCTTATAAAGGCAACGGAGCAGAGAGCCGCGTTATCGCTACCGTTGCTGGACGCTGTGACCTGCTGCTTTACGAGTTGTTCGAGCGGCTCTGTCTGAGTCTGCCGGGCGGCGGTCCAAGTCAACAATATTCCTACCACGTGCCGCCTGACGTGCCCAAGGACGCATGCGACGATGAAGAGGCGCGTCGGATTGTTGAGGGAATCAGTTGGTTTCGAGAACCAGCGCCAAACAAAAACCCATCCCGAAGTTTGCTTGTCGTTGACGGCAAAATCGGCGTGGTAGCAACGCTGCGTAAAGTGCTGCAAATCTTAACCGAGGAAAGAAAGGCTTCTGCAATCTGGCTCGAGCTACAGGAATACCAAGACACCTACTGCGTAGCTTATGAATTCCTGCAGGTAATTTCCAACCGCCTCGGTCTTTTTCAGCTCAGCTACGCCGACCTCCTGCCTGCTCGGCTTATTCACGAACTTAACAAGCCGGCTGGGTCTAAGCAGGGAACATGGTGCGCCCATATTCGATTCCTCGTTGATCACTACTTCGGAATTGTCCCCGGCAAGTGGGTGATTGTCCTCTATGGTCGCAAAGGCCCAGGAGGCTGCGCGGGTTGGAACGAGAGCTCATTTTGGCAAGATGCAGACTATGGTACAGAAGAAGAGCCCGGCCGTTTTCCGCCATTTGTAAAGGCACTTTGCCAACTCGGGTTTCACGTTATTTACGCACCTTATAGTGAAGCCCTCAGAGATCAAAATGAGAGAAAGATAGAGACGCTTCGGGATATATTAAGAAGTCAATACCCCGATGTTCAGCTGAAAGAACCAGACAAAGAAGATTATCCAAATAGGATACCAGTCCATCAGTGGGAATGTCTGCAATCGCCCCCCGCATTCCCTCCGCAGGAATGTGCCGAGAGTAGCTCTAAAAGTGATTTTCCCGCGGCAATTAACCACTGGTGCAAAGAGCCCGATAAGCTTGGATTGGCCGACTTCGATCGCTCCATGAAGCGACTGTTCGAAAACTGGATCTCGAGCCATGCCACTCGCAATGCCGCGCCACAGCACTCCAGCCTGCCACCGGATGACAAGAATGCATCCGATCGACACCGACAATATCTCGAGAATCTACAATTCTTGTATGCAGTCACCCTGTTTCGACGTGCCCGGCATTACTCGTCTTTCTTAGGTCAAGGAGTTTTCCCGGCCATCCACATGTCAGACATTCTGGGATATGACAATGATTGGGAACGCGACAAGAAACTGGCCCAGCACCTCACCGATTTAAATCAGATCGGTTTCCTTTACCGAAAACCAGGTGGCTTTGCCTGGACTTACCGCGATTTCCGGCTTGGAGTGCGCCGACTGATCGATTCTCTGCCAGAGTCCGAGTTGAAAAAACATGACATCACGCCTTTTGTGGAGCGGCGTTCGCACTACCACTACTGGATCGCCGATTGGTATCTTCGCGCCTTTTACACAAGCGGCCACGCGGTCCCTCTTATGGAAGGTATTTATCACCTAAACCAGGCGATCCTACATCTCGATCAATATCGAAAAAGCGAAAACGAGGTACAGCTGCCTTGGCGTCGTTACGGTCTCTGGCGTGAGGCTGTCTGTGACATGACCAAGGCGCTCCGGGTCGGCAACGATTCCATTTGCCTTTGGTTCGGCCCACCGTTACTAAACGCATGGTTTTCCTCAGGAAATGATAGTGGCGAAAAATGGTCAGCAGATTTCGTTAAGCGTATCAAAGGGAGCTTAGATACTATTCTGAGTCAAATCCAGCAATCAGCACTCAATGGTCTTCAGGAACATTCCAAGCACCTCTTAACCGTACTCCAAGAGGAACTGCTACAACTAGCGCGACGAGGACAAAATGAGTTACGCATTAGGCGCCTCGAGGACCATGTCGTAGTAAAAGGGGCTCAGCAAACCAATGAAGATCTTTGTAAGCTGGACAAATCTCTTTCGAAGGACCAGAACGACCTCTATAACCGTTCTCCCGAACCGGTCAGTCAGCTCTGCTGTAACATCAAGAAAGTCCTCGATGAACAAGCAGATTCTGATGAGCTTGATAAAGCAATCCAAAAATGGCGCCACGACCAACTGCAACACGACCCCTCTGATGCCTATCTCTTTTCTCTTGTACAACAACTCAACGAACGGGCCTTTCTATTTCTTCGCGATGCGAAGCTCCGCCAGTTGGTGAATCTGAATGAGGAGCAGGATCGCTTTCTATTTCTTCGCGATGCGAAGCTCCGCCAGTTGGTGAATCTGAATGAGGAGCAGGATCGGCATGAAGATAAACCCACGGAGTTTCTCGGGCTCACAGCGGAGGTGAAGCATCGCTGGATCTGTGTCACTATCCTGACTAGGAGTGCCCTCAAGCTTTGCCGCCTCCTCCATCCCACGCTGGGCTCTCTTGAGGGCAAAGAGCGCGTAAAAGCTCTGTGTCTTTACAGCGTTGGGCTTGCTCGACTCTACCGCTTCTACGAGGCCCACCGAGCTTTAAATGAAGCCCATGCGTTACTCTCGAAGATTAATGTCTCAGGCTCCGACCTTGACGTTTTGCTCGGAATCCTCGAACTGCGCCGTGCGGAAGTTCACATCCTTGAAGGCATGCTCATCAGGCAGATGCGGGAAAAACCAGATCGCAGAATTAACAGGGCCGAAAACGCAAAGGTGGAAATTTCCGAGGACCTCTACGCACGCTATTCGATTAGAAGATCGTTTTTACAAAGGGATGAAACCCGACTCGAACGGATGTGCATAGCCAAGATCGACGATGCATGGTGCGCGCTTGAGCGATCCGAACGCCTACTATCCGGACGGCTCCGTTCATCCCACTGGTGGAGCCGCCTATGCGTTCTGAAGCTCCGTTGCCTCGCTGAACATTCCTTGGACCAGAAGCCTACTGAACATTCCTTGGACCGGAAGCCTGCATTCCGCCCGCTTGCGAGACGAATCCAGGGCCAGCCGCTGAACCAAGTCTACGATCTCCTGTATAAAGGACTCGCCGGGTGCCAAGAAAAGACGCGCATCAGTAGCCAGTTACGCCTGGTCGATCTCGCATTTCGCACCGCTTTTAATCTAACGCACGACGATCTGCCCCTTGCAGAAAAGGCCCTTAACACCTTGAGTAAAACCGTCGAACAAATTCTAGACACAATCGGGTGCGAAACCACAGAACGAATCGCCAACGGCCACTCGCAAGAAAACGGCCATCCTTGCGAGCAAATACGGCAGTTGGCGACCCTTATCAGAAACTTCTACGACAATTGGCAGGCTCAGCGACTGACTAAACTTCTAAAGGGTCTATCGATCGAAACCATGGAAGACATTAAACCTGGCCTCGAGATAATAAAGTTTAACGATGGTTCAAAGATGACGCTTAAGACATCGAAAAACAGCGATAAAGGAGATTATAAGGATATCAAGATCGAAAGCGTTAAAAAATTGCATAAGTGTGTAATATCATTGACCACCGCTGATCATGAGGAACGCCGCTTCGAGTGCGATGAAACTGCTTTACAAATTGTAACGGAGTACTTGAAAAGCAAAAGTCGGTGCACATCAGTCACGTTTTCGGCTTCCGACTATCCGTGATCAGATGAACCGCTTTTCAAGGATTCTATAGGCGGGACCGAAAACGCGGTAAAGCTATTCGATTCCCATCACAAATAAGAGCAGGCTTTTACACATAATAAACAGATACAAAATCGCTCTTTACCGGCCACGCAGGGCCAGGGCGAGAGCAGTTGTCCGATGGGACGACCCCGACATGCTTCTCTTCCGAGGTCGAGAAAGAAGCGCCGGAAAATCTTGCAAAATTTTCCGTCCATCGGACGAAAAGGGATCCGCACAGAAGGACGCAAAGATCACCAAGATTCAAATCGGCAGACGGCTCGACTCAGCTCGCCGAACTCCTTCCCTTCCACTACCAAAGACTTTGTTAGTCTGTTAGTCTTTTCCGCAACCTCTTGAATTGGTCCCAATATTCAAAGCTTTCATGCTTTATTAACGAGAGCTTATCAGCAAGGACTTGCGCCAATTCGCTTTGGCATACCCTTCCTGGACGACTGTTTAGGCTCATCTTACAAAATACGGCTCGAGTGGACAATAAACCTGTAAAAGAGTCGAAAAAAGTTGTTGATTTCTTAGACTGCCAGCGAGTGAATCGTCATCACCCAGCACAATTGGCGAGCCAGGTAACGATTCTGTCTTTGGGAGAGGACACTTTGGAACGCTTGCCGGTCCGTCAGTCGAGCCGTTTCGGCCCTTCCGGCGGCTTGCGCGAATTCCTTCTCCAGCGACGGCAGTGGAAAGCGGGGTTCAATTCTGCCAATGGCATAGACATAGCTGGGCATTGCGGTTGCCCGTCATCGCGTGAAATGCATCCAGCGGTTGAGCGCGGCTGCCCGTTTTTCGCAGCCGGCACAAGGTTTGATGCCCATCGCGTACGTGACTTTCCTAATCGCATCGCCAAAGCCTATCTCCTCATCTTTGATAAAGCCGGGGAGGCGAACGCGATGAGGCTGGCGCTCGATTTTGCCTACTGGTGCATTCTTTTCTTGGGTGTTCATGGTTCCTTAGTTTCTACGGTGTATCCTTTAGCCCGAAAAACTCATAAAAAGA
>Ga0306926_10010704_pt1 | contig 10148 bp, 13 predicted proteins | sample flu12Cox44000178_FD_203759 | JGI IMG/M metagenome (GOLD analysis project Ga0306926, IMG submission 203759) | Lab enrichment of tropical soil microbial communities from Luquillo Experimental Forest, Puerto Rico - flux8day.12C.oxic.44.000.178 (v2)... | ecosystem: Environmental > Terrestrial >... | reverse complement strand
ATTGCAGCCTGACCAACCACATTTGGGCCGGCATCCACATTTCTTTCAGCAATATCGCGTGGAAGCGGCTGCCGCGTGATTTGCAGGAATTGTCTGAGAAGCACTTCAACGAAAAGGCGCTGCAGGGGCGCGAGGATTGGCAGACGATGACGCAGCAGGAAATCGAGAATTTGAAGAGCAAGGGCATGGTGATCAATTCGCCGGATCCCAAGCCCTTCCAGGACGCATTGCGCAAGACAACCCTTCTATAAGGACATGAAGAACAAGTCCGGCGATAAGGCGTGGGCATTGCTCGAGAAATCGGTCGGCAATCTGGCATGACCAACGGCGCTCGGGAGCTGGCCCAGCCGCTCGTCGCCGCGGAGGAGCCAGCCCCGGTCGGGTTCCGGCACCTCGCCGGCAAGATCGATGGCGCGATCGGTGCTTTGTGCGAGGTCACCGGCGCCGCGTTGGTATTGGCCGAAACCTGCATTCTCTTTGCCGGCGTTGTCTCACGCTACGTCTTCAGCCGTGCGCTGATGTGGACCGACGAGCTCGCGAATTTTCTGTTTCTGTGGCTGGCGATGCTGGGAATGGTCGTGGCGCTACGGCGCAACGAGCATATGCGCCTGATGACTCTGGTCAATTCGCTGAGCCCCAAACGCGGCCAGTGGCTGAGCACCGTCGGCGCACTCATCGTCATTGTCTTTGTCCTCGAGATCCTGCTTCCTGCGGCTCAATATCTCGAGGTCCAGCGCTCGACCGAGCTAATCACACTGCCGCTCTCGGACGGGTATCGCGTGGTCGCGATCCTGGTCGGCGCCACCCTGACCGCCGTGATTGCCGTTCTGCACCTGCTCGAAGATACAAGCTGGCGCGGCTTTCTGCTGGCAGTGACAGTGGTCGGGGCAGTGGCGTTCGGGATGTGGCTGGCGCAGCCATTGCTGATCGCGATGGGCCATGGCAGCCTGATCCTGTTCTTTGTCGTCCTCGTCGCGGTCTGCGTGCTGATCGGGGTGCCGATTGCCTTCACCTTTGGCATCGCGACCTTCTCGTATCTGGCGCTGACCACCGACCTGCCGCTGTCGATCGTCGTCAACCGGATCGATGACGGCATTTCCAACCTATTGCTGCTCGCGGTGCCAATGTTTGTCGTGCTCGGCCTGTTGATGGAGATGACCGGGATCGCGCGGGTCATGGTGAATTTTCTCGCGGCGCTGATCGGGCATGTCAAAGGCGGGCTATCCTACGTGTTGCTCGGCGCAATGTATTTGGTTTCGGGAATTTCCGGATCGAAAGCCGCTGATATGGCCGCGGTGGCACCAATCCTCTTCCCGGAGATGCGGCGTCGCGGTGCCCATCCGGGGGAGCTCGCCTCGCTGCTCGCCACCTCGAGTGCGATGTCAGAGACGATCCCGCCGAGCCTGGTGCTGATAACGATCGGCTCGGTCACCAACATTTCGATCGTGGCACTGTTCACCGGCGGTTTATTGCCGGCGTTCGTGGCGGCACTCGGCCTCGTCGTCGTCGCCTGGTTTCGCGCCCGCCGTGACGACACGGGCGCCGGGACCCGGGCGCCGCTAATGCTGATGGCCCGCACCTTCGTGATCGCGGTCCCCGGTCTGACCCTGCCATTCGTAATCCGCGCCGCAGTCATCGGCGGTGTCGCGACTGCGACCGAGGTCTCGACCGTCGGCGTCGTCTACACCACTTTGCTCGGGCTACTTGTTTATCGCCAGTTCGAGTGGCGGCGGATCTACCCGATCCTGGTCGACACGGTGTCGCTGACCGGTGCGGTCATGCTGATCATCGGCACCGCGACGGCGATGGCCTGGGCATTGACCCAGTCCGGATTCTCCCAGTGGCTGGTCTCGGTGATGGCCGGAGTGCCGGGCGGCACGGCGGGGTTTCTCGCGATAACGATAGTCGCTTTCATCATCCTCGGCAGCGTCCTCGAAGGGCTGCCTGCGATCGTGCTGTTCGGTCCATTGCTGTTTCCGGTGGCCAAGACGATGGGCGTGCACGAGGTGCATTACGCCATGATCGTGATCCTGGCGATGGGGATCGGTCTTTTTGCGCCGCCCTTTGGCGTCGGCTATTACGGCGCTTGCGCGATCGGCCGGGTCTCGCCGGATGACGCGCTATGGAGGATCTGGCCTTATATCGGCGCGCTCGTCGTCGCCCTCGCCATCGTCGCCGCCATTCCGTGGATATCGATCGGATTTCTCTGATCGAGCGCGCACCCGGTCGCTGAGACGGTCCTCAGAAACAATGCCTCGAGACCAGCTCGAACCAGCCGATCACCAGCCCTGCCGTGCAGAAGATGATCCCGAGTGCCGCGCGCGCCAAATCGGCTCGCGTTGGCAGGAGAGCAAGTTGGGCACGGATGGCCTGCAGCTGCTCTTCGATGCGGGCCAGATCGGTGCGCGGCTCGTTGGCGGGCCGCATGTATACGATGTTGGACATGCCGGGATGCTATCGGAAGCTGGTTAACAGTCAGTTACCGGAGGAGACGGTCGCGCCGGTTCCACGGTCGCTGAACTACCTTCACTGCGCCGCTGGCTGCGCTTTCGTCAATAGATGGGAACCGAGCCGTTGGCCCGACGACGCCAAAACCTTGCCCGGCAGTATGACGGGCGGTTTGCGGCCGCCGATGATCAGGGTGCCGGGCCCGTTGACCAGCATCTCGCCCTTTGCGCCCGGAGCGAGCGGTGTCCCTCGCGCGGTGATCAACAGGTCCTGCAGCCCGTCGCTATCGAGTTCCCAGTTGCGCACCGGCCCGGTGTCGAGATGAATGAAGCCCGAATGTGGGTACCAACCCACCCCGCCACGGCGCATCGCACGTGCCACCGCCATCGCATCGGCGAGCCTGGTGGCGAACCGCACGTCGAGCGCCCGGCCGTAAAGATGCTGGCTGTTCTCGGCGACTCCAAAGGTCGTACGGGCCAGCATCGCGTTGGTTTCGGGCGTGCGAAAGGCCGACAGCACGACGGCACTCGTCTGGCCCGTGGCAGCCATGACATTGGCGAGAAAGTCGATCACGCCGACATCGATGCCGGTCATCCTGCCGGAATGCTGGTCGCGCAAGAAGACGCACAACTCATCCATCACCCGTGCGATCGGGCCATTGGCATCGCGATAGGCGCCGTCAAAGGTGGTGCCGGTATGGGCATCGATAAGCCGCAAGCGGAACCACTCGGGGGCGACCGGCGTTGCCCACCCACGATAAGGCGGCACGCTCAGCAGCCCGGCCGCCCGTAGCAGGAAGCGCCTTCGGTTCATAGTCCCGATTCTAGACCACATCTGCGCCTGAGCAACCGGATCAACGGGGGTATAGCAGGGTGGAGACAACGGCGATGCCGGCATGCAGCGGCCGGGAATATCCGCAAAGGACCAACAGCATTAGCGTCACTCATTCGAAGACGCGATTCGGCAAAGACAAGCAGCAGGCAGGTCCGGTGACAGTCTTGGAACGATCGAGCCGTGCAAGACGTTAACTTGAGATGGCACGTATCTTGATCGTCGACACTCAGACTGAGCTTTGCCATCAACTTGTCCGGCTGCTCGAGCAAGCAGGCCACCGCGCAACCGCCGTCGCTACTATTTCGGAAGCCGCCAGTCTTCTCAAAGAGCATGTTCCCGACCTGCTGGCGACGAATGTCGTGCTGACCGACGGCTCAGGCACCAACCTCGCCAAACAGGCAGAGGCCGCGGGGGCGAAAGTTCTAATGATAACGGGCAGCCCCGACAGGATCGTTGAGTTTGATGATGCGGGACAGCGGTACCTGTCGAAGCCGTTTCCGCCCGAGGCGTTCTTGCGACGGGTCCAGGAGATCCTTTCGCAAGACTGAATACGCTATTCGCTGCAGTGCACGCGCGGACGAACCATCGTTTCGCTTAGCGGTCGCGGTGGATCGAAGAACCCAATCGATGGTTCGGAGAGTGTGGATTAAGACCGGAAAAGGAGCAGCCATGAAGACCGCTCTAGGTGAGCAGAGGGTGCTATACAGTAGCTCGAACGGAGACAGATGGCTTCTCAGGCGCGATCCCGCTAACGGGGACGTCTTTGTCAGGCACGAAGCTAATGTCCCATCAGGCGGCAAGCGGACCGATATCGATATCGGCGAATTTCTGAGCCGAGGACAGCGAAATCCCGAGCACCAAGCGCTATTGCGGCTGATTGGAACGCTGGTTGAAAACAGGCCGCAGTCCGCGCGGAATTAAAAGCCTACTGGTGGAATGCCGTTAGTATGAATGCGCTAACGAATTGGCCGCGCAACCGGCTTTTGCGTGCCCTGCCATCCGCCGATCTGACGCAGCTCATGCCGGCGCTTGAACGCATCAGCTGCGAGCGCGAGCAGGTCCTGATCGACGTTGATAGTCCGCTCGACCATGTCTTCTTCCCCGACGTCGGTGTGGTTTCGGCGGTAGCGGTTTACGCGGACGGCCGTGTCATCGAGATGGCAACGATCGGCAGGGAGGGGTGCACGGGTATGCAAGCCGCGATCGGTGCCGAGACTTCCTTTTACCGGCTTCTCGTCCAGATCCCAGGTGGCGCAGCAAAGATGGCGCGCGCGGCGTTCATACGCGCCATGAGCTCGGTGCCGTCCTTCCGAGCTCTGATCTACGCTTATCTCCAAGCCTTTCTCGAGCAGGTCCTGGTGTCGGTAGCCTGCAACGGAGCGCACAGCGTAAAGCAGCGGTTATCGCGTTGGCTGCTGACGATGCGTGACCGCAGTGACGACGACACGCTGCAGATCACTCAAAGCCTGCTCGCCGAAATGCTGGGTGTCCAAAGGCCAACGGTCACAAATGCCGCTCGCGAGTTGGAGCGCGCCGGCTTGATTGGTCGCGGCCGACGGGAAGTCTCCATACTGGATAGACGGGGCCTCGCGGAGGCCTCTTGCGAATGCTATCAGTTGGTGCGGGCACGTTTGGCTTTTCACCTCCCTAGGACGTACCCGTAAATGGGGATTTCTTGCGATCCGTAATATATATTACCGACACGTTGCGTAAACGCGGTCACAATCACCCTGATAGGGGGCTGGAACCACCTCCTGGTCTGATGTTATCCGCAGAAGCACGTGTAGGTGAACATGCGCACGGCCACGATCACATTGCGCGGAGCAGATTTCGCCGGGGAGATGATCGAGATGAGAACTTGGCTCGATCAGCACTTGTTTGAGCCCGCAAGATTTACTTATAAGTAAGACGGAGAAATTGTCGTCGTCTCAGTCGATTTTCAGGAAGATGACCATGCAGAAGTCTTCCAGAGTCGCTTTATCGGCCGGCCTGAAGCGGATTTTCCACTTCGGGGAGCTGATGAACCATTGAGCCGAGCTGCGGGCGAGCGCTACAGGAAGAAAGAAACACCCCCGACAATGGCCCAGGCTTGCTGGTGGCGACTATTGGCGGAAGAGATCCGGACGGAAGCCGACAATTTCAATTCGGAGTCGGCCAAGGAGACGATGGAGTTGGCCGCCAGGGGTTGGGAGCGACTCGCTGAAGAGCTAGAGCATCGACTGGCGAAAAACGGCGATCAACAGCAAGGCTTCGTCGGATAGGCAGTGTTGCCGCTCGAATATGGTCGCAGATGCAGCACTTCGGCCTCTCGCTCGCCGTCCACGCCGAATGCCGAACATCGATCTCGGCAATATTCGCGAAGAGCCTTGGGCACCCGCCGACCCCGTGATGCCGGCCGGCTGGAACTCTTTAGAGCGTCTCACCAGGTCTCCTGTTGGGTGCGGGGCTCAAGCTGCTAATTTGGGGCGGGTTATTGACGGCTAATTAATTTGGGGCGGGTTAATGACGGTTAATAAGTGCATTTTAGTCGTTTTGTAACTTTCGGTGAAACGCTCCATGAAAGAATCTACCCCGATATTGGGTCGTCGCGATCTGGCCGAACTGTTGGAACGAGCGCGGCGCGCCTGTGAAGAGGCGATGAAACTCTCAGACGATCACCGGTTTATCGTCTCGTGGTATCGGATGCGTCCGCGTTTTGCGATGTGGTCTTCTTCTCTGCTGGACGGTGAAGACTAGCGAACTGCCTCAGGCACAGCATTCAGCTCCGGTCGCCGCTGGACACGCGGCGTTTGCCGTTGCCGGCGGTGTCGACACTCCACTTTACCGAATTGACAACCTCACGCGCCTCCTCACGGCCGGCTTTCGACAATTCCCGCCCTCGTTCCGCTTGCTGCCGGGAGATCTTGGTCAGCGGATGAGCCTCTTTGGCCTCCTGGTGGACGCGTTCAGCAGCCTCCCGCACCTGCTCGGCGAGCTCTCGGGCTCTCGCCAGAACGCGGTCGAGTAGGGGTTGGGGACGAGATCGCCGCCGCACCGTCATGATCTTTACCTGTCGCTCCCGACACTCAAACCCCGCGCCATAGCCCGGCGTTCCCCTGGGTCTCGATCACCTGCACCGGGAAGCAATTCCTGCGGGCCGCATTCGGAACAGAGGCGCCAAACATCCGTTTGAAGGGATGAAGACGAGGAGTAGGATCAAACCCGCGTAGGCTCGAAGGGTGAATATCATGATGCCCAGCCTTCCGATCGTCGGCATTGGTGCCTCGGCGGGCGGGGTCGAGGCGCTGGAGCAGTTTTTCGAATCTCTTCCAGCCGGCAGCGGGCTGGCGTTCGTGATCCTCACCCACTTGCCGCCAGATCGCGACAGCATGCTTTCCGAGATACTCGGCCGAGCGACGCGAATGCCAGTCGTCGACGCGCGCGATGGCGAAAAGGTCGAGGCCGAGCACGTCTATGTTCTGCCTCCCAGCGCGATCCTGACGATCCACGAAGGAACTTTGCAACTGCGTCGGACCGGCCCCACCGATCGCGAACGCGCGCCGATCGATGTGTTTTTCACCTCGCTAGCCGAGGACCAAGCCGAGCATGCGATTGGCGTCGTGCTCTCCGGCGGCGGTCATGACGGCACGCTCGGTCTCAAAGCGATCAAGGAGCATGGCGGCTTGACCATCGCTCAGGGCACGAATGTGACCCGCCCGCGTTTTGCCGAAATGCCGTCGAGCGCGGTGGCGGCGGGCATCGTCGATCTCGAGCTGCCGGTCGAGGATATTCCCGAGCGGATCATCAGCTATGTACGCAACTGGGGCGATTTCGTTTCCCAGCCTCCGCGGGACGCCCTAGCCACAATCTTCAACCTGTTGCGCACCCGGACCGGGCACGACTTCCGCGACTACAAGGAGCGCACGTTTCAGCGCCGCATCCAACGGCGAATGCAGGTGGTTCAGACGACAAAGCTCGAGGATTACGCCCATCGGCTGCAGCGCGAGCCCGACGAGGTCAGCGCGCTGTTTCGTGACCTGTTGATCGGGGTCACCGGTTTCTTGCGCGATGCTGCGGCTTTTCAGGCGCTCGAGACATTGGTCATCCCAAAGCTGTTCGAAGAAAAGAGCGGCGACGACGAAGTGCGCGTCTGGGTCCCCGGTTGCTCTACCGGAGAGGAGGCTTATTCGATCGCAATCTTGTTGCGCGAGCATCTTGAAAGATCGCTGTCACCGCCGAAAACCCAAGTCTTCGCCACCGACATCGACGAAACCGCGTTGGGTGTCGCGCGGGCGTCGCGTTATCCGGCAAACGTGGTCAAGGAAGTCTCAGCCGAGCGGCTCCGGCGCTTCTTTGTTCACGAAGCCGGGACATATCGCGTCGCCAAAGAATTGCGCGATATGTGCATCTTCTCCGTCCACAGCGTTATTCGCGACCCGCCGTTTTCGCGTCTCGACCTGATCTCCTGCCGCAACCTGCTGATCTATTTAAAACCCGCACTTCAGGCGCAGATTATTCCAATGTTTCATTACGCTCTGCGCCGCAGCGGGTATCTATTTCTTGGAAGCTCGGAGAACGTTTCCCGGCACAGCGAGCTGTTTACCTCGCTCGACCGAAAGAACCGGATCTTTCGGCGGCGCGATCTGGTTGCCCGCCCGCCGTTGCCGTCGCCACAGTTTCTGCCGCAGGCGCGGCGCGGGGGGTCGGTTGGGGGGGACAGAGCGGGCTGGTTCAGCGATCGGACAACTTGCGGCGGATCGCCACGACGATTGTCGAGCATTTCACGCCGACTTTCGTCATCGTCGATGAAGACGGCCAAGCACTCTATTTCTCGTCAGGGACCGGAAAGTATCTGCAGCCCGCCGCCGGCCCGCCCAATCGCGACATTATCGCCATGGCTCGTCCGGGCTTGCGCGCCGATTTGCGCACCGCACTGCACCACGCGCGGGAAACCGGACGGCGTGTGGTGCGCGATCGCATTCAGCTGCAGGTCAATGGCAGCGTTCAGACGGTCAGCATCGCGGTCGAGCCTGTCACTGAAGGAAAGGAGATCGCCTACGGGGTGGTGTTCACTGATCGCGAGCCGATCAGGGCCCAAGACGAGATTGCCGAGGCGAGTAATCCGGAGAGCCAGGACAGGGCCGTTCACGAGATCGAGAAGGAGCTGCAGGAGACCAAGCATCGGCTTCAGTCGACGATCGAGCAGCTCGAAACGGCGAACGAGGAGTTTCGCTCCTCCAATGAAGAGCTGCAATCGGTCAACGAGGAACTACAATCGACCAACGAAGAGCTCGAAACCTCGAAGGAGGAGCTGCAATCGGTCAATGAGGAATTGCAGACCGTCAATTACGAGCTCAGCTCGAAAATCGACGAGCTTGATCGCGTGCATGCTGATCTCCGCAATTTGTTTGAAAGCACCGATATCGCAACGATTTTCCTCGACCGAAATCTGTTGATTCGCAGCTTTACACCGACGATCACGGAAATCTTCAATCTCATTCCCGGTGACCGCGGTCGTCCACTGACGGACATCGTCAGCCGTATTGGCTACTCGGACCTCGTTGACGACATGCGAGCGGTGCTCGGCGGCGGCGCGATGATCGAGCGTTCGGTGAGCCTTGCCGACGGCAAGGGTCATTACCTCGCCCGTATTCACCCCTATCGCGATAGTTCGATAAGCATCGACGGCGTGTCTCTGACTTTTGTCGATATTAGCGGCATGGTCGCCGCCGAGGAGCAGCAGAAAATCCTCACCGCGGAACTCAGCCACCGCGTCAAGAACACGCTCGCCGTCGTCTCGTCGATTGCCGAACGGACCCTGGCGGATAACGTGATAAAAAGCAATCTGATCGGCCGTTTTCACGCTCTCGGCCACACCCATGACGTGCTGTCGGAGAGCGGCTGGACCGAAGCCGGACTACGTGAGCTGATCTCCGCCCAGCTGTCTCCGCATGGGGCGGGTGACGGAGCTCTGCAGATCAGCGGACCCCCGGTCATGCTGAAGCCCCAGGCCGCCCTGTTTATCACGCTGGCGCTTCACGAGCTCTCGACCAACGCCGCAAAATACGGCGCTCTGTCGGTTCCCGGCGGCCGGGTCACGGTTTTCTGGATCATCACCGGCGACCGGCCTCCACAGCTCGAGATCGATTGGCAGGAGGAAGGTGGACCAAAGGTCGATGACTTTGGGGCGGCGGGCTTTGGCACGGAACTTATCGAGCGCGGTATTCGTTTCGAATTGCAGGGTGAGGCAAGGCTAGAAACGGTTAACGGAGGCCTCCATTGTAGGATCGTCATCCCGGCGAACCCGCAAAATCTGAGCTTCGGGTTGTCGGGGAATAGATCAAAAACAGAGGACCCGTCATGACAGGTGTGCTCAAGGGGGTCAGAGTATTGGTCGTCGAAGACGAATATCTCGTTGCAATACTGATCGAGGAGATATTGGAGTCAGCCGGATGCGTCGTGATGGGCCCGATACCGCGACTTCCGGAAGCACTTGACGCTGCCCATCATGACAATTGCGACGCTGCGGTGCTCGATGTAAATCTGGCCGGCGAGCGGATCAATCCGGTGGCCGACGCTCTTTCGGAACGGAATGTCCCATTCCTGTTCGTGACCGGCTACGGTGCAAGTGCGCTACCGAGCGAGTACGCCGAGCGGCCGCGTCTCTGCAAGCCGTTCCGGATGGCCGAGCTTCTCGGTGCTCTAGCGAGCGTCGTAAATTCTCCGATTCAGGGAGCCCGCGCTTAGAGGTGACATGGGAGGGTAACGCGGGTAGGGAGCGAAACATCACGGCAGCAAGACCGGTTGATCACGCCTCGCGGATGGAAGCGTCGCGCGCCCGCTTAGCGGCATCTCGAAAAATCTGCCTAAGCACGGCGGTCATCACC
>Ga0306926_10010703_pt1 | contig 10149 bp, 21 predicted proteins | sample flu12Cox44000178_FD_203759 | JGI IMG/M metagenome (GOLD analysis project Ga0306926, IMG submission 203759) | Lab enrichment of tropical soil microbial communities from Luquillo Experimental Forest, Puerto Rico - flux8day.12C.oxic.44.000.178 (v2)... | ecosystem: Environmental > Terrestrial >... | reverse complement strand
ACCCGTCGATTGCCGGCAAGTGGCAGTCGCGCTCGATGTTCGCGGACACCGCGGCCGGGATTGATGACACCGTCGGCATCCTGCTTAACAGCGATGGCAATGGCTGGAATGGGGTCAACATCCTAGGTGCTCTCCTGGGTGTCGATTACTGCGTCCGACAGGTGCAGCGGATGGCTAAAGGCAACTTCCCTGCAGGATCCTATGTGGCCGGGAATACCTGGCTGCAGGGGATCGCGAAGGACTTCGCGACGAAGCTGCTGCCCCTGTGTGGCGCTCTGTCGTCCTTAGCCCCTAAGGCTGCCTGATGGAAATCAACGGCGTCTGGGTCGGCTACGGCCTGGGGGATGCCACACCCAAGGTTAAAGCGATGAAGGAGTTTCTGAAGAAGAAGTTCTCCTACGCCTCTGTCCTCGATGACACCGAGACCTACGACCAAACGATGGTCGATGTTGTTTCGCGGATGCAGAAGAACTACGGTCTGCCCGCGGCCACGGGTGTGATGAACTACGCGACCCAGCTTAAGTGTGGGTTCGCGCAGCCGCCTAAAATCACGTATCTATCTGCGCAGGGGACCGGGGTCGATATGTGGACCGGCTACCCGGCTGACACGGGGCGGGCGATTAGCACCGAGTACTTCATGTGGCAGCCGATCGGTAACTACCCGGCGTCCGTGGTCAATCCGCAGATGGGCGGGTCCGTCCAGATGGGTGTCGACGAGGCTGTGCGCCTGCTGACCGGCTCAGGTGGGCCGGGTCCGTTCTACACGAGCGGCCCGATCGCTTTGAGTGGATACAGCCAGGGCGCGCTGGTGGTCGCTAAGCTGTGGCGCGACGAGTTCCTTAACCCTAACGGCCGGCTGCACAACCGGCTCAACGACGTTGTCGCGGCAGTGACCTGGGGTAATCCTATGAGGTCACCGGGCATTGCGAACGGCAACGTGTCCACCGGTCAGGCTATTCCGAAGAATTTGGATGGCGCTGTCACTGGCGGTATCGCGGGTCCGGAGGACCTTAGGCCCGCGGAGACCCCGTGGTGGTGGTATGACTTCGCGAACGACGGGGACCTGTACGCGGCGGCACCTGTCGGTGTTAACCCGTGGACCGATGAGGCCCCCGCCGGAATGGTTGAGACGAACATCTTCAACATTGTTCAGCGCGCCACGATCGGAAACATCATCTCGATCCTGAAAGACCTTGGGCATCCGATCGGAACGATTGAGGCTATCTACAACGGTGGCCTGTTCGCCAGCCAGGGCACTAACGCTCCGCACTGGCAGTACAACATTGATGGCGCGGTCAGGTTCCTTAACAGTATCGGCGCTAAGGTGTACCAGAAGCAGATCGACGATGCGATTGCTACTGCTAACTGGGGAACACCGCCGGTCGGGCCTATTAAGCCGCCTATTAAGCCGCCGGTTGGCCCCGTCCCGACACCACCTAAGCCTAGCGGTCTCGTAAGGTTCCTCAAGGATCTTCCTCAGGTCCGGAAGGAGCTTGTCGCCGGCCTGACCTCCGGTGTCGGTATTGTGGCGGCGCTTGAGGCAGCGGCTCCGCATACGGGCACAGGTCCGGTGGCGGCTATCGCTGCGGTTGGCGGATTGATGACCGGCCTACTCGCGTTCCTCACGAACAACAAAGTTGTCGAGGTTGTTGACGACGTCGGGAAGATCTAATGTCCCCCGTCAACACGCCTGACTATTTCTGGGCGCATTTCCCGAACTGGGTGTGGCCGTTCCTTATCGCTGGCGTGTTGGGCTTCTTCATCGTCCAGGCTGTGCACGGCCTGGCGTCGGCCATAAAGGCCTCTGAGGGCGTCTCTAAGCTCTTCGGGGGCCTTGGTCGGCGTCTCTATAACCATTCGGGACGTCGCGTCCTAGAGAGGCTGGATCAGACCGCTGACCGACTGGAGTGCGCTGCCGCATACATCGTTGATGACACCGAATGGCACACCGAGGCTGATGTGATCATGGCCGAGGAGTGCCCTGGTTTGCGCAGGAAGCTCCCCACCCGTATCCCGTTTACCGAATTTCAACGTCGATGGCGGGAGGGTGAGAAGCCACCCGCCTACCAGGAAGATTAATGAGAGTCACTGTCTATACACAATCGTTCTGCCAACCCTGTAGAGCCACGAAGCGCAAGCTGGGCCAGCTGGGCATCCCCTACTACGAGGTGCCCGTGGACCGCAACCCTGACGCGTTGGATCTGATCAAGTCGTGGGGGTTCACCTCCGCGCCGGTCGTCCGCGTGGACCTGGGCGACGGCGCGACCTGGACATGGTACGGCTATGCGCCCACCCAGATCGCAAGACTCGCGAACGAGATCATCGCGAAAGAGGAACTAGCTGCGTAAATGGCTGAAGCCCCCGAGAGAGCGGGGGCTTCAGTTCTATCCAACCAACTGTTACTGAGAGAGGGTAACAGTGATCTCAGTGTATCAAGCCGAAGGCCGGCGCTCCACCCTATTCCCCGGGGTGTTGAGCGCCGGCCTTCTTTTTTGTCGGGACACGTTCAGCATAGATCCCTGACTGCCGCGCCGACCCACGCGCGGGCCTCGTCCAAGGTGATCCCGGTACTGTCATCGGTCTTGTGCGAGTTGGCCATCAGAATCCCGGCGACCGCAGTGGGGGGAATGCCGCCCTGCACTGCCGCGCAGATCTTATAACCGTCCTGAATCAGGGCCGCGTCATTGGTGCGCGAGCTAATCCCTGCCGCGTTGACATCGTTTAGATATTGGTTGGTGTCGTCGGCGTGGGCCGGCGCGGCTAACAGAACCGATAACGGGATAAGGCCCGATAGTAGTAGCTTCTTCATGATTCCCCTGTTTACTGTAATGGTAAGCCTGTGGTCAAAAAAAGACTAGAGAGGCTACGCCGCCTCTACAAGCCATGACAACACGCGAGCCTTCTTGTGTCTGCTCGCGGTCACCGCGATCAGATGCTCGCTGCCGGGACGGAAAGTTTGAGCCGCCACTTTGCGGCCCTCGATCACCGTCCCGTCCCGGCCGTAGTGAACGTAGATCCGCTGCTCACCGCGGATGAAGACATCTTCCCGCAGGGCTGTCTCATATCCCTCCCAACCCAGGAGTCGGGCGGTGTGGCGGATCTCGTCACTGGCGCTCATGCCGACGAAAACTCCGGATCCTCCGACGTCTTACGCTGACGCTTCTGCGGAAGAGCGCCCTGAGCCTGCTCGAAAGCGATCATGACGTCAGCAGGGATGCGTCCCTTATCGGCCACCTCGTGACCGTTGCGCCGTGCCCATTCCCGAATAGCGGTCAGCTGCTCAGAGGCCACCGCAGAGTGCGTGGAGGGTGAGCGCTTACGGGTGGCCGTGACGGGTCGGCGCGCCGCCGCGATGAAAGGTGCGAGTGAACCGCGAAGCTTGATCGCGTTCGTCTCGCACAGGTCAATCTCGTATTCCTGGCCTTCCAATGAGAAGTGGACAGTGCCGGCGTCAGCTGGGATTTCCCCCTCTTCCAGGTCGTCCAGGTAGACGGTTTTTCGTGCCACAAGGTTCTCCTCTCTATTCGTTTACCTTGGTGGTAAACAACACGGTATCTTGATCAGAGTGATAAGTCAAAAGTCCGCTCTTCTCCCACCAGTCCAGGTACACCTCACTCAACCATTTGTTGAGGTTCCCCGTGTCGGTGTTCTCGGGGAGATCCACCGTATTTGACAGGGTCACTAATTTGCTCTCCAGGTCATCTATCCGGTCCAAAGCTTCCTGCTTAGTGTGTTTCCCCACCCTAAGCTCCCTAAGCCATGTTCTCTCCGGTTCGGGGATGGGTAGGCTTATGTTGCCGGTGGTGAGAAGCTCCACGCCCTGTATGCCTAGCCTGACAGCGTGGTAGGCGAACTTCGTGTCGAAACCGTAGACATCAATAAGCTCCGGACGGTTGGTGTGCTTGGACCTCAGCCCAAGCATCTGCTCCCGCTGCGCCCTGAGATATCCGATGAACCGCCGACCCGCTTCCCGGGACAGGAACAAATCTGTGCGGGCCTGAAGTTCCGGACCGTACACATCATCCCACCGCACCCATTCTGACCGCGGAGCGTACAGCAGAAGCAGCACTGAGGGGTTCCCGTTGGCCGCTAGCCTCGCCCACTTCCGCAGTGAGTAGATGACGAGGTCCAGATCCCCGGGACCGGACCGCTTCCCTTCCGGCTGTGTCCTGAATTGGTATTGCTCAAAGCTCTCCAGGCCGATGACACAGCAGGGCGGCTCGATGCACACGCCCATCTCGTCGCGGTCGTCCTGACCGTCGATGCCGCAGCCGTGCAGGCCGGATCCGACCTGTGTCCGCAGGATCGTGTTGAGCACCGCGATCTCTTCGGCGCGCGGAGTTCCGTGAAGATTTTTTAAGGTCATTCCCTTCCCCTGGTCATATACCTAACTAGGCAACCCAAGATTGCTTAGCGCCACCTAGCGATTAGGCTGACGGTCTGCATTGCCACCCAAGATTTTCTTCACGGATGAGGGGAGGGGCGGTAGGGCACCTGACAAAAACCGACGACCGGGGTCAGCGCTGAATGTGAACCCATGCAGTCTGCTGGCTGCGCGCTCCCTAAAGTACGCGCTTGGAGGTGCTCGCGTTCGCTCGCACTATCCCTTTAGGAGTTTCAGGAACTTCGCACATACCTGTCAAGTGACCATGAGCTAAGTCACTTAAAATATCAGGAAAGACCAGGTCACGCTCTGTGACTCAGGTCGCTTTTCCTCCTCCAGGCTCAGAATTCCGCACCATCTTGACGGCCATATACGACCACACCCCGGCCAGAGCCAGCAGTGAGAGCCAGATGTTGTGGAAGACGCAGTAGAAGAACAGGAGCGAGATCAGGGTTAGCGGTATACCCATGAGCAGGCCGAGGAAGATCTTCATACCAGGGTGGGGTCCTTTCGTTTCTTTCGTTTCTGCGTGAGCCCCAGGTCGAGCAGCCTTCTGCGCCAGGAGCACGCGGCTGCTATCGCGAACCCGCCAAGCCACACGAACGCCGACATGTCCACGGCAATCGCGCGGGTGGTGAGGGTTCGTCCTATGCTGACGTCGATTGCGGTTATCACGCAGGCGAGGACGCCGGCCGCGCAGGTTCCCATATAGAGCATGGCGATGCGTCGGTGTCGATGTTCTCGGACCATGATTGACAGGGGCCAGCATGCGAAGGCTAGTAGGTAGCCGACGGTGCAGGCCACGAGGATTACGTATGCGGAGACCCACGGCGGCATGGGGAGTTCGGCCAGTGAGTCGGGAAAGTCGGGTCCTCCGCTCATGCTGAAGCAGAACAGGGCGGATGTGATGCCGGCGGCGGCGGGTAGGTCCACCCATCGTCGCAGGAACTTGCGGGCCTCTTCTTTCCAGAGGATTCGTTCTACAGCTAGGTAGCCGATTCCCGCCGCGGCCAGGACCAGGAAGCCGTCGCCGATGACGTCTCCCAGGTTCCAGAATCCTGTGAAGTCATTCATGGTCGGTGCGATGAGCGGTTTGACTGAGGGGCTGGTGAATGTCACGCCGAGTGCCATGAGCACGAGGGTGATGGTGGCGCATCGTTCGAATCGGCAGGCCCAGGTCACTCGTCTTTGCCAGAGACTCCACATGATCAGCAGTAGGGTTGGGGACAGAAACAGGATCGTGAACAGCATTGGCGCGTCTCGCTTTTCGGGTCAGACTGTGGTCTCAATCTCAGCGACAGTTTTACCGAAACATTATGAGATTGTTAACTGATACTCACGGTTTCACATGAAATTCTCAGGTTTACGGTAATGGTCAGCCCAGGCTGGGCGCATCTGCCCGCGATCCCCTGGCCTCACGCAGGTTCCTAGGCCGTCTCATCACCCCCGTCATTCCTAAAGGGTGTGGCCCCCTCACCTGTGGCCAGAGGCTCCAGAACTCCTCGCCCGCTTCGGCGCTGATGAGTTCACACTCAATGAGCAGGTAGATCGGGTTAATGCCCAGGTTACGGGCCAGGGCCTTGATGTTGTCCAGGTTCAGCAGTCGATCGTGGTCGCGCTGGTCGTAGTAGGTGGAAGAGGGCAGTTCGAGCTTCTCGCGCATCTCTTCGACGGTGATCATCCGGCCGAGTAGGCCGATGAGTTTCGCACGCAGGACCTCGTCCTGGCTGGGTGTTGTGCTATTTGTCATGGGTCGCACCCTATATACGGAAGTCCGGAACTGTCTACCCCTGCCTACCCCCACCACCCCTACACTTCCGGATGCCACTTGCGCGCTGTCGACGGTGGGGTCTATGGTCCTAGGCGTGTCATCCGGATTACCGGAGAAAACCGATCCCCGGGTTGTCGGAGTTATCTCACAGGAGGTTTCAATGACGAAGAGTGGTATTGGCAGGCGAACGCCCAGGCCAAGCGACTGCAATTTTTCGACGCGTATGCCGGTGCCGCTGGTCCTTCTGCTGCGGCAGGTGCTCAAGCTCGCCGAGTTGTACCCCGATCGGGTCACGGCAAAGGGCTACTGGGATTGGCCGGGGGACTGCCCCGGCGACATCATCGGCACCGCGCTCTACCACTTCGACGTTGGCGTGCCCCCCAACCGGAACACCCGGGATGCCGCCACCCTCCCGTGGGAGGACATGGGCTTCTGCCTGATCTTCGGGCCGCACCTGGCTTGGTTGCAGTTCATCCAGGACGGCATGGACGAGGGTAAGACGTGGGGCGAGGCTGTGGCCGAGGCCCAAGGCCTCTTCCCCCTGAAGAAGGTGAAGGCTAGCTGATGTTCGGACGTATGCAGGCCAAGGCCGGCGCGAAGATGGTTCGGCAGTTCTCTCAGGCCGTCACCGAGGATGCCGATGCCGACAAGCGCCTACTGAAGGTTGCCCAGCTTCTTCTCTCTTTCAGTGAGGACGAGCTAGTCGCAGTGACAGGTAAATACCTATGACGTGCAAATGCTTATGTGTGATGTGTCAGCACGACTGGCATGACGACTGCAGGTTTACCCACACCCCCTGTGGAGAGAGGAAGAAAAATGTTGTTCAAGGCATTGTTAACCTTGGCAGGAGTGGCCGGCAGATTGCTGAGGCCACCTTACGAAATTGTGGAGTACCCCGACGGGTTAGGCTACTACCTGGCTAGGAAGAACTGATGGATAAGCTCTGTGCGCTCTTTGGGGTGCTCGCGGAGCTAGCCGCCTTCGTCATCCTGTTATGCGGCGGCTACGTCACCTACACCCCGCTGGAATTGGCGTCGGCTGCCGCCTTCGCCGTGGCCGGATTCGGCGTGTCCGTGTTCGGGATGTGGAATTACCACCGGGACATCGAATGCTGATCGAGATGGACCGCGAGTACGCTAAGGCTAAGCTCCTAGTCGCTCAAGGGAAGCTTGTGGATATCGCGGCGGCTTGTTATCAGGTTGTTTCGGTCGAGCACTTTAAGCATGGGATTGACCTCGCCGGGGAGATCCTAGCCATCATCGGGCGCGAGTCGTGAACCTATTAAGACTGCTGCGCCTCTTTGACCCTGTGCATAACTACTGCGTCGTCGAGGCGGTGGTTATGGATTTCGTGGACGGGTTCCGCGAGGCGTGGGCGATCCGGAGCGCACCCGCGCCCGAGGCTCCTACGGCACTGGTTGAGTGCCCGTGCGGGGAGACTTGGGTGCAGGTTTACCGAGGTGGTAAAGCTACTCACTCCAGCTGCTCCGCATGCCGGGGGACCTGTGTTCCAAGTCACGAAAGAAACTTGGCTGAGGTCGGTTGAAAAACCCCTGAGCACTGTTCTAACGTTGTAACCAACATAATTTGCTGCTAGTTCGTCGGGCTTACCCGGGTCGCTGGATCAGCATTCTAAATCGTAAGAGCGACAGAAGAAGATACGGGGATACTCAGGTATCGCCACACCCACCTTATACAGGTGGAGGGAACACTTACTGTCTTTTCGCACACGTCCTGGAACTAGCCCCTTTGGGCTAGGGTCTGCTCTGCATCAGGTTCAATTCCTGGGTGTGCACGATGCGCCGGGGTCGAGTGCCATCTCCCTATGGGCAGGGACGTGGGCCAGGCCCCCCCGGCGTACCTACTAACTGGAGAGAGGTGGCTAGTGATCAGCCTGGATGACTGCACAAAGGGGATAGCCACCGTGTTAGTAGCCACAGTCGTGTTGGCCGACCTAATCGGCCGGGAAGTGATTCCGAATGAGATGGTGAAATACTCGCGGGCCATCGGGGAGATAACCCTGAAGTACTTCCATACGGCCGGTCATCCCCGTGGGGTGCACAACCCCAGCCCGAGGTCTCTGGCCCAGGTGAAGTCTGTACGCGCATCCAACCCGAGATGGGGCGGCGAGTGAACGCCGCCGAGAAGATGGCGATCCGCGCCGACGGCCACGCCGCGCTCATCACCCTGGATAAGCACCTGGGGGATCTGGTTCGCCAAGCCACCAGTCACCGGGTGGCTGCCGAGGCCAGGCGCGTGCTGAAGGAACGCTCTAACGTCTGCCGCCTCCTGCTGGAGGCTGGTTATCACCCGTGGCCGGCACCGATCGACCCAACAGAAGCGAAGGTGATCTAGTGATGGGTCCAGATGTTGAGCCTTACATTCGTAACGCACTCTACGAACTTGACGCCCTGCGTTCTGACATCGTCAGTGAGCTTGGGAACAACGGCTCCGACCTCTTCCTTAAGGCCCGGTTCGTGGATGGTGTCGACGCTGCATCCACGTCCCTTCGGTGCGTACTGAGGAAATGAAACCCCCGTACCACTGCGGCTACTGCCCCGCCCGCTGGGGCGGGTACGGCACCTGTCACTGCACCTACTGCCATGAAACCTTCACGGATCTAACGGCTTTCGACAAACACCGTAAGCGCTACAAGTGCCTGAAGCCGGAAGAGGCTGGGCTACAACGAACTAACCGCAATTATTCCTGCTGGGGTTTGGAGGACGAGTGAGGAACATTCCGCTACTGGAAGCGACGATGGAACACATCACCCGTTTCCCTGAGCTTCACCGCCAGGATTGGTACTTCCAGGAGGTACCCTGTGGTACGGCGTGCTGCTTCGCGGGCCGCGCCTGCATCCTGGGTGGTCTGAAACTGAAAGCACCGAATGCGACGATGTCGTCGCAGGTCTATATGAACGGCAAACTGGTCTACGCCGACTGGGCAGCCGAGAAGCTTTTGGGTCTCTCGCATAGAGAGGCGGCTCACCTATTCTGCGGCCAGAACACCCGCGCCATGTTGCGACTGATGGTCGACGACCTTGTTAACGGCCGTAAACTTCGTGACTTCAACTCTTATAAGCAGGAGACCTACCGTGAATATGTTTCTTAACTCGCTAAGGCGCGAGACGAACCTCGCGCTCACCGAGAACGGCGCGACCACTAACGCGTCGTCGCTGGACCCGGTGGTGGATTTCTTCTCCCTGGCTGGTGCGATGCGGAACAACCCCGCGGGCGCTGCCGACCTGTTCGAGAAGGCGTTCCGCTGCGACCCGCAGACCGCGGTGCGGACACTCTTCTATCTGCGGGATGTGCGCGGCGGCCAGGGCGAGCGTGACGTGTTCCGCGCGGGTCTGTCCCGTTTGCGCTCGCTCAACGAGCGGGATTATGCGCGGGTGCTTCACCATGTCCCCGTGTATGGCCGTTGGGACGATCTGATTTCAGATAACCTCCCACCTGAGGTGGTAGAACTTATTCACCGCCAGCTTTTGACGGATGGTTGGGCCTTGGAACGCGGTGATTGCGCCGTCTCATTACTTGCTAAGTGGCTTCCTTCGGAGAACGCCTCTTCTAAGGCCACCAAGGTAAAGGCTAAGCATTTACGCGAGAAGCTGAACCTCTCCCCTAGAGAGTATCGCCATATCCTCTCTGCGCTCCGTTCTCGGATCCGCCTGCTTGAGCAGGACATGTCGACCAACAACTGGACCGGCATCGACCACTCTAAGCTTCCGTCGCAGGCGCACCGTCGGCACGTCAAGGCGTTTCAGCGTCACACCCCCGACCTGTATCAGGCTTACCTGGATTCGGTGAAGCGCGGCGAGAAGAAGATCAACGTCTCCACCGTGTACCCCTATGAGATCTACAAGATGGCGGGAAACGAGTACGCGGACGTGGCGTGGGAGAACCTTCCCGACTACACTCAAGGTAAGAATGCCTTGGTGATGGCCGACGTGTCGGGTTCGATGTTCCGGCCTGATGAGTCGCACAACCCGATCA
>Ga0306926_10010701_pt1 | contig 10149 bp, 4 predicted proteins | sample flu12Cox44000178_FD_203759 | JGI IMG/M metagenome (GOLD analysis project Ga0306926, IMG submission 203759) | Lab enrichment of tropical soil microbial communities from Luquillo Experimental Forest, Puerto Rico - flux8day.12C.oxic.44.000.178 (v2)... | ecosystem: Environmental > Terrestrial > Soil... | reverse complement strand
ACGCTGACCGCTCATCTGTCGACACCCACAGGCGATGTCGCAGGAGTTGGCACCTTTCCAGGGTGGTTAAGCCTGGCGGTTGCCCCGGCGTCTAAGGGCCTATCCCTCAGCCGGTCTCGATGAGTGGCTACCAGTGTACGAGGGCCGCGGGGCGGGGTGCAAGCCGGCCCTCGGGGTGAGGGTTCCCCCCGGAGGCGCCCCACCCTGTCGGGGCCCAGAGTTTGGGTTGGAGAGCTTTGGTCGCGGCAACCTCTGGTGAAGTAACCCCGTTGTAAGCCCTGCTCCGTTCATAACGCAAAATGTCCACAGGACCGTTATCCCTGTGGACATTTTGCGTCACGGTGCAAACAGGGGTCGCATGGACGGGCCAGCGCGGGCATCGACGCTAACCAAGACAGTTGGAACCCTTTGACATGGCTAACATCTAACGGATCTAACAGACGCACTGCCGATGCGTTCGGGGGCATATCGATGCAGATCGCAGAGCGAATTCGTCGGTTCGCTTCCCAGCCCCTGGCCCTGGCACTCGCGATCTCGTGGGCGCATACCGCGGCGGTCGCCGATGTTGCGGTGCCACCGGAGCTGCGCGGGTGGGAAGAGTGGGCGCTGCAAGGTCATGAGACACACCGCTGCCCATGGCTCGCACCCGGCAGGCCGACCGATGACGACCGCATCTGCGCGTGGCCCTCAGTACTCGACCTGGTGACTGATGAGCGCGGCGGGCGTTTCAGCCAGCGCTGGCAGGCGGCCGCCGAAACGTGGGTGCCGTTGCCCGGTAGCTCGGAGAATTGGCCGGAGGACGTGACGCTCGACGGCGCCCCCGCCGCAGTCGTCGCGCGCGATGGGTCGCCGGCGGTGCGCGTCGCATCCGGCGTGCATACGCTGACTGGCGTCTTTCGCTGGACGCGGCGCCCGGAGCTCCTCGTCCTCCCGGGTGGTGTCGGGCTCGTCAGCCTGTCGATCAACGGCGGGCGCGTCCTCAATCCGCAACGCAGTAATGTCGGCATCATCCTCGGCCCCCATGCGCTCGCCCGTCAGGACGACCGTATCGACGCGCGCGTCTTCCGTCAGCTCGATGACGCTCTGCCCGCAATGCTGAGGACCGAGATCCACCTCGCCATCGCGGGTGAAGCACGGGAAGTCCGCCTGCCGGCGGCATTACCCCAGGGTTTCGTTCCGGTTTCCATCGAGTCGGTGCTTGCCGCGCGGCTCGATCCGGACAACACACTGCGCGTGCAAGTGCGGCCCGGAGAATTCGATGTCATGCTCGAGGCCCGCGGGCCGAGCCCGGTCACCGAGGTGCGGCTCGGGGAGCGGTTTCCGCCGTGGCCGAGCGAAGAGGTGTGGAGCTTCCGACCGGAGGATCGCTTGCGCGTGGCTGCCGTCGAAGGGGTCGCGGCGGTCGATCCCGCGCAGGCGAATGTGCCGCAGAACTGGCGTGCACTTCCGGCCTACCGTGTGACTCCCAATTCCACGCTGCGGGTGATCGAGCGCAGCCGCGGCCTCTCGGCCGCTGATGGCAACGATCTGCAGCTGCAGCGCACCGCGTGGCTCGATTTTGCAGGCAAGGGTTACACGATCGTCGACACGGTGCGCGGTGCGATGCGCCAGGATTGGCGTCTCGATCTCAGAGATCCGTATACCCTGCGGAGCGCCCGCACATCATCCGGCCAATCGTTGCTCATCACCGCCGGGATGGAGCCGGGGCTGACAGGCATCGAGCTGCGCGGGGCAAGCGTCGACCTCACGGCGGTGTCGCGCATCGAGCGCGTCGGCGGATTGCTTCCTGCAACCGGCTGGGGAACGCGCTTCAACAGTGTCTTCGGCCAGCTCGTGATGGCACCGGGTTACCGGCTGCTCGCGGCCTTCGGTCCGGACTCCGCACCGGACGCCTGGCTCGAGCGCTGGAGCCTGCTCGACATCTTCGTGGTCCTGCTGACAGCGACGGTTGCCTGGCGAATGCTCGGTGTCCGCCCCGCGGTCATCGCGCTCATTGCGGGGCTGTTCACCTACCAGGAAATGGGCGCGCCGACCTGGCTGTGGCTGGCGGTGCTCGTGGCGGTCGCTCTCCAACGTGCCGCACCCGAGGGGCGCCTGCGCGCCGTGGCGGCGGGTGCCCGCGTACTGGTGCTCGTCCTGCTGCTCCTGGTGCTCGCCCCCTTTGCTCTCAGGCAGGTGCGGCTCGCCGTCTACCCACAACTCGAGGCAATCCCGAGTGGCTCGTTGGGGGGCGGCATCGCAAATGTGACTGCCGGGGCACCGCGGTTGCAGATGAACGCCGGCCTCGAAAGAGAGAAGCCCGAACAGGCCATCTTGGAAGAGCACGTGGGCCCCGTAACTATGAGTGCGGGGCCCACGCTCGCGGCGCCGTCGGTCAATGGGGCGGTTGTCGTGTCCGGTGCTGCGGCGCGGTCGGCCAATGAGGCGGTTGTCGTCACCGGCGCTCGCAGGACCGAGACCGCGCGCTATGAGCCCGGCGCGCTTGTGCAGGCGGGACCCGGAGTGCCGGCCTGGAATTACAACGTCTACCGCTACTCCTGGAGCGGCGCGGTAGAAGAGAGCGCGACGGCGCGCTTCCTCATCAGTCCGCCCTGGATGACGCGGTTATGGCGCCTGTTGGGCGTCGTCTTCTCAGCGCTCTTCTTTGTCGAACTCGTCCGAGGGAGGCTACCAGCCTTACCCCCGTCGTGGCGCGTGAGACCTCCTGGACAGGTTATCGCTGCGCTCGTTGGCGTGGCGCTCACGTGCGGTGCGCCTCCGACCGCACGTGCACAGAGTACTCCCGCGCCCACGCTCATCGATGAGCTGCGCACCCAGCTCCTCGCCCCACCCAAGTGCTTCCCGGATTGCGCCGCCGTGCAGGCGGCAGATGTGAGCATCACCGCCGGCAGGCTGCGTGTGGTGCTGACTGTGAGCGCGCTGGATCCGGTCGGACTTGCGCTGCCGGGAGCCGAGCCGAACTGGACTCCGGATCTCGTGCAGGTGGACGGTGCGGGCGCGGGTTGGGTGCAGCGCAGCCCCGACGGCACACGCTACGTGAGCCTGCAGCGCGGTCGCCACCTCGTACAGGTGGAAGGCTCTATCGTCGACATCGATGCCCTGAGTCTCGCATTCCCGGCGCGCCCGCAGGTCATCGACGTACATGTCACCGACTGGGATGCGGGCGGGGTTGCCGACCGGCACCTGATGAGCGGAGCGCTCCAGCTCGTGCGCAAGCGCGTCGCCGGCGCGACTAACGCGACTTCTGCCACAAGGCAGGAAGAGTTTCCGCCCTTCGTCTTCGTCGATCGGCTCTTTCATCTTTCGCACGACTGGACGGCAGACACCAACATCACGCGCGTTGCGCCAAAGTCCGCCGCTTTTACGGTCACCCTGCCACTGCTCGCCGGCGAAGCCGTCACGACCCCGGGCCTCAAAGTGAGCGGCGGCAACATCGCAGTGGGGCTCGGGGCCGGCGAGAAAAACCAGGCATTCGCCGCGATCCTGCCACGCGCCGATCAACTCGAGCTCGTCGCGCTTCGCGACAGCGCTTACAGCGAGCGCTGGCGCTTTGAGGTCGCACCCACCTGGCATGCCGACTTCAACGGTACACCGGCGGTCGCACCGGAGGACGAGACACGAATCTGGATCTTCGAGTTCTACCCGCGGCCCGGAGAGCGGCTCAACGTGAAGGTGACGCGACCTGCCGCATCCCCAGGCGGCACGCTCGCCTTCGACAGCGCCGCGCTGCGGACCGTCGTCGGCAAGCGCTCGAGCGACACGACACTTGAGCTCCATTACCGCAGCACTCAGGGCGGTCGGCAGACCCTGCACATCCCGCGGGATGCAGTGGTCACGAAGGTGTTGAGCGATGGGCAGCCCATTGGGCTGCGTCCCGAGCACGGCGAGCTGTCGTTGTCCGCGCTCCCGGGAACGCATACCTGGTCGGTGGTCTGGCAATCGCCGGCGGGAGTACACCTCCTCACCCGCTCGCCGCCAGTGGTCCACGCCGCGCCGGCCAGCAATCTGCAGCTCTCGATGCAGCTCCCGGAGGACCGCTGGGTGCTCTACGCGTTCGGGCCGGGAGTCGGACCCACGATCCTGTACTGGGGCGAGTTGCTGGTGTTCATCGTCGCCGCGTGGTGGGTCGGGCGCACCTCACTCACTCCCCTGCCCGCACGGGACTGGCTGTTGCTCGGGCTCGGGTTATCGACCTTCTCTTGGTTCGTATTGGGGCTATTCGCCCTCTTCATCGCGTTGTTTCAGTGGCGCTCGCGCCACCCGGCCGTGAGCGAGCGGCGCCGGTTCAACCTGTTGCAGCTCGTCTCGGGGCTCCTCGCTGTCGCCGCGATCCTGGCGGTGGTCGCCGCGGTTCCGCGGGGACTGCTCGCTCAGCCCGACATGCGCATCGAGCCCGCGGGAGAGGCGCACGAACTCAATTGGTTCGTCGATCTGGCAACTGCGCAGTTCCCAGCGCCGAGCGTCCTCTCGATATCTCTGTGGTGGTACAAGCTCGCGATGCTCGCGTGGGCGTTATGGCTGTCATTCGCCCTCACCCGCTGGACCCGCTGGGCGTGGCAGGTGTTGATTCGCGATGGTTTGTGGCGACGCGCACTGGTGCGAACGCCGCCGCCACCTGCATCGCCGCCCGCGCCAGCACCGCAGCCTGCGGAGGCGTGACGCTCAGTGCGGCGCAGGGATCGCCGCGCGGCGGTCCGCGTCCGCAGCACCGCCGTTGTCCCCGCGGGCGCGGAGCGCATCGGCGATGAGATGCCACGCCGAGGATTGTGCTCCGGGATCCCCGGTTGCGAGCGCGAGCGCCTTGCGGCCCATGGCATCGGCTTGCGCTGGGTTGTTCTCAGCGAGCCGCACGCGCCCGAGCTCGATCCACACCAGCGGGTTGTCAGGCTCGATACGCAACGCACGCTCGAGTGTCGCCGCGGCCTGCCCCGTGTCACCACTCGCGGCCTGCTGGTGAGCCTGGGTCACGAGCGCGCTGGTCGCTGACCCCAGATGGAACTGCCGTGGTGGAGGCGTCGGAGCCGGAGCGGGCGCCGCGGGGGCGTTGGGGGGTGCCGCCGCAGGCGGCGGTTGGGCGGGCTGCGCGGTGCCGGCCTGCGGTGTGCCGGGCTGCGTCTCGCCGCTACCCGCTCCGGCAGGCGGCGGAGGTGGCGCGCGGAACAAGGTACAACCGGCCAGCATCACCGTAGCCATGAAGGCGGTGAACAGCGATCGCGAGTGCATGCGTGGAATGATATCCGCGGGCGCCATCTTCAGTGCACAACGCTCCGCAGCCACTGCTGCGCGCGGTCGATGAGTCCCGCAGCGGTGGATGAGGCGCCCTCGGGGAGGCCGCAGCCGGGGCGTGGTGGGACGGCCGCATCGGCCGGCACGGCAACCGCGACGATGTCCGTTGCGCAGCTTGGAACCGCACGCAGCCCCGTCGGGTACTCGATGCGAACCTCGACGAGCGACTCCGGCATCGGGGCGTTCCAGGAGGTCGTGCCGAGGCCTGCCATGATGCGGGCCCACACCGGCAGTGCGCCGGCGGAGCCAGTAAACCCGGTCGGCTCGTTGTCGTCGTAGCCCACCCACACCACCACCAGGTGACTGCCGGAGAAGCCCGCGAACCAGCTGTCACGATAGTCCGAGGAAGTGCCCGACTTTCCGGCCACCACCAGCTCCGCCGGTAGCAGGGTGCGCGCGGAGCGCCCGGTACCGTGATCCATGACGAGCACCAGCATGCGATCGAGCTGATACATGACTTCCGGCGAAGCCACCGGCGTTACTTCGAGCGGGAATGCCTTGAGCGGCTTGCCATCGGCGCTGATCACGGCGCGCACGGCGCGCAACGGGTTGCGAAAGCCGCCGTTGGCAAGACCGTTGAAGAGCTGCGCGGCTTCAATCGGCGTCACTTCGACCGCCCCGAGAAGCATCGCCGGCACCTGCACGGGTGGCTGTGGGAGCCCGAAGCGCTGCAGGGTGTCGGCTACTTTCGGCAGGCCAAGGTCGAGTCCCACGCCGACGGTGGCGAGGTTGAGTGATTCGGCGAGGGCACGCACCACAGGCACCGGTCCGTAGACCTCGTGGGTGAAGTTCTCCGGGGTCCAGTGCTTATCGCCCGTGAGCTTCACATCCACCGGCGCGTCCTGAACCACGGTCGTGGCGTTGTAGCGGCCGCTCTCGAGCGCGGTGAGATAGATGAAGGGCTTGACCAGTGAGCCCATCGAACGGTGCGCATCGAGCGCGCGGTCGAAACCGTCGTACCCGACGTCGCGCCCGCCGACGATCGCGATCACATCGCCGCTTTGCGGCGAGGTGATGACCACTGCGCCTTCGAGAGCCTGCGCGCGGTTCTTGTGTTGCCGATCGAGGCGCGCCAGCTCGTGCTCGAGCGCGTGCTCGGCCTCATTCTGCGCCCGCGGATCGAGGCTCGTGTAGATGCGCAGCCCGGCCTCGGTGAGGTCCTGCTCGTGATAGTCGCGCCGCAGCGTCCGGCGCACGAAATCGAGGTACGCGGGGTAATAGGCACCCGCTGGGCGCGCGGTGACACCGAGCGGCCGATGCACAGCCGCGGTGGCATCGGCCACCGCGATGACGCCCTGCGCGCCCATCTCCTTCAGAACGAGGTTGCGCCGGGCAAGCGCGCGCTCGGGGTGGCGCCGCGGGTCGTAGTAGGAGGGCCCCCGCACGACGGCGACCAGCAGCGAGAGCTCCGACAGCTCGAGCTCCGAGAGGGGCTTGCCGAAGTAGAACTGGCTCGCGAGGCCGAAGCCGTGAATGGCCCGGTCACCATCCTGGCCGAGGAAGATCTCATTGATATAGGCGTTCATGAGATCGGCCTTGGTGAAGTGCGCATCGAGCGCGATCGCCATCACCGCTTCGCGGAGCTTGCGTGAAAGCGTCTGGCGGGAGCTGAGGAAATAGCTGCGCACCAGCTGCTGAGTGAGGGTACTCCCGCCCTGCTCGATCTGGCCGGCGCGCACGTTGACCCATGCCGCACGCAACATCGCAAACGGGTCGACTCCGTGGTGCGTGTCGAACTTGCGGTCTTCGACCGCCTTGAGTGCCTCGGGCAGGAGCGGCGGCACCTCTTCGGGCGAGAGGACGATGCGATCCTCGCCGTGGATCGGGAAGATGCTGCCGATCAGGAGCGGCTCGAGCCGCAGTACCGGCAGTTCGTGACCGGCGCCATCGCTGAGGGTTTCGATACCCTTCGCCCCCACCGTGATGGTGAGCCGCTGCGCGGCGCGCGTCTCATCGGCAAAGCGCGCCGGGCGCAGCGCCAGCTCGACGTGCTCACCCGTCAGGCGGTAAGTGCCCGGATGATCGGGCCGGTCGGCGCGGCGATAGTGCAGCCGCTGCAGCTCGCGCTCGAGCTCGGGGGGCGTCAGTGGCAGTCCCGCATAGAGCTCGAGCGGCGCTGCGTACACCTGTGCCGGCAAGGTCCAACGGCGGCCCTCGAACTGCTTCACCACGAGGTGATCGAGGTACAGCACGTACAGCCCCACCGCGAGGAGCGCACCGCCGACGATGAGGAGCAACGCGCGCCTCAGAGGAGCAGCTCCTCGGCCGGTGCGCGCAGGTTGTACCCGGAGCTCATCGTGTGTCCGTAGGCACCGGCATTGGCGATGAGCAGCACGTCTCCCTCGCGCGTGGGGGGCAGCAGCCGATCGTGACCGAGCACGTCCGCGCTCTCGCAGATCGGACCGACGACGCTCACGAGCTCTGTCGCCGGCTCGTCGAGGCGCGTGAGGTTCGCGATCTCATGGTAGGCGCCATAGAGTGCTGGACGGATCAACGAGTTCATGCCGGTGGCGATGCCGACGAAGCGCACTCCGCCCTTCGCCTTGAGCTGCGTGACGCGCGCGAGCAGCACACCCGCGGTCGCGACCAGGAACCGTCCGGGCTCGAGCCAGACTTCGAGCTGCGGGTGCGCGGCACGCACCGCCGTGAGCAGCGTGTCGAGTCCTGCGAGATCGACGCCAGGCTGGTCGCCACGCTCGGGGACTCCCAACCCTCCACCGACGTCGATGACACGCACTCCGGGGAAGGCTTCGGCGGAAGCCGCGAGTAGCCGCGCCGTGTGCTCCCAGCTCGTCACGTCAAAGATGCCGCTGCCGACGTGTGCCTCGAGCCCCACGACCTGCGCCCTGGCCGCACGCGCGAGGCGCGCGGTCTCCGGAAGCTCGGCGATCGGGATGCCGAATTTCGAGCGGCTGCCGGCGGTGCGCACGTGCTCGTGGTGGCCGCGCCCGACTCCGGTGTCGACGCGGACGAAGATCTCCTCGCCGGCAAACAGCTCCCGCCACTCTGCGAGCGCGTAGGCGTTGTCGACGGTGACGCGCACACCGGCGGCGAGCGCCCAGGCGTACTCCGCGCGCGGCGCGAAGTTTGGCGTATAGAGAATGCGCCGCCGCTCGAGGTCCGGAAAGAGCTCGAGCACCCGCTCGAGCTCGCCGCGGGAGACGCACTCGAACTCGATCCCCTCCTCATGCAGCGCTCGCAGCAGCTGCGGGTGCGGGTTGGCCTTCACCGAATAGTGTACGCGCGCGAGTGAGCCGAGCGCGCATAAGGAGCGTGCTGCGGAGCGCGCGACCTCGAGATCGTAGACGAAGGCGGCGTCCCGCATGCCGAGCGCATCGAGGAGCGCCTGGCGCTTTGCCTGCCACCAGGGCGCCGCGCTGGTGGAGGATCCGGGAGGCCGTGAGAACAGCTGTTGCCAGGTGGGGCCGAGGACCTTGTCCCCGGGCACCGGGCGGATGAGCAGCTCATGCAGCTGTGCGACCAGGCGATCACCCTGGTTCTCATCGACCACGAAGGTGAAGTTCAGATCGTTGGCGGCCTGGCTGACCAGGTAGATTTTCTGCTCCTCGAAGAACTCGAAGGCGCCGCCGAGCTGATGGAGGATCGCGCGGATGTTGCGGCCGACGAGGCTCACCGAGGCGCACGGACCGATGACCTGCACTCGGCAGAGCCTTGCTAGGTCGGTGACCAGGTCCGACACGCAGGTGTTGTCGAGCGTGTTCGCCGCGGGATCGAGCGACACGGTGACGTTCGTCTCGGAGGTCGACACGAGATCGACCGACATGCCGTGCTGCTTGAAGACGTGGAAGGCATCGGCGAGGAAACCGACCTGGTGCCACATGCCGGGACTCTCCAGCGAGATGAGCGTCAGGCCTTTCTTGGTGCACACCGCTTTCACTTGGGCGGTGCCATCGCTCCCTTCGGCCGAGAGCACCGTACCCTCGAGGTCCGGTACCTGGGTGGAATAGACGTGCAACGGAATACCGTACTGCCGCGCGGGCAGGATGCAACGCGGGTGCAGGACTTTGGCCCCGCTGGTAGCGATTTCCTGCGCCTCGTCGTAATGGAGGGTGCGCAGCAGGCGCGCATTCGGCGTGGCGCGCGGATTCGCACTGAACAGGCCGGGCACATCGGTCCAGATCTCGAGCCTCTGGGCCGAGAGCTTGGCCGCCAGATAGGCCGCGGAGGTGTCAGAGCCGCCGCGACCGAGGAGCACCGTTTGGCCGTCCTCGTCACTTGCGATAAATCCCTGCGTGATGAGGACAGGAGCTCCCGCCTCGAGCCGGTCGCGTAGTGCCACATCGGGCGCGAAGCCGCAAACCGCGGAGAGCACGCTGCCACGCGCCGCGCCGGGCTGTCGCTCGCCACGCAAGAGCGTGCGCGCATCGACATCCTGGACGGGCAGACCGCGCGAATCGAGGAAACGCGCGGCGATCGGCGTCAGGAGGAGCTCGCCCGCCGCCATGACGCGCGCCCGGGTGCGCTCGCTCACTTCCCGCACCATGGACACACCCGCTGCGATCTCGCGCAGCTCCGTGATGTGCTGCTCGACCTCGGACGGAAGTGTTACACCGAGCTCCGCGGCCAGGCGATGGTGGCGCTCTTCGATCCCCCGTAGCTCCTCTTCCGGCGCCGCACCGATCGCGGCATCGAGGAGTCTTTCCAGGCGGTCGGTGATCCCGGCCAAAGCGGAGTGAACGATCAGGACGCGTGCGCCACTCGCCTGGCGTGAGGCCACGACACGCGCGATGTTCGTCCAGTTGGCAAGGCTCGAAACGCTCGTGCCGCCGAACTTCAGGACCATCCAGGCCGAGGGCGTACGGGTCACTGCTCTTTACGTCCTTGCGGCGCGTGCAACGGGAT
>Ga0306926_10010699_pt1 | contig 10150 bp, 8 predicted proteins | sample flu12Cox44000178_FD_203759 | JGI IMG/M metagenome (GOLD analysis project Ga0306926, IMG submission 203759) | Lab enrichment of tropical soil microbial communities from Luquillo Experimental Forest, Puerto Rico - flux8day.12C.oxic.44.000.178 (v2)... | ecosystem: Environmental > Terrestrial > Soil... | reverse complement strand
TTCAAAAAGGGTCAGTCGGGCAACCCGCGCGGACCGCGCGCGAAGAACTTGCCGGCGCTGCTGCTCGACGCGCTCAACGAGAAGGTGGTCGTGACCATCGACGGCGAGCGCCAGGAGATCACCAAGCGCGAGGCGATCGTCACTCAGCTGGTCAACAAATCGACAAAAGCCGATTTGCGCGCCACCAAGATGCTGATCGACATGATGAAGGATGCCGAAAAGAAGACCGAAGCCGCACCGCCGCCGGAACAGTCTCCGTTCACCCCGACGGACAAGGAGGTGGTCAAAGGCTTCGTGGAGCGCGTACGCCGAGCCCTGCTGCAGGAAATTCAGGACCTGAACGCGGGGAACCCGGCTCTCGCGATGATTTCTTTGCCTTCCGTCAGCGTCCCGGCTCGGCAGCCCGCTGTGGCCGACGGCGCGGCTTGACCGGGTGCTGCGGGCGCCGCACCTCGGAGCGTGTGAATGAATGCGGTCGGCACGACAGTTCGTCACCCCCGCGAAAGCGGGGGTCCAGGGCAAGCGGCTGAAATCACTGGATTCCCGCTTGCGCGGGAATGACGGGATGGGCGATGCAGCGTTGATTTCGACAATTCTTTCACACTCTCCCACCGCGTTGCGCCAGCGCCTTCGGCTCGTTGTAGCTGGCGATTTCGGTGCCGCGATAGAGGATCCTGGCGTTGCGCTCGGTGATGGTGCGGTGAAGCGCCACGAATTCCGGGTCGAGATCGCGGATTGGCCGCGGCTCGAGCATGAAATGACGGTGGCGATCCTCACCGCGCACCAGGGTGGCACTGTCCTCGCCGGCGAGCTGCGCCACCGTCGTCGGGATATAGCGGATGGCAAAGCCGATGCGCCGGTCGCTCGACGGGTTGGGTGGCGAGCCGTGAACAAGGCGCACGTGATGCAATGACATCTCGCCGGCACGCAGGGTGATGATCCGCCGCTGGGAGCGGTCGACCTCGACCATCACCTCCTGGCCGCGCGTCAGCAGATTGTGCCTGGCGAAGGTGTCGCGATGGGGAATCTGATCGAGCTTGTGGCTGCCGGGGATGTACTCCATTGCCCCATTCGCCTCGGTTGCCGGTGTGAAGGCCACCCACGCCGTGACGACATCAGGGGTACTTAGGCCCCAATAGGTCGAGTCCTGGTGCCACGACACAAAGGCGGGGTCGGCCGCCTCCTTGATGAAGAAATTCGTGGTCCAGCACAGCAGATCCGGGCCGTGGAGATCCTCCACTGTGTCGAGGATGGAGCTGCGGCGTACAAGCTCGGCGAGCCAGGTAAACAGCAGATGCGATTTATGGCGCAGATCGCCCTTGAGCGGCCCGCCTGTCCGCCGCTCGAACGCCTCGAGCCACCCGCGGAGCGCTGCGGCCTCCGTCTCGGACATGATGCGGATCGGGAAGACGCAGCCCTCCTCCCGATATTGTTCGATCTGGGCTTGTGTCAGACACTTCGGCATCGATCCTCACAAGAGTGGTGATCAGCGGGCGAACCGGACCACTATCACTCCGCGGACAGAACAGCCACGCTTAACCATGGTGCGGTAGACGAATGCCTATACACGGTGATCCGCTGGCGCGACGGCCGGCATACAGTCAGGCTCGGCAATCACAATTTCAGGGCGACCGGCATTACAACCGATCGCAAGAACGTCGGGAGGCTGAAGATGGCTGCCGCAATGGCCAAGCATGCATCAACGCGCACGATGCGGCATTAGGATCGCTGCCGTGACGAGCCTGAGCCTCGATGAGTTCGAGCGGATCGTGATTTGGGTGCGGTGTTCGATGTGGCCCGGGGTGCGAAATGGAGGTGCACTTTTGGACCTATCTTGTGCAACAAAAAAGCCGAAGGAATTCAGAGCTGTTTTTCCGCTCCAGAAGTGTTAATTTCTGCACCTCCGGGGTCGGCTATGGGTGTGATTCCTGTCCTTCGCCGACGCTTGCTCGGGCGACAAGCTTGCGCCGATTCCGGAGCTTCCCGTCCGCGCCCCCGAACCGTTGAAAGAGGTCATTGCCAAGCTGATGCTCGAGAACCGCCCGCTAAGTCAAGAGCGGAGCCGGTTCCCTATCCAATGCGTTGCGGATGGCGCGCGCCAGGGTCGGTAGCTGATAAGGCTTGCGCAAGATCGGAAAGGCGACCTCGACGAGGTCTGCCGCTTTGGCGTACCCAGTCGTCAGTAGGACGGCGGTATCCGGGTATTCCTCCTTAACCCGACGCGCTAGCGCCACGCCGTCCAGTTCACCCGGCATGACGATATCGGTGAACACGAGATCGACGGCCTCGCCTGATGCGAGGAACTCCAACGCGACGGTCGCCGATTCGGCGTGAAACACCCGGTATCCGAGCTGCTTCAGCAACATGCCGGCGGCTTCCTGGACCTCTGGGTTATCCTCGATCAATAGAACCTTTTCGTCCCCTCGCGGCGTCTCCCCCTCCACAATGCGTTGTTCGGTGAGTTGGCGGTGGCTACGCGGCAAGTAAATTGTCACGCTGGTGCCGTTCCCCAGCTCGCTGGTGATTGTCACGGTACCCCTCGACTGGCGGGTCAGGCCATAGACCTGCGACAGTCCCAATCCGGTACCCTTGTCGAGCTGCTTGGTGGTGAAAAACGGCTCAAACACCTTTGGTAGGATGTCGGCTTTTATGCCGCACCCAGTATCCGTCACCGTCAGGGCGACGAATTCCCCGCGCAGCCCGTCCGGCGTATCGTCAGGCTGTAGACGGAGATTCTCGGCTGCTATCGTGATCGTCCCGCTGCCGCGCATCGCGTCCCGGGCGTTGACGACCAGGTTTAACAGCGCAAGCTCGAGCTCATGAATATCGACCGTGACGGGCCAGATACTGCGCGGGATGTCGATCAGCAGTTTGATATCACCGCGAGCCGAGCTGGTGAGCAGATCGCGGAATTCTGCGAGACGTTGGCTTAGGTCGACGACTATGGGGTTCAGTGCTTGACGGCGAGAGAAGGCGAGCAGCTGGCGAGTGAGATTTTCACCGCGTGCGGATGCGAGCTCGATCGCCTCCACCGCGCGCAGGTTTTTTGAATCACGAAGCTGGTGTTTGAGTATCTGCGCGTTGCCGCTGACGACCATCAGCATGTTATTGAAGTCGTGCGCGATACCGCCGGTCAGCTGCCCCAGCGCCTCCATCTTTTGCGACTGGGCGAGCTGCTCTTGTGCGCGCCGCAGTTTCTCTCTTGCTTCATGACGCTCAGTGATGTCGCGCATGATATTCGCGAAACCGATGAGATTGCCTTCCTCATCGCGGATGGCATCGATCACCACCGCCGCTAAAAACGCAGATCCGTCCTTGCGAACACGCCAGCCGTCATGTTCGTAGGTTCCAGAGGTCGCGGCCGCCGCGAGAGCGCGTTCGGGGACGCCCGCTCCCCGGTCCGCCGCGGAATAGAATCGCGAAAAATGATGACCGACGATTTCGCGTTCGGCATAGCCTTCTATCCGCTGCGCTCCGGCATTCCAGCCCGACACTACGCCCTGCGCATCGAGTCTGATGAGTGCGTGATCGGTCGCGGCCTCCGTAAACAATCGGAATTGCCTCTCGCTTTCTCGTAACGCCTCCGCGGCCAGCTTCTCAGCGGTCACGTGACGGCCGATCAAATAGATCAATTCGTCCTCTGCCGTCAGCGTCCAAGCGAGCCAACGCCACGAGCCGTCCTTGTGGCGAAAGCGGTTCTCCATGCGGACGGTTGGAACACCGTCGGCGAGCCGCCTGCGACCCGCCAGCGAGTGCGCCGCGTCGTCGGGATGGCGGAGCTCGCTAACATGCATCCTCTTGATTTCGTCCTCGCTCCAGCCGAGGAGGGCGGTCCACGCCGGATTGACGTTGGTGAAATAGCCGTCGAAATTGGACACACCGAGGAGGTCTTCGGAGACATGCCAAATCCGATTGCGTTCTCGGATGCGCTCGGCAATTTCTGTCTCAAGCCTTTCATTCAGAACGCGAAGTGCCTCCTCTTTGCGGACGCGTTCGGTGGTCTCGACGCAAGTCGTCAGGACGCCGGCTATACCGTTCGGAGCGGCTTCGTCGGGGATCGGGCTGTAACTGATCGTAAATCGTGCGTCCTCGACAGTCGTTCCCTGTCGCTGTACGGTCCAGGGGAGGTCTTCCGCGAAGAAAGCTTCGCGCTCGCCGCGAAGTATGGCTTCGTTAAGTGGTCCGAGCTCCGAGTAGACCTCCCACCAGACCTCACGCAGAGGGCGACCCAATGCCTCGGGATGCTTGTCGCGAAGAATTGGCCGATAGGCGTCGTTGTAGATCAGGACCAGTTCAGGACCCCATCTGATTGCCATCGGAAAACTCGAGGCGAGAATTATCGCGACGCTCAGTCTCAGGCTTTGTGGCCAGGTCGCGCTGCTACCGAGTGCGGTCAGAGACCAGTCCATCTCGCGGATCCGCCGAGCCATCTCGCCGGAAGGGTTTGCGGGGATAAAGCTGGTCATCGTCGAACCGGGGCTATGTACCCGAACTCGCTACGGGTCAAACACACGGGAAAGCTAATTATCTCCATCACGCCTAGCGATGCTACAGTCGTACACTCGGATTCGGGTTTCAGCGAGCGATCCATGTAGCGCGTGCCCATACTGCGACATGCGGATATTTTCGGGTATCGTGTAGAGCTGGCGGATGCCGCGGGCGGCGGCGGAATTCGTAGGTCGGATCGCGCTCGACCACGACACGTCGCTGGTATCTCCGGCCTGCGCCAGATGATAGGCGATCATCGAGCCGATAACGCCGCAGCTGATGATCACGATCTTGGCCAACTTGCCCTCGATTTTGCCGAGCGCCCTCCCATCATCAATATACCCGCGGGTGGCGGCGCTGTACTAATTCCTCGAGCATGCACCTGCTGACCGGGAACGCCGGAAGCGCCCGGTCTCCTGTGCTGAGCGGATTCGCGCTTCGGCTTCCCAGAGTTGCAGGCTGAGCACGCCGTCGCTGGTCGAATGCCTGCTTGTGGCCTCATCCGATCGATTTCGGCGCGACGGCGAATGTCGCAAATGGGGCATTACCGGCGGTCTGATCCGGGCGGGGAGAGCGACCCTAGCCGGCGCCAAAGCTGTCGCCCGGCCAAGGAGCAACGAGTCCCTCGAAATCAAGGCTCTTGGGCGGCTTCTCGGTCGAGATCCTCAGCTGGGCCTCGCTATACCGCCAGGTCTCTTCGCCCAGGCCGATGACATGATAGAATGAGAAATCGTGAAAGGAGGACGAGATGAGTGTCGAACTCAATCACACGATCATCCCGGCGAAGGACAAATGGGTCTCGGCCAAATTCCTCGCCGATATTCTCGATCTCGAAGCGGGGCCGGAATGGGGCCATTTCGTCCCGGTGAAGACTGCGAACGGCGTGACCCTTGATTTTGATACGCGCGAAGAGTTTCGTCCGGGGCATTACGCGTTCCTTGTCAGCGACGCCGAGTTCGACGCGGCGTTCGCCCGCATCCGCGCTCGGGGCGTCCGGTTTTACGCTGATCCGCGGCGCACCAAGCCCGGCGAGATCAATCATCTGCACGGCGGTCGCGGCGTCTATTTCGACGACCCCGACGGTCACGTGATGGAAATAATCACCCACCCCTACGGCGACCGGCCCGAGCAGATCTGATCGTCCGCGCGCCGGCAACCGCGCGCTGCACGCGCATGTCGATGTGGTCGATGCCGAGCGATGCGAGCGCATCGAGGATGGCGTTGATTGTTGTCTGCGCCAGGCGATGCATCCGGCCTGGCCCGCGCCCTGCACGCCGAGGGGCTTGACCGTCCTCGGTTGCTGGGCGAGCGTCACGTCGAGCGGCAGCAGTCACCGGTGCGTGGCACCGCGTAGTGCATCCAAGAGCCGCTCAGCAACGGGCCGGCTCCCCCGGCTCATGATGCGCGTTCGAACAGCGCGTGCCTCGTGCCCCAGGGGGGAGCACACATGAAGGAGTTCGCGGGCAGGATCGCGGTTGTCACCGGCGGCGACTCGGCGCCCATAAGATCGATGAACTGGTCCGCCGGTCGCCCGAGCGCGCCTACGATGTCGATTTCTTCGAGCAGTTTGCGCGCGAGGTCGGCTGGCGTTTGCCTGCCTGACATTGTCCCACGCTGCGCCTCCCCACCAGCGGAGAGGTAGGCGAAGGCCGTATCTGGATCGGCCCCGGAAAGCAAGGGAGGTGCACATGACCGAATTCGCTGGGAGGACTGCGGTAGTCACCGGCGGGGGCAGCGGAATGGGCCGCGAGCTGGTCCGCCAGCTCGTGGCAGAAGCCTGCAATGTCGCAATGTGCGACGTCTCGCCGACCGGTCTAGCGGAAACACGAAGGCTCTGCGAGGCGGCGGGATTGCCCCAAGGGCTGCGCGTCACGACGCACATCGCCGATGTCGCCGACCGGACTCAAGTCGAACGGTTTCGCGACGAGGTTGCCGACCGTCACCAGACCGACAAGATCCACTTGTTGTTCAACAACGCCGGTATCAGCGGCGGCGGCAGCATGGTTACCAATAGCCGCGACGAATGGGAGCGCACGTTCAACATCTGCTGGGGCGGTGTCTATAATTGCACCCGCGCGTTTCTGCCGATGCTACAAAACGCCGACGAGAGCCACATCGTCAATACCAGCAGCATCAACGGCTTTTGGGCCTCGGTTGGGTCACGCATCCCGCATACCGCCTATTCGGCCGCGAAATTCGCGGTCAAGGGGTTCACCGAGGCGCTGATCACCGATCTGCGGATCAACGCGCCGCACATTAAATGCTCGGTCGTCATGCCCGGCCAGATCGGGACCTCCATCCGGGCCAACACGCGCAAGATCCACAGCGGCGATCGCGAATCGGACGCGATCGATGCTGCCGGTCTCGCGCTGGCGCGGGAGCGCTTTGCTTTGCTGGGCCGCGACGTCTCGCAGCTGTCGGACGATCAGTTGCGAGACCTCGTGGCCGAGCTCGAGCGGCGTTTTCGCGACGAGGCGCTGACCAGCGCGGCGCAGGCCGCGACAATCATCCTCGAGGGCGTCAAGGCCAATCGCTGGCGCATTCTCGTCGGGGCGGACGCTCACAAGATCGACGAAATGGTGCGCCAGTCGCCGGAACGCGCCTACGACATCGCGTTCTTCGCCGAATTCGCCCGCGCGGCGGGGTGGACCGAGCGCCTGTTTCTTGAACACCCCGAATTGCGCCCGCCGAGTTGATCACCGGCCTATCTCCATCCGCTCCGAGGATATGCGCGCCGGCGATGCGGCGGCACCTTTTGCAGCGCCTTAGAAGACCTCGCTGGCGGGATCGGAGGCGGCTGAGATGGTCCTCCGCTTGCTCCGCGAGTTCAGCGACCGATCCCGTCGAGCGTGTAGTCGTAGTCATGAAAGACGATGCGGCGCGAGAAGCGCCATTGGTCGCCATCCTCTTTGATCAGCTCGCATGTGTAGCGGCCGGGAGGAAGGCTCCGGTGGTTGCCGTCCTTTGAGATGAGCACCAGCAGATAGGCATTGGCAGTGGCCCAGTTTCCAGCGATCGTCACGGCGATATTGCTAACCATATGACGAAATTGCGTGCCCGCGGCGCGCTGCGCCGCGAAGCGGCCGGCGAAGGCGCGGATTTCGTCGCGGCCGCTGATGTCGATGACCGGACTCTTGAGGATCGCGTCTACCGTGAAGCAATCGACCACGGCCTCGATCTCGCCATCGTCGAGCGCACAGCAATAGCGCGTAAAGAGATCGTGGATCGCTGCACGATCTTCGAGGTTGCTTTCGCTCATCCCCGTCTCCGTTGGTCCGCTTTCCTCTTGCCGATTATGTTGTCCACAATACCCGTCTTTCCCGCGAAAGCGGGAATCCAGGAGGTCGAGGTACGAGCGCCCGCCCTGGGCCCGCGCTTTCGCGGGGGCGACGAGAACTTGTCAGTTAGTGTTCCCGGGCTCATTTCCGGTCGGACACTCAGTCTGGAAGATACCTCTCCTCCATGGAGCGCAGACGCGGCTCGTCCAGAATGCGGCCATTGCTGGCCACACCCCAGGGGCTCTGAGCCGCCTGGGCACGGAGCGCATCCAGGGCCAATGTGCCGCGCTGTTGAAAATCACTCAAGAAATCCCAGTTGGCCTGCAAGCCTGCCATGGTGGTCAGCGCCGGAAACCAGGCCGCGGCGGCCCCGGCATCCTGCTGCGCCTGTAAGGAGGGATAGGGCGACATGTGGGCGGGAATGAGCGGGACGACGGGCCCGGGAATGAGGCGGATTGCCTCTTGAATTTCTTCCCAGGTGCGCAAGCCATTGGGGCAGACGACATCGACCTGCGCTTCGGCTTTGTAGGCCTGGCAGCGCTCGATAATCTCGGCAAAGCTGGCGCCCGGCACGCCGCCGAGATCGCACCGGGCCATAATCACGAAGTCCGGGTCGAGAGCCTGTTTGGCATCCATTGCCGCCCGGAGCTTTCCGACCATCTCCTGGATCGAGATACAGCGGCGGCGGGGGCCGGATTTCGGCGGAAACGTCTGGTCTTCAATGTGGGCGCCGGCGATGCCCGCCTGAATGTATTCTCGCACGGTGTAATGCGTGCTGATGGCATCGCCGTAGCCTGTGTCGGCATCCGCGAAGACCGGGATCTCTACGGTCAGGACAATCTTCCGGGCGTTGTCCACCATGTCACGCATACTGGTCCCGGAGTCGGGCCAGCCCAGTTGGTGCGCCGAGGTATTTCCCCCGGACATGTAGAAGGCGTCATAGCCCAGCGCTTCCGCCATCTTCGCGCCAATGGGATTGATCCCCCCCGCTAGGACAAATAATTCGGGCCGTTGAAACAGGGTCATCAGTCGGGTCGTCATAGGTTGACGCTCTGGCATACGCAGTCTCCTCGTGTGTGACCGAACCGGGAAGCAGGCCCCGCGTTAGGCGCCCACCGGCACAGTGGCACTGATCCGCGGAACTCCCAACGAGCGCGTCGTGTGGCCTTGGCCTGTGAGGTCGTCAGCGAGGACGACATCACCCGGTCCAAAACGGCGCGTGGTGCCATCGCCGATCCCGATTTCCATCTGCCCAGCGAGAATAAAAATGTATTGCCGCCGGGGTGCCGTGTGCCAATCGCTCCAATGGTCCGCAGGGAAACAGCGGAACACGAGGTTGGCACCCGCCTGAAGTGCAACGTTGTGGCTCTCCTCGGCCGGCAGAGGGAGATCTTCAAAATGGGTCTGGCCGTCCTGGCCCGTATATATCCGTACGATCACGCGCGCGCTCCTTCCCGTTAAGGGATCATCATGCACGCAAAGGCTTACTCCACGCTATCGCCGACGACGAAACCTCCGACGGTTAGATCGTTTTTAAGCTGCGCGTGTGGCGCGGCGCATAGCTGTCGGCCAATTCCTGCGACATCGCGCCCTTCGCGCGCCATCTGGTGGCTGTACCGGGGCGAGGGAAGGGGGCCGCCCCATATGCTTTCCTTGGGCCTTGGCGCGGCTGTGGAATAGCCCGGCTTGACCAAGTAACCGTCCGATGACCTTGCGTCACACTCAGGACGGCTGTTTCTTCGTCATACTGACGTCCCAAGTACAAGACCCCTTGGTAGTGCTTCCAAGAATTTTTCCTGTAAAATTACTTCCTGTAATACTTCCCGACAGATTCCAATAGATCTCCGTAGCACTATCACGCCCTGCTGTATACTCTGATTGCATCGACGCCGATACCTTTCCGGACGGGTCGATTGTCCCCAAATAGAACGGGATGACTGTCTTCGAATAGATTAGCGGGAAAGGATGTCCGTCTCTGTAGATATGAATCGTTACTTGGGGTGCTGCTATCGTCATTATCGGATTCATGAGATACAAGCAATTAGCGAACGGGCCGTTGTTCGGCGTTGCCGTGCCGGTGTACTCGCCGTCGAGAACCGAGGATGCCGCCGCCTCCTGTGCCGATACCGACCCACCGGTCCCGAGCGCCATCACGACCGCGAAACCGAGCATCAGCGCGCCTCCGCACATTGCCACTCGGCAGGACCAGCCGAGCGAGTTTCCCGATGTCATCTCCGGCTCCTCCCTTAAATTACCGCCTTCCCTTGAACGAGTTTGCGGTCTCATAAAATGCTTAGCGTAAAGCACTGCCAGGAGCACAGTCGTCTAGTCGGCGCGGGGCGGCGCTCGCACACGCCGTTTCGAAGTGAAGCGCGACGCGGCGT
>Ga0306926_10010695_pt1 | contig 10152 bp, 7 predicted proteins | sample flu12Cox44000178_FD_203759 | JGI IMG/M metagenome (GOLD analysis project Ga0306926, IMG submission 203759) | Lab enrichment of tropical soil microbial communities from Luquillo Experimental Forest, Puerto Rico - flux8day.12C.oxic.44.000.178 (v2)... | ecosystem: Environmental > Terrestrial > Soil... | reverse complement strand
TGACGCCGACGCGTTGCTGAGGTCGAGAAATCCACCGGCACCAAACGTCGTCTGACTTAAGAACAGTGACCTTCTTATAAAGACTCTTTCCAAGTGAACGGTGGCCGCAGCTAGATCGGCCTGGTCAAATGCGAGATCACTCCCGATTTCCGCGGCGGCAAAGCTGATCACTCCGGAGACAGAGCTTCGACTGAGGTCGGCCTTCCCACCGATCCTGGCGTCGTCTGCCGCAATGGCTCTGCCTAGCTGACTCACGAATGTCGCACTAGAACAATCAAGAGCACCACCTATATCGGTTCCGCAAAGATTTACCTCGCCTTCCGCCCTGAAGCCGTTGCGCAAGAATATACTGCTGTCTATGCGGGCTGCATTCAGGGTCAACGCAACGCCATGCGGATTGAGAATCCGCGTGCCGTCGAACTCTACGTTGCCCGAAATTCCGGCTCCTCGAAGATTCATACCGCCGTTGACAGCAGTACCCCGCACATTCAGAGCCCGCGCTCGAACCGAATCTCCGACGATTGCGTCCCTTGCGTTTCCACTAGTCTGTATGACGCAACCGTCAAGACAAAGGAAAAATAGGTCTGAGTAGAGAATTCTTATCTCATCATTGAAGTAGCAACAAAAGAAAATCAGTGGAAAAGGGATGGTGAGAGCGCTGAGATCCAGCCGACCCGTTATCGTTGCGCCTGCAACAATCAAACCTTTGGGATGGACGAGCCTCTTGTTCTGCCTATTAGCACCGAGCCAAACGATTACCTCGGCACGTATACTCCGCTGGATCCCCCACGTCGATCCACGCGCCGGATTGTTCGGATCATCGGAGGAACCTCTCGTTGGGGGAGATCCGCACTCGGCCTGCGCACCGCTCTCGGCGCAGACCAGCAACTTCCGTTCAGCTTCGGTCAAATCTGGGAAACATTGCGCCGCCAGTTGCTGTAAAGATGATCGATGGTGCACCGTATTCATGCTAAAAAGACCCCATTCACCAAGACGAAAGCCGCCTCATCTCACCACGCACTCTACGTGATTTCAGCCGCGACCGCCCGAACCTCCGGCAGTAGTTGGATCAGGCCGATCCGGAAATTCTCGCCAACCAGTGCGACGTTGGGGGTTTTTCTGGGCTGCGAAGCTCACAGGTCCCAGCGACTGCAAGCCATCTTTGACCACCTCTCCCAACTGACAGCGTAATCTCTTAGGGTCTGTCTCAGCATCGCTCGGTCAGACCATTGGCGAAAAAGGATCACCGCCCGCCTCCGCTCAAGGCCGCCGTGCCATCCCTCACGGGACCGCTGGCCGCTTGTCACAGCGGCCTTGAACTGCTCCGCCGCGCTCATTGGTGGCTTTGCTTCGCTCCGCGTCGGTCCTGTTCCGCCCACTCCCTCTCAGTTCAAGTGAAGAGGGAGTGGGGGAAAGGAAAAGGGCTTTAGCCCAATCCATATGCGCCCTGCCGCAAGAGCGGAGGCGGGCACCAAAAAGGAGCGGAGCAACAATGAACACGTATGAAATAGTGACTGAGCGCATCATCAGCTTGCTAGAAGAGGGAGTGATTCCTTGGCGACGCCCCTGGAGCGCAACCGGAGCACCGTGCAACCTTGTATCGAAGAAGATCTACAGAGGAGTGAATTTCTTCCTGCTATCCGCGACCAAATACGTATCGCCTTACTGGTTGACGCTCAAGCAGGCAAACGACGTTGGCGGATCGGTTCGCAAGGGCGAGCATGGCGAGATCGTCGTGTTTTGGAGGGTTGGCGAAGCCGAGAATCGTGACATTGAATCAGCGGAACAGGAAAGCGACGACAGGAAGCGCCAGCGCTTCGTCTTAAGATTTTACCGGGTTTGGAACTTGGAACAGTGCAGCTTACCGCAGCTGGTTATCGACAAGCTGCCGAAGGTCGAAAGGTATCAACACGATCCGATCGAGGCAGCGGAGCGGATAATGGTCAATATGCCGAATCCGCCTGAAATTGAGTTCGGCGGATCGAAGGCCTTCTATAATCCCGTCGCGGATCGGATAACGCTGCCCCCGCGAGAGCTTTTCACGAGCGCTGAAGAATTTCATGCGACCTGGAACCACGAAATAGGTACTGTCGCAAGTGTACTTGTCTGAGGCTTCAAATACGGGCCGGTCCCTGATCGGGACGACACAAGCTAAGAGCTGTGCACAAACCGCCAGGCGGATTCTTGCGTCAGTCAGTACGTCGGGGGAAAACACGCGCATGGGAGTACCGCGGAATCGCCGACTGGACCGCCGCCCGGAAGAGATCATTGGAATCACGCAGCGCTTCTGCGCCCAGCACCTGGATCTGGAGTACAGTCGGCTTTGTGCGAAACTAGTTCGCGCACTCGCACGGCATCGCTCGTCGCCGCTGGAGGGCGGGCAGACGAAAGTGTGGGCGGGTGCGGTGGTGTGCGCGATCGGAGAGGTAAATTTCTTTTTCAGCCCCGCGCAAAGTCCTCACCTCGAGTTCGACGAATTGAGCAGGTTGACCGGGGTTTCAAAGAGCGCGTTGGCAACCCGGGCGCGCTTTATCATGAATCTTCTGAGAATCATGCCGGCTGAGCCGGCATACCGGCGCCGCGAGCGACTCGTGCAGAATCCGCAGAATCACATCGTTGAAGAGGCTACCCATCGGAACTGGACGACGGACGCCATCAATGAAGCAACCCTTTTTAGGCTTGTGGCGCATCGTTGAGATGGAGCTGTGGGAATCTGACGATATCGATATGCTACGTCCCGCTCACATTCGGTTCAATCGCGATGGGACCGGAGAGTTCCAGTTCATGGCGGTTCAAGGCGAGATGGATTGCCGGTTTGGCGAACGCGACGGCAGGCCGATCGTGGAGTTTTCGTGGTGCGGATCTGAGGAGATGGATCAAAGCTGCGGTCGCGGCTGGGCGACGTTGGATGCCAAGGACGAATTGCATGGCCGTTTCTTCTTTCATCTGGGCGACGACTCCGCTTTTAGCGCTATGCGCGGGCGTGAGGCGGGGAAACCGCGCGCACGCCAGAGCGCTTGAGCAAAGAAAGGTCTCGGCCTCGAGCGTGAAGCCGCTCCTCGGCGAGACGGGCGCGATGTAGTAGCGACAGGTTCTCAGTCGCGAGATTACGTTTATCTATCTGTAATTGCTGAACCAACCGGCGTAGTCCGGCGCTGCTCGCTTCGAGTTTGGCGACGGTTGCGGCAAGATCGGTCACCGGTGTCGGACCCGACGCGGCGGCTTCGATCTCGGCGAGCAGCGCGCGGTGGGTGGTATAGAGCGGGTTGCGGCTGCGCCGCGCTTCCTTAGCGACGGCGGCGGGAGTGATACGAACTGGGCGTCCGGCGTAATCGGGATGCGTTGTTTTGCCTTGGATCAGACGGTCGAGTGCGGCGAGATACGCGCGGGCGGCGCGGTTGCGGCGGCCCTCCGCAGTTTTCTTCGACATTGTTCCCCTCCAGCCGGGACAACACCCGGTCACATTGAGCGATCGCTTCATCCAGCGCCGCGCGAGTCAGGCGCGAGGCTTGCTCCATGAGCGCGAGATTGCGCTCCCGGCGCTCTCGCCAATACGGCGCGTGTTTCGGCTCGACCACGAAGTTGGCGCAGTCGACGCAGACTGCGGGGCTGCGCCCCGCAGCGTCGGGTGCAAGCCTGCCGCCGCAGCGGGCAGTCTCCGCTTGGAACACACACCAGCCGTATTCGCAGGCATGGATAGTCAGATCGGTTTCCTTGAGCACGAACTTTATATAGTCGCGACGGAGCTGCTCACCAGCGCGACCACGGAATGAAGCGTTGCCAGCCGCGATACGCTCGCCCATCTTGCCGGCGAGCTGACCGGCTGAAAGAAAGCGGTCGAGCGCCGTGGCCGTTTCGATCTGTCCCTCATGGTCGACTAGCTGCTGGAGATCGAAATCCGTACCGACGTAGCCCTTGGCGGTCATCGCCACGGAGACGTGCTTCAGATGATCGGCCAGGGCGAGCAATTGCGAACGATCGCGGCGGGCGATGAAGCGTGCAAAAGTCTTGCGGAACTGATGGCTTGAGAAGGGCCAGGCCCGTCCCTCGTGATGGCGCACACTATTATATGCCGCAAACTCCCGTATCCGCCCGTTAATATTCATGTTGGTGATGCCTATCACCTCGCAATACTGCGTGTTGCGCGTCAGGAAGAGTTCGTCACGGCCGGAAGCGACGCGGAGTGGTTCGCTGAGACGCTCTAGCAGCTTGACTGCCGTGACCACGGGCTCTGGCGCGAGCCAGCGTTCGAGGCGTCCACCTACTTCGGCGGTCTTGAACAGGCGCGCGACCAGATAGGCTTGTCGTGCGCCGGTGGTTCCGAGCTGTGAATACTCGATCGCGCCGCTGCGGATCGATAGGATCTCACTTGCGCGCATGCCGACGAATCCGGCGATGACGATGAAGCAGGCGTCGACCAGATGTTTTAGGCAGCGGTCGATATCGTACTTGGTGGTGATTAGGCGCCCGGCTGGAGCCGGTGGCTGCGGCTCTTTGAGGCGTGCACGAATCGCGTGGAACGCGCAGCGCCGGGACTCGCGTTCGCTGATGCCACGGGCGCGCGCCCGCTGCAGCGCGTCCTGGTAACGGTCACTCTGTTCGAGGATTCCGTCAGTTTCGTACTCGATCCAATGCAGTGCTTTCGAGATCAGATCAATTGCAATAGCGTCCGGGATGAAGGGGATCGAGCGGCGCGTGGCGCGGCAGACGCCGGCAACCAGGCCGGCTGTAGTATGCGGGAACGGATCGAAGTCAAGCGCGTCAGGCAGTTTCGCGCGCTGGTGGTACAGATCCTTTAGTATGCGCAGATAGTTGCCGATCGTAATCGGGCTGGTCTTTCCTGGCCGTGAACCGCGACGCTGTTGCAGGAAAGCCTGGTAGCGTTCGACGGCGTAGCGATCGAGTGATCGGAAGGTCGTAAAGCCCTCGCCTACCATCCACCGGATCAGGGTGAGCAGCACGCCGGCCTTGGTGAACAGGCTCGACGGCGAGCTACGCCTACGCCCGCTGGGCGGGTCAATCCCCATCGACCACAGGAAACGGCGGGCGGCCTCAAGCAGATGGGCGTGCTGCGGATCGGTGAGGCGAGAGCCGTCTGGGAGCGCGATACCCCAGCGCACTCGCTTTTGATCGGCGCGCCGCCCGGCAACATCGATATCGAGCTCCCATACCGGATCGCTCCAGCCGCTGTGCCGCGACACAGGTCGCGCAGCGTTGCCAGCCACCGAACACGCGGGAGTCGGCGATGGGAGAGCGGTACTCATTCGATTGGCGGCAGCGGCGCGAGCCCGCTCATTAACGGCATCGCCTGGCCCATCAGCTCAGCCGGAAAGCGCGGCAACACATCGCGTTCGAGAATCTCAAGCTTCGGCGCATACAGGACCCGCCACCGATCGTCGGCAATCACCGCGCGTGATTTGACCAGCGCCGCGCGTGTTTGCAGCAGCCGAGCCAGAGTCTCCGGTTCGAGTGGAATCACCGCGTTCGGGCAGGTGAAGCACCCCAGCCATGCTGTGCATAAGCGACCGGGCTTCTGTCCGGGACCGATTCCGGCGAGAGGGTTCGCGCAGGTAAAGCCGCTGGCGGTTGCGTTGCGCCCTAGGGTGATGTCGACGGCGACGTCCGCGCTCACACCCAGTTCGCGCGCAACCATATCGGGATCGCCGCGCACCCATGAAACGAAGCGCCCCTGCAAACGCGCAAGCTCCGCTTCCTGCGCGGCACGAACCGCGGGCCGCTCAACGTAATGCCGCGTGGTATCAGGCGATGCATGATTCGCGAGAGCCTGAGTCTTGAGCAGATCGTAACCGAGCGTCTCATGCGCGAGCGTGAGGCCGGTCGCGCGCAGCACCGCCAGACTGAGGTTGAGCGGCTTGCCGTCGGCGCCGCGCAAATCGTGGCGCTTGACGAAACGGCGGACGTGGACGCTCACCAGATAATCGGGAATGAGCGTGACGCGCCGCGTGGCCATCACCTCGCCGCATAGAAGCAGGTGGTCGCGGTCGGCCTCGGGAGCATGCGGAAGGAGCACTTCGGTGAGCGCGAGGACCCGGTCTATCAGGTTCGGCACCGAAAGCGTCCGATCGCGTAGAAAGCTGCGCCGCTGTACGCGCGTGGCGCGACCCTTCGTCCAGCTCACGACTACGCGGCCGTTGAGCATCAGATGCTCGCTCATGCAGTCGCGTCGCATATGGCGCAATGCCTCGGGGTTGGCAAAGGTCTGCGCCGCGATGGCGATCATATAAGGAATCAACGTGGCAGGGTCGGCGTGCAGATAGCGGCTGACCACGCCCGTGCCGCCACGACGTTGGATCGCGTGCCACAATGAGCAGTGTCCGGCACGGGGACCAATGAATGCGCGCTGCAGCGGTACTATCCCGCCGAAGCGGTCGTGAAGCACCGCCAGCAGTACGCCCAGATGATCGAGGTCGAGGCGGTTCAGGCCGAACCCGGCGATAGCAGCTCGATCTACTTGGGCAAGAGCCTCTTTGCCTTCACAGAAGGTCGTCCAGCTAGACTCAATATCTCGCGCGCACGCGGCCAGCACAGCATCGAGCTCCGCTCGCGACAGCGCTTGGCGTGGGCATGCCGCTGCGTTCTTGCGCGGAAAGGGGTTGAATGGCAGCTCGAGTTCGGGATGCACCAGTTCCGGCCGGTGGTGGTGGAGCCATGCCAGGAGTTGCTTGAAGGTCGACCAGCGCGAGTATCGCGTTGCCACTCGATGTGGCTGACGGTCGAGCCACGCGATAAACTCGCCCACCAACGCTCGATCGACCTCACCCAGCGACTCTATTTGCCCTGCCCAGCTCTCACGCTCCGAAAGAAAACGCAGCCAGTGACGGATGCCTAAGGCGAAGGTTGCTGACCATACCGACGGACTCTTGTCGGCACAATGTCCGCGAAACGCGAGTGCCAACTCCCTAGCCATCGCCGGCGGCGCACCTAGGGCACCGAAATCGAAACGCTGGACCAGTTCGCCCCGCTCATTGGTGAGCTCTACTATCAACTGCGGATCCGGCGATGACGATAAACGCTCTGGTGCTGCGATTCGGTAGTCCTTCCGGCGCCGGGCATAGCCGCTCACGCCAGCGCCCCATACAAATCGCCCAGGGCATTCTCGATAGCGGTCAGGTCCGTCGCGAGCATGCGCAGGTAGATCATCGTGGTTGACGGGTCGGAGTGACCCAGGATCGTCTGCAGCGTCAGCAGCGGGTTAAGTTCCGGAACGCGCTGGGTCTGACGCTGCAAAAACGCCAGCATCGCACCAGCGAACGTATGACGCAGGGCATGGAACGTTCCGGCCACGCCCGCGCGCTTGCACGCTTCGCTGAAGATCATGCCGATACGACACGCCCCGAGTGGACGGCCATCCTCAGTGAGAAACAGGGCGGACTCGGCGTCACTGTTAGTGCGGGAGGAGCGGAGCGCGATTGCGCGCTCCTCGTGCACGTAGGCACGGGTTCTGTCGATCAGTGCGAGCGGCGGATAGATCTGGCGCGGCTTTGCGCCCTTGGTGGACTCTAATCGGATCGGGATGACTGGCTCATCTTCACTTCGCACGCAATCGGTAGCTGGAAGCTGGGCAAGCTTAAGGCCCGCAATCTCCATGCGACGCGCGCCGGTCATCAGCGCCCACTCCACGATTAGCCGATCCCGCGCACCCATCTGCGCCATCACCCGGCGGACCTCACCGATCGGCAAAGCGCGCGGCAATGGCCGTGTATGACGCACGGTCAGTTCGTTGACCTTCTGACGACCACCGCTCGCATCCAGGTGCCTTAGCATGCTGGGCGCTCTCGCCCGCCCCACTGCAACCTCACCGCTCGTGAACGGCACCGTCGCGATTAATCCTCGCTGCGCACACCAGCCATAGAACAGCGCGATAATCCGCAGGCGAGTGTTGATCGTGCTGCGGGCGTACGGACGTCCGGTCAGATCGCTGGTACCACTCAGCATCCGGTTCCGGTACGCCGCGACTTCCTCGTAGCCGACCCTATCCCAACCCCAGCCGTTTGCCTCGCAGGTCTGCCACCAGTCGTAGAGTGCTTCGGCATAGGTCCGCCAGGTCGCCGGACTGCGTGTTCGTCCCTGCACGAGAGCAAGATGCAGAAACCACGCGCATGCCGGTTCGATCAACCGCATCTGCGCATCGAGCAGTATCGGAACACCAGGATTAGCTAATCCAAAAGGACAAAATGAAGAAGTAGAGAAGACCAACTCCGCCACCCCTGCACCTCCTGCCCCCAAGCAACGCGACGCTCGCCCCGCATCGTGCCTTACACGGAGCGGCGAGGGGGAAAGTCCCCCTGTACCTTTTTGGTCGTGGCTCATCCAAGTAAAAGATTCTGGAACGCGTTGTCCACAAGTCCACAGGCGGGATGCTCAATTCGATCCCAGAGCCTGTGGACCCTGTGGGCAACGCCTTCCGCTATGTTTGTTGTGCGCTTAAGCTCGCGCTTGAACTCGGCCACCCGCCGGGAGCGCCCCGCCCTGCCTGCGCTTCGAGTCGCCTGGGTAGGACTTGCGCCCCGACCGGGTCGGCCATTGATGCACGTCCAGTGGGGAGTTGCGCCGCGAGCGCCAGTACAGGGGCGATGAGGCATCGATCGGCGCCGAGCCAGTGGGAGACCGAAGCGAGGGAGGAAGTTGTGGTGGATGATGAGTATCGAATTTATGTCGGAATCGACTGGGCGACCGAAGCCCATCAGGCCTGCGTGCTGGATTGCACCGGCTGCATTCTGGCTGAACGTTCGTTTGCACATACCGGTGAAGCAGTTGCTGGATTCACGCAATGGTTGCATGGAGTTGCCGGAGGTGACCCGAGTCGAGCTGCCATCGCGATCGAGGTTCCGCGGGGCGCGGTAGTAGAAACCCTGATTGAGCAAGGGTTTCATCTTTACGCTATCAATCCCAAGCAGCTCGATCGTTTTCGCGACCGTCACAGCGTCGCCGGCGCCAAAGACGACCGCCGCGATGCGTTTGTGCTGAGTGACTCGCTGCGCACCGATCGGGCCCGCTTTCGCCAGATTCGTTTGGACGATCCGCTGGTGATTCAGCTGCGCGAGCTCTCCCGGGTCGATGAGGATCTCGGGCGCGAGATCAATCGGTTAACCAACCGTTTGCGCGAACAGCTCAACCGTTTCTATGTCCAAGCCCTCAAGCTGTGCCCGTCCGCTGACGAACCATGGCTGTGGGCCTTGCTTGAACGGGCATCTTCGCCCGCCGCCGGGAACCGATTGCAACAGAAAACCCTTGAGCGGTTGCTGCGCCAACACCGCATTCGCCGCGTGAACGCGCAAGATGTCCTTGCCGCCCTGCGTGCTCCCGCGCTGCGCGTCGCACCTGGCGTCGTTGAGGCCGCAACTGAGCATATTGCCTTGCTGTTGCCACGCCTGCGCCTGGTCCACACTCAGCGCCAGCGCTGCGGCGTGCGGTTGGATGCCTTGCTGGATAAGCTCGCGGCCGTCGACGGCGATGAAGGCCAGCAACGCGAGCACCGCGACGTCGAGATCCTCCGGTCCCTGCCAGGAGTGGGAAGAGTCGTAGCCGCCACGGTGCTCGCCGAGGCCTCGGGGCCTCTTGCCGAACGAGATTACCGCGCTTTGCGCACTCATGCTGGTATAGCACCCGTCACTAAGCAAAGTGGCAAACGCCGTACGGTCGTCATGCGCTACGCTTGTAATGGCCGGTTACGTTACGCGCTCTATCATTGGGCACGAGTCGCAGTAACCTGCGACCCCGCCAGCAAAACCTATTACGCCGCTTTGCGTCAGCGTGGTCACTCATACGCCCGCGCACTGCGCAGTGTCGCCGATCGACTTCTGCGCATCCTGATTGCCATGCTCAAAAGCGAGAGCCTCTTTGATTCCACCCACCCTCGTCGGTCGCCGCATCCTGCCCCCACCCCGGAGGCACCATGCGCCGCTTGACAAACGGTGGGGAGTCCTCGCGCTCCCCCTGCTCAGACAGCCACGGACGCCTCATTCTACATGTACCGCGCCCTCGCTGAATCAGGACACAAAGTACACGTTCCAGACAGAACCTAACACGAGGCGTCGCATGCGGTCGGCCACCCAAAGCGACTCAATCGCGAATCGATCACTGAGGCCGCGCCGTTCGGCTCACCGATTTACGTGGCCGAGGAGCTGATCG
>Ga0306926_10010689_pt1 | contig 10160 bp, 8 predicted proteins | sample flu12Cox44000178_FD_203759 | JGI IMG/M metagenome (GOLD analysis project Ga0306926, IMG submission 203759) | Lab enrichment of tropical soil microbial communities from Luquillo Experimental Forest, Puerto Rico - flux8day.12C.oxic.44.000.178 (v2)... | ecosystem: Environmental > Terrestrial > Soil... | reverse complement strand
GAGGGCCTGCAACTCCGGCCGGGGAATGTTCACGCCGACCAGCGACCGGTCGACGTCAACGGACGGTGCCCGGGGCTGGGGGGTGGCGTCCAACAGGATCTCGCTGAGTCCGGCACCGGACACCCCGTCGATGACGGCATGGTGCATCTTCGTCACGATCGCCGCACGCCCGTGCTCGAGTCCCTCGATGAACCACAGCTCCCACAGTGGCTTGGACCGGTCGAGTTTGTAGCCCATCAACCGGCCCAGGAGTTCGTCGTATTCGCGGCGCCCGCCCGGTGACGGGACCGCAATGTGGCGCATGTGGAAGTCGATGTCGAGGTCCTCGTCCTCCACAAACCAGGGTCTGTCCAGCCCCAGCGGCACGCCAGCCACCCGCCAGCGCAGCTGCGGCAACTCGGGCAAACGGGCTGTGATCAGCTTTCTGACGGACTCAAAGCTGAACTCCGGGGCGTCGGACGGATCGCAGATCGCCGAGGCGCCGATGTGCATGTGCCAGCTGGGCGACTCAGCAAACCAGAATGCCGCATCCGCGCTCGACAACCGATTCATGGGGCGAGCCTACGACCGGGGCGGTCCGTGTGAACGCGAATCTGCACGCGGACCTGTACTGGAGCCATTACCGTAATATCTTCGGCATGAGGACGGAGACGGGCGACGGAGCCGCGCAGCGCGTCGATGCGGTGGTCATCGGAGCAGGGTTCTCCGGGCTCTATGCACTGCACCGGCTACGCCAGCTGGGACTATCCACGCGGGTACTCGAGATGGCCGAGAACGTCGGCGGCACATGGCTGTTCAACCGGTACCCGGGCGCGCGTTGTGACATCGAGAGCATCGAGTACTCGTACAGCTTCTCCGATGAGATTCAACAAGAGTGGGTGTGGACGGAGACGATGCCGGCGCAGCCGGAGATCGAGGCCTACCTCAACTTCGTCGCCGATCGCCTCGAGCTTCGCCGCGACATCGCGTTCAATACCCGGGTCGAGGCGATGACGTTCCACGAGCAAGCCGCCGAATGGGTCCTCACTACGGACCGGGGAGAGTCGGTCGTTGCGCCATTCGTCGTGGCGGCGTCCGGCATCCTGTCGGTACCGCTGGAGCCTGACATTCCCGGGCTGGACAGCTTCGCCGGCACATCGCTGTACACCAGTCGCTGGCCGAAGGAGGGATTCGACCTGTCCGGCAAGCGGGTTGGCGTCATCGGCACCGGATCGACCGGGGTCCAGTTGATACCCGTGGTGGCGCGCGTCGCCGAACATCTCCATGTCTTCCAGCGTTCCGCGCCTTACACGCTGCCGTGGCCGGTCAGGGCGTTGGAGCCCGGCGAGCTCGACGACATGAAAGCCCGCTACGACGAGATCCGCGCCGCCCAGCGGCAGCACCCGGTGGGCGCGGCTCGACTGAGCGCGTTCTCTGTGCTGTTCGAGATGATGAGAAGGCCGCCGCTGAAGTCGGCCTCGCGTGAGGAACAGCTGCTCCAGATCGAGGAGAACGGTGTCTTGGGCGCCCTCAATTGGGGCGACGTGTTCTTCGACATCGAGGCGAACAGAATGGCCGCGAAGCTATACGGCGAAGCCGTGGCCCGGATTGTGAAGGACCCGGAGACCGCCGCCTCGCTGGTCCCTACCCACCCCTTCGGCTGCAAGCGCCCGATCATCGACCAGGGTTTTTACGAGACGTTCAACCGCGAAAACGTCACCCTCGTCGACTTGGGAAAGGGCGCCATCAGCGAGGTGACCCCGACGGGCATCCGGACCGAACGGGGCCACCACGAACTCGACGTGATCATCTATGCCACCGGCTTCGACGCGATGACCGGCGCGCTCACTCGCATCGATGTCCGCGGTCGGGACCGGATGTCACTGCGAGACTTCTGGGCAACCATAGGCCCGCTCTCCTATCTCGGCTTGGCGGTCGCCGGCTTCCCCAACCTGTTCATTGTCCAGGCTCCGGGAAGTCCCTCGGCAACAACGAATTTCGTGGCTGCACTCGAACAGCACGTGGAATGGATCAGTGACTGCATCGGCTATCTGCGTGCTCACGGACACCGCACGATCGAGGCGCTGCCCGAGGCCCAACGCGAGTGGATCGACCACACCACCTCGCTTGTCGCGTCGACGGTACTGGTTCACCCGACGTGCAACTCCTGGTACAACGGCGGCAACGTTCCCGGCAAGACGCGGATGTACATGGCCTACGCGGCGGGCATCCCGGAGTATCGCCGCCGTTGCGACCAGATCGCCGCCAGCGGATACACCGGCTTCAAGGTCGGGTAGGCGTCTGGCGTGCATGCATTCAAGGAATTCGGCGGCGTGGTGCCGCGCGCCGTGGCCGGGCTCACATCGTCGGACTGGTCACCGACCTCACCCCAGGGGGCACGCCAGCTCATCGAGGTGGTGCTGGACCAGCTGGTGCTGAGCGGGATGTCGCTGATCGGCGGGCGAGCCGTGCCCGCAACCTTGCCGGCGAGCACGTATGCGGGTGCCGCCCATGAATTGTCGGCGCTGGGAGTCGCACGGGCGCACACGGAGCCGCAACCCTTGCGCGTCCGCACGCTTCGCCGGCGCCGGATCGGCCCATTGTCATACGAGAAGCTGACGTTCGACCATGACCCGCTGTTGCCGCCTGTCCTTGCGACCGAGGGTCTTTCGGGCCGAGCGATCGCGGGGGCTTACCTGATTCGACACGACGACGGCTTTCCCCGGCCGTGGGTAGTCTGGGTGCACGGAGCCGGTCAGGGCCAGCCTTTGGATCTGCTGATGTCGCGGGCCGGGCGCCTGCACCACGCGCTGGGCTTCAATGTCGCCCTTCCCACCCAGCCGGGGCACGGGTTCCGCCGCGACGCTTGGCCCGTGTACCCGGACCGCGAACCGCTGGCCAACATCGCCGGCATGATGCGCGCGGTCTCGGAGGTGCGCGCGATCGTGAGATGGATCGAGCCCGAGTCCAAGGGAATTGCGGTATCAGGGATTTCGATGGGAAGCCCGGTCGCTGCGTTGGTATCGCAGCTGGAGAAGGCGATCGACGCCGTGGCGGTGTACACACCGATTCTGGGGCTGAACGCGATGATCGCGCAGCACCTGGCGCGGGGCGGACCGTCGAGTGAACGCTTCCGTCCGCTGCTGCAATCGGATGAGGTGACCGCGTGTGCGTCGGTGCTCGACCCGGTGGCGCTCGAGCCCGCCCCGCCGCCGGAGCGCCGGCTCGTCGTGGGGGCCTGGCACGATCAGATGGCTCTTCGCGAACCGGCGATCGCACTACATCAAAGGTGGGGCGGCCGGCTGTATTGGCACGACGGCAGCCACGTCGGACACATCTTCTCCCGCCGCACTCAGGCGGTCACCGAGAAGTTTCTCACCGAGGCCCTTACGGTGTGATCACGATGCGGCTGACCGGTTCCGCCGTGGCCTGGCGGGTGTGGAGCCCGCGCTGCAGCGCGAGCAACAGGGCGTTGCGCGTCTCGCGGGGATCGATGAGTTCGTCGAAGCCGAGGTGTTCGGCGGAGCGGTAGGAGGCCTGCAGTTCCAACTCCCGCAGCTTGGCGGCGGCGTCTTGTTCGGCGTGGGACGCCCGGCTGAGCGCGGCGGCGCTCATCGCGCCCATCGTCGCCCCCGGGTAGGCGAACGTGGCGACCTGGTCGTCGAATCCCAGCAGCGACATCACCATGGAACCGAACCCGTACGCCTTTCGCAGCGTCACATGCAGCTTGAGTGTGGTGGCCGCCGTTTGCGCGGCGAACATCCGTGCCCCGCTGCGCAACACGCCGCTGTGCTCGGACTGACTGCCGGGAAGCATTCCGGGGTTGTCGGCGAGAAAAACGATCGGCAGATGGAACGAATCGGCCACAGTGATGAAATGCGCCGCCTTGTCCGCGGCGTCGGCGTCGATGGACCCGGCCAGCACCCGCGGCTGATTGGCCACGACAGCGACGGGCTCACCACCGAGATGGGCCAACGCGCAGATGATCGCCCGGGCGAACGTCGGTTGCACCTCGAACCAGTCCGGCCGATCGAAAACCACGTCGAGCACCGCCCGCATGTCATAGATCCGGCGGTTGTCGCGGGAGACGATATCGAGCAACTCCGGTGTGTCGCGTGGGCCAGTCCCGTCGTCGGGCGGCAACGCGCACGGGTAGGACCACGCACTCGACGGAAAGTACGACAGATACCGGCGGATGTCGTCAAGCACCGCCGCGTCGTCCTCGTTGACGTTGTGAATCACTCCGCTGGGCACAGCGACGTCGGGACCGCCCAAATCCTCCTTTGAAATGTCTTCTCCTGTGGACTCTTTGACCACCGGTGGTCCCGCGGTGAAGATCGCGCCCTGGCGGCTCATGATCCTGAAATCGCACACGGGGGCGACCAGCGCGCCATGACCGGCCGAGGGCCCCAGCACCGCTGCGACGGTAGGGACCCGGCCGGAGCACTTCGCCTGAGCGAGTAGATCGGTGGGGGCGCGTCCGTAATGCCCGCCCGGACGGAAGCCGGCCCCCTCGAGCAGCATGACCAGCGGAATCTTGTTGCGCAGAGCCAGTTCGGCGAGCCGATAGCGTTTGGAGTTGCTGCCCGGCGCGATCGTGCCGGCCAGAGTGGTGAAGTCCTCGGCGCCGACCATCACCGGACGGCCGTTGATGCAGCCGGAGCCGGCGACGATTCCGTCGGCTGCGGCCTCCCCACCCACAAGTGTGCCGAACTCGGAGAACGTGGCCTTGTCGAGAAGGCGTTCGACGCGCGCACGAGCGTCGAGTTTTCCGTTCTCCCGGTGCTTGGCCAGCCGCTGCGGACCGCCCATTCCCCATGCGCGCCGGCGGCGGCGGTCAAGGTCGTCGAGCGTGTCCTGCCAGCCGTCGTCCTTCGTCATGCATCATCTCCTACTGAATGGCTTACTGTATCTCGCATGAGGATCGACACGGGCATCCCGGGCCCACTCGCGCGGATCCCCGAGGACGTGTCGACCCTTGAAGCCCAGGGCTACGACGGATGCTGGTCGGCGGAAATAAACCACGATCCGTTCCTTCCGTTAACGTTGGCCGCGGAGCACACATCACGCATCGAGCTCGGCACCAGCATCGCGGTGGCGTTCGCACGCAACCCGATGACGGTCGCCAACGTCGGTTGGGACCTTCAGGCCTACTCCGAAGGCAGGTTCATCCTCGGGCTCGGATCTCAGATTCAGGCCCACATCGAGAAGCGTTTCAGCATGCCGTGGAGCCGTCCGGTGCGTCGCATGCGCGAGTTCGTGCTCGCGCTGCGGGCGATCTGGTCGTCGTGGCAGGACGGCACCACACTGCGCTTCGAGGGGGACTTCTACACCCACAAGCTCATGACGCCGATGTTCGTTCCCGAACGGCAACCGCACGGCTTTCCGAAGATCTTCATCGCCGCCGTCGGTGAAGCGATGACCGAGATGTGCGGCGAGATCGCCGACGGCATGATCGGCCATGCATTCACGACGAAACGTTATCTCGATGAGGTCACCATCCCCACGTTTCAGCGGGGAATCAAGCGCTCCGGTCGCGGTCGCCGCGATTTTCAACTGATGTGCCCGGTGTTCGTGGTGACCGGTGAACGAGACAGCGAACTCGAGGCCGCCGCCGCGGCCACGCGCAAACAGATCGCCTTCTACGGATCGACCCCCGCTTACCGCAAGGTGTTGGAGCTGCATGGCTGGGGCGACCTGCAGGACGAACTGCACGGGCTGTCCCTGCGGGGAGACTGGGATGCCATGGGCGCGCTCATCGACGGCGAGATCCTCGAGGCGTTCGCGGTGGTGGCCCCGATCGACGAGCTGGCCGCGAAACTTCGTGAGCGCTGCGACGGCGCGATCGACCGCGTCTTGGTGGGCTTCCCCAAGAGTGTGTCGGCTGCCGGCGTCGCCGCTGTCCTGCAGGAATTGCGCACGCCCTGACCGATTGGCAGCGTTTGGCAGTGCGCGGCGTGGTCCTGGCAGTGGCCGCTGAGCAGCATCGAGGGTGTTCGACCCGCCCACAGGAGTCGTGAAGGAGCACTCGATGACCGCCCTGACCACCCGCCCGTTGTCCACCTCCACCGACGCGCTGCTGCGCTTCGCGCTGCGCGCCGACGCGACGCTCACCGGATTGGCCGGCGTGGCGATCGCCGCGTTCGCCAACCCGCTGTCGACGATCGGCGGACTGTCGCCCACGACCGAATACCTGATCGGCGCCGCCTTCGTCTTGTACGGAGTTGTGGTGTATTACCTGGCCGCGCTACCGAGCCTGCGCACCGTCGGGATTGCGATGAGCCTCGCGAACGCGGTCGGCACCGTCGCAACGCTCGCGATCGTGATGACCGACGCCGCACCGCTGACCGAGGCCGGGATCGCCGTGACCCTTGCGACGGGTGTGTACACCGCCTTCTTTGCCTACCTGCAATACCTCGGGGTGCGCCGGCTTCATGCGTGACTCCCACATGCGCCGGTGCGGAGCCTCGCCGGTGGTACTTCAACGCGAGCCGCTCCGCACCGGCTTATCCGCGCCCGTTACAGCTTGCGTAACCGCAGGCGGTTGATGGAGTGGTCGGCGTCCTTGCGCAGCACCAACGTCGCGCGGGGTCGCGTCGGCAGGATGTTCTCGATCAGGTTGGGACGGTTGATGGATCGCCAGATCTCGCGGGCGGCGGTGACGGCCTGCTGGTCATTGAGCGAGGCGTAGTGGTGGAAGTGCGAGGCCGGGTTGGCGAACGCGGTCGAACGCATGGTCAGGAACCGTGAGATGTACCACTGTTCGATGTCCTCGATGCGAGCGTCGACATAGATCGAGAAGTCGAACAGGTCCGAGACCATCAGCGTCGGTCCGGTCTGTAGAACGTTGAGCCCCTCGAGGATCAGGATGTCCGGGTGGCGCACGGCGTGCATCTCGCGGGGCACGATGTCGTAAAGCAGATGGGAGTACACCGGCGCGCACACCTTGTCCGCGCCCGACTTCACCGCTGTGACAAACCGCATCAGGGCCCGGCGGTCGTAGCTCTCGGGAAAGCCCTTGCGGTACATCAGGTTTTGTCGACTCAGTTCGGTGTTGGGGTACAGGAAGCCGTCCGTGGTGACCAGGTCAACTCGGGGGTGGTGCTCCCAGCGCGCCAACAGCGCCTGCAGCACGCGGGCGGTGGTGGACTTGCCCACCGCAACGCTGCCCGCGACGCCGATCACAAACGGCACGGGCCGCTCTGGCTGGTGCTGCTCGCCGAGGAACTCATTGGTCGCGGCGAACAATCGCTGGCGCGCGGCAACCTGCAGATGGATCAACCGGGCCAGCGGGAGGTAAACCTCGGCGACTTCGGTCAGGTCGATCTGCTCACCGAGGCCACGCAGCCGGAACAACTCCTCTTCGGTCAGCGGCAACGGGGTCGACTTGCGCAGTTCGCGCCATTGCGCCCGGTCGAACTCGACGTACGGGCTGGGCTCGCTCGGCCGCGCCATGGGGCCATCCTTGCAAGGGCTTGTCGCTCCCTCTACCGCGGCCTCGACATTTGGGGGCCTGTACATTGGGCGGCCTCTACATTGGGCGGGTGGAGTCCGACGGCTCGATCCGCGAACTGATCCGCGAATACCTTCTGCTGGGTCTGCGGTTCGACAGGATCGAGCCGGGCTACGTCGACGCATTCACCGGGGACCCCGAACTGCGCCGCGTCGTCTCGGATGAGCCTGCGCCGGTCCCGGCCGACCTGGCGCGTCGGGCCGATGAGCTGCTGCGCGAGATTCCACCAAACCTAGACGGGACACGCGCCGACTTCATCGCCGCGCATCTGCGCGCACTGGCGTGCGCTGGGCGCAAATTCGCGGGTGAGCCCGTCGGATTCGTCGAAGAGGTGCGCGCCTATTTCGATGTGTCGATCGGGTCGGGCGACGCCGAGCGGTATCGCCAGGCGCATGCGCGGCTGAACGAGGTGCTCGGCGGCAGCGGCACGCTGGCCGACCGGATGCAGGCGTATCGGGTGCACGATGAGATCTCTGCGGAGCGATTGTCCGGATGCATTCACGCGTTCTCCAGCGCGCTGCGCGATCGGGTTCGCGCGGACTATCGCTTGCCGGAAGGCGAAGTCGTCGAATACGAGGTTGTCACCGACAAGCCATGGTCGGGGTTCAACTACTACCTCGGCGGGTACCGGTCGCGCGTCGCGGTCAATGCGGATCTGCGGCAGCAGATGTCGAACCTGCCGCACCTGGTGGCTCACGAGTCCTATCCCGGTCACCACACCGAGCACTGCCGCAAGGAGGTCGGTCTCGTCGAGCTTGGAGGACACGACGAGCAGACGATCTTTCTGGTCAACACGCCGCAGTGCCTGATGGCTGAGGGCCTCGCCGACCTGGCGCTCTATGCGGCGGTCGGCCCCGGCTGGGGTGGTTGGGGCGGGCGTACATCAGCACCTACGTCGAGGGCTACCGGCTGCTGCGCGGGTGGCTGGATGCCCGACCGGCCGGCGTCGGTGTCGCCGGGCGGTTCACACGCCTTCTCGACGAGCCGCTGGTCCCGTCGACGCTGCGGGAGGCCTGACCGACTCGACTGTGCGGTTTCGTACGCGACACGCCGATGATGGCGTACGAAAACGCACAGTGGCCAGTACGGGGTGGTTCAGGCGCTGATTACGCTGGGGTCATGACCGCAGACTCTGCAACCACTTCGGCCGCACCCGACGTCGAGTACGCCGAGACTTCCAGCGTGGCGTTCCGTGCGGCATTAGAGGTGATGGATTCCGTCGAACCGCGGATCGCCGCTGCGACGCGCAAAGAGCTTGCCGACCAACGCGATTCGCTGAAGCTGATCGCCAGCGAGAACTACGCGTCGCCGGCGGTGTTGCTCGCCATGGGCAACTGGCTCTCGGACAAGTACGCCGAGGGGACAATCGGCCACCGGTTCTACGCGGGCTGCCAGAACGTGGACACGGTGGAATCGGTGGCGGCCGAGCACGCCCGCGAACTGTTCGGCTCGCCGTATGCCTATGTGCAGCCGCATTCGGGCATCGACGCCAACCTCGTGGCCTACTGGGCGATCCTGGCCACCCGGGTCGAGGCCCCCAGCCTCGCCGCCGCCGGCGCCAAGCACGTCAACGACCTGTCGGAGGCGGACTGGGAACAGTTGCGCGCCAAGCTCGGCAACCAGCGCCTGCTGGGCATGTCGCTGGACGCCGGCGGCCACCTCACGCACGGATTCCGGCCGAACATCTCCGGCAAAATGTTCTACCAGCGCAGCTATGGCACCGACCCGACCAGCGGGTTGGTGGACTATGACGCGGTCGCCCGGGCGGCGCGGGAGTTCAAACCGCTGATCCTGGTCGCGGGCTACTCGGCGTACCCGCGCCGGATCAATTTCGCGACAATGCGCGAGATCGCAGACGACGTGGGAGCGACCCTGATGGTCGACATGGCGCACTTCGCCGGTCTGGTGGCGGGCAAGGTGTTCACCGGCGACGAGGACCCGGTCCCGCACGCCCACGTCACCACCACGACCACTCACAAGTCGTTGCGCGGCCCGCGCGGCGGGCTGGTGCTGGCGACCGGGGAGTATTCCGACGCCGTCGACAAGGGCTGTCCGATGGTGCTCGGCGGGCCGTTGGCGCATGTGATAGCCGCGAAGGCGATCGCGCTGGCGGAGGCCCGCCAGCCCGCATTCGCCGCCTACGCGCACCGCGTCGCCGACAACGCTAAGGCGCTGGCCGACGGCTTCCTGCGGCGGGGTGCGCGACTCGTCAGCGGCGGCACCGACAACCACATCGTGCTGTTGGACGTCACCTCGTTCGGGCTCACCGGCCGGCAGGCGGAATCGGCGCTTTTGGACTCCGGGGTGGTTACCAACCGCAACGCGATCCCGTCGGATCCGAATGGGCCTTGGTACACCAGCGGCATCCGATTCGGCACCCCGGCGTTGACCACCCGCGGTTCCAGCGCCGCGGAGTTCGACCGGGTCGCGGAGTTGGTGGTCGATGTGTTGACGAACACCCAGCCTGTTTCCGGTCCGCAGGGCAGCTCGAAAGCGAAATACACGCTGGTCGATGGCACCGCGGAGCGGGTGCACGCCGCCGCGGCCGAGCTGCTGGCCGCCAACCCGCTGTACCCGGGTCTGTCGCTGTAGGGGTCGCTGTAGGGGGCGTCGGCGGGCGGCGGCGAGGCCTCGCGCCGCGGCGAAGCGGCGCGCCGCGGCGAATTTT
>Ga0306926_10010688_pt1 | contig 10160 bp, 8 predicted proteins | sample flu12Cox44000178_FD_203759 | JGI IMG/M metagenome (GOLD analysis project Ga0306926, IMG submission 203759) | Lab enrichment of tropical soil microbial communities from Luquillo Experimental Forest, Puerto Rico - flux8day.12C.oxic.44.000.178 (v2)... | ecosystem: Environmental > Terrestrial > Soil... | reverse complement strand
CGAGCCCAAAGAACCGATCAAACTCGAAGTACTCGACGCTTCGGGCAAGGTCATTCGCAGCTTCAGCAGCGAGGAGAAAAAAACCGACTCACGCGAAGTCGAATGGGATCGCGATGAATCCGAAGACCACATTCCCGCCAAGCCCGGTCTCAACGTCTTCGCCTGGGATCTGCGCTACGAGGAGCCCGTCAAAATTCCCAAAGCCGTTTACGATGAAGGCGAGCCCCTCGGCGCGCTCGTTCTTCCCGGCACCTATCAGGTGCGTCTGACGGTAGCGGGAAAATCGTCCTCACAGCATGTCTCGGTTTCCATGGACCCGCGGGTGAAAACGTCAGCCGAAGACCTGCAAAAGCAATTTGATCTTATGATCAAGATGCGTGACCGTCAGGACGCCATGAACAAGGCCATCCTCGCGCTGCGGGATCTCCGCACGCAATTAATCACTCTCGAAAAGCGAATCCCGGCTCTGGAAAACACCAAGGCCGATGCAAAAAATCCGCTCGTCGAACAATCCGCCGCATTGCGCAAGAAGCTAGGCTCCATCGAGGATGGGCTGATCAACGCCAATGCCACAGCCAGCGAAGATGAGTTGCACTATCCGACCAAGCTCAACAGCAAGTTCGGCTATCTCAACGCGGCCGTCGACAGCGCCGACGCTGCACCCACCGCCGGCGAACTCGCCGTATTCGCGGAACTCGACGCCCAGCTCGAAACCCAACTTGCCAAATGGAACGAAATCACCGGCAAGGAACTGCCGGCTCTCAACGAGGCCCTGCGCAACGCCAACACCGCCCTCGTGGCCGTTCAGTAACGGGTCGTCGCAACCTCGAGGCCATATTCTCATCCCCCGGGGGCGCGCCGTTTGCGCCCCCGAAGATTCTCAACCGCCCCGCTACGCCAATTCACCCTCGTACAACAAACCGTCGGTCGAATTTCAAATTTCCAATTCTTATTTTCTACTTTCCGCTTGCCTCAGCCGTTGCGCCCAATGCGACAGATGATTCAACGACTCCGTATGCGTCGGATCCAAATGCAAGGGCGTTACGGACACCTCACCAGCGAAAACCGCCGCGTAATCCGACTCGGCATCCAGTTCCATTTCGCGGTCCAGCCGCTGCTCACTCAACCAAAAATAACGCTGTCCCCGCGGGTCTTCTCCCTCCCGCAGCACCGTCCTCGTAATCTTCTTCGACTGCCTTGTGAACCGCACTCCCCCGTCCCACCGTTCGGGTACGTTGACGTTCAGCACCACCTGCGGTGGCGCCTTCTCTTCCAGCATGACTTCAATCGTCCGTCGCGCCAGTCGTGCTGACGGCCCAAAATCCGCAGTCACGCGCTTCGAACAGAGCGAAATCGCCAACCCCGGCACATGATGAATCACCGCCTCGCGCGCCGCGCCTACAGTGCCCGAGTAGTACACATTCTCGCCCAGATTGGCCCCATGATTGATACCCGAAATCACGATGTCCGGCGGCTCCGACAGCAACTTATGCAGCGCCACGATCACGCAATCTGCCGGCGTTCCGTCAATCGCCCACTCATTTTCCGCGATCCGGTGACACACAATCGGCTGCCGCAACGTCAACGACTGCGCCGCCCCACTGCGTTCCCAACTCGGCGCCACAATTTGCACCTCGGCGAAATCCTTCATCTCCTCCGCAAGTGCACGCAATCCCTCTGCTCGATATCCATCATCATTCGTCAACAACACACGCGGCTTCTTCACGTTATTTCGCACACTCCCTCTACCATTCTACCGGGACTACCCATCACCCGCGAACGGAACTACAGTTTCCCTTGGCAAATTTCCATTGTCCAATTCGATCTTCCGCCCACCTTGCGCTTCCCGCCGCTCTCCGTGTAGCCTTTCTGGGAGACCACTTTTTCACATTGGTTCACGCTTTGCATCAAACAGAGTCGCTTCCTTTCCCTTTCGACTCCTGCCGGTTCGAGCGCTCGTGGCTCACCGCTGTTTCTGGAAACGAGGGGAAATGCCTGCCTACCTGGCAGGCCAGTAACCTTGGTCTTTTCGCATAGGGGGACCGCTTGTGCGGCATTGCCGGCTTTACGCATAAAAATCGAAAGGCTCCACAAGGCCGCATTCAGCAAGCGCTTGCCACCTTACATCATCGCGGCCCCGATCAGCAGGGCGCCTTTGCTACGGAGTCCTTCTCCTGCTGCGCCGCGCGTCTGAAAATCATCGACCTGCAGTGCGGCAATCAGCCCATTCTTGAAAATGCCGGCGAATGGGGCATTGTTTTCAACGGCGAAATCTACAATCACCTCGAACTACGCGCCGAACTCGAAAAACTCGGCCATCAATTCTCCTCACATTCCGACACCGAAGCGGTCTTAAAAGCCTTTCTCCAATGGGACACCGCATGCTTCGAGCGCCTTCGCGGCATGTTCGCCGTCGCGCTCTGGAACAAACCGCAAAAACGCCTCGTTCTGGGACGTGATCGCATGGGCATCAAGCCTCTCTACTATGCGCGCGTCGGCGAAGACCTCTACTTCGGCTCCGAACTCAAATCGCTCCTCGTTCATCCAGAAATCCCGCGCCACTTCAGTCTCGAAGGCCTTGATTGCTACCTCGCGCTCAATTACGTTCCCTGCCCCTGGACCCTCATCGACGGCATCAAAAAAGTTCCCCCCGGCGAATGGCTCGAATGGCGAGACGGCGTTATCACTACCGGCAGCTATTGGCAGCTTCCCTTCGGCCACATCCGCCAAATTTCGCTCAACGAAGCCAAGGAAGAACTCGATTCCCTCATGGCGCAGTCGGTCAAGGAACATCTGCTCTCCGACGTTCCCCTCGGCGTATGGCTCAGCGGTGGCGTTGATTCCACATCGATCCTGCACTACGCCGCCGAAGCCAGCAGTTCCCAACTCAAGACCTTTTCTATTTCCTTCCGCGGGCGCACTTTCGACGAGACCCGGTTTGTTCGTCGCGCCGTACAGCAATACAACACCGATCATGATGAAATGGACCTGAACCCTTCCGTTGATCTTCAAGGCGCGATCGAAGAGTTCGCCTACTATTCCGACGAGCCCAGTGCCGACGCCGGCGCGCTACCCGTCTGGTTCCTTTCGAAACTCTGCAAGCGCAAAACAACGGTCGCTCTGAGCGGTGAAGGTGCCGACGAACTCTTCGGCGGCTACCTCACCTACCGCGCCAATCGCATCGCCCACAATCTCCGCAAGTTCCCCAGCGCGCTCGCCTCGCTGGGTCTTAACATTTTTCGCCGCTGGCCGGTTTCCGACGAGAAACTCGGTTTCGAATACAAAGTCACCCGCCTCCTCGAAGGTACGCGGATGCCCCCCGAATTTGCGCATGCCTATTGGAATGGCACCTTCGCCCGCGAGGAAATCCAGACGCTCGTCCGGAAGCCCTTGCCCGATTCCCTCTCCGAAGTTCTCGGCTCCATTCGCCGCCTGCCTCCCGTCCATGACGATCTGGCTCCTTACCTTTGGCTCGATCAGAAGTATTACCTCGCCGACGACATCCTGGTGAAGAGCGATCGCATGAGCATGGCTCATTCCGTCGAGGTCCGCCCGGCTTTCCTCGACCACCGCATCGTAGAGTTCTCCGCCACTCTTCCGGCCTCGCTGAAAATCGTCGGCTCACGCCAAAAAGTCATCCTCAAAGAATTGATGAGCGACAAACTTCCTCCCGCTATTCTGCAACGCCCCAAAATGGGCTTCGACATCCCCACCCATCAATGGCTGCGTGGTCCTTTGCGCGGTCTGCTCGAGGGCGCGGTCGATTTCGCCATGCGCGAGTACGGCTCTTTCTTCCGCCAAGACCGCATCACACAACTTATGGATCGTCACTTCCGAAAGGAAATTAATGTCGGCTATCACCTCTGGGGCCTGTTGATCCTTTTTCTGTGGATGAAAAAATGGCAAGTACAACTCCCAGCGTAGAGTCCGCCGCCGTCCACGACACGAACTCCGGCGACGGTTCCCCGGACGGCCGCTGGCTCGTGTATATCCTCGTAGCCGTCCTCGTTGGCGCGATTTATCTCGGTTGTATCGTTTCCCCGCCTTCGCTCATGGATGACGTTGACGCGGTGCAGGCGCAAATCGCGAAAACCATGCTCACCAGCGGCGATTGGGTCACCGCGCGGCTCGATGGGGTCGTGTACCTCGAAAAAGCTCCACTCATCTACTGGCTCATGGCCATTTCTTACAGAATTTTCGGTGTCTCCGATGTAGCCGCTCGCTTGCCGGTGGCTCTCTCGTCCGTCGCTCTCGCGCTCCTCACCTGTGCCTTCGGCATCTGGGCGTTCGGCAAACGCGTCGGCCTTTACGCCGGACTCTGCGTCGGCACCTGCGTCGGCCTGTTCCTGTTCACGCGCATCCAGATCCCCGACGTGATGCTCACCTTCACCATCACGCTCGCCATGTGGGCCTTTCTCCGTGCGGTTGATCCGGAAGAATCGCGGCCGCGGATCTGGGCCGCGATCCTCGCCGCCAGCATCGGCACCGGCTTGCTCCTCAAAAGCCTCATTGCTGTCGTTTTCCCGCTGGCCGCCGCGCTGATCTACCTCTTTGTCACCAAGCAAATCTTGCTGTCCCGCACCTGGCAGCGCCTTCGTCCATTCAGCGGCGCCGCTATTGCGCTCATCATCGCCGTTCCCTGGCACATCCTCGCCACGCTTCGGAATCCTCCCTATTTCGCCTGGACTTTCAAGAGTGGCCCCGGCCTGTATCACGGCTTTCTCTGGTTCTATTTCATCAACGAACAACTCCTCCGCTTCCTCAACATGCGTTACCCGCGCGACTACAACACCGTCCCACGCGCTGCCTTCTGGCTCTTCCATATCCTGTGGCTTTTCCCGTGGAGCTTGTATCTCCCCGCGACCTTCAAGCTCTCCTACAAGCCCGTCGATCGCGCCGGCCAGACTCGTCTCCTCGCGCTGTGCTGGACCGGTTTCATGCTCATCTTCTTCACCTTTTCCACCACGCAGGAGTATTACTCCATGCCCTGCTATCCTGCCCTCGCGCTTCTGATCGGCTCCGCGATGGCCACGGAAAATTCATGGATCCGCCGCGGTTCCCGCGCACTCGGCGTCATCGCCGCGTTGGCGGCCATTGCCTGCCTTGCCATCGCCTACCAGGTTCGCGACCTCCCTACTCCCGGCGATATCTCCCACGCCCTCTCCTCGCATCCCTCCGCCTACACGCTTTCCCTCGGCCACATGCTCGATCTGACCTTCGCTTCCTTTGCCTACCTCCGTCTGCCCCTACTCATCGCCGGAGCGGCCTTTCTCCTCGGCGCGATCGGCAATCTTCGCGGCGCAGGCCTCCGCAACTTCCTCTTCTCGGCCATCATGATGATTCTCTTCTTTCACGCCGCCCGCCTCGCGCTGGTCGTCTTCGACCCTTTCCTCTCGTCGCGTCCGCTCGCCAAGGCCTATGGCGAAGCGCCCCCCGGCAAGCTCATCCTCGACCACCACTACTACACGTTTTCTTCGGTTGTTTTTTATACCGGCGTCGATCCCCTACTTCTCAACGGCAAGTTCAACAACCTCGAATATGGCGCTGCCGCCCCCGATGCTCCGCCCGTATTCCTCACCGACTCACAATTCGTCGGTCTCTGGAAGAGTAACGACCGCTACTACCTCGTCGGCACCAACAAAGCCATCCTGCGCGCCGCTTCCCTCGTTGGCCCGGCCCCCGTCGAAATCGTCGCCACCAGCGGCGGCAAATCCCTGATCACCAACGCGCCTCTCTCGCCGCAGTCTTCCCCGGCTTCTCACTGAATTAAACCTCGCTCGGGCAGCATAGCCAGCTTCTCGAGCGATTCCCTTCAGCCTCGATATCCTCCGGCCGAATCCCTGGCGGTATGCCTTCACACACCGGCGTGATTTCCGTTCCGCCGCTCGCGTCCAAAAGGTTCACCCTCCGCCTCCTCTCGCCGCAAATGCCGGAAGCTCCGACGCAAACTCCACCACCTCCACGATGCACCACCTCACAGCCTTGCCCCGCCTCGCTCATATTTTTCCTCCGGGCCCGGATCACGCCGGTAAACTGCGTACTTCGCCTCGGGGCTCCCGATTCCGCCAGCTTTTGCTCCCGACAACCTCCTGTCCCGCTTAGCACGCGTCCCCCGAATAATCCACAAAAAATGTCCATAATCCTCACTTTGCTGTTTTTACTTTCTTTCGATTTTCCCGCCACTTATGGAACAATAGATTGTTGGGGAGATAAGCATGAAAATTATGGTTCTGGGTGGTGATGGCTACTGCGGTTGGGCTACATCCCTCTATCTTTCTGCGAAAGGCCACGCCGTCACGATTGTCGACAACTTTTTGCGCCGTCAGTGGGATCACGAACTCAGTGCCCAGACTCTGACGCCGATCGCGCCGCTGAGCGATCGCTTGCGCGCCTGGTATCGCCTGACCGGCAAAACCATGGACCTCGCTATCGGCGATGTCACCGACTACGACTTCCTTTATTCAACGATGAAGTCCTGCGGGCCCAACGCTATCGTTCACTTTGCCGAACAGCGCTCCGCTCCGTACTCCATGATCGACCGTAAGCACGCTGTCTTCACCCAGGTGAACAATGTCGTCGGCACCCTCAACGTACTGTTCGCCATGCGCGAAGCCGCTCCCGACAGTCACCTCGTCAAGCTCGGCACCATGGGCGAGTATGGCACGCCCAATATCGACATCGAAGAGGGCTACATCAAAATCGAGCACAATGGCCGCTCGGATGTGGTGCCCTTCCCCAAGCAGCCCGGCTCCTTCTATCACCTCTCGAAGGTTCACGACAGCCACAATATGATTTTCGCCTGCAAGATTTGGGGCTTGCGCGCCACCGATCTCAACCAGGGTGTTGTCTACGGCACGGTCACCGACGAGACCACCCTCGGCGAGGAACTCATCAATCGCTTCGATTATGACGACGTCTTCGGCACCGTGCTCAACCGTTTCTGCGTGCAAGCCGCCATCGGCGAGCCACTCACCGTCTACGGCAAGGGCGGCCAGACCCGCGGTTTCCTCGACATACGCGATACCGTTCGCTGCGTCGAACTCGCCTGCCTCAATCCTGCAAACAAGGGCGAATGCCGTGTCTACAACCAGTTCACCGAACAGTTCTCGGTACTCGAGCTCGCGCAAAAAGTTCAGGCTGCCGGTAAACATCTCGGCCTGCAGGTCGAAATCGACCACCTGCCTGACCCGCGCGTCGAAGCCGAGGCCCACTACTACAACGCGAAGCACTCGAAGCTCGTGGACCTCGGGCTCCAGCCGCACCTGCTCTCGGATTCCCTGCTCGATTCACTCGTCAACATCGCCATCCAGTATCGCGAGCGTGTCGACACCACGTTGATTCTCCCGACCGTCAGCTGGCGCGAAACCCAGAACAAACGCCGTCTGCACACCAATGTTCCCGCTGCCAAGTCCTTTCAGGCTTCCGCCCCCGAAGGCGCCAGCGTGGCCGCAAACAAAAAGAAAAATTAGTTCGCACTGCGGCCGTTCGCAAATCGCTTTTTGTAGCGGCTGCCTAGTGTGGCGTCCCGCAGGTTTGTTTTGCGGCGGGGGTTCAGACCGGGGTCTTTGCCTCGTTGTTTTAAGCGGCCATCACCGGCCCACTGCTATCACGCGACTCCCCTATTCCGTCTTCACCGCTTCCGCGCGTGCGCCGCCCTTATTCCGCAGCACCAACTGTCCCGCCACCAAATCGTAATCCACGCCCCGCCACCGTATATAATTCCGCCCGAAACTAGTGGCCCACACCGCGAACGCCAGCCCATCCCAAAGCGGAATCAGCGCGAACTTCTTCGAAAGCCCTTTCTGCCGCAAACCATGTTCGCCAATCAGCCACGCGATCAACACGCGGCTGGCCAGATACCCGCCCACATAGGCAGCCGCGATCGCCGCGGTCGGCCGCACCGCCAGCGCAGCCAACGACCACGGCAAGCCCCACGTAAATACCAGTCCGAAATGTCCCCACGGCCGCATCTTCCGCATCACCGTCATCCACCGCGCACGTTTCGCGAACAACTCATCGAGCCCGTTATAATCGGGCACGGTCTCCACGGTGTACGGCAGCAGCTTCATCTCCACGCCCTGCTCTGCAATCAATCGCCCAAACAGCAAGTCATCCGCTGGACGGCTCTCCAGCACCTCGAACCCACCAAATCCTTTCACTCGCTCTTTCGTCGACACCATCGTCGGGCCCAGCGCGAAATGTACTCCATCCAGTTCCCACGCCACCAGCAGCCCGGCGTAAAAATCCGTGATCATCCCGATCGTCTGCAGTCGCTCGACATAATTCTTGTCCTGCGTCGAAACGTAGAAACACGTCACCCCGCCCACTTTCGGGTCTCGCAAGGGCGCCACAATCGTTCGCAAATAGTTTGGCTCAACTTTCACATCGGAATCGTTGATCACCAAGTGCTCGAACTGCGCTTCCCGCGTCATCAACCGTAACTTCGCAACCTTATCGTTGATCGCGTTGCTTCCGGAGCTGTACAGCAACCGTATTTTCCGTTCGGGAAAATCCGCAATAAGCTTCTCGATAACGGGCACGCAGGGGTCGCTGTGGTCCGTGGTGCAAAAGATCAGTTCGTACTCCGGATAATTTTGACGGCACAAGCTGGCGAAATTCTCATACGCATCCGGGTCCAGTCCCTTCACCGGTTTCAAGTTGCTGATCGGCGGCGTAAATTCCCGGTCGTGCCCGGCCTCTGACGCGCGCCCCGCCTGCTGGAAAAATTTCAGCGCACTGTAAATCACCAGAAGATAATAGACAAACGGAACCGCTGCGAAGAACAGCACAATGTATTCGAGAGGTCTCAATTCGATCGTTTCGTTTCTGTCGGGGATTGCGCTCCAGAAAACAACCAAACGCTGTGCAATTTGGCTCGATTTTCGATACTAGCACACACGTTTTTCCCGGCCAAACCAACTGCCCCGTCGATATCCGCTTCGCACCTCCTTTACACGGAAAAAACAGCTGTCGTGATAAAACCCTACTGCGGATATCCTATGACCGCCGCCCTGTCCCCGCTCGGCAGCATCTTCGAACGCCCTTTTCAATCCTGGCCGCGTCGCCGGGATTTCCGTGACCCGATCGCCAAAAATGAGGTCCGCTCCTTTTCCGCCCTACCCTTGCCCCTCGCGGAATGTCACGTAAAATAAAAGAGACCGCTTCGCAAAAATCTCACTCGCGCAAGGAAGCCCAACTACTCCATTGACTGACCACCCTGAACACACTCGTCGCCTACAATTGAAGACCATTCCACTCATTCTCCTCAGCATCCTTCTCGGCCCCCTCGGCAACGTTCTCCTTGGCAAAGGCATGAAAGACATCGGCGCTCCTTATTCGAACCGCCTCGTCGATTTTCTTCCTCTCCTCTACCACGCTTTCCTTTCCCCAGCCCTCTGGCTCGGCATCGCGTGTCTTCTCTGTTTTTTCTTCGTGCACATGCTCCTTTTCACCTGGGCCGACTACAGCTACGTGCAGCCCGCCACGGCCCTCGCTTATGCCGCGGTGGCCGTCCTGAGCTATCTTGTCCTCGGTGAGTACGTCTCGCCCCTTCGCTGGTCCGGCATCGCTTTGATCTGCCTCGGTGTTTTCATCGTCGGACGAACCCATCCCAACACCACCACCGGGGTTGCCCCGTAGCCATGCTTGAAGCGCTCTTCTTCTTTTTCATTATTGTCGCTGGCACTGGGGGCGAACTCTGCGTTAGCCGCGCCATGAAAAGCATCGGCGAAGTTCACGACTTCCGACCACGCGCGTTGCTTCGTTTTGTTCTTCAGGCTCTTCGCCTGCCCTGGATGTGGGCCGGCGTCACGATGATGGCTCTCGGCTTTTTCTCACTTCTGGCGATTCTTTCCTTCCGCGCCGTCAGCTTCGTCGTGCCTTTCAGCGCCCTCAGCTACGCCGCGGGAGCGTTTGGCGCAAAGCTCTTTCTCCACGAGCGCATCAGCGGCAATCGATGGCTCGGCATCGTTATCGTCACTCTCGGCGTCACCCTCGTCTGGCTCAGCCGCAATCAATAGCCCAGCAGAGTTCCGGGCCAACACCCGCCCTTGCTGTTTCGTTACCTTCCGTTCACGGATGGGTTCGGCCTCCATGCCCGAGGCCGCGTTCTTCTCGTTCAAATAGTCCTGGCGCTTCCGTCCCATGCAGGTACACATTGT
>Ga0306926_10010681_pt1 | contig 10162 bp, 12 predicted proteins | sample flu12Cox44000178_FD_203759 | JGI IMG/M metagenome (GOLD analysis project Ga0306926, IMG submission 203759) | Lab enrichment of tropical soil microbial communities from Luquillo Experimental Forest, Puerto Rico - flux8day.12C.oxic.44.000.178 (v2)... | ecosystem: Environmental > Terrestrial >... | reverse complement strand
GATGGCGCGACGAAACCGACGCGACGCGATCAAGACTTGGGTGGGGCTTGCGTTGTGTCTCCTTTTCATTGCGCTGATGGCATATCTGAAATATGGGAGGTAATGCGGCGGTTCTGAGTTTCACAGTGCATTGACAAGTGCGTGGAGTGCGCCGCTGTGGATCACGGGCCACCGGAGTACAAAAGATCGTCGTGGTCTTCTCGTCGACCGCAGCGTCGGTGATCGTCACCCCCAACTCGATGGTGCGCATGATCGTGTCGGCAACAACAGACGGCGGGCAAGCGCTAGCCTCAGGCAAGGGTCACCTCGGTGGTGTTGGTGAAGCGCGTGTGTGGGAACCCGCATCGTCACCCACCGAGGCCCCACCTCACCGCAGCGACACGAACCCCACCACCAGGCAATCGCCAACTACCCGTGCACTCTCATTTCCGAAGAGCCGCTTTTTCGTACCCGCTGGTGTAACACTGTGTTACACCAGGTGCGGACAATATCGAAACCGGGGGGAAATCCCCCAGTTCCACTTTCCCAAAAGGGAAAGTCGCCAGGTGAGGAAAATTTCCTCACCTCCCAGACGGCCCCAGACCCTTCCCGGCCACCGGGACACCGGCCGACCGGCGTTCGTGGCTCAGCGTTGATCTGGGCGCGATTCCGGCAGCGCCTGGCGCAGCGTCCGCGCCTCCTTCACGGCGAACGTCCGCCGGTCAGTCGTGTCGGTGAGGCCGAACCCTCCCACCGTATTCGGTTCATCCTCGTCATGCGAGCGCGCAAAGCAAGGAGCGTGGGGAATTCTGGAATCGCTTGTCATAGACCAACTTTACAATGAATGGATGACAGAGCGTTGGCTCCAGTCGTGGGATATTAAGGGCTGTACGACGTTTCAGACCACGGGCGCGTGCGGTCGCTTCCGCGCCACCGAAGAAGAACCGGACGAATCCTCAAGCCACGGCCCAATCCACACTCCGGCGGCTACCTGCGGGTTAGTCTGTGCCGAGAGTCGAGAGTTAGGGACTTTCGCGTCCACCGGCTGGTCCTTGAGGCGTACGTCGGCCCCTGCCCAAAAGGCTTGGAGGGATGTCACTTTGACGACAATAAGACGAACAATCACCTTTCGAATCTGGAGTGGGACACGCCCAGTACCAACGCATTTGACGCTGTACGCAACGGTCGCAACCGCAACTCCAACAAAACGCACTGTATCAATGGCCACGAATTCACGGCGGAAAACACCCGCTACCGCCGCAGGCGTGGTTGGTTGAGCCGAGAGTGCCGTGCATGTGAGCGCGAGAGAGGCAGGATACGACGCCAACGAAACCCATTGGCAGAGGCCACCTAAGGCCGGTTGCTCACCGCCAAGACCCGAATGTCCGCAACGTAATCTCATCATCTTCGGTCACCGTGAACCTGCGGCCCCTCGTCCACTTGTGGTCGAACGGCGGCGGCAGACCAGGCGGCAGATCAGCCGAATTCACATTGAGCGTCGGGCCGTATCGCTCAGCCATCAGCGCCGCCACACGCTGCTCCTTGTCCCGCTCCCACGCCGCGAGGTCGGCGGCGACATCCTCCACTAACAAAACTTCCGGCATGCTCAAATAGTCGGTCTGCTCGCACCGCTTCCGCAGTATCGCCTCATACACACCCGGCGAATGAATGCTGGTGTGCCCGTTCGTGGTTGGGACACCGGCCGGTCTAACCACTGGCATTCTTCATCCTAACGCGGTCCCAGCGAGCGTTCGCCGCACGGCTGGCCTTGATCGACATGATCGATTTCGGTTGCGGGACTTCAACAGTGATCTGCCGGTGCAGCCGAGAGATCGAACCCTCCAACAGCCGCAACTCGCCAGCCAGCTTGATCCGCAGGCCCAGGTCTTTGCGGTCCCGCAGTTGCGCGTACTGCTCCGACAGTTCCACCCGCCGGTCAACCGCATCGGCCAGCATCCCGATCAGATCCTGCTCCTGGCAGGACCAAACGAGATCCTGCCCAGTGGCTTTCGCCGCCGACGCGAGTTCCTCATCCAGCGCCGCGATAAGTGCCTGCGCTGCTTCGGTTTTCGGTGCCATGCCGACAGCCTACCGCACCGCGCCTGACCAGCGGGGATTCAGCCGCTCAGCGTGCGCGTGGAGATCACCTGTTTCGGCCGTGTGAAAACCACCCCCATGGACGGGGTGAGGTGGGTATGGGGGTGGTGACCATCGCGGTGGGTGCGGGAGTGGTCGCATGGTGCGCTGATCGGATGGTGTTGGTAGGCAGGGCATCTCGCGTGATGGGACGGTGCTGGTTGGGAGTGGTTGTCGGACAGTGCAACTGGGCTTAATTGTCCAGTTCTGGACAATTGGGGCGGTGCGAACCGGTGACCGGGCGATGGTCGCATGCGTCGGCGCGACTGTCCCAGGTGGGACAGTGCGGACCCTGGTGGATGGCTGGATGGTGAAGAGATGCCCAGAGATGGCGCGATGGTCTGCGATGGTCGCGATGGTCATCAGTCGTGATGGGGTGGTCGATCAGTCGGGGTATTTGCACCAACAGCGTTTCCGCCAATGTCGCGGTCATAGCCCACGGGCTGCGAGCCAGCGGTCGATTCGTTCGGCGACTGCCTGCCAGCCGGGTTCCAGCATCATGTCGTGGCCCATAACGGGGAAGATCTCTGCCTCGGTACCGTATATCGCAGCGGTGCGTCGAATTTGGCGCTGGGGAAAGAGGACGGTGTCGTTCTCGGCTCCCAGTACCAGCATCGGGACACGGTTGACTCGTTTGGTCCTGACAAGATCAAGGGCGAGCATGTCAAGGAACGCCCGGTAGGACTCGTCTCGAACTCGCTGCTGACAGCAGTTGACATGATCATCCGGCGTGGATGCCGAGAAAAACACATCCCGCACCAGTTCAGGGGTAGCAACCAGCGGGGCCAGCCTCAATGACACGTTGACTTTGGCGAACGCCTTAGGATGACGGCGCGCGACGCGCAGGGTCGCCCCCAGAACGCCGGAAGGCGGAACGGATTGAACGAGAATCGCCCCTGCGGCGGTGTGTTGCTCCAGGTATTTTTGGACGACGAAGCCACCCATCGAATGCCCAATCAGAACCGGCTCCGTCGGTAGTTGCGCCGCCGTCTGGGCGACATCGTCTGCGTATTCCTGAATTCGTGTCCAGCGCAGACGCTCCCCGCCGGGGCTTTTTCCGTGGCCGCGCAGGCTCACCGCAATGGCGCGGTATCCCTGAGCCGCGAAGAAATCCAGGAAATGCTCATCCCAGCACCATGCTGCATGCAATGCGCCGTGGACAAACAGCAGCGGTACCGGATGCTCATCGGTACTACGGCCTTTGTCAATCACTTCGAGCAATGCGCCATCCCTTCGGTCCATTGCGGGCGTTCCCTCGGATCTTGTCAGGCGCTATGACCTCGAAAGGCTAGATTCGGTCGATTCGCTTGGCTCGCTCCTCACCACGGTTGGCGCGGTCGTCGGCGATTACGGCGCGGCATTGCGGTGCAGTCCCCCGATGCGGCGCGGTGGTGGCGCTGGGGCACCTCGGCCTGCCAACTGTCCGGCCCGCCAGGCAGCCATCCAATCGTCGGGGGCCTCGCCGAGCATCTGGACGATTCGGCTGGCCGACGGCACCGGCACAGCCGCTGTCGGCGGTTGCGGCGTCGCTTGCGGGGCGGTGGCTGCTTTCCAGTCCACGGCGCGCTGCGCGCTATCCCATACAGCAGCAGCCGAATCGCCAGAAAGCATGAACGCCGGTACGCCCGTGAATCCGCTCACAGCCAGGATGAATTCGGGAGTCATTCCCCGTAAGCTTCTGCCGTCACCGCGTACGGATCCAGCAGCGGCGGCGCGCTGGTGTCGTTTTGCATTGCGCGGGTGAGGTTTTGGTGATTTTGCGCCAGGACGGCTGCTTGCCTGGCTTTGAGGATGGAGTCGGCCTGCGCGTCGGACAGGCCGGGAATGCGGCTCGACAACGCATCTGTCAGCCAGCCGGTCGGGGCGTTGCGACTGGCCAGGTAGGAACTGAGTTCTTCCGCCACGACAGGGATTTGGGCGTCGTCGGCGTTCGCGATCAGATCCTGCGCCGCCGCAACCAGTTTCGGTGTGTCCTTGATGCTGTCAAGAGTGCGCGTGGCCCGTGCCCAGAAGCGTTGCGCCGCAATCTGAGACGCCACGTCATCACCGACCCGCTGCCCCTTGATCAGGGCGTTGACCTTCTGACTGGCCGCGTCGGAGTCGTCCAGCACGGCGCGCACCGCCTCGGGCAGCGCCAGCGCGGCATCGCTGACACTGAACGCACCAGCATTGCGTTTCAGCACGTCAGGATCGATGTCCTTGGAATGCGCTGCGCGCCAATCGCTGTATATCTTGTGGACGGCTGCCTGCGTCCGCAGCGCCTTCTCGACAGGGGTCTTGCCGCCAGGGTCGATGAAGCCGGATGGAATCGGCGGCGGATAGGCCGGGCGTGCTGGCCGTACAGTTGGAAATGTCACTACTGAACTCCCTTGCAGTGCCGTCGATTTGAAGACGGACATTAGGGACAGCTTAACGTACCCTACCTGTCACGCTCCGCACGCCAGCGGTGTGTCTGAAGGGAGGAATTCAGCTAGGGTGTTTGAGTTCTGTTCGGGCCTGGTCGATTTGGTCGTACGCGTACGCCACCATCGCGGCGGTGGTCATCGTCTCACCCTTGCGGGCGAGCGATTCGTAGATCGCCTCACCGAGGACTTCGCGGAGGTCGGTGATCGCGGCGGTGAATTCGGGAAACCCCGTAGCGGTGATGGGACTGCGGGCGAAGCCCGCGATGGTGGCCGCCGGTTCGTAGCGTCCAAGCCGGTCGAAAAGAACGGCGAGGCTGGCCAGCGAGACGCGGATCGTCGTGGTGTCGCCCGCATCGTGGAAGTTGCGGATTGAAAGAGTCAGGTGATCGAACGCGGCCACGGTGCGGCCGTGTTCGGCCTCAAGTAATGCCAGATTGTTCGCCAGGGCTGCCACCCCGGAGCGGTTGCCGCTGTCTTGAGCGATCACCAGACCCCGGCCGAGAGCGTTAAGCGCCCCGACGGGATCCGCGTCACGCAAAGCCAAACCGTAGGCCCAGAGCGAAAACGCGAGGAATGCCGGGTTGCCTGTTGCCTCCGCAGCCTCGATGAGGCCATCCGCGCAATCCATCGCCTCCCCGCCGGAACCCGCCACCGTCAGCGCAAGGACGAGCCATGCCCGGATGTAGACGTTGGTGTCGCGGCGGCGTGCGAGCTGGGCGCGGCACCACTCGGCCAACCGCTCGGGCTGCCCGATGGCCACGTAGACAAGTCCAAGCCAGCCTTCGATGCCGTACGGCGGCGCATCGCGGCTCCCGCCGACAACGATCTGACCGGCGTCGCTGTAGCCGACAGCCGCCTCGATCCGTCCGGCCGTCCAGCACTGCGACGCAATCACATACAGGAACGCGAGCCGCGGGTGGTCGACCGCGCGGGCGGGCTCGATCAGCTCTTCAGCCCAGGCGATCGGCTCAAGGGTTTGGACCCACAGGCCGAGCCACCCCACATAGCTGGCGATGGTGGCGGCGACATCAAGATCGCCCTGGTCGGCGGCCCACCGAAACGCGGTGCGCAGATTGGCCAGCTCGATAGTGAACCAGTCGTAGGCGTCGCGTTGGCGGGGGCTGTCCCACAGGGCCATGATGTCGGCTTCGCGCCCGGCGAAGTACCGCGAGTGCGCGGCCCGAATCTCGGATGCTTCGCCGTGGGCCACGAGTTGTTCCTCGGCGAATTGGCGGATCGTCTCCAGCATCGAAAACCGGGCATGCCCAGACGAGCGATCCGCCACGAGAAGCGACTTGCGCACCAGCGCGTCCAGTAGATTCAGCACTTCGTATTCGTCTTGGTCGGATCCGGCTACCGCACAAGCACTTTCGAGGTCGAATCCCCCGGCGAAGACCGAACAGCGGTCCAGCACTGTCTTTTCGGTGTCGTCGAGAAGATCGTAGGACCAGGCCACCGCGTGACGCAGCGTGTGGTGGCGTGCCAGTCCGCGCCGTGATCCGACCAGCAGCCGCAACCCCTGATCAAGACGATCACGCATATCGCTGGCCGTCATCGACGCCATCCGCGAGGCCGCCAACTCGATGGCCAACGGAATCCCGTCGAGGCGTTGACAGATCTCCACCACCGCGGCAGCCTCCTCGGCGTTGCTGACCGAGAAGCGCGGCGAAACGGCTTGGGCGCGTTCAACGAACAGGGACACCGCCGCCGAGTCGATTCCCGCGCCCACGTCCAGCGAGGGCACCGGCCACAACTGCTCGTCGGCGACCCCCAAACCTTCACGGCTGGTGGCCACAATCTTGATCGTTGCCGAGGCCGCGAGGATCGCCTCGATCAGATCGGCGGCGGCGTCCAGCACGTGTTCGCAGTTGTCGAACACCAGCAGCCGGACCCTGCCCTCCAGCGCGGCAGCGACACTCTCGGCCACACTCTTGCCCGGTTGCTGGGTGATGCCCAACACCGCCGCGACCGCGTCGGGCACCGCCGCCGGATCGGTGACTGCGGCGAGTTCGAAAAACCAGACCCCGTCGGAGAATTCATCGGCGAGCCGCGCCGCGACCTCCAACGCCAGCCGGGTCTTGCCGACCCCACCCACCCCGGTCAACGTCACCAACCGATGCGCCTTGACCGCCGCTTGCACCTCGTCGAGTTCGGACTCGCGTCCGATGAAGCTGGTGGGCGCGGGGCGCAGATTCCCCGGACTCGCATCCAGCGCCCGCAACGGCGGAAAGTCCGTGCGCAGGCCCTCCGCGTGGACCTGGAACACCTGAACCGAAGTCGGGAGATCCCGCAACCGGCGCGGCCCCAGATCGATGAGATCCACCCCGCTGAGCAGACTTGCCGTCGAGTCGGCCAAGAGGATCTGGCCGCCGTGTCCGGCGGCCATTACCCGCGCAGCACGATTCAAGACCGCACCGAAGTAATCGCCCTCGCGCAGTTCGGCCTCGCCGGTCGCCAACCCCATCCGCACCGGCAACCCCAACGCCTGCTGCGCCGCCACGGCGGCATCCACTGCTGCTTTCGGCGAGGCGAATGCGGCGCACACACCATCGCCGGTGTGCTTGAACAACCAGCCGCCGTGCCCCTCAATCGCCCCACGCAACACTTTGTCATGGGCGGCCAGCGCCACGCGCATCCCATCGGCGTCGGACTCCCACCGACGCGTCGAACCCTCGACATCGGTGAACAAAAACGTCACCACCCCCGTAGGAGCAGTCGCCCGATCAGCGGACACCCCAGCAGAATCTCACAACAGACCTGCTCCTAGCTACCGGCCATCGACGGAATCCGGCCCAGACACCCGCGCCCTGAGGCGCTGCGTTTGAACAGTTTTGTTTCAGTTCCGACAGCGCGATTTGGCCTTTGTCTTCTAAGCCGCCCACCGTGCCTTCCCGCTCATAAACCTTCCGACGGTTCTTACGGATCGTCAGCGTCGATCTCGGGGCCATTTACGGGGCCATCCTTCGGGCGCACGAGAGGTGTGCGCCATGTTGTCCGGCCATCATCGGCTCCCCGCATAGGTTGCAGGGTGGCGCATTCCGGCGTGCCCGTGCGAACTGGGCGCACGCGGTGCGGTGCCGATGATCCATGCGCCAATGACACCGCGCACAGAGTGTGAGGTAGTCGGCCACATCAATGCTGTACCAAGCGTCGCGGATCGGGCAGTGGCGAAGATTCGCCTGCGGCGCAGCAGGATTCAGGGCCGCTTGGAGCCGGGATGTGGATCGGCACCGTTGGCAGGTCCGACGCAGCCTCTTGCGCGCCTGCCGGTGGATGCTGTCGTACGTCACATGCACATAATCGCATGGAACGCCGAGTGGTTTCAATCATCAACTGCCGCACCGCTCCTGATGTGGGCCGTGCGGCCGAAGGGCCGACGCCCGTTGCGGATCGCGTCGGCGTAGTTGTCGGACCTAGTGCCGAACCGAACATTACAGATTCGCCCGTCGCGCTTAATGTCGTTGTGGTGCAGGGCAATTAGGCCAGGCGGTCTGGGTCCAAGGAACGCCTCGGCCATGAGGATGTGGACCCGGTACGTCCGGCCGTCGAGTTCGACCATCGGGTAATCCTTGCCGGTGCAGGGAGTCTTGAGAATTCGGCCCGTCTTCACCGACCGGACACGGGCGCGGCTGGACACCTCGTAGCGGTCCTCCGAGCCTGGGATCGGCACCGGCAGCCACATCTCCTGGTGATCCCGCAGGACTGCACCGCCGTCGATACCGTGCCTGCGTGCGACCCGCAGCACCGACCGGCACCGGCTGCCCAGACGCACGATGTTGCCCTGGCGGTTTGACGGCTCGCGGGAGCCGGCCGGACAGGTAGCGTGCTGGCCCCCAGATAGCCCAGGAGCGGTCAGACCGGCGCGGGTGGGTGACGGTACCCGAGAGCCGCGTTGGGCCGTCACAGCCGCCGCCGTCACGATGCGCTCCTGAACCGGCGGAACTGATTGAGCCGTTCCTGATGTGACGATTCCCGGCTCTTGCCACGGGCACCACGGCACCGCTCTCCGGCTGCTGCATCACATAGCGGGCAGCGGACAGACCGCGACTCGGTTCGCGACACGAATTGGTAGGTTTCTGTCTTCGGCACTTCATCTCCCTTGGGTAGGTGGCTGGTTTAGGGCACAAAGATGGCCCCCTCCTAAGGTTCCCCCATGCGAGAAGGGGCACCCAAAACCCGTGTGAGACAAACACTCATCGCCACACGACTCGGAGCGAGTATGCGGTACACAGTGTTGTCTCCACCCTGCGCGCTGGGCCACGAGACACCCGCGCCGACGACGCGTGCGGTTGCTTTACGTCGGGGCGGTCGGTTTACGGCGGACTCACCTGATAGCGCCGACGCCTTTTGCGTCGGACGGTGCTTTCGGATATCCTGAGACCGTCCGCCAAGACGTTTGAAGCCCCGGTTTCCCAATTTGGAGTCGGGGCTTCATTCTGCATAATACGCATTGTCAAGCAGGACAAGCAAATTCGGCTTCTTGCGGCATTAATTGCAACCGTTAAATGGCGACTTCCGTTGTGGTACTAGTTATTACGAGCGGTGTTGTGGTCACTCACTTGGTGAATGGTTGTTGGTACTTGCCACGGTTCCGACAAAAAGAAGCAGCGCCGGATTCGCAAACCGGCGCTGCTTTCTTTTTATTCAGTTATGCCGAATTGGTAAGCGCCGGGACCTCTTCCAGCCTGGGCGTTAGGCCACGGTCCACCGCCATCGCGATGAAGTACGAAACCTGCTGGGCCAGAACGCGGTCCACGTCTTCGTTGTCAGCGCCGCCCTTTTCGTCGTAAAGTGCGTCGATTGCGCCGATCAGCGTTTCGATCCGCTTTGCCAGCTTGCCCGCTTCGGCAACAACATCCACTGGCTTCGGGGCCTTCGACGTCGTCGGCTGCGGGTAGTTTTTCTTGTCGAATCCCCTGATGCTGGCGGGCAATTCGTCGTCGGGAACGAGTTCTCCGTCATAGATCGGTTCGCCGTTCTCGCCCAACTCCGGCTTGTTGGAATCCTCGCCCAACTCCGGTTCGTCGTCGGTTGAGGGGTTCAGGTTTTGAACACCTGACGCGACATCGCCGGAGGCTGTGGCCTTGCTGACACCCGTCGTGTCAGCGATGGCTTGCCTCGACAGGCCAGCCTTGGCGAGTTGCCACGCCGCCAGTCTGCGCTGCGTTACTGGCAATTCGATTGGCGCACCGTGGAATTTGTCATCCAGGTAAGCCTTCCACGTCGGGTACTTTTGCGAGCCGTCCTTGTTCTTGTACGCCAACCAGATGAAGCCCTCGTGCGCCTCGATCACGAGCCGGATCGTCTCGTTGCGATGGGTGGTGATCTTCTTGGTGTGCGCCTCGGCCTTCGCCTCGGTGGCGAACGCGCACTTGGGCGCGTTGGACTTCACGACTTCCTTCCCCGGCTGCTTCTTCTCCACCGTCTTCCTGGTTGTCGTGTTGCGCTGGCCCATCGGACCCTTGTGGTTTGGTACTGCTGTTGCCACGATTGGTTCCTTTCAGTGAATGGTGTTGGAATGCGCTGCTAATTCGAATGATTCGCTGATGCTGCCACCTCCCCGCTGGTGTCGGTGTCGAAAAGCGTGGAGAGCCGGGAGATCTGCTCGCTGGATAGCGGCGGGGCCGCATCGACCACAGCGG
>Ga0306926_10010677_pt1 | contig 10165 bp, 10 predicted proteins | sample flu12Cox44000178_FD_203759 | JGI IMG/M metagenome (GOLD analysis project Ga0306926, IMG submission 203759) | Lab enrichment of tropical soil microbial communities from Luquillo Experimental Forest, Puerto Rico - flux8day.12C.oxic.44.000.178 (v2)... | ecosystem: Environmental > Terrestrial >... | reverse complement strand
CAGCCCGTCCATGCCATCCAGGTCGATAAAGGCTCCGAAGTCGGTAAGGTTCTTGACCGAGCCCCTGACCGTATCGCCAACCTTTACGCTCTCCAAAAACTTTGCACGTTTCTCTGCGCGCTCCTGCTCGATGATTTCGCGCCGGCTCAGGACGACATTTTTCCGCTCGTCGTTGATCTTGACGATCTTAAAGTCGTAGGTATTCCCGACAAATTGTTGCAAATCTTTTGGGGGAACGATGTCGATCTGCGATCCGGGCAGGAACGCTTCGACTCCGATATTGACGGTCAGACCGCCCTTTACGACAGCTTTTACCTTGCCTTTGATCAATCCGTCACCTTGAAAGACTTTGACGATCTTGTCCCAGTTCTGCTTGTGGGCAGCCTTCTCCTTTGAGAGAACCACCATCCCGTCCTCGTTCTCTAGCCGTTCCAGCAGTACCTCGACCTCATCACCCACTTCAACGTGGTCAATATCATCGAACTCAGAGACAGGAATCACGCCTTCTGATTTATAGCCGATGTCCACGAGCACTTCGCGCGGCCGGATTTCCAGAATCCGACCCTTTACGATGCTGCCTTCCTTAAAATCGCGCAGGGACTTCGCGATTAGCTCCTGCATTTCAGTCATAAAAGATTTACCAACAGCCAACAATCCTCGGTTGCCACTTAGTTAATCCTGATTCCGGACAAACACCCGGCTTGCCTTCACGGAACCAGAGGGAGGCGAAATGTAGCTGGAAACCAAGTGTTCGCAAGGAAAGATATCCAACGGCTGAGGCAGCAACCTCCAGACCTGGTACGCCTTTGGCGTACCCTACTTCATCAGAAGCACTGAACGCGCGCGCTTGATTTCGCGAGTAATTTTGCGGTGCAGATGAGCCGGCATGCCGGTGACGCGGCGAGGGAGAATCTTGCCGCTCTCGGTCACAAACTTTCTCAAGAGATCCGGATTCTTGTAGTCCAGCGCTTCCAGCGAAATGTCGATCCGGCGACGAGGCATCGAACGATTGGCTCGGCGGAAAGCGGATCTCCTCTTGGCGTTTTTTGGCTCCATAGGACTACTTCACCTCACGGTGTAACGTGTGGCGGCGGAGGAAGGGATTATACTTCTTCTTTTCGAGTCTCCCAGGCGTATTTGGGCTCTTCTTATTCCGCGTTGATATGTAGCGCGAAACCGGCTTCCCTTCGCCCCTGGCTTCGGTGCACTCGAGCGTGATGATCTCCCTTGGCATAAGCTAATCCTTGGATTCGCTGATCGTATCGTCTTCGTCACCGTCTCCACCTTCATCTTCAGTGAGTCCGAAAAGGGAGGTGACAGGCTGGCGAGCTCGGAGAGCTTTTTTCTGCTTCTCGATCTGGGTCTGGCACTCGACGGTAAAGCGGGCGAAAGGGATGGCCTCCAGGCGGACGTGCGGTATCTGTTTGCCAGACATTTCACAAATGCCGTAAGTCCCTCCTTCGATTCGCTTTAAAGCCTCTTCGATCTCGTAAAGTGCATCCTGCTCCTGCGAAAGAAGGCTGAGCGCGAAATCACGATCGTATGCGTCGCTGCCGGCATCGGCCTGATGCATGCCAAAAGCCGATGCTTCGCTCCCTTCCGCGCGAGAGCGGAGAGTGTCGCGCGATACACCCATCATCGAGTCGAGCAGGGAGTCCCGAAGTTGGAGTAATTTTGATTTCTGCTTGCGAAGAAACGGGGTGAGCTTTTCGTCACCATTCGACTTGCCAGCGTGGACTGCCTCCACCTCGTCGGGTTCGACGTTGGGGTTCGCAAGTGCAGTATCCTTCTTATTATTATTTTTTGATTTCGCCATACCTTCTACAAAGGATCGGGTCTTTCCGGCAGCGGTTCTTTCCCAATAGGAGGGCGAACATATAACGGCAATTTCCTAGCCGTGCAAGGGGAAAGATACGGAGCTTACGCTTCTGACAACAGGCCTCCTAATGTATGCGCTCAGAGCCAATAAAACGGTCGTTGAAAGTTCAACTTTAGACGCAGACGCCCGGATCTGGTCATCAAATTATTTTCTCCATCATGAACTGGCGCTGGAATACCGGTTGAGTGCAGCCCGCCAGATCCCGCGCGAGAGCGCTGTCATGATCATTGAGGCAAGCAAGAGGTGCCCGAGCAACGGCCAGGGCGTCGCTGCGGCGTGCATGAGAACACGAGCCGGCACGTTCGTAACAACGATGACCGGGAGAACCCAGCTGAAGACGAATTTCATGAACCCTTTGAATACCACGTCGGGATAGCGGGCCAGGTTCATCATGTTGTAATAGCCCCAGATCAGGCCTTGGGCGCGGATAATCCAAAAACTTGCTGCTGCCAAGCTGAACATGATCGCATAATGGATAGTCACCCCGAGCAGAACGGCCGCCAGATAGAGCAGGATCTGGCCGATTGTCGGCACAATCTGAAGGCGGTGCAGCGAAAAGATCACGATTGCTATTCCGACCAGTGTGTTAACCAGGCTGTCGAGGCCAAAATGACGGGCCGAGCTGGTAAACTGGGGATCGATAGGCTGCAACAGAACGAAATCGAGTTTGCCGGTACGGACCAACTCGGGCAGATTCACCAGATTCATATAGAAGAATGCCTGGAAGAGTTGGCTGATGATTTGATGGGTTCCGACCAGCAAAACCATTTGCCATTTTGTCCAATCGCCGATCGCGCCGACCTGGCTGTAAATCACCTGGATAAACACCAGTTGTCCGACAAACCAGAGCGATTCAACAACGAGCCACAGCACAAAATTGAGCTTGAAATTCATCTCCCGGATCAGGGAGTTGCGGAGCATGACCCGGTAGACTGACCAGTATTTTCGAAGGACTGACAATGGAGAAAGTAGACAGTAGGAAGTGGAAAGTAGGCAGCGCTAGACTGCAACGCACCCTGGCTGACTACTGTTTACTGCCTACTTTCGACTGTCCACTGGCGCCAGGCCTACAGCGTTCGGCAGAATTCCTCGAACCGGTCCATTCCTCTTTTTATCACGTCCAGGCTGGTGGCATAGCTGAAGCGAACGGTACGGTCGTCGCCGAAGGCGATCCCTGGAACGACCGCGATGTTCGACTTGCTCAGGAGGCGATCGGCAAAGTTCTGGGAGGTCAGACCGAACTTGCTGATGTTCACCAGGATATAGAACGCCCCGTTGGGTCGCACCAGGCTGACGCTTGCGATTTTGGACAAGCGCTCCACCATGTACTCGCGGCGGAGATTGAACTCCTCGCGCATATCCTCGACTGGCTGTTGATCTCCCTTTAAAGCTGCCAAGGCGCCCTTCTGGGCAAAGGAACAAGGGTTGGAGGTCACGTGACTCTGAATCGAGTCGATGGCCTTCGCAATTGGTTCGGGCGCGCCAAGGTAACCAAGTCGCCACCCTGTCATTGCGTATGATTTGCTGAACCCGTTCACCGTTACCGTGAGTTCGTAGAATCCCGGACCCAGCGAGGCCGGGCTCACGTGCTTGGCATCATCGTAAAGGAGTTTCTCGTAGATTTCGTCCGACAAGATCAATATCTCTTCTTCGGCGGCAACCGCGGCAATGCCCTCTAATTCTTCGCGGGAGTAGACAGCGCCAGTCGGATTGTTTGGCGAGTTCAAGATGATCATCTTGGTCCGGGGCGTCATCGCGTTCTCGAATTCCTCGGGGGTCAGCTTCCAGCCATTTTCCTCTTTGGCTTGGACGAAGACTGGCTCGGCCCCTGCCAGACGGACCATTTCCGGATAGCTGAGCCAGTATGGCGCTGGAATGACGACCTCATCACCTGGCTGGCAGGTGGCGAGAATTGCGTTATAGCAGGAGTGCTTCGCCCCACAGCTTACGATGATCTGCGACGGCTTGTACTCGAGGCCATTGTCACGCTGGAATTTTTCGGCGATTGCCTGGCGAAGTTCCGGGATTCCGGAGCTCGGCGTGTATTTTGTAAAGCCGGTTTCCAAAGACGCCATCGCTGCAGCTTTGATGTGATCGGGCGTATCAAAATCAGGCTCGCCCGCACCGAAGCTGCAGACATCGATCCCCTCGGCTTTCATCGCCTTGGCCTTGCTATCGACCGAAAGCGATAAGGAAGGGGTTAAACTAGTGGCTCTTGAGGAGAGTTGCATAAAAAACTTCCCCACGACTATATGTGTCCCGAGAGCATTTCAAACGGTTTAAACCCCAAATCTCGAAATTGCTTTGGAGGGCGGGTCTGGCGGCCGCCGGGATCGCCGCCGCTTCGGCTAGCCGACAGACCTTACGGGAGCCCAATCTGCTAGCTGGTAACCCGCATTTTTCATCAAAAATGCGCCCGAAGGGCCGAAACCATCCGGCCACCGCCGGACTCTTCGGGGTTAGTTAGCCCCGCTAACTGCTATTTCCTAACCCTTCCTCGCCAGGATTGTTACCCATTTCCCCCGGGCACGTGTGCCAATGACCTGCGCATTAAGCCGGCGAATTGCAGCCAGCACCGATTCGGTCTGGTCCTTGAGAATTCCAGAGACGAGACAGAACCCTCGCGGGGCAAGCGCTGCCCAGATTCTCTCCGACGCCCGCACCAGAATCTCGCTGTAAAGATTGGCCGCAACGATATCGAAGGTTTCAGCGGCTTGGTATCTCAACACATCCTGGCGGAAGAAACGAACAAAACTTACGCCATTGAGGATCGCATTCTCTCTGGCAATGCGAACGGCTGTTGGGTCTGAATCAAAGCCGGTCACGCCGGTCGCCTCCAGTTTGGCCGCCCCGATCGCCAGAATACCCGTGCCCGTACCGATGTCGAGAAAACGCCAGGGCCGGCCGGCGGGAGCCAGGTCGCACAGCCATCGGAGACAAGCGGATGTGGTTGCATGCTCGCCTGTCCCGAAGGCCAGGCTCGCTGGAATCCGGAGAATTCGCCCCTCCAATTCCGGATCGATGGGGTTATCGGCGTTGACCAGAAAAAGGCGACCCCGAAACGAGATTGGTTTCTTCAGAGTGACGCTTCTGACCCAGTCCGCAGTTGAATGAGCCAAAGTTCGCACCTCACCCCCGAAGCGATGGAGCAGGACCCGGGACAGGCTCTCGCTGACGTCGAAAACTTCGAGACGAACTCGTCTCGAGTCTCCAAAACGGGTGATCACCAAGCGTTGCGGACCCACAAAACCGAGCCGCTCTTGCCAGGAATCAGACCATTTTTCGGTGCTTACTTTTCGCCAAACCAGCATCTATCGATATTCCTTGCTTACTCGCGGGCGAATTTTTAGAAGGAGACGCGTGCATGATCCATCACATTGTTCTGTATAAACTTAAAGCAGAGGTCACACCCCAGCGACTCGAGGAGATCCTGTTGCACACGCGCATGCAGCTTCTCAAAATTCCCGTCGCAATGAATGTCCGTTGTGGCCGCAAACTCAATGATGGAGGCGAGTGGCCGTTTTTTTTCGCGGCGGACTTTGATTCGAAAGAACGCTTGGCAATGTTCAAGGAGGATCCAATCTACATCAAATTCATTGAAGAGACGGTGAAGCCTAATACCGAGGCGTCGCTGGTTCTTGACTACGAAATGGATCCCAAGCGCACATATTCTTGAATTCGCTCGCAGGCAAAGTCGACTTCCGGGCTGTCAATGCAGAAGGGCGGCGTGAAAGAAACCACGTTGCCGGCCGGGGCGCCTGCCAGGAGCAGGAGTCCTTCCTGAAGGCCTCGCTGAACAACGCTGCGCGCTGAGTCGGCGTCTGGCGAACCGTCGGGTTTGATCAACTCGACACCGAGCATCAAGCCGAGGCCGCGGACCTGTCCGATAGAGCGCCCTTCAAGGTTCTCCAACCGTGCACGGAAATGGCGGCCAAGCGAGGCAACTCTGGCGGGAATCCCGGGATCCAGGTGCAAGTCAATTGAGGCCAGGGCCATGGCGCAACCGATAGGGTTGCCCAGGAAAGTGGTAGTGTGAAGCGCTTCCCCTTTCGATCTGGGCCAGGCATCCATGACCTCCGAGCGTCCAACGCAAGCCGAGAGAGGGAACCCGGTGGTTAATCCCTTGCCGATACACACCAGATCGGGGTAAACACCAAACTGCTCACACGCGAAAAGCGTCCCGGTCCGGTTGAATCCGGTGTAAATTTCGTCAAAGACCAAAAGAATTTTGTAGGTGTCGCAGATCTCCCGGAGCATCCGGAGAAAATCGAGAGGAGGCACGATTTCACCTCCGCGTCCAAGGCAAGGTTCCACGATGATACACCCGGTCGGCCTCTGTCGAATGGTTTGAACTACCTGCTCTTCGATTGCGCCCAGACAGGAACTGGCGCAATTGGGGAAGCGCGATCCAGCCAGACGATACCCCTCCGTTCGTCCAAAGGGGCACCGATAGCAGCTTGGGAAAGGGACCCAGCTTGTGAAGTCGCGCAAATGCTGCTCAAACGGTTGTCGAAACCAGGGAATACCAATCAGATCGAGAGCGCCGTAGCCGAGTCCATGATAACCGCCGGTAAAGGCGATAACGCCAGATTTTCCGCTGTGGAGCAGCGAGGTTTTAATCGCGACTTCAACCGCCTCGAAACCGGAGTTACAAAGCGTTGTCTTTCCAGATCCGATCCCCCACCGTTCAAACGTAATCTCACTTAACCGGCGACAGAGGAGGGCTTTGTTCTCGGCCGGATGAACATCCCCCATGGCATGGAACAGCTTCTCCGACTGCCGGATCATTGCCTCCCTGATTGCGGGATGGCTGTGCCCATGGGCGACGACCGCAAACCCGGCCGTCAGGTCAAGAAAACGGTTTCCATCAACGTCCCACACATTCGTTCCCTCGGCGGAGTCCCAGAACACAGGAAATTCCGGCGCCAGGAAGGTAATGTTTCGGTTCTCGTACCGACCCAGAGTCCTGGCCAGTTCGAGCGAGCGCGGACCCGGTATAGGCGTTTTGATTTCAGGCAGCATCGAGGAGGAAGTTTCGAGTTTCGAGTTTCTTGGGCCTGGGTGCTGCTTGGAAACCCCGAAAACTCGAAACTCGAAACCCGAAACTCGAAACCCGAAACTTCCTCCCCTACGTCCCCTACCTGTGCCGGAGGAGGTTGGCGTACAGTTTTGAAAAAGCCTTGGCGGACTCGGACCAGGAAAAATCAACGTTTTGGGCTCGTGTGACCAACTGTTGCCACTCGGCGGGCTGAGCACGAAACCATTTTGCGCGCTGGATCGTATCCCAGAGTGCCTTTGGAGACTCACGATAGTAAACAAAACCGTGGCCGGTTTCATGAACAGGGTCGGCATCTGAGACAATCTGCGGTAATCCTCCGCGAAATCTGACGATGGGAATGGTCCCGTACCGAAGGGCGGCGATCGCCGTGCAACCCCGGAGCCCAAGGGAAGAGGGCAGCAAGACAACGTCCCCGCCTGCCAGCAGCAATTGCTCGATCTTGGGCTGGTCCTTCGAGGGGACGGCGAACCGGTCCCGATATTTGCGCTCGGCGGCAAGAACACTTGCCAGGAAGGATTCGGGGATGTTTCCGTGGATAACCAGGCGGTCGGTGCCGGTAAGGATAAGATCAAGAATTGGGGCGATGCCGGCCAATGCTTTTTCGTCGGCGGGCTGAATTGGGCAAGCGAGAACCATCCCTTCGGGCGATGTGTCAAGTTCGAGCTGCTTGAGCAGAGCCTCGCGGCAAGCTGTCTTTCTTAATCCAATCGGCCCGTTCTTCGGCTTCTTCGGGAGAAGTTTTTCAAAGGGCGGATTGGTTGCGGAGTAATCGGTTCCGAACGGGATCCCAGTCGTTCGTGAAGCGTTCTCTTGTAGTACCAGGTGTAATCCATGCCCACCCTCCGGGGTAAACGCTTCGTACAGTGCGAGTTCCCCCGGTAAAGTAACGGAATCGCCATAGAGGATGCCTCCTTTGAGGAAATTCAGGCGCCCATAGAATTCCACCCCGCGCGGGCCGAAATAGCTTCCAGGCAGGTTTGTCAGGGCGAAGTCGAAACTCCAGAACGAACCCTGGTTTTCCAGGTCATGAACCGACAGAACGGTCAGGAACGGCAGCTGGCGCTCTCTGACAAAGACCGGGATCAATGCCGCCGTCCAATCATGAGCGTGGATGATGTCCGGCGACGGAGCGAGCCTGCGTCCCAGCTCGATTACCGATTTTGAAAAGAATATGAAACGCTCGGCGTTATCTTCATACGCCCGGCCGTTCGCCGAATAGATTGCGCTCCGATCGAAGTATTCATCCCGCCTGACCAGAAAAACCTGGATTTGGTCGGCACCCAGCGTTTCGAAAATTTCGGTGGCTGCCCGTTTGGCGCCCAGGTTGACCTGAAACTCGACTCCAGTCGGGCGGATGTCGTAGTTGCCTTCGCGGATCGACCGGTAAAAGGGGATCACAATGCTCACATCGTGTCCAAGCTTTTTGAGCTCTGCCGCGAGGGTCCGCACCTGGGCTCCCAGCTCTCCGGCGAAAGCCAGAGGCGCGAACTCGCCGGTTGCGATCAAGATCTTCATGTCATAGAATCATCTGCATTTATCGCTTCTTCCTTCCTACTAGTTCAATACGAGCGTGATTCAAAGGTAAATCCAAGGGCGGCGTGGCGGATCTTGAAAACGGGCCTTGTCAAAGGTCGACGCCTTGATAAGGTGCGGCATTTCCTTCGTGAGCTATGACATTGGGCTCTCTCTTATCTGAAGATCAGATCATTCCGGAAATGAAAGCCTCTGAAAGGTGGGCGGCCATCGTGGAGTTGATCGATCTGCTGGTTAATAAAGGCCGGGTTCGGATGGCGGATAGAGAGTCGATCCTGAGCGCTTTGCGTCAGCGCGAAGAGACCATGAGCACCGGCATCGGATTTGGTATTGCCATCCCCCACGCCTCGTCCAACTGCGTCAGTGATGTCGTGGCCGCCTTTGGGCGATCGACCACTGGAATCGAGTTTGACTCTCTGGACAACTCCCTGGTGAAATTTATTGTCCTGTTCGTTGTCCCGAAGGACCAGTTTCAAGTCCATCTCCGGACATTGGCGGCGATCGCGAAATTCTTGAACGACAAGAACGTACGCGAACAGCTTGGAAAAGCAGAATCGGCAGCCCAGATTCTAGGCATCTTCGATAACAAAGCCTCGCGACCTCAGACTTCCTAGCTAGTGTCCCCGGGGAATGGCTACGGTTGTCGATACTCTCCAAGAGCGGTTGGTTCAGGCGCTCCAGACGGCCGGATTGCCAGCGGAAGACCGTCCGCAGGTTGTTCCTGCCACTGATCCGCGCCATGGCGATTACCAGACCAATCTGGCAATGGTTCTCGCCAAAGCGGTACAGCAGAATCCGCGGGCACTTGCCTCGCAGATCGTCCAGAGAATCTCCTTCGAAGATATCGGTCCGGAGCCGGAAGTTGCGGGCCCGGGGTTCATCAACTTTCGCCTGAGCACCAAATTTATCGGAGGGCGACTCCGGCAAGTGGCTCTGGACGACCGCCTGGGTGTAGCGCTTTCCGCCAATCCTCAGACGATCGTTATCGATTTCAGTTCGCCGAACATCGCGAAGCCGATGCATGTGGGCCATATCCGTTCCACGATTCTGGGAGATGCCCTGGCTCGTGTCTCCCGTTTTCTCGGTCACCGTGTGATCACAGATAATCATATCGGGGACTGGGGAACCCAGTTTGGTAAAATTGTCTATGGATGGAAAAATCTTCTAGGGCGTGCTGCTCTCACCGCGGATCCGATGGGAGAGCTGGTCCGGATCTACCGCGAAGCTGAGGCACTCTCGAAAAATGACGCTGCGGTGTTGTCGGCCTGCCGTGAAGAACTGGTCAAGCTGCAGCAGGGCGATCCCGCCAATCTGGAAATCTGGCGAGAGAGTGTCGCGCTCTCCACTCAGGAGTTCTCCAGGATTTACCAGATGCTGGATATCCGCTTCGATGAACAGCTGGCTGAAAGTTATTACAATTCGCGCCTGCCAGGTGTCGTCGAGGAATTATTGAAACGCGGTATCGCCGAGGAAAGTCAGGGTGCAATCGTAGCTTGGGACAGATCACTCTCTGGAGACCCCATGATTCTGCGGAAGTCGGACGGGGGATTTGGTTATGCCGCCACGGATATTGCCACACTCCAGTTCCGAGCCGAGCGCTGGCATCCAGATTCTATCTGGTATGTTGTCGGGGCGCCGCAAAAGTTGCATTTCCAGGAACTGTTCAGTCTCGCCAGAAGACTGGGATACACTGT
>Ga0306926_10010675_pt1 | contig 10166 bp, 15 predicted proteins | sample flu12Cox44000178_FD_203759 | JGI IMG/M metagenome (GOLD analysis project Ga0306926, IMG submission 203759) | Lab enrichment of tropical soil microbial communities from Luquillo Experimental Forest, Puerto Rico - flux8day.12C.oxic.44.000.178 (v2)... | ecosystem: Environmental > Terrestrial >... | reverse complement strand
GCCCGTAAATCATTGAAAATGGTGGGCCTGGGTGGACTTGAACCACCGACCTCGCCCTTATCAGTTGTCGGCAGGCCTGCCTGATATCGATTGCGATGGTTTGCTATGGTGTTGAATCGCCGCCTCAGTAGAGGCGATTCCCGCTCCAGCCCGTTTGCTACCCATTGCTATGGTCTTTGATCCGGGGTGGGCACAAAAGTGGGCACAGCGACTCCGCGCCATGTATTTAGTCCAGAGGCTCTGATCACCAGCAACGAGCGGCATGTCCCCTGTGAATGGCGTTTCTCACGCAGGCGGACGATCCTGGCGCACGATCTCCCTGTGTTCGGGTTCAACTACTGCTGGGTAGTTAGAAGGCTGACTGTTTGCCCCCGCAAAGTTCAACAACGTGCTTAAGTGCTTTTGCGAATCGCGCAGCATACTCCGGTGTGCTGAAGGCCAGCTCCCTGGAAGTGAAATCCCTAGGCTTTTTTTCAGACCAAGATTCATCACAGTAAAATGAGGGTAGTTTGCAAGGGTCGTGCGTCTGACCATAGGTAGATTTATGGTATCTGCCGCCGCTTTCCTCGTGGATTTTAGGTTTTGCATCCGTAGTTCGAAAGCGGACATACTTGCCTTGTGTATCCTCGCAATTGAATGATGATGTTGGTCCGATTGGAGTGTTAAAAGTTTCGCAAGAATCGCGGACGCCGACTGATTCTGGATCTATGTCCTTCAGGTCAAAAGCATCCACCTGCCGCTCAACATCGCACACACCCAGAATCAGCAGGTCGCAACCCGTAACATACACTTCAAACTTTACGTGGCAGCCCTGATGAGAAAAGTCTGAGATGACTTCCTTGTAATAGGGGTTTGTGCCGTCCCGAACCAAGTCTGGCTCAAAGGGCCGGTGGAATAGAACATTGTTCTCTTCTCCCATCTTGAGGGTATTCGACATCCAGTCGAACGTTTCGGTTAGTGAGGGCGTACCTGACTCGGTCTTCGGCTGTGTCTCAAGAGGTGGGACTGGCTTTGTCAAAAGTGCGGCTACCAGTTTGCTCGGCACAGCGAAATTCACATTCTCGCCTTCGTCGGACTTCCAGGTCACAACCCCTGCGACTCTCCCATCCATTGTTAACAACGGGCCGCCACTACTCCCGTGCGATACGGGAGCAGTTGTCTGAATCCAGCTTCGGCTTTTTGAATCCTCCCTGAACCCGCTGACGATGCCGTCTGAAACTGAATTTTCGAGACCCAGTGGGCTTCCGATCACGACAACATGATCCCCCGCTGATAAACGATCTGAATCCGCCAGTTCCAGCGAGGGCAGATTTCTTCCGGACACTTTCAAAATCGCAATGTCATGGGCAGCGTCGTCAGCGATAAAGCTATCGATAGTGAAAGAAGCGCCGCTATCGAGGGTGACCAAGCCTGTACGCGCTCCTGCGATGACATGATGGTTGGTGACGACCTTGCCATCGGGAGAGATGATGAAGCCACTACCTTCGGTTGTGGGTTTGCCACTGTCGTCGCCCACATCTATCAAAACTACGGCGCTTCTTGAACTCTTTACAACATCCCTTACGGTCAGTTGACGATCTTGAGCCACAGTAATCGCTGCGGACAAGAACACAAGGATCGCGATGAAGGTTCCGGCAGCCACTTGTTTCATTCGGGACTTAACTTCCTGCAGATGCAGGATCTTCATGGTGACATTGACCATGCGGAAATACGACTTGCTCCACGGTACTCTTCTTGTCTTTTCGGGCATACCTTCATTGTAAGTGGCGAGTGGAATCAATACTCTCGTCGATTGCTTAGGTTGTGCCGTTTTTATCCACTCGCGACATCGCAGGCGCGCCTCGATTAAAAGCGAACGCGCCCAGAGTGCCTACGACGGCCATTCCCTTAGCTTTTTCGTTACTTCACTCACTGGCGATTTGGCAGTTGCCGGCGCGGCGATCAACGAGCTCATCGACGGCATTCCGCGCGCTGACAATCCCGGCATGGGCGGCGACATGCAGGCGCCGCTGAGATTTTCAAGGCCATGGGTTTCGACCAGCCGCAGGACATGCAAATGCTCTGGGACATCGGAGTCGAGCGCGTTGTCCAGCGCATCAACGCGATACCCGGCCTGGCAGACCTCATCCGAGAAGAAGCCGGTAGGTGAGGAGAAAATCTTCCGATAGAATGGGTGATGACGGAAGCGCGTATCGGTAAAATCATCGAGCGCGCGAAAGAGTTACGAAATGCAGTCGGACCGCAACAACTTGAATTACCCCTCGGCCAAGCGGGGAGTCACGGTGGAGGAATTCCTGCACCAGGCGGCCCAGGCGCTCAAGCAATTATCGCCGGAGGACAAGGCCAAGGTGCGCCAGCGGGTGCTGCGGCACCTCGGGCTGGAACAGCCGGAAGGCCCCTCAGACCGTTCCGCATTCCGAAGTTAACTTTTCAACTTGAAACCACCAATCTCTGGACCGGCGCGGTAACGCAGCACACTATCATTGCGCCGACGCTCAATGACGCACTCGGCCAACTCGGTCGCACGGTATCGCCGCGCAATGTGCAGCTGCGAATCCTAGACGTCACAGGACCGCCAATCGAACAGATTCCTTTTTCGGTCAAGGGCAGCCGGCCGAAGGGTTTCAGCCGGTGAGAGAAGCACGGCGAGCCGCCGGGGATCCGCATCATCAAGCTCGGCGGACACATGGGACTCACCTCGCGGGTGCGCGGCGGAATCGTTGAAACTCCTCGCGGACTCGAGACTGTCGCGCGTGCGGCATCGAATGCGGCCGATGCTGTGGGCATCAAGACCATGGAGCTGCGGCACGCCAGCGCCGATGCGCGCATGGTCGAGAACGACTGGGAGAAAAATCCGGAAGGCAATCAATACCTCGCGCGGTTGCTGGCGCTCGGCCGGCCGGGAATTCTGCATCGCGTACGCGACATTTACGCGCCGCAGATTCAGGAAATTCTGGAAAGCTATCTCGGGAGAATGCGCGGACGAAGGTGACGCGCCCAGGACCCGCGTCAAGTTTTTACTGCTTCGGCGTCGGCTTTGCCGGCAGCGGCTTTTTCGGTGCCGGCTGCACCGCGATCGAGTAGCCTTCCTTGTAACGCTTGTCGGTCGGCGGAACCAGGCCGATGATGTTGATCTTGGCCATGGCGTTCTCCTTTCGCTGGCAATTTACCATAAATTTGCGCGCAACATTTCCGAGTGCTAAATTTTCGGATGCGTCTTGTTCTCCTTTCTGACGACGCATCGACGAAACGAACGGACATACCGGGAGCAGGGCTTCGGACTCCTTGCTCCCGTTTTTTCGGCAGGAGGGCAAAATGCAAATCGGCGATCCGGTCAAACTCACAGGCAAGGTGCTCGACATCGTCACGGTGAATCAAGTGACTTCCGTCCTGGTGCAGAGCGACGATACGCCGGCGGCGCCAGTGCGGGAATTCTGGTTCCCGCAGGACCAGCTGCAGGCCAATCCGCCTCCGGAACCTGCATCGACGCCGGCGACGGTGCCGTAAGATCTTCCACGTCGTCCAAAAACACCAAGGCCGCGGATGTCGCCATTGATCCGCGCCTTCGTGTTTTCTGAGGCTCACAAAGCGAGCGAAGTAGCGACCGCTGCTCCCACGGGCACAATAGATCAGCTCGTCACACGCTTACGATGCTGCGGGATCGGAGCATCCGGCGAAGTTGCTGGAGGTCCCAGGCAAACCACGTCCTTGCCTTCCCTGGATGCCGAGAGGTACTCTTTCGCTGAGTTCGCAAGTAAGCCCTTCTCTCGGCCCCGGTTGCAGCCGGGGCTTTCTTCTACTATGGCTCCCGCCGATAACTCTACTTCTCTGTTCCTGCCGGCTCGCGGTCGGAGGATGGTTTGCTCAGGTAGTCCAGCACCGCAAGGCCTCGCCGCGTCGGTCGATAGCAATAGTCACATCTTCGCCATAAGCCATCTCCTCTCTACTGTGCGTCCTCACGCTCCCGGGGGAGCACACCAAAAAGGTCCCGTTCGGTTTTCTCAGGGTTCGGGCTTGTCGTCGCCCTCAGGCCGCTTGTGGATGTTGGCGGATGGCTGGCGGTCCTTTTCGTACTCTCTGAGGAGTGCACGAGTTTGACGTAGGGCGACGGCGACGGGATCTATTCTGCGGCCGGCTACCCAGTAGTCGTTGTGGAGTCCCGTTACAATAAAGAGAAGGCAGAGCGCGAGGTAGTATCTGTTGCTCAATGCAGGCGCTAGCTGGATGGCTGCGAGACCGCACCAGCCTGTTGCCTCAAACGCGATCATGAGAAGCGGGCCTCGCCACTCCACGTCTGAAAAGGTCCCGAGCGACCAGAAGATGAATTGCCACTCTTCTTCGACGCGGTGGAGTTCTACGCCGTATCGATCCCGCATAAGTTTTTGCGCCATTCTGTCCCAGGCACGATACGCGTATCGTTCAGTTATGCGTGGGTCGGAGGCGCGGAAGGCCGCGCGGGTATAGAGCCTGTAGTACTCGGCGCGTGACGTAACGAAACGGAACTTGCCGAGCCACCTGAGAAAGGGAAGCACAGGCCACCTCGCAAGTTCGTCCAGGAGGATGAGACGAAGGGAGTGCAGGTAGGTAAGTAGGTGCTGGATGAAGCCTACGAGGAGCATGGACGCGCTGCCAACAATGAAGGCTAGAAAGAGCGCGATCGCAAGTTGTACGTACGGTCTGAGGGGAAGGTAGTTCTGGGCTCTCTCGAGGTGGCGGCCGACGAACTCGGGATTTCCGACGAGAATGGAGATCGCGAAAAAAAGGCCCGGGATGAGTGCGGTCAGATAGGAGAGTGTTGTTCGGGGTATGGCTTTTGAGAGGTCGAGGTTGAGCACGGGGTGGCTCCTCGGTGTTCACTCTAGCCTCGAGCGGTGCCGTGCGCGTGTTTGTATTCGCGATAGATGTCCGAATAGATACCCAGGATGATACGAAAAGTCTCGATGCTACAATTCGCCAAGCAATTTCTGCAACACTCCGGTCAGCTTCCGCTCCCATGAAAACTCAAGGTCGGTTATGCCGAAATTCTGAGCCGACGCAAACAAATTCTGTATATCGTTGTCGGGAGGCTGAGTTTTGCCTTCTGCAACCTTGAGCCGATCAATCAATCTGGAGTTATCGTCTCGTTCCAGTCCGTACTTTTCGGCTTCCTTAAAGAACGCTGCTGCTCCAGTTTGTAACCGTTCCAGTTCCTGCCGCAAATAACGCCGTGCGTCATGTCGCGGGAGTTTCTTCGCGAGGATGAAATATTTCAGACCGTGCCATGACAACGGGGTTATTTCGTGCCATTCAACTTCTTTTTTTGCGGGGTTGATTTCGTCATTCACATCAAACCAATCCCACTTCACGTCTTTGTTCCGTTCGCGAATGGCTGATTCCAACACCACTCCGTCGCGCACCCTCTGATACTCGGGAACACCTGCATCCTCGTGCCGATCCTCGATGAGACGGCAGAAGACGTTTGTTCCGTCAATTCGGTATTCGTAATCCGCTGACGAGTAATGAGTCAAATAACGGGAGTTGGTACGGAAGTGGTTCACTGCTGGGCGGCGATCGAAGTCGACATCCACTTCAACCGTCAGCTTCTCGTCAGAAGTGTCGTCTACGACAAACTTATTGCCAGAACCGAAAACTCCAGGCATGCCGTCAGTGAATTTGCTACGAATGAGGAGGTACAGAAAGAACGCAATGAAAGCAATCAATATTGCAATTGTGCCTTTTTCAAAAGCGAACGCGCCCAGAGCACCTGCCAGTAGGTAATCCCAGAAAGTTAACTTGAACCGTTTGACGGGGAAATCCATCTCCGCCGGAGTATACTGTGGTTCCTCCTCTGCCCGCGAAAATCAAACAGCGGGGTTTCCATGACTGAAGAAAGAAAGTACGCAATCCTTTTTGCTGCAACTCTGTTGTGCGCTCGCAAACTGATCGAGCTCGACTCAGACAGGCCGAGTCCGGCGAAGGTCGCGGCAGTCGAGAACGCGATCAGCCAGGCTGCATTCATTCTGGAGCGCATAGACAGGAAATGGCCGGAGAAATGAGTTACGGTAGGACGTGAAAAAAAGCCCCAGGATCTGGGCTGGGGCTTTGTCCAAGGATCGAACGGGGTGCGGCCTTAACCGCCGGGCGGATTCCGCATCCGAACTCCTCTTCCAATCGATAGTTTAATTTCTCAAACGCAAACTGTCGCTGCCCTGGAGCAGTTCGGAGGTTGCTCGAGAGCAATCTTGTCAACCGCCTGCCACGTTGCAAGTCACATAGCTGAGAGCTGCTCATCACTGCAAACTCTCACTTGAGTGGCCCACACTCCCTGAGGTGCAGTAACTGCACCGGACAAATCCTTCAACGAGGGTTGCGAGGAATACGAGCTCCAAGAAGCAGTGTACGAAGAATGCGAACATAACCAGCGATAGATGCAAATCTTGCCACACCAACAGGCAAGTAATCTTTCGCGCAGGCCCTCGGACGGAGGCGTCGTCACAGCCCGCCGCACGGCCTTGCCGGCGCCATTCCTCAGTGACTGGGACATGCCGCCTGTCGATGCCGCTCAGATCGAAACTTCGGTTTCTCGTTGTGCGGCGCGTCTTCCCTCCAGGCTGCGCGCATTTGACCTATGATAAAGAAAGGAGGAGAACGCCATGGCCAAGATCAACATCATCGGCCTGGTGCCGCCGACCGACAAGCGCTTCAAGGAAGGCTACTCGATCGCGGTACAGCCGCCCAGGCAGAAGCCGGAACCGAATGCGCCGCCGAAAAAGCCGGCTGGCAAACCCACAAAGCGGGAGAGGTAGCCCGACCGCTGCTCCTACCGGGTGCAATACATCAACTCGTCGATGCCGCGGAATCGCGTGCCGGCCAAGACATGATCTCGACTGAACTCGGCTCCTGCACGGCGACTCATGGACTCCTGCTGCTTCGGCTGCAGCGTTGTAGAAGCCGCCGATCGGCGCGTTATCACCTGGCCGAGGGCAGACAATGTCCCCCGAACGGAATGCCTTAGTGAAAAGTGGCCATGGCTGCTTCCCAGATGCAGAGGGGGCATCCGGTGGGTAAAAAGAACTCCGCATCGTAGGTTCCAGTCGTAGAAACGATTTTGTCTTCGACCATGAGATAGTTCGACGCGAATTGATTGGTGAACCCCGATCCGGGCATCGTCGTGTTCAACTGGTCGCTTAGAGAAACTCCTACAATGAGTTCCTCAGCATAGTGAGTAACGGCTATGCCCGAACTGCTCGTGGTGCTATCGCTTGTCATGGGTCCTGAATTGGTTTGACTTGCGTCAAGCGCACTTGCCCCTGAGTATTCCAGCGCCACGATCGAAAACTGAGTAGATTGTTGGCTGACTATAGCCGTAACAACATCTTGAACGGGACCGCCCTTAACGTTGGTTGCAAAGTAAATCCACGCGTGGTATGCGCCGTTTTGTATTTCAACTGCCTGTTGATAGAAATTTCCCAGGCTGTCCGTTACCGAAACAGCGCTCTGCGTCGGTCCACCAACGCAATAGAACGCGACAACAATTAAGTCACCGCTCACGACGTTTTTAGTGAGCGTCTCTGAGATCGACCGATCACCGTATGTCGTTAGGCTAAGACTGGTCGATTGCATGAGTTTGATGGACGAACTGGGACTGTTTCCGCTGTTGCTGCTCGTCCCGCATCCCGCAAGGCACAAAATACCGAAGAGCACGAACCACTTCATGTCATTTCTCCTGTGCGCCGGTTAAACCGGCGAGGTGTAGTGAATGCAAAAGTCATACGCATGTGAAGTAGCGACCCCGCTCCGCTTGTCCGGATCCGTGGAGGGGGTTGTGAGCAATCATGATCCCTACTCCGACTAGAGTTCAGAAGGGTTTAAATGAGTTTGTTCCCCTTAAACCATTGAGTCGATGGTGCTGCGGACGTTGATTTTCAATGAAGTAATTGCATTTTGCACACAAGCGAGATTGCTCTGGAACAACTTCAAAATTGCTCTGAGGCAGCAAATCCAACAAGTCCGGCTTCGACCGCCTCTTCAGGTGAGGTGAACACGTAAGGGAGCCACGGCTCCGGGCGATCCGAGCGTATGGGGCCACAGATAGACTCAATGAGGCTGGCGAAAGCTCCGCGCCCGTGACTTACGAGCGCCCCGCCTTCCGAGGCATAGCGCAACAGATTGCATTTACGGCATCCCCAGTTTGATCCTATGACGCGCGAAGTGTGCTGCCCTCCCAGTTCCCATCCGTATAATCCTCTGCATGGAGTTTTACAGAATGGACAAATGAGAAGCCGGGCCTTGCCTCCGTTTCGCGGCAGAGGTCGTAACAGGGTGCGAATGCGGTCTCGTGTTCCATCCGGGCGCTTAATTTCGGCCCAGCCAGCCCAGCTCACCGGGAATTCGCGGGGCGGCTCGCTGTGCGCGGAGACTCGTACAGCCTCTCGCACTGAACTGTCCTCGGGTCTTTTCCACACCAGCAGGTAAGGAATCCTTCGTGGATCGTCCAGAACCCAGGCCACAGCCCAGGCGGGCAGCAACGGAACCTGTTCGCCGTCCACTCTATGCCCGTAGAAGCGCCCTTCATCCCTGTGGTCGGGGTATGCTCTTGCGCTGCGCACCCGCTCACCATCTATTCCCCGTGATTGTTCTTTCCTTTGAAATCCCAGCTACGACTTGCTTTCGCAAAGAAAGCGTCAAGGTCCGCACGCCTGAATCTCCAGCGTCCGCCGATGATTCGGCCCTCGATCTCTCCCCGCCACACGTATTCCCTCACCGTGCGTGTGCTGAGGCGCAATACCTCAGCCGCTTCGCGCAATGTGAGCAAGTGATCTCCGATCGGTTCGGCCATGTCTTCCACTTTTCTTCGCACGCTCATGGCAACTCCCAGCTTGCCGGCTCGACGTCTGCTGGCCGGAAGAAACTCGACCGACTCAGTTCCGAATCGAGCAGTACGGTCACGCGGTCAGCAAACACCTGCAGCAACGTGCCCGGGCCCGCTGGCGTCCTGATCTTTCTGCCGAGAAACGGAAATAGCCTCGCGTGCGGCTGGCCGAACCGCCGCTCCGCGGCGAGCGACTCCGGTGGCCAGGCGTTCCCTCCCGCGGAAAGAAACGCTGGCTGCGAAACAACCTGCGGCGAGACTGGGGGGACGGGGGCCTGCCATACCCCTCGTTCCAGCTCCTCAATGAGGCTATCGAGGGCACTTTTCATAAAAAATGCCCCGTGGACAGTAAAACCCGCATAAACATTGAGGTTTTCTGCCTATCTGTCCACGCCTGGTCGGTTTTTTCATGAAATATACCCCGTGGACAGGTGGACAGTAAAACCCGCATAAACATTGAGTTTTTGTGTCCACGCGTCCACGCCCTATATTTCAATCCAGGGACTCCGTCGAGACCCAGACGCTTCCGTGCCCCGCGTGCTTTATGAACAGTTCGCCAGCACGAACCAAAGAATCAAATGCCCGGTTAAAGGCTTCCGCGTCAGGGTAGTGTCGCCAGAGTCGCCTGTAAATTTCGCGCTTCGTCATCATCTTGTTCGGTGCCGCGCCCACCAGTGCCAGAATGCGCCTTTCCAGTTCCTTCCGGGGATTGATTCCCACGTTCTGGAGCGAAAGCAATTCTTTCGCGCAAACTTCACCGTATCGCCCCACCAGGATAGCGGCAGTGAGTTGGTCGAATGTGATCTCCGGCAGCGTCCCCTCCAGCGCAGAATAGGTCATTGCCAGTTTCAGTGCATAGGGCGGGATGCGTTTCACCGCCGCGAGGAGAAGCGGATCACGCCGGGAGTCTTCCGCATCCCATGCACGATAGAATTCCTCCCACAGCGCAGTGGCCTTCGCGTCCAAGCGCGCCTCGCGAGGCTTAACAGACGCGAGGGTGTCAACCGCGTGTGAGATTGCGGCCAGCCTTGCAGGTTCGGGCAGGGGCATTGCGGGTTTGCGCGCTCCAGCAAGGAAGAATAGCCGGTTGCCGTAGCCTCCCAGAAAATCGTTCGCACGGAAGTCTTGCCAGAACCATTCAGGGGTTGCGCAGGTAAGGAAGTTCGGTGTCGGTTGCTCCAACGTCACTGGTTTTTTCCGGAATTTCTTTTCGTACCGCGGAGGACAATCAAAGCATTCCGTTAGAAACGGAATCAGCGTCGCGCCCTCCCAGCGCCCGGGCCGCAGAATTTGCGAAAACTCCTCTGCGTAGAGC
>Ga0306926_10010674_pt1 | contig 10166 bp, 11 predicted proteins | sample flu12Cox44000178_FD_203759 | JGI IMG/M metagenome (GOLD analysis project Ga0306926, IMG submission 203759) | Lab enrichment of tropical soil microbial communities from Luquillo Experimental Forest, Puerto Rico - flux8day.12C.oxic.44.000.178 (v2)... | ecosystem: Environmental > Terrestrial >... | reverse complement strand
AGCGGCCAAGCAATCTTCGGGCAAAGAATGCAAGAATCTCGTCGCGGGCGGCGATCGTGAGCTGGCCGGCTTCATCGATCAGATGCGCCGTGACGACGCTGTGAGGATATGCCACGCGCTCGGCGAAGAACGGCGGCACATCCGTGTTGGCTGCGCTGTCCGGAAGGACGCGGCCGATGAAGCGTTCGCCGAGAGCCTCGGCATAGGCGGCAAAGCGCTGAGCGGTGCAGAAGCGGTCGCCTGTAAACCGATAGGCCAGAACGGTGAGATCGTCCCGATCGAGCCTTTGGCGGACGGCACGGATGTCGTCGGGCGAGATTTCGATTCCGGCGGGATCGTTGAGGGGAAGCGATGGTTGGGAGAGAACGGGAGCGAGCATCGCGGGCTCCAGCATCATCGTCAGCGCGAAATTGCCGGTGAAGCACATGCCGATCGCGCCCACGCCGGGCCCGCCGCATTCCCCGTGCGCGAGGCGCGCAAGCGCGCGCAGCCACTGGGTGACCGGACTTGTCTGATTGGCCGCGAGTGCGCGGAACTCCGCGCTGATACAGGCGCGTTGGACGACCGCCACGCCTTCCTCAACCTGCGGTACGGCTCCGTCGCGGCCGAACAGCGAAGGCATGTAGACCGTGAACCCGGCATCGCGAACCCAGCGGGCGAAGCGGGCCACATGCGGGCTGATGCCCGGCATCTCCGTCATGACGATGACGGCGGGACCTGAGCCGGCAACATAGACCCGCTTGGTCGCGTCCGACAAAGTGATCTCTCGCGCGGTGAAATCGTCGAGCGAGTCATCCTCGTTCAGGCTTCGCTTTACCATGGCCAATCTTTCCCTGTTGAGCCGGGCGATGCCGGCCGAATCGAAACCTTTTTTGCGGTTTGCCGCAGCCGGGAGGAAGCGAGCAATCGGCCAAATTGCGCGGGCCGATTCTGCCAAAATACTCCATGATCGCGATCGCGGTGTAATGGGTTTCGCTGCGCTCAACCCATCCTGCCTCCTGTTCCGCCCGAGCTCTCCACGCCCCACACTCTCCTTTCTATCGCCATGCTTTGGTCAAATCGGGCCGAAAGCTTGGGGCGGGACAGTAGAATCGTCGATTGAAGCGTAAATCCACCGGGCTCTGTGAGCGCCGGTGGATTGGACTTTGAGCAATGGAGCGCCAATGCAGTCCACGCTGAACCCCGCACACAGCGATCCGCGTGACGTCCTCGAGATCGCGCCCGATGTGGTTCTGGTCGCCCGCGCGGAAGAGGAGCTGTCGAGGCTCGCGCGCGACGCCAAGAAACGTCCTGCGCAGACGAAAAGCGACTCCGACGTCTCCGCAAACGCATCGGTGCCGCCGGTCGATACCAGTTTTCGCGCGACAGCGGTGAACGATGTGAAAGCGCGAGGCGCGCGCTCGTCGGGCGGCCGGCAGGTGATGCGTGGGCTCATCGGCCTCGTGCTCGCTCTCTGCATCGGTGTCGCAGCCGTCGTGGCGCGGGCAGGCGGCGATATGGCGAAAGAGCTAATCGCGACCTGGATACCGCAGTTTGCCGCGAAGATTTCGCCGTCGGACGATCCCGCTGCCGCCGAGACGCCGAGCTCGCCCCCTGCGCAGGAGACTGCGACAGCGGCAGCAGCGCCGCAGCCAGCACCTCCGGTTCAAACGTTGCAGGACGCCGCCGCGCCGGCGCCGGCTGCACCGACGCCCGATCAGGCGCAGCTCCTGCAGTCGATGGCGCGCGATCTCGCCAGCGCGAGCCGGGAGCTTGAAGCGCTGAAGGCGAACGTCGCCGAGCTCAAGGCAAATCAGGAGCAAATGTCGCGCGATCTCGCGAAAGTGTCGGAGCAGAACCAACGGCTCAAGGTGTCGGCGCTGCCGCCGCGGCCTCCGGCCGCTCCGGCGCGCAAGCCTTCGCCGGCGTTCCGGCAGCAGGCCACGGCAGCCTACGTGCCGCCGCCACCGGGCGCGCCATACCCGCCGGCACAGAATGGCGCGACTTACGCGCCGCCGCCTGCCGGTTCGCCTTATGCGCCACCGCCGTCAGGTGCGACCTCCGCGCCACCGCAGGCTGCGCCGGCGCCCTACGATCCCGACGCGCCGCGGCCGCCGATGCCGGTGCGTTAGCGTCGGTCGCGCCGGCGCCGACCTCGCAGATGGTTTGCGAGATCAGGTTGCCGCACTTGCAGATTCCTCGAGCCAAAGTGTGAGGAGCTTTGCGCGGTCTGCTCAGGGCTTTGCAGCCTTGCCGATGCGGCCGAGATGCGTATAGCCGAAACCTTCAGCATATTTCAGCCCATAGCCCAGCGCGCGGTCGATGCCGATATGGCCGAGCCAGATCATCGCAATCGAGAGCGTCAGCGGATCGCCGATCGCAAATCCGCTCGTCATCAGTGCCACTGGCGCGAGGTAGCTGTGAGCGGCGTTATAGACCACCGCTCCGGTCTTGGCGTCGGCGAGATAGGCGAGGAAACTGAGATCGGGCACCAGGAACAGCACCGCGAACAACAACCATGAACCGCCCCAGACGGCGTAAAGCAGGATCATCCCCAAGAACAGCGTGAGCCCCTCGAGCCGGAGCAGGATATTGACGCCGCCGGTCACCGCGCCGGCAGCCTGGGGGGCGCTTGTCTCGTTCATGTCGAATTTCCTCATCGAATCTGCCCCGCCCCTTTTACCCTCGAAATGGGTCGCAAACCCGGTTTCAGTTTCGGAAATCGCCGTGTTAGAAGCTTGGAAATGGTCTGGTTCTGAAGGACGGGCAGGCGCCGATGAAGCACATTCTGGACAGCCTTGAGGAGCGGCGCGCGGGCGCAAAGCTCGGCGGCGGGGAAAAGCGCATCGAGGCACAGCACGCGCGCGGCAAATTGACGGCGCGCGAGCGCATCGAGCTTCTGCTCGACAAGGCATCGTTCGAGGAATTCGACATGTTCGTCGAGCACCGCTCGAGCGAGTTCGGCATGGAAAAGACGAGGGTGCCGGGCGACGGCGTCGTCACGGGCTGGGGCACCGTCAACGGCCGCAAGACCTTCGTCTTTGCCAAGGATTTCACCGTGTTCGGCGGCTCGCTCTCGGAGACGCATGCGCTGAAGATCACGAAACTTCAGGACATGGCGATGAAGGCGCGCGCTCCCATCATCGGCCTTTACGATGCCGGCGGCGCACGCATACAGGAGGGCGTCGCGGCGCTTGCGGGCTATTCCTACGTCTTTCGCCGCAACGTCGTCGCCTCAGGCGTGATCCCGCAGATTTCGGTGATCATGGGTCCCTGCGCCGGCGGCGACGTCTATTCGCCGGCGATGACAGATTTCATCTTCATGGTGAAGAACACGAGCTACATGTTCGTCACCGGGCCGGACGTGGTGAAGACGGTCACCAATGAGGTGGTGACCGCTGAAGAGCTCGGCGGCGCCTCGGTGCATGCGACGCGCTCCTCGATCGCCGACGGCGCCTTCGAGAACGACGTCGAGGCGCTGTTGCAGATGCGCCGGCTGATCGACTTCCTGCCGTCCAACAACATCGATGGCGTGCCGGAATGGCCGAGCTTCGACGACATCGAGCGGGTCGATATGTCGCTCGACACGCTGATCCCCGACAATCCGAACAAGCCCTACGACATGAAGGAATTGATCCTGAAGGTCGTGGACGAGGGCGACTTCTTCGAGATTTCGGAGATGTTTGCCAGGAACATCGTCACCGGCTTTGGCCGCATCGCCGGTCGCACCGTCGGCTTTGTCGCCAACCAGCCGATGGTGTTGGCGGGCGTGCTCGACTCCGACGCCTCGCGCAAGGCCGCGCGCTTTGTGCGTTTTTGCGACGCTTTCAACATCCCGATCGTCACCTTTGTCGACGTGCCGGGCTTCCTGCCGGGTACTGCGCAGGAATATGGCGGGCTGATCAAGCATGGCGCAAAACTCCTGTTCGCCTATTCGCAATGCACGGTGCCGCTCGTCACGGTGATCACGCGAAAAGCCTATGGTGGTGCCTTCGACGTCATGGCGTCCAAGGAGATCGGTGCCGACATGAACTATGCGTGGCCGACCGCGCAGATTGCGGTCATGGGCGCCAAGGGCGCGGTCGAGATCATTTTCCGCGCCGACATGGCAAACCCGGACAAGATCGCTGCGCGCACGAGGGAATACGAGGACCGGTTTTTATCACCCTTCATCGCTGCAGAGCGCGGCTATATCGACGACGTCATCATGCCGCACTCGACGCGCCGCCGCATCGCCCGCGCGCTCGCCATGCTAAGGGACAAGCGTGTTGAGATCCCCGTGAAGAAGCACGACAATTTGCCGTTGTGAAATGGTCTGGATGGGGCTCATGGCGACGCCCGCGCGCGCTCGCGCGGTCTGACTCATTGCAGCGCACGATCAAGACGCGGGCGGAGCTTCCCGACCCAAACTAGCGGCGCTCGGCTTCAGCCTCCTGCTCCAGGCTTAAGATATGGGCCCGCAGCGTCTCGAACCTTTCTTCAGCGACGTCGCTAAACAGCGGATCCCTGTGATCGGTCGTCAGAGCCGAAGCGATCTCCGTCCAATCCTGGGGTTCGAGAGCCCCCAAGGCGGCCGGAAAGAAATCACGATCCTCCATTCTCACGTGACGTCGCTCGTGCTCGATGAACTCGCGAACGATGGCGTCCACGCTTTGCCGTAAGAGCTCACGATCCGCAAGCACACTATCGACCGCGCGAGCGACGCTGCGGAGACGCTCGGCTCCTTTTTGGTGTTCAGTCGCGAGGTTGCCGACTTTCGCAGCCGCGGCGGGATCGCGAATCCTCAGCTTCGCAAAGACAAGATCTTCCTGAGGATGGTGGTACACCTCCGGGTAGACTTCGAAATAGCTGATGATCGCGCGAATGACCTCATAGTCGGGGCGAGCCCCACGGTCAAAAATGTCGAGTTCGTGCTCGAGGATAACGAGCAGCCTCTCGATGTTGCGATGTTCCCGGGACAAACGCTCAATGATCATTGCCGCGATCTCTACGGAGCGACCGATTGGGGAAAAGGCTAATCCGGATTGGGATCAGCTCTTTGCGCTAGATCAACTTGCGCGGAAATAGTTGCGGGGAATGGACTTCGAGGCGCGTGATTGAGGTGCCGCAGCCCATGAGCGCCCGGGCGGACGCTTATATCCTGTGAAGCTGCGGCAGGCGCTGCTGGTCCGATTGTGCGCCCATGGCTTGCTTGCGCGACTGATAAAAGCTCAGCACGTCCAGAGAAGTCTTGGTGTTGAGGCGTTCGAACTCTTCCTTCAGGCTGTCCAACTGGCTGGCCTTGATGCGGTGATCCTTGGCGCCGAGAAACAGGAGCGCCATCGTGGTCTCCCACTCGAAGTTTCGGGCCTTGGCCAGGATCAGCGTCATTTCCGGGTCGGCCAGCGCGCGTTCCACCGTGCCGACCGGCAACGAGCACAAGAGGGACAGTCCGACAGTGGCTTCCTCGGTCTTGTGAGCTCGGGCGTATTCGAGAATGCCGGTCTCATTCAGTTCGCCAAGCTGATGTCGTGCCGTGACGATCTTCCTGGCGTTGAAGTAACCTTCCGTCGCGGGCCCGAATTTGCACTGCAGCGATTCCGCTACTTCGGTGACGGACGTCTGGATGTGACCGGCCAGCTCGGGTCGCTCCTGTTCGAGCTTTCGCCTGACGTCGGCCGACGCCTTCGCGATGAGCTGCTGGAACATCTGTCTTGGGATGTCCCTCCGCAAACCAAGCTGCTCGGCAAGGATAGAATCCCCCTTGGAGCGTCTGATCGCGTGCAGAAAGCCAAAGTCCGAAAAGCTGGCACCGCTGTTTGCCGCCACGGACGTCACGACCTCCCGATTGCCGCGCGTCACCAACTCGTCGGTCACGACCGCCGGAATCGACTGTCGCTTGGAAATCGCCAGCAGGTGCGGCTGGCTCTTGGTTCTGATGTTGTTGATCAGCGTCTGGGAATCGAGTCGGTCACAGTGTTGAAGGATCGGGCCCGCGACATCGATGGAATCGTCGAAAGCGAGCTTCTTGATGAGATTCATGGGGGCTTTGGCGGTATCTGCCAGGCGTCTGGCAAGCTGCGCCCGTACCGCGACCTCGATCGCGTCTGCCAAACGCCCGATGACCTCTCCGAACATCCAGATCTCGTCTTCGGAGAAGCGGCCGACCATCAGCATGTCGGTTGCATACGAAAGAGCCTTCGTGCGGCTCTCGGGCGACCCCCGCAAAACGGCTTCGTCCAATTCCTGAAGAAACGATTCTGAGGCAGTTGTCATTAGGGTCCCGACGTCCAATATGGCAGCGCTAGCCGAGGAAATTCTTCGGGAATACGCCTAAAATTCTAAAGAGCTGCCCGTGATTAAGTTCTAATTTGAACTGAACGAGCAATGACTGAGTAACCGAACCGAACCGGGCGGGATGCCGATAATGCGCTGGAAAGGATGCAATCGTGCTTGGTAGGGCTACCCCGGAGCGACTGAGCACATTCTCCGATGGCGTGTTTGCCGTCCTTATTACGGTGCTTGTCCTTGAGTTGCGACCGCCCGAGCTTCCCACTTTTAGGGCGCTCCTGTCGCTCTGGCCGACATGGCTGAGCTACGCGGTGAGTTATCTGTTCATCGCCATCGTATGGGCCAATCATCACTATCTGATGCGCTATGCGACGGAGGCGACACCTCGTCTGTTGTGGTTCAACTTCGCACATCTGTTTTCGATGTCGCTGCTTCCGCTCTCCACCGCCTGGATGGCGGTGAGCAGGCTGGCGCCACAACCCGTTGCCTTCTACGCTGCGGTTTTCTTCCTTGTGAACGCGACTTACATAGCGCTGATTTGGGAGCTTATTGACCGAAGTTCGGTCGAGATCTCGCATCGGGTGCGCAGGGTCATGCGTTTCCGGTCGATTGCGACATTGTGCTTCTTCGGAGCGGCTGCCGCCGTGGCTCTGAAATATCCGGTGGCCGGACTCGGAATTTGTATCTGTTGCCTGATCGTCTATCTGCGACCGGAGCCTCCCGGCGGCGGGGAACGGCCCGCCTGAGGCGCTCGTCCTTGCCGTATTGAAAGACGAAACGGCATGTCCACGCTATTCGCCTTCCTCCATCACGTCTGCGCCTTCACGCTCGTCGCGGCAGTCGCGATTGAGTTTACGCTGATCCGCCAGGAGCTGACACTGGCCTCCGCGCGCAGGCTGCAGGTCACCGATCTCGTGCTCGGTATTGCCGCGGGCCTTTTGCTCGTGATCGGGCTGTTGCGCGTGTTCTATTTCGAGAAGGGCGCGAGTTATTATTTCCACAGCCACGCTTTCCTGACGAAGTTTGCGCTCTTCATCATCGTCGGGCTGTTGTCGGTTGTCCCGACCCTGGAATTTTTGTCCTGGCGTGACTCGATCAAGGCCGGGCAGGTGCCCGTCATCGACGCGAGAAAGCGCAGGCGCGTGATCGCGGTCATACACGCCGAGCTGGTGGCGATCGTGGTGATCCTGCTCTGCGCCGCCATCATGGCGCGGGGAGGGTGGGTATAGAGGTCGGCTCGCTACCACACGAAATCGGTCAAGTATGCAGACGCTTCCAGTGGCCGCATGCGCTGGCAAGTTTCGCTTCGGAGGCCTATCATGCAATTCCTCCGGCTATGCCGGCCCGGGGAGCGCGCAAATGACCTTTGTCGTTTGGATAGCTTTCTCCGCTATGGGAATCGCCATCGTCTATCGTATCGGCCTGCGTATCGAGCGTTGGTCGCCCGCCCTTGGCATTGTCTATCTCGTGCTGTTCGCCCCGGCCGCAATGGTTGGAAGCTGGATGGCGGCCCATCGAATTGTGGGCGCAGATCAGGCAACTTGCGAAGAAATGGATCCGAGTGCGGACCGGCTGAGCGGCATGTCACCATCGGAATTCCGATCCCGGTGCATAGCGACCATGGACAACTCGGGATGGATCGCCTTCCGCAAGTTGTGATCGCGTAAAAATCCCCGGCCCAGGGCTTATCCGGAGGCGCTGGCGCCGATTGCCGTGGGCAAGCAGTTCACGTTTTGAGGGGCGGGTGGTCGACTGGGCCAAGCCGACGCACCCGCACCGTTAGCCGCTATGACACCAAGCTACGCTGCCTTGTGTTGCTGCTTCATGAATTCCGCGGCGCGTTTCTTCAGCTCGGCGGGCGACACGTCCTCGACGTGCGTGCCGATATACCAGCGATTGCCGGCGGGATCCTTCACGCCGCCGCTGCGGTCGCCGTAGAACTGGTTCGTAGGCTCCATCTCGGAAATCGCGCCGGCCTTGACGGCCTTCTGATACACCGCGTCGACATTGGGCACATACAGATAGAGCATCGTTGACGTTGCTTTCGCGCGCTCCGAGGCGTCCGAAATCATCACGATGGAGTCGCCGATCCTGAACTCGGCATGCATCACCTTGCCGTCCGGCCGCATCATTGGTTCGAACAGGGGTTGGGCGCCGAAAGCCTCCTTCATGAAGCGGATGATCTTCTCTGCGCCATCGACGACGAGATAGGGCGTGATGGTGTGGTAGCCTTCGGGAATTGGCTTCACTTGTGTTGCCATTGCTGTCTCCTTGACTGAACGTCTGCACGTCTGTTGGACGTGTACACGCCGGATGACCCGCCCACCCCGTTGTTGGCCGATTCTGTCTCGCCTTGTTTGTAGAAAGTGTGACCGCGGTGATGTGCTTAGCTTTCGCGCGCTCGCACAAGAGCGTGATGGATGATAGGTTCCACGCGATCCGTGTTCCCAAAACAAAAAATCATGGGAGGAAACCATGCCTGCCGCCTTCTTTGTCGTACGCGCGACCGTCCCCGATCCTACGAAGCGGGAAGCCTTTGACCGCTGGTATCAAAATGAACATCTGCCCGATGCCGCGAAATCGTTCGGCGCGAAAAAGGCGTGGCGCTTCTGGTCGCTCACCGATCCCTCCATTCACCAGGCAACCTATGAGTTCGCGGACGAAGCCTCCCTCGATCGCGCGATGAAGGGTGAGGATCAGAAGCGGCTGGTCGACGATTTCAATCGCGACTGGCCGGAGATCAAGCGTACGCGCGAGACCCTCGTGCTGGCGGAGGAATTTTCCGCGTAGGGTGCTGCACTCCATCGCGTGAAATTTTCGTAACCCCCCGGAGGTGTCGTGCAATTCAGCGGCTGTTCAGCTCGCGCGCGCCACACTCGGCCCGCGATTTTCGTTAGCGGCTTCGCCAGGGTTGCCAAACAATAAACTAGAGTGCGGTGGCGACTCGACATAAAGCTATCGCGCTCCAGGTCGCCGGTGGTGTTACGAACCCGCACCATCGCCGCCTCAAGAAAGGAAGATCCATGAAAGTTCTTGCTGCTTCTGCTGTCGGCCTCGGCCTCGCGGCGATGACCTCCGCGCAAGCGATGCCTCTTGCGCCGCTCGGCCAGACCACCTCCGACGACGAGGCGATCATCCGTGTCGCCGATGGATGCGGACCCGGCTGGCACCGTGGTCCCTATGGCGCCTGCCGTCCGCTCTATAACTGTCCGCCCGGCTGGCATACGGGCCCGTTTGGCAGGCGCTGCTTCCGCAACTGGTAAGCGCTTTCTTGGAAGAAACGGGGACTGAGCAGTCAGTCCCCGCTTTTATTTTGCGAGAAAACCGAGCAAGAGGGCGTCGTATTTCTCCCGCGCTTCGAGAAACACGAGATGTCCGGTATTTGCGATCACTTCGGAGTGGGCGTTCGGCATCAGGGCTGCAAGCGACTGCGCAAGCTCGGCGTTGTGTCCCATCTTCGGGCGCAGCGCTTCCGGAGCATTGGGGCGGCCCGGCGCGTTGTGATCGTCCGCGCCCATCACGAACAGCGTCGGCTGCGAAAGCAGCGGAATCTCGTGGACGACCGGTTCGCGGTAGATCATCTGGTAAGACGCGACAAAGGCGCGCAGCCAGCGCGGATACTCGGCGCTGCCCTTGATGTTGAAGCGGGAGTCGATGAACGGAGCGATCTCTTCGGGCGGCAGTTTCAGCGCATAATTGGTCTCGAGTTGCTTGCGGTAGCCGTCCGCGGTGAGTTTGTCCTCGTTCTCCATGATTTTTTCCGTCGGCACCGGGGGCACATAGAGCCGGTAATCCTCCAGGCCGATCGGAGCTGTCAGAACGAGATGGCCGACGCGGCTGGGATAGGCACGCGCAATGCGCACCGCGAGCATGCCGCCCATCGAATGCGCGACAATATCGGCTTTCGGAATTTGCAA
>Ga0306926_10010673_pt1 | contig 10167 bp, 9 predicted proteins | sample flu12Cox44000178_FD_203759 | JGI IMG/M metagenome (GOLD analysis project Ga0306926, IMG submission 203759) | Lab enrichment of tropical soil microbial communities from Luquillo Experimental Forest, Puerto Rico - flux8day.12C.oxic.44.000.178 (v2)... | ecosystem: Environmental > Terrestrial > Soil... | reverse complement strand
GAGGCGCCAATTTGCGGTCAGATTGGTGTCCATCACTTCGGCCCAGGTCGTTGGATCGATGTGGCCGAGGGGCGAGAACGTACCGAATTCGGCCGCATTGCCGACCAGAATGTCTAGCCGCCCGTAGCGGTCGAAGAGCGCCGCTGCAAGCTCGTCGATCTTGACAAAATCGCGCAGGTCGAGCGGGACGAGAGTGGCGCTGCCGCCGGCCTCACGAACCTTGTCGTCGACCTCTTCGAGCCCGCCGACCGTGCGCGCCGCCAGGACAACATGCGCGCCCTCGCGCGCGAAGCGCACGGCCACCGCCGCCCCGATGCCGCGAGAGGCGCCGGTAATCAGCGCGATTTTGCCCGCCAACTGCTGCCGGTCCCAGCCGCGGTCAGCAGCGGTCACTAGCTTGCTGCCACGGCCGCTTCGGATCGCCGGAGCGTCCATTGCCGGGCCAGCATCAGCGCGATAATGCTGAGGCCAGCGGTGAACATCAGATAAAAGCTCGGCGACAGGCTGTCGCCTGTCATCGCGATAAGCCAAGTCGCAACGAAAGGCGCAAAGCCCCCGAAGATCGTCACCGAAATGCTATAGCTGAGGGACACGCCGACACCGCGCGTCTCGGTCGGGAACAACTCGGACATCAATGAGGGGAGCACGCCGCTGTAGCCGGCCTTGACCAGACTCAGCCAGCTTGCGGCAAAGATCGCGGTCGCGAGAGACCATGAAGTAAAAGACAGGGTAGGCGGTGATAAGGAAGAGCCAAGCCATTACCAGCATGATGCCGGTGCGCCCGACCTTGTCCGACCAGTGGCCGGAAAGTGGAGACACGGCGGCGAGAATGGCCGCGCCGACCATCGTCGCGGTGAAGCCGGTGGCTTGCGGCAGGCCCAGCTGCTTGACCGCATAGGTTGGAATATAAAGGATTAAGTAATTGGAGCTGTTGGAGATTATCGAGGCTCCCAGCGCCAGCAGCACCGGACCAGGATGACGGCGAAGCAGGTCACGCACCGGTGAGCGGGTTGGCTTGACGGCGGCGAATTCCGGCGTCTCGATCATGCGGCGCCGGATGTAGAGACCAACCGGCCCGATTAGCAGGCCGAAGAGGAACGGTACCCGCCAGCCCCACGCCAACAATTGATCCTCCGGCAAGAGCCCCGTTAGCAGAACCCCGAAGGCGGACGCAAGCAGCGCCGTGACGCCTTGACTGGCCCATTGCCAACTGGCTGCGAACCCCTTGCGGGACTTCGACTGCTCGACGACGAACGTGACCGCGCTGCCGAATTCGCCGCCCACCGAAAAGCCCTGCAAGAGGCGCGCGAGGAGAATTAAGATCGGTGCGGCAATGCCAATCGTTGCGTAGGTTGGCGTCGCCGCCGTCATCGTCGTGCCGATCATCATCAACAGGATCGACAGGGTCAGTCCTGCCTTGCGGCCCGCACGATCTGTGTAGGCGCCGATCACGATCGCACCGAGCGGCCGCACCAGGTAGGAGGCGCCGAACGTCCCGAGCGTGAGCAACAGTGACGCGGTCTCGTTGCCGGTCGGAAAGAAAAGCTTCGCGATCGTTACGGCGAAATAGCCGTAGATCAGAAAATCAAACCATTCGAGCGCGTTGCCGATCGAGGCCGCGAGGATTACCCGATGTAACGGCAGCGATCTCAAGCGGGCGCAGCAAGTAGTGATAGCTGTACCGAAACCTTGCCGTTATCGGCGTCCGTTGGCGGGATCGGATAATCGCCGGTGAAGCAGGCGTCGCAGAAACGCGGGGCTAAGCGATCGCGCCGGGTTTCTCCCATTGCCCGATAGAGCCCGTCGAGCGACAGAAAGGCCAAGCTGTCCACGCCGATGAATTTGGCCATTTCCTCGACATCGAAGCGCGCGGCCAACAGCTGCTCGCGCTCCGGCGTGGCGATCCCGTAAAAGCAGGGGTGGGTCGTGGGCGGGCTCGAAATGCGCATATGGACGGCAGCGGCTCCGGCCCGTCGGACCATATCGACGATCTTGATCGAGGTGGTGCCCCGGACGATTGAGTCGTCGACCAGAATGACTCGCTTACCGTTCAGATTGGCTCGGCTGGCATTGTGCTTAAGGCGCACCCCGAGGTGCCTGATCTGATCGGTCGGCTCGATGAACGTCCGCCCTACGTAATGGTTGCGGATGATCCCGAGTTCGAAGGGCAGCCCCGATTCCTGGGCATAGCCGATCGCCGCAGGGACGCCCGAATCCGGGACCGGAACGACGATGTCGGCATCGACGTGGCTTTCGCGGGCGAGTTCCCTGCCGATGCGTTTGCGGGCCTCGTAGACGCTCGTGCCTTCGACGATGCTGTCGGGGCGGGCGAAATAAATATGCTCGAAAACGCAGAAGCGGCTTTCCCGGTGGCCGAACGGCAGAATGCTGCGCATCCCGCAGGCACCGATTATGACGATCTCTCCAGGTTCGATGTCACGCTCATACTCGGCCCCGATGATGTCGAGCGCGCAAGTCTCCGATGCGAGTATTAGCGCCTCGCCCAACCGGCCAAGAACCAGAGGCCGCACACCGAGCGGGTCGCGCACCCCGATCACCTCGTTCTGCGAAAGCGCCACCAGGGAATACGCTCCTTGAACCTGCCGCAGCGCATCGGTCAGCCGGTCGACGACGGTGTCTTTGAGGCTCGTGGCGATGAGATGGACAATAACCTCGGTGTCGCTGGTCGATTGGAAGAGGCTGCCGCGGCGGACGAGCTGCCGACGCAACTGATAGGAGTTGGTCAGATTCCCGTTATGGCAAATGGCGAGCCCGCCGAACTCGAAATCGGCGAACAGGGGCTGCACGTTGCGCAGCGCGACCTCGCCCGTCGTAGCGTAGCGGACGTGTCCGATCGCCGAATTGCCGCGCAAGCGTCCGATCACTTCCTTGGAGCTGAAATTGTCGCTGACATGGCCGAGCCCGCGATGCGCGTTGAATTGCTCGCCATCATAGGCGACGATCCCGGCAGCCTCTTGCCCGCGGTGCTGCAGCGCGTGGAGGCCGAGTGCCGCCAGTGCTGCCGCATCGGGGTGGCCAAAGACCCCGAACACGCCGCATTCTTCATGGAAGTGATCCGCGTCCAGGGGATCGGTCGCCAGGATAGTCGCGGGCATCGGCGATCCTCGTCTCGACACCCGCTACATAATTCCTTCATAAAGGAAAAGCGAGTCGACGTTACGCAACCCTGCTACCGCGTGTTCTTGATCAGCCGATCCATATCGCTTCTTTCACCGGCCTTGTAACTAGGCGCAGCTTCCTGGCCGGGTTTTGCCGCCGAGGGTGTAGCGGGGCTCGAATAGGCGCGCATGGCTTTTTGCGCCTCTTGCGCCCGCTCTAGCGCCCGATGCGCGTCGTCGGCAACACCGGCACTCTTGACCTGGAGAGATTCGGGCAAGGCGGTGCGTAGAAAATCCGCCCCTTTGGCAAGGAAGCGTTCGCTCTTTGCCTCTTTGATCCAGGGCGGTCGGTCATTCTGCGGCAGACTGATATCGACGACGAGATAGGCGAGCGAGACCAGAACGACACCGCGGACCAACCCGAAAATCAAACCGAGCGTTCGGTTGATTGGCGACAATGCCCCCGAGTCGGCAAAGCGCGCCAGATAACCGGTTATTATTGTCAGCACGATCAGGCTGATCACAAAGAGCCCAGCTCCGGCGATCAGGTCGGCAAGGAGGGGCGTCGTCACGAATCGCATCGTGATCGCATAGACGCTGTTGAACCCATAAAGTGTGATTCCAGCTGCACCGACCCACGCAACGATTGACAGCGCCTCGCGCACGAAACCGCGGGCAAAAGCAAAAACTGCCGAGAGCGCGATGATCGCGATAATCGCGAGGTCGAGGGTGTTCACCGCGCAATCTCTCTCATACTTCGCTGGAGCGGCGCGTGCCGGGCCGACAATCGGGTCGCCAGTTCACTCAAATGCCCGATCGCCGACGTCTTTAGCCCGGCTTCGACGGCGCGCGATCGCCCGGCACCGCTCCCGCGGCCGATCGGTATCCACGCGGTGCCAAAGCCGAGCTTGGCAGCTTCCTTGAGTCGGGCTTCGGTGTGGCCGACCGGCCGCACATCCCCCGAGAGAGCGATTTCGCCGAAGACCACGGTGTCGTCAGGAACCGGCGTCTCGGTCAAAGCGGAGACGAGCGCGGCGGCGACGGCGAGATCGGCGGCCGGTTCGACGATCCGCAGCCCACCCGCCACATTGAGATAGATGTCGTTGACGCCGACAGAGAGCCCGCACCGAGTGTCGAGAACGGCGGTGATCATGGCGAGCCGGGTTCCGTCCCACCCGACCACAGCACGCCGCGGCGTGCCGAGCAAGGCGGGGGCGATCAGGGCCTGAACCTCGACGAGCACTGGCCGGGTCCCCTCCATCCCCGCGAAGACCGCTGAGCCGCTGAGGTGCCCAGCATTTGCACCGGCTGGTTCGTCTTCTTCCGTCTCGGAGGCCGGCATTGTGCGCCCGGCAAGGAACAAGGCCGAAGGGTTTGGTACTTCGCTTAGGCCGCCATCGCTCATCTCAAAAACGCCAATCTCGTCGGTTGCGCCAAAGCGATTCTTGACTGCTCGCAGTATGCGGAATTGATGACCGCGTTCGCCTTCGAAATAGAGGACCGTGTCCACCATGTGCTCGAGCACGCGAGGGCCGGCGATAATCCCTTCCTTCGTCACGTGACCTACAAGGATCAACACGAAGCCACGTCGTTTGGCGAGCCGTATTAGCTCCTGAGCGGCCCCGCGTACTTGGCTCACCGTCCCGGGGGCGCTGTCCAGCGTGTCGAGATACATGGTCTGGATCGAATCGACGACTACCAGACCGGGTGCGTCCTCGCGGTCGAGGGAGGCGGCGATGTCGCGGATGCTGCTCGCGGCCGCCAATAATACCGGGTTCTCTGCGACCCCGAGGCGCTCGGCGCGGAGCCGAACCTGATCGATTGCCTCCTCCCCCGTGATGTAGGCAGCGCCTCCCGAGGCTGCGATCGCGGCTGCGGCCTGGAGGAGCAGGGTCGATTTGCCGATCCCCGGATCCCCGCCCACGAGGATCGCCGACCCCGGAACAAACCCGCCGCCGCAGACGCGGTCGAGTTCGGCAATGCCGGTTTGCCGGCGGGGCGGCAGCATGCTCGGCCCGGTGAGGCCGACAAAGCCGAGCGGACGCCCGCCGCTGCGGCTTTTGGACAGTCCTTGCGGCGGCGCTTCCCGCGGCAGCTCTTCGATCAGACTGTTCCAAGCCTCGCAACCCTCGCACCGGCCGGTCCATTTAGCATGGACCGCCCCGCATTGCTGGCAAACAAACCGCGCTTGGGCCCGCGCCATCGGCTCAGGCCCCGCGACCGTGGTCCGGCCGCGCGGGCACTTCCTGCGAGCCTCGTTGTGGGATTCGGGGACCGCGACCGTCGGTCACGCTGCCCGGACCTGCATCTTGATTGGCCCGTCCGCGCGCCCGTTGATGAATTGGTCGACAAACGGGTTGCCGGAATGATCGACCTCAGCGGTCGGCCCGTGCCAGACGATGTGCCCTTGGTGAAGCATTGCGATCCGGTCGGCGATCTTGCGGGCGCTGACCATATCGTGGGTGATTGAAACCGCGGTCGTACCGACCTCGCGCACGCATTTGACAATCAGATCATTGATCACATCGGCCATAATCGGATCGAGGCCGGTGGTAGGCTCGTCAAAGAAAACAATCTCCGGCTCCGCCGCAATCGCGCGCGCCAGCCCCACCCGCTTTTGCATTCCACCCGACAGTTCGGCCGTCCGCAGCAGCGAAACTTCCGGCCCGAGCCCGACGGCGGCCAGCTTCGCCAGGGCGATCTCTCTTGCTTTCGAGGGCTCCATTCCGCGTCCTTGGACCAGACCGAACGCGACATTTTCCCAGACGGTGAGCGAATCGAACAGCGCGCTACCCTGGAAGAGCATGCCGAATTTCTGCAGCAGACGTTCCCGGGCGACGCGCTGCAGACCGACAGTCTCGGTGCCGTCGATGTGGATCGATCCCTCATCGGGGTGCAGCAGACCGAGGATGCACTTGACGAGAACCGATTTGCCGGTCCCCGAACCGCCAATGACGACGAGGCTCTCGCCGCTACGGCAATCGATGTCGACCCCGTCGAGCACCTGCTTGCGGCCGAACGACTTGCGGACCCCCCGTACCGAGATCTTTGGCTCCGCCTCAGCTTCGCTCATCGCCCAAAAAAAGCTGCGGTGATCAGGTAGTTGAACACGAGGATCAAGATCGAGCCGGAGACGACAGCATGGGTCGTTGCCTGGCCGACGCCTTGCGCTCCGCCGCGCGAATAATAGCCGTGATAACAGCCCATCAGAGTGACGATAAATCCGAAGGCCGCGGCCTTTACCAAACCGGAGACGACGTCGGTCGTCTGGAGATATTGCTGCGTACGGTTCAGGTACGCCTCGGGATTGAAGCCGAGCTTATAGACGCCTACGAGATAGCCGCCAAAAACTCCGATTATATCGGCCACCAGGACCAAAATCGGCAATGTAATCAAGCCGGCGAGCAGGCGCGGCAGCACCAGATAGCGCAGTGGATCGGTGGATAGGGTAGTCAGCGCATCGATTTGGTCGGTGACGCGCATCGTGCCGATCTCCGCCGCCATTGCCGCTCCGACCCGACCGGCGACCATCAGTCCGGTAATGACCGGTCCGAGTTCGCGGGTTACCGAGAGCACGACGACTGTGGCCACCGCCCCCTCGGCGGCGAATCGGCTGAAGCCGGTATGGGACTGGAGGGCCAGCACCATGCCTGTAAATATCGCTGTCAATCCCACCACGGGCAGCGAAAAGTAGCCGATATTGACGATTTCGCGCAGGATGGCGCGTAGATAAAAGGGGGGTGTGAACGCGGTCGCCAACGTCAAGCCGGCGAATACCACGAGCCGGCCCGTGCCGGTCAGAAAAGTCAGAAAGACCGCGCCGATCGCGGCAACAAACCTCAGCATTGTTTCAGCATTAGCCGGGCGGCCCGCAGTAAATCCGATGATAACGGCGGCCGAGCGCGGTCAGGATCTCGTACCCGATTGTGCCGGCGTCGGCGGCGGCGGCATCGACACCGTAATCCTCGTCTAACAGCTGAATGAAGCCACCGGGCCGCGCGAGCGAAGGGTCGACGCCGGAAACATCGAAAACCACCAGATCCATGGATACTCGCCCGAGCAGCGGCACCTGCCCGTCGCCGATGCGGCCCGAGCCTCGCTGGCTCGCAGAGCGCAGCCAGCCGTCCGCATAGCCGACCGCGACGGTCGCAAGACGTCCCGGCGATGCCATGACATGCGTCGCACCGTAGCCAACCGACTGACCCCGGTCAACTTCACGTATTTGCAGAATTCTGCCCTTCAGCTTCACGATCTGGCGCATCGGGTTGGGGCGGCCGGGCCGGGGGTTGACGCCATATAGCGCGGCTCCCGGGCGCACGAAGTCGAAGTGGAAATTCGGTCCAAGGAATATGCCGGAGGATGCCGCGAGACTGGCGGGGAAGTCACCCAGCCGTCGTCGCGCGGCAGCAAAGCGCTCTTGTTGGATGTTGTTCAGCGGATGTTTTGCTTCATCCGAGCAGGCGAGATGGCTGACGAGTGCGCGCCATCGGATCGGACCGGGCCGGCCCAAATCATCGGCAAGCCCATCGAACTCCGGGATGCTCAAGCCGAGGCGCGCCATTCCGGTATCGAGATGCAGCATTGCCGGACCTTGCCCGTATCGCGCCGCGGCGCACTGCCAGTCCGCGACCTGACCGGGGTCGTTGAGGACCGGGACGAGGCGGAATTCGGCAAAGTCTCTTGCACAAGCGGGCACAAGGCCGTTCAAGACGGCAATCTCGGCTGATGCGGGAAGCACGCCCCTGAGCGTGATCCCTTCCTCGATCGTGGCGACAAAAAAGCGCCGGCACCCTGCCGCCGCTAGAACGGGCGCTACGTGCACAGCGCCCAAGCCGTAGGCGTCCGCCTTGACTACGGCGGCGCACTCCGCCGGCTCAACCCGACGCGCCAACAAGCGCCAATTCTTCGCTATACCAATGAGATCGATTTCGAGAGTGGCGCCGGCACGGTCGGCGGGGTTTCCCGTCATATCAACCCAATCCGCGAGCGCCTATCGTGCTATTGGCCGAGCTGCTCATCTCGTCTCGTGCTGTCTTATCACCGCGGTAACGCCCAACGATCGGGCAACGGCCTCGAGGCGACGCTGAACGGTTTCGCCAACAAACAAGCTGCTGTCCGAGGGGACATCGAGCCTAAGGATGTCGCCCACATGGCTGAGCGCTAGTTCGGACAGAAGCTCTATGGTGCCGGCGCACAAAGTATAGGCGAGTCGCAACGCGAGACCGAGGGTCCGCGCCTCCTGGGTCGCACGCTCGTCGAGCAGCTGCTGAGTTGGTTCCTTAATCGGGTCGTCAACGGCGCCCCCGTAACGGGCATGCAACGCGGTTGCGACGAAGACCCGGTCGGCGTGGGTGCTCCCTGCAAACGGTAACGTTAAGCTTCGAATGAAGGCCTGCTTTGCGCGGTAATCGGGATGCTCGCTCCACGCCAAATCGCTGAGCCATGATACCGCCTGGTGACGAAGTCGAGCCGCTTCCGAGAGGTCGGCAAATAGCGGCGCCGTCCATTGCTGCAGCCGATCGCCGTCGAGACGAAACCGGCTCTGGCGGCGGCCGACGGCCATATAGCCGGCAATCATCGGGTCAGCTACCCACTCCTCGGCGGAGATGAGCCCATGAGCGTAGCCTTCCCGTAGCCCAAGGGCAGAAAAGACGACGCTTTGTGTTCCCGCGAGGGTGATCAGCTTGCGCAAGACGAGTGCCGCGAGCGGCACCACGTCGAGACGCCTGCGCGAGATCGTGGTTATTCTCTCGAGCGACTTGCGGGACTGCCGCCCGACGATATCCAGAAAACCTTCGGCCTCCCTTCGGGAGATCGTATAGCGGTGAATGATGTGGAGCGGATATTGCGTGTGATCCATGTGCAGGCGCGCGATCGCGCGTGCCGCTCCACCGACGAGGTACAATTTCTTTCCCGCGGCCGCGCGCAATACCGAAGCGCCGGCGAGTTCCCGTTCGACCGTCTCTGCGAGACTTTTCACCCGGTCGGCCAGCTCGGCGAGACGAAGCGGGCCGAGCGGGAGGCTGACACCTTCGCCAACCCGCCCGATATCGGGACGTGCGGAGGACGATCTTACCTGAACCAGTTCCACACTCCCGCCGCCGAGGTCGGCGACGATGCCGTCGGCATCGGGAATGCCGGCGAGCACTCCGGCGGCGGACAACCGCGCTTCCTCCATCCCATCGATAATCTTCACCCGCACACGGCACTGACGTTCAACCTCGCCGGCAAAGGCTTGTCCGTCACTGGCGTCGCGCACGGCGGCGGTCGCGAGCACCGCAAGGTGATCGACCGCGATGGCGCGAGCAAAGGCAACGAAACGGCGCAGATTAACCAGCGCCAACGCAACCCCCTCGGGGTTCAAGCGGCCGGTCGAAGCGATCCCTCGCCCCAGACCGCACATGACCTTCTCATTGAACAGCGGGAACAATGCTGAGCCGAGCCGTTCGAAGACAACCAGGCGCAGCGAGTTCGAGCCGAGATCGATGACGCCGATGCGCTGGCTAGCCGCGCACGGTTCGAGATCGGGCATCCGGTCAGCGCACGACAAGCCGGGGATGCCCTCGCCTCAATGCCTTGCCCCGTCCGGAAAGGCTCGGATTCGTCATGAAATACGTATGGGCAGAAAAACCTTCTTCATCGGGCGGCTCGCGCTCATAATCCCCGGTTGGCGACAGGCTCCAACTCTGCAAACTGTCGCGCAAGTTCGCGACAATGATTTCGTCCAGCACTTGGCGGTGCACCGTCGGGTTTTCAATCGGCACCAATGCTTCGACGCGGCCATCAAAATTACGCGGCATCCAATCGGCCGAGCTGATGAACACCTTGGCGCGATCCGAGGGCAACTTGTTGCCGTTGCCGAAGCAAACAATACGACCATGCTCCAGAAATCGACCAATAATGCTTTTGACCCGAATGTTTTCAGAAAGGCCTGGAACGCCTGGCCGCAAACAACAGATGCCGCGCACCACCAAATCGACACTAACCCCCGCCATCGAGGCCTCGTAGAGAAGGTCGATTACTGCCGGATCGACAAGCGCGTTCATCT
>Ga0306926_10010666_pt1 | contig 10169 bp, 6 predicted proteins | sample flu12Cox44000178_FD_203759 | JGI IMG/M metagenome (GOLD analysis project Ga0306926, IMG submission 203759) | Lab enrichment of tropical soil microbial communities from Luquillo Experimental Forest, Puerto Rico - flux8day.12C.oxic.44.000.178 (v2)... | ecosystem: Environmental > Terrestrial > Soil... | reverse complement strand
AAATTCCGGCATGCTCACATGACCGCCATGCGCCACGCCCTCGCCCGCCAGCACCGTCCACAGCGTCCGCACCAGGATCCGAGCATCCAACGCCAAACTCCAATTCTCCACGTACCACACATCCAGCACGAATCTCTCCTGCCAACTCGTCGCGTTTCTCCCGTTCACCTGCGCCCACCCGGTGATTCCCGGCTTCACTTCGTGCCGACGCATCTCCTCCGCGCTGTAGCGTTCCAGGTACTGCATCAGCAGCGGCCGTGGCCCCACCAGACTCATATCGCCTCGCAACACATTCCACAATTGCGGCAACTCATCCAGACTCAACCCCCGCAGCACCTTCCCCAGCGCCGTCACACTCGCCTCATCCGCCAGCAGCCGTCCCTTAGCATCTCGCGCCTCCCGCATCGTGCGAAACTTCAGCAACGTGAACGACCTTCCGCCCAGCCCCGGTCTCCTCTGCCGAAGAATCACTGGCGCTCCATCGCACACCCGAATCGCCAACCCCACCGTCAGCATCACCGGCCACACCACCAAAAACGCCATCGCCGCCACCGCCACGTCCATCCCCCGTTTCACCATCAACTTCATCGCATGTCCTTCGTCTGGGCACGACTTCAGCCGTGCCGTCACTCCCGTCGAATCCAACTCGGCAGTGTAGACCTCGGGCTTCAGTCCGGGCGCGACAGCGCCGCTGAGGTCTGCCTTCCGGCTCGCCACTCCTCTACCCTGAGCGGCCCTTGCTAAGGGGCCCGTTCTCGCCAGCATCCCCACGTACTCCCCCTCCAGCGCCTCCCACACCCGCTCCCGCCGAAACTGCCGCGCCACCCGCTCCCGTCCCGCCGCCCCCAACGCCGCCGCCATCCCGCGATCCTCGATCACCTTCTTCAACGCCCCAGCCAGTGCCGCCGCGTCTCCCACCGGCACCAGCAGCCCGGTCACACCATCGACCACCGCATCCACCACTCCGGTCGCCTGGGCGGCCACCACTGGTTTTCCCGCCGCGTTCGCTTCCAGCACCACATTCGGAAACCCTTCGCGGTATGTTGCAAATGCGAATACGTCCAGCACGTGATAGTAGTCCGCCGGATCATCCACAAATCCCGTACGCACGATTCCCGGTTCATTCTCCAGCAGCCACCGAGTCCGCTCCGTCAGCGGGTCTCCTTTTTCCATTTCCCCCACCAACAGCAATCGCAACTCCGCCATCTCCTTACGCAGTTCGCAGTACGCCTCCACCAGTTCGTTGATTCCCTTATCCTTCGTCAGCCGCCCTACGAACCCCACCACCAGCGCATTCGGCGGGATTTTCAACTTCTCGCGTATCCGCCTCGCCCGCAGCAAAGTCTGCTCTGTCGGTGCAAATCGCTCCGCGTCCACTCCGTTGCAACTCCCGCCACCCAGCACCACCGTCCGGCTCGCCTCTACCAATCCCAACGCAATCGCCTTCTGCCGCAAGCTCTCGCTGACGCAAATCACTCGATGCGCGCACCTGCACGCGATGCGCTCCGCCGCCATCAGCACTTTCCTCTTCAGTCCCGTCGCGGTCTCGCATCGCAATCCGTACAACGTGTAGTAGCGGCACGGCACGCCGCACAGCCATGCCGCCACGCCTCCCAGCAGCCCCGCCTTTGGTGTGCCCACATTTGTAATCGCCGGCCGCAGCCGCTGCATCACTCGCACTAATTCCCACAGCGAAAACAGATCCCGCAGCGGAGAAATCTCCCGCTCCATCTCCACTGCAACCGTCCGCACTCCCTCCCGCCCCGCCCTCCACAGTTCCTTCCCCGCCGCCGACACCACCGTCACGTCGTAGCCTTTTCCCGCAAAATGCTCAGGTCGCCCTTCGAACAACCGCACGCTCAGCGACGAAGTCAACACGCTTATCACCCGCACGCGATTCATTTCGCCGCCATTCATGAACAAAAGTCCGAAACCCGGAAGTAAATTCGCGCAGACGTATTGTGTCCCTGCGATACACTACACGACGGCAGTCGCTGCCCTGAGAAACTCCTCTGAGTTGAACTCCTCCGGCACCGACGCCCTCTGGCCCAGCACGTAACGATAAATTTCCTCGACCTCCACTGCAGTTCGGTTCACGTCAAACATGGTCTGTGCAAGTATCCGACCGGCATGCGCCTGGTTGCACATCGCACCGTAGTGGTTCCGAACGAATAAAATCGCCTCGGAAAGTGCGCGAGGATGGCCGACCGGCACGGTGACACCCGTCGACCCTTCCATCACCACTTCTACCAATCCGCCAATCCGAGAAGCAATCGTCGGTATTCCACACAACAAAGGTTCCACAACCCCTCCACAGTTTTCTGACATCGGGACGTGTGCCGCACAGTCGAAATCCCAGATCGCGGACGCCACTTCTTCATGATTGAACGCACCTGGCATCATGACCGCATTGCCTGACCGCTTTCGTGCGTATCGCCTGAGCTTGTCAAAATACGTCGAATCCGTTCCCCAAGGGCCGCCAACCAAGACACCGCGAATGGAACGGTCTTTTTCGGCGGCAAGCGAGATACCATCGATTAAGTCTTCGTGGCACTTCAGCCCGACTCTTTGCATGAAATACCACTTAGGTGTGTATATGTAACTGATGTTCCCTACCAGGAACTCCGAATCGGCCAGCCCGAGATGCCTACGGAGCTGTCCCTTTCGCTGCCCCCTGAAGCGCTCGTTTTCAGTACCTGCATAACTCAGAAAGACCCGTTCACTACTGACTCCTGCGCGCAAATAGTGTGATAAGGTCGCACGGCTCGTTGCGATCCAATAATCCTCCGCCGTCGCCGTCGAAAGTTCCAACCTTCGAAACGGGAATCTTTCCATGTGAAACGGGCCCGGCACTTGAAACACTCGCGGCATAGAATAGCGCCCACGCAAAGCTAACCGCGCCAAAATCGCCGCTTTCACGTGGTGCGAATGGATTAAATCCGGCTGTATAAGGTCCACGAGTCGTCGCAGTTGGTCAAGGCTGCTAATCGTCGCGACCGGTAGCAGCGGTGACAGCGTGTAATCTACGCTGTGGACTTGTGCGCCGTTTGCCCTCCACTCACTTGTTACAGGCCCTTCGAGATCTGGGAGTGCGACGTGTACCTCGATTCCTCTCCGAGTCAGAACCCGAGCTTGAGCACTTGCCCATCGAGCTCCTCGCGAAGTCTTACACAGGTGAAGAACCTTCATAAATGTCACCCGGAGATGGGTCGAGAACGTCTAACCGCAGTTCTCAATGGCCTCCCACTCCATCGTGTCAGGGCTTTGCCACCAGTGAGGGTTTCGCCGCCTCCCCTTGGGTTGACGGGCGGAAAGGCATACCCTAATCGGTGGCGAGATGTAGACATCCAGATAACTGTCCATGGAATCGCAAGATACTGCACAATGAAGTAGAGGACGTTCTCTGAATCTTGAATGACCATACAAGCGCTCGCGATCACCATACCAGGCAATAGCATCCTCCGTGCGTCCGTAGTCCAAAGCTGACGGGACAGAGTCGAAAGCTTGCCCAAGACAAAGCCCATGAGCGCGAAAGAAATCGGCACCCCCCAATAGCCGAAGTTCAGCATCGCTTCACCCAACTGTCCATACATTCGAGAAGACGGATACGCGCCAGTGCCATAAGAACCCTGACCATTTTCAAGTTCTGTCGTCCACTTTAGTTTTGTCGGCGGACGTTCGGGCCAAAGTATTCTCGGAACAAGCAGGCTCAGAGTACCGACGTAGGTCCGTCCTTTTGCTATATCGACATCTTGTCCACTCTCGAGTTCCTGGACAATAAAGGCCTGAACATCCGAGCGGCTAAAATCGGCGATGAAGACGTTCTCTGTTGATCTCCCTGATTGGCTGACCAAAGACTCTCTCCCTTCCAGGCTAACGGCGGCACTAACACCTGCATAACCGAAATCCTTAAAAAAGACGTAGTAATAGCTAAATGCTACGGCAGCGATACCCAAGATAATGACCACCCTCTTCGGCAATGGCCGGAATACCTGATGAACAATTCCCGCGGCAAAAAAGCAGTTAACGAGAATGTTGCTGCGGCTTCCGCGCAGCCCACCGAAGACTATCTGCAACACCAAGAACACCAACCCACAAACGATTAACAGCGGCCATGAGGTTCGCCTGATCCGTCCCCGTCTCACCCGTCTCTGTTGCAAACAGCCCAGGATGAGCACCGCCATCAGAGGTGCCGATTCTGCGATTACCAATAACGCTCCCTTGTTGTTCCATGCCTCGCGATCGTAGAGATATTTGTCCACGTACCCGCTGATACCACCGAAATCCGAATACACATAGACTTGCATGGCAACGGACGCAAGAATTACCAGGAACCCAAAGAGAACTAGCCGGCCCCGGTCGATTACCCAAATTCTCTGGAACTTCGTGTCTGCCGAGCCGTTCACCACGCGTGAAAAGATGTAAATGAAAATCGCAATGCCCACCAGATTGATGCACGCGACCCTACCGAGCCAAGGGCGAAAGTCTTCTGGCTGAATCGGCAAAGCTATAATCCTATAGTCCCAATAGACCTGAAGCATGGGGGCCAAGTATGTATTGTGATATCCGAGGACAGATACCAGGAGCAAAGGATCCGTAAATAGCCGCTCCTGCCTCACTGCGCTCATCAGTGACGACAGGCAGACCGCGCCACAGACCGTACTCGGAAGAATAAACCAATGCAAAAAACTGTGATCCAGCGTTAGAAAGACACAAGTGACTGCTATGTTTAGCAGAGTCGCATTTAGGACGTATCTAGGAATGGGCAAACTTCGAGGCCAGCGGGGCTTCCTGCAAAACGCCCCAACGCGTGCATTAGCGATCCCCGCGGTGGCCAACTCACTCACAATTCACTCAACAATTGTCCCGTGACTTTCCCAGCCTGCTGGCGCTGACTGTCTTGGGGGCGAGAGCTACTCCACAAGCTTTGCTGATGAAGCAGAAAAAGGACCAGACTCCTGCATGCGTACGCAAGGCCGTAAGAGACAGCCCAACCCAAAGCCCCCCGCTTCGGAATCAACACCACGCAAATCCAAGCAGCAGAACCACGAACAAACCATCAAACCGCAAATCGCCGCCACATCTTATGCGCCGCCACCAACGGCTGCCCCAGCATGACGTTAAACACTTCCGCTATCGCCGTAGACGCCAGCACAACAACACCACTCGCGCGCGCGAAACGCGTTCCCGTACACCTGCATGATCGGACGGGCAAACGTCGCAATCAGCACCGTCGCCGCCAACGCCGCTCTCCATGTTTGTGTCCCCGCCGTCATCGTTTATCCTGAGCGTCCCGCGTAGCGGCGGGTTTAGCCCGCCTCCTGCTTGTGCAGTGGCCGGTCGTTAGACTGGCCCAACTCTCCAAATCCGTCGTCCCGAGCGAAGCGAGGGATCTTTCTTTCTCACTCACCAGTCACCACTCTCCAAGAGTTACGCTAGTAAATCGCGAGCCTAACTCCGATCATTCCCAAAACACAGGGATGGAGGGCATTTTTCAACGCTCAACAAACAGTTCCGTCCCTTCCAGCTCGACCGAAACGGAACGCTCCAGCACATCGAACGACACCACAAACCGCGTCCGATTCCTCTGCCGCAGCACGATTCCCGAAAATCCCGCCAGCGGCCCACGCAACACCCGAACACGCTGCCCGCACTGTACATAAGGATGCGGCTGCACATCGCGCTTCCCTTCCAGACAGGCCCGAATCGCCTCGATATCTTCGGCGGGCACCACCGTGGGACGGCCATCGAATCCCACCAACCGCGCCACCCCTGGAACCGCCAATACCCGCAGACGATCGCGCAGCGCCAGCCGCACGAACACATACCCAGGGAACAGGGGCAACTGCAACGGTACGCGACGGTCTTTCCACCGCCGCACGCTCTCATACACCGGCAGAAAATGTTCCACCGACCGCCACGTCAACTGCTGCGCTACGCGCTTCTCGTGGTTCGCGCTGGTATACGCCGCATACCACCGCACTTCCGCAGCTGCATCGCGTTCCGGCGCGCCGAGTGGCAGCACCGGTTCAATCTGCGCGAGCGTTGCGGAAATCAGCGACGTTTCCATAACCTTTGCCTCTGCAAGCTCGATACGGCTTCGCCCCGTCACTTACAGGGCCGCACGTGACCTAACCTTCTCTGTGAATTGCACTTACAACCGATTTCGTGGCTCTCAACTCTTCCGGCGCTCGCCCACCTTCTGGTCCTGCGATCCGTAGTGGTAATAACCCTGGTAGTAGCCGTAATGGCGTAAATCCACGTCATTCAGAACCACGCCAATCAGCCGCGCTCCTACATCCCGCACCTGGTATTGCGCCTGCTGCGCCAACTCCTGCGGCGTGTATCCACCACGCACTACCAGCACTGCGCCATCCACCATCGTCGCCAGGATGCGTCCATCAGCAACGTTCAACAGCGGCGGCGCATCGATCAGCACGAACTGGTATTCGCGCATCGCCTCCACGATCAGCTGTTGCATGCGATCGGAGGAAAGCAGCTCACTCGGATTCGGCGGCACAGGTCCGCAGATAAGGCAGTCGAGATTTGTCACCCCCGTAGGACGAACCAGATGACTCCAGCCATCTTCGCCAGTGAGGAATGTAACCAAGCCGCCTTCGCGCTCCTCGATGTTGAAGAGCTTGTGCACGCACGGACGACGCATGTCGCCATCGACCAGCAGCACGCGCTTGCCAAGTTGCGCCAACGAGATGGACAGATTGCTTACCACAGTGGTCTTGCCTTCACCCGGTTCAGCACTAACAAACGTCAGGGAACGTGGCGGGCGGCCTGCGGCCGAAAGCAAGACAGAGGTTCGCAATCCGCGGAAGGCTTCCGAGAGGGCGGAATGCTGAGTGCCATTTCCGTCGATGCGAATCCATGTTTTCCCCGATGACTTTGTCAAAGCAGCAAAGTTTCCGAGCCCATTCCCGTTTCCATTCCCGTTCGCGCGATGGCGGGACGACTCGTTGTCGACCATCCCGTGCACGGAAGAGCTTCCGTAACTCAACGATTCTCGTGAGGGGATCAAAGCGAGAGCTGGAACGCGGAGGATGCGCTCCACGTCGGCAGAGTTCTTGAGCGTGTTGTCCAGGTGTTCCTGAAGGAAAGCTGTGCCGGCGCCGAGGCACAAGCCGAGCAGAAGGGCCAAGCTCAAATTCAAGATGGGCCGAGGGCGGACTGGCCGGGTCGGGGGCACGGCTGCGTCAACGACCCGGATGTTACTGGCATTCATCCCCGCGGAAACGCCTGCTTCTTTCAAACGTTGGAGCAAGCCTTCGTATAACTGCTTGTTGGTCTCGACTTCGCGTTTGAGGATGTTGTATTGAACTGCTCGGCCGGCGACAAGGTTAGCCTGATTCTGTTGCTGTTCAAATGCCGCACGAACCAGGTCTTCGCGGCGCTTGGCGGCCAGGTAATCATCGACAATCCCCTGCGCGGCGCGCTTGCGTTCCGCGTCAAGTCTCCTCTCGATTTGGTCGATCTGACTTTGAATCTCCTTCATTTTTGGGTAGTCACCGGTAAACGTCGGCGTCAACGCAGCCTTTTGGCGTTCGAGCTCCGCCAGCCGCGCCGTTAGTTCTTGCATCAATTTGTTGTCGACAACCCCCGGCAGCGCGCTGTAGTCACCCGCCTCCGTAAGCCGATACAAGGACTCCTTCGCGTAGCGCTCCGCTTGCGCCTTGGTGAGCTCGTCCTGCAGCTCGCGAAGCCTTTCGTTGACTATGTCTTCCGTGTCTCCCTTCTGCGTCTCCAGAAAAAGCAGCCCTTTCTTCTGTGCATACTCTTGGAGGTCGTCTTCCGATTTTTCAAGTTTGGCCTTGAAGCTCTCCAGCTGCTGCGACAGCCACTCGGAGGCCTTTTGCGCCGACCGCCATCGGCTTTCCAGGTTTTCCTGAATGAAGTTCGCCGTGAGAGCATTGACGGCTTGGGCCGCAACATGGGGATCCTGGCATTCAAAGGCGATCTGCACTAGGCGACTGCGCCGCACCGGATCGACACTCAGCCGGTCCTTGAACTCACGCAGAACAATTTGCTCGACGTCGGGGTCGACTGCCGACTCTGGAAAGGACGCCGACGCATGTGCCCGGCTCTCGAGCCACTCTTCTTTAGCCGGATTGAACTCGCTGTCCCGCTCAAGGTGCAACTGGGTGATTACGCGCCGTGCCAAGGTTTCGCTTTGCAGCACCTTGTACTGCGTTTCTAAGTAGTTGTCAGACACGTTTTCGAGCTGGAACAATTCCTGAACGGTCGGAATATTGGCATTCTCTTTTTGAATCTCGACGAGTGCGTTTGCACGGTAGACGGGCTTTTGTTTCCACGTCATTATCGAGGCGATCGTGAATATGACCAGCACGATCGAGAGAACCGTCCAGCGGCGCTTTCGAACCGTTCGCCAGTACGCACGCAAGTCCGTGCCGTCTGCTGCTTCCTCGCTTTGGTACGGCTCGGTCAACTCTGGACGCAGACGCTCCAACCTAGAGCGCACGGGTTCATACAGTTGAATCTTGCTTTCCTCAGCCACGTCACCACCTATAGATTGCTGCTCCGCCGAGAGCCCCAACGATGCCGGCCGTGCTCTGCTCAAGCACGTGTAACGCTTCCTTGCCGCCACTGTTCGGTACGAACAAAACATCATCGGGTTTCAGCAGCGGCGACGGCGCTTTGCCCGCCAGGATCTTGTCGAGGTTGATCGGTACCTCCTTCGGCGACCCATTTGTTCCGCCAACGAAGATGCGCGCTTCTTTTCCCTTGGCGTTGGACGTCAGGCCTTCCGCGAGTGCGATCGCCTGCAATACCGAAATATTTTCATTCGTCTTGAGCAAGAATCCGCCCGGCTTATGAACTTGGCCCACGACGTACACGATCCCGGCGCGTGTCACCTTGATCATGTCCCCGGGGTAAACGAGCACGTTCGAGCGAGGATCGCTTGAGTCAAGAAGATCCTTCAGATTTATGGTGATGCCTTCGATACCGGCAGTGCCGTCGGTTGCGCGGCTTACAGTGCTTGGTATCGGCACGACCGCCTCTGAAGGAACGTCCCTCACCGCTGTAGACCTGGAGTCAAGCAATGCCGCAACTGCAAGATCGCCTGGGTCACCGGTGTGCCGTACCACGATGACCGTATCACCAGCGTCATTGGCCAAGCCTTGCGCCATGGAAAGTACTTCAACCAGCGTTTTCGCGCAGCGAATCTGGTAGACCCCGGGCTTTTCTACTGCTCCAAAAACGGAGACCGGATGACTTCTCATCTCTTGCACGAATACGCTTACTTGCGGGTCCTTCATGTAGGTCAGTCGAAGACGATCCTCGAGAACGGCTTGGAGCTGCCGAGTGCTCAGGCCGGCGGCTTGGATCGAACCAAGCAGCGCAAGAGAGATAGCTCCGTCGTCAGAAACGCGAACCGTGCGATTCAGATCGGATGCTTCGAGCACGGAAATTTCCAGCAAATCTTCTGGGCCAATTTGATAATCGCCAGGGGAGGAGCTCAGCTCTGGAGCTTTCATCTCCCTGACCAGTTGCACGAGTCGATCGTTGTAATCCTGCGTAGTGTTTCCACGGAATGACGGATCATCCGTGGATGAAGATTCGTGGTTCGGCGCTGTTTGAGCTGCTAATGGCGCAGGCAGCCCCAGAGCTAGGAGAACAATCAGTTCCGGTATCCCGCGGAGCCTGTTTTGCACTTTATTTCTGATGAGATCCCCCTTGCCCACCGCTTTACGTTACCGGCTGTCCGAAACGAGCCAATCTTGTAAACTCTAGCCGCTGTCAAACAGTATGAGCACCGGCTGGCTACGGAGTGGACGGGGACGAGGGGCTCGTTGATGAGGATCCGCCCCTGGTACCCAAATAGGCGCCAATCCCGCCGGCAGCCGCGCCCCCAACTACGAGCCAAAGCCAGAGATTGTTGCTGACACCTTGCTTTGCTCCTCCCCCTCCGAGCTTAACGAACAGTGTGGACTCGTTCCCCGCTAGCACCGGGACGTTTGGTAAGTCATAGCTTTTGTATCCTCGCCGGGTAACGTGCAGAGTGTAGCTACCCGCGGGTACGTTGTTGAAAGTGAACTTACCTTCCTGGGTGGTATGCGTTGTAAATGTCTTTCCGGTAGCGTTTGTTAAGGTCACGTCGGCGCCTGAAAGTGCGACCAACTGTGTATTCACGACGGTTC
>Ga0306926_10010664_pt1 | contig 10171 bp, 10 predicted proteins | sample flu12Cox44000178_FD_203759 | JGI IMG/M metagenome (GOLD analysis project Ga0306926, IMG submission 203759) | Lab enrichment of tropical soil microbial communities from Luquillo Experimental Forest, Puerto Rico - flux8day.12C.oxic.44.000.178 (v2)... | ecosystem: Environmental > Terrestrial >... | reverse complement strand
GTTTGGGCTGGTCAAGAGGTGTAAACCTTTGGGCCGATCACGAAAGCCAGCCGAGCGCCACCCGTCGTGAAATGCTGGTGTACGTTTAACCATCTGGGGACTACACTTGTGCCCATCTCAATGAATCTAAGGAGGAGACATGGCAACCGCAAGAATGCCCCAACCACCCGCCGAAGACCCAGTGAAAGTTGATCCTCGGCATTACAAAGTTGAGTTCGAGAACGAGCGTGTCCGCGTGTTGCGCATCAAGTATGGGCCGGGTGAAAAATCGGTGATGCACAGCCACCCAGAAGCCATTGCCGTGTTCCTGACAGATGCCCATCATAGGTTCACCTACCCAGACGGGCGGACGGAGGACATCGAGGCGAATGCCGGGACGGTGCAGCACATGGACGCCTTTACCCACCTGCCGGAAAACCTCAGCAAGACTCCATTCGAGGTGATCGCCGTAGAATTAAAACGCTAGGTTCGGTCTGTTCCATTCGAGAGCGGGAGCCGGGCCCGCCCTCTTCTTGCCTTAGTGCGGTATGCAAACTCCGAAGAACCTTCACCCGCTACTGCCAGATCAAAGATCAGCGTTATCGGCAGGAAGTCAGGGAAAACAATCTCGATTCCGGTCTGTGGAACGTTTCTCATGAACTGGGGAGAGCACATGAAAAATAGGATGGTTTGAGCGTAGCTTTACTGGTCTTCAGTCTCGTGTGCTCAACGTTAGGAGAAAGGGAATGAGGCTCAAAGGAAAAGTGGCGCTGGTGACCGGCGCATCACGCGGCATCGGCTTCGCGGTGGCCGAGTTGTTCGCCCGGGAAGGCGCGATTGTCTATGCAGGCAGTTCAAGCAACCCGTCTGGCATCTTTTCGACCGGCGTGACCGGGGTAGAGTTGGACGTATCGAAGGAAGAGCACTGGAAACGAGTGGTGGCGAACATCGTGGCGGCGCACGGGAGACTGGACGTTCTGGTGAACAACGCCGGCATCGCCGTCTACGACGCCGTGCACGACTGCAGCACCGAGAACTGGCGCAAGGTTCTGGGGGTGAACCAGGACGGTTGCTTCTTCGGGATGAGAGAAGTAATTCCGCACATGAAGGCACGTAATGCCGGCTCGATCATCAACTTGTCCTCGATCTGGGGGATCGCTGCGGTGCCAGGTGCGCACGCCTACCATGCAACCAAAGGCGCGTTGGTCATGATGTCGAAGAACGCGGCCATTACCTATGCCGGTGACGGGATCCGGGTGAACTCTATCCATCCGGGCTTTATCGACACACCGCTGACCCAGGCTCAGGACCCGGCCATCAACGCCAACATCATCGGCCTGACGCCCATGAAGCGCGCAGGCACCCCGCTTGAAATCGCGAACGGTTGTCTTTTCCTTGCCTCTGACGAGTCGAGCTTCATGACAGGCGCCGAACTCGTGATTGATGGAGGATACCTTGCTCAATAGGCCGCGTTAGGCTGAGCTGAAGTGCTTTGTCAGCCTGTGTTGTTCCTTTCATGCTTTGAATGAACAATATGGCGAGCTGCCGCTCCATACGATCCGTAGTTCCACATAGTCACCCTGCTCAAAAGCCTTGGACAGGATCAACAGGCCCCCCGTGGCGGAGAGGTCGTGCAACTGGGCCTGAACTGGCTGACCATCTTCTGAACGAATCGTGACCGCAACAGAGCCACCGACTTTCACGCGACGCGCTGGGTTGTCCGGATCAGTTTGGGGAAAATGCGTCATCAAGGGGACCTTCGACGAACCTCTAGCAGTACTGCGGCGGACCATACATGTTCGCCAACCACCATTCCGAAGGCTGTGAGCGCAAGGATGGACACCCCGCGACTTTGTTAGCTTTTGAATCGTCGGGGATTGCGATTAGTCCTCAGTCAAGCCACGATATCCGCCGTGATTTTCGAAAACCGTCATCAGCCGGGTTAATTCGAAAACGTCCCGTATGCGGGGCTGAAGGTTAGTGAGTTCCAGAGCAGACTGCGCTTTGCCGGCGGCCATATGAACGCTGACCAGAGCACCTATCCCCGAACTATCGATGTAATCGACGTCCCTCATGTCCAGCACGACGCGCTTGCTGCCGGGGATGAGACCGCGAATTATGCTTTGCAGTTGTGCCGAGGTTGCAGCGGTGATCCGGCCTGAGGCATGGACGACGGCTTGTTCCCCTTTGCTTTCCGTACTGAGTTCCAGCTCTGAGTTGGGTGACACAGGGTTCGCTGCCATTTAGAGTCCTCCTGTGCCACCGAAGGCAGCACATTCGCGAACAGGTGTGGGCGATTCGTCCTTCGGTCTCTGAGTGGTTCAGGCCAAGTGCATCTATGATACCGGCCCGGAATGCAAAGTCAAGCGAGCCAGCGCGGGCCACGCTCAATCGCCAAGAATGTGCATCGTCCGCCGTCTGTTCACCCCGTCAGGTATCACAAACGAACGATGGAGATACATTAATGCTGCCCCGACATAAGCCGCTTATGTAGAATCCGGCAGCCGGACTTGTGAGGTCCTGCGCCTCCGCGAGTCGCTGCGCCCTGGGAAAGATGAGGGGGGGCTCGGGATAGCGTGATGGGGTGGCCGCGAAAAGGTTGGACCGAAATTTTGTGTGGTGATTTGTGTCGTAACCCTGCCATCCCTTCCCCTGTCGTTTGCTGTCAGATCATGTCGTTCGCGAATAGGTGGAAGGGCAGGAACATGCGCCGGACCCGCATTAAGATTGCCTCTCCGTATCGCTCACGCTCACTCAGTATCATTCGACTTCTTCTCGGACAAAGAATTGACACGGAAGAGGTCGATGGTTCGAGTCTATTCGGGCCTACCATTTAGCCTATTGAATCTGCTGCGAGGCGAGCGTCAGGCCGTCCGGGTCTTGATCATTCTTGCCATCACTTGCCGTTACCCCCCCAGTTTTTCGACCACCGTGCGTTGTATCTCTGGGGGTAGGGTATAGACTTCGAGCGTGGCTGACATCGTGGAGTGGCCTAGCTGTGCCTGCGCATCCCGCAGAGAGCCGCCCGCAACCTGAAAAAAAGGCGTGGGTGCGCCTTCGTGCTTTCCGAACCTCCGTAGCGAACAAGCATGGCAACGGGCACACAGAACGGTTGGCCGCCAGCGGCTCCGCCTCCCTTTCGGCAAACTTCACCGCAGGTGCTCGAGTTGCGCGAGGGCGGCAAAGCGCTGGCGCTGTTTGGACTGCCGTTTTTCCTGGCTGGCTGCTTTATCAGCTTCAATTTCCTGCGAGCGGTCTTGCTAGGGCCACCCTCGCACGTCGGCCTCGCACTGCTGGGTTTTGCTGTCATCGGCATCGCGTTTACCTGCATCGGCGCCGTGCTGATGTTCGGCCGCCGCTGTCTGGTGATTGACCTTAGCCGCGGGCTGCTGATCCAGAGCTACGGACTGCTCGTTCCGCTGCGCACATGGGAACGACCGCTAACCGAGTTCAATGCCGTGATTCTGGCCCATGATCCGGGTGATGCCGACACCGCCGAGAGTTTTCCGGTGCGCCTGCGCAGCACGACCGGTCACGACTTCAAGGTCCGCGCCCCGGGCAGGTTCGGCGAGTCACGCGCGCTGGCAGATTACCTGGCGACCTTTCTGCGGCTGCCACTCGTCGACATGATCAGCGACCACGAAACGGTGACCATGGCAGGGCGTCCCTATCAGCCCCTGCAGCAAAGGCTCGTGGCCGCCGAAGCAGAAGTCACACCGCCCCAGGTTCCTGTCAATCTGCGCTCGCAAATCACGCAATCCGGCAATGAGACGACCGTGGTTATTCCTCGTGGCCGCGGGCCGGGCGCACACATCCTCGGCATCGTACTGCCGCTCTTCATATTTTTGGTCGTTTTCCCGAATGCGCTTCGCTTCCTCTCGCGCCCCGGAACGTCGCCACTGGGCCACTTCGGTCTAGCGTTGTTGCTGACGGTGTTGTTCGTTCCGCCGCTCATAGTGCTGAGCGTCAAGCTGATGGCAGGAGGCATGCGAAAAGCGACGACGGTGGTCGCCTCTCCCGCCGGCCTCACGATCGAGCAACGGAGCGGTTGGCGCAAGCAGACGAAGGTTGTAGCCGCGGCTGACCTGCTTGATGTCGACTGCAGCACGATCGATGGTTCCATCCAGAACATCAAAGCCGCCACCAACGCCCCGGCCACGAGGACCGCCGATGCCGCATGGCTACAGATCTTGAAAAAGTGGGTGCCCACCCGAGGACTGGTCATCAAATGCCGGACGGAATTGATCACCGTCGGCGAGGGTCTGCCCGCGGACGAGCTACGCTATGTGGCGTCGGTGTTGCGAAAAGCCATGGCAGCTCGCTGAACGCTATGCGGCTTAATACGGTTCACGGGCACCCACCAACTCCGGCTCGGGCTCCTGCTCGGGCTCTTCGATAATGATCGGCAGGACCGGCGGCACTACGCATCCTCTGCACTTCTAACTCAGGACAGCAGCAGGTTGTCGAACGCATTCGGAGCGAGCTCGGCTAGCGAGGGGGTGGCGAGGTCCGCGGGCAGGGATTTGCCCTTACGGGTTACGCCGATGCTTTTCATGCCGGCGGCACGGGCGGCTTCGATGCCGTGAAGGGCGTCTTCGACGACGATGCAGTGACTCGGGGGGACTTTGAGTTTAGCGGCGGCGACCAGGAAGACTTCCGGGTCGGGCTTGCCGCGGTGCACGTCTTCGGCGGAGACGATGGCGTCGAAGCAGTCGCCGGTGTCGAGGGCTTCGAGGATGGTTTCGATATTCTTGCGCGGTGCGGCGGAGGCGATGGCCTGGCACCATCTTTGCTGGTGCAGACGGCGGACCCACTGGGAAACGCCGGGAAGGGGTCCGATGCCTTGCTGACGCACAAGCTGGCGGTACAGGGCTTCTTTGGCGTCACCGACACGCTCGATGAGCTTGGGGACGGCTTGGCCGCCGAGCCATTGGCCGAGGATGGTGTCGTTGCGCTGGCCGAAGGTGGAGAGGAACATGTCGTGGGTGATGGGATGGTTTTCGCGGGCCATGGTGTCGCGCCACGCCTTCCAGTGGTAGTCGGCAGAGTCGACGAGGGTTCCGTCCATGTCCCAGAGTACGGCACGCGTGGGGAGCATTGGGGATTTTGATGTTACAGCATTTTGAGGGATTCTTGCTGAGGAGGACGCGTCGAAAGGCGTAAAACGAGACTAAGTGCAAAGGCCCTGTTTGCGTCGGCCATTCCTGCTTCTCTGAAATTCTCCACTTTTGCTACGAGGGCGAATTATACATCGAGGCATAGAGACGGTCGGCAACCACTCGCCATTCATTGACTTGCCCGACCTGCGGTCCTAAGATTTCAACCCGATGATCGGCCAAACCATTTCCCACTACCGCATCGTCGAGAAGCTGGGCGGCGGTGGGATGGGTGTGGTCTACAAAGCCGAGGATGTGAAGCTGCATCGCTTTGTCGCCCTCAAGTTTCTTCCCGACGATGTTGCCAAAGATGCACAAGCTCTCGCCCGCTTTCAGCGTGAAGCGCAAGCAGCATCTGCTCTGAACCATCCCAACATCTGCACGATTTACGAGATTGACGATCAGCCGGGACAGGCGTTCATCGCCATGGAATATCTGGAAGGCGCGACGCTGAAACAGAAGATTGGTGGAAAGCCATTGGAGATCGAACAAGTTTTCGATATCGGCATCCAGATCGCCGACGCCTTGGACGCGGCACACTCCAAAGGGATCATCCATCGGGACATCAAGCCCGCGAACATATTCGTCACAAGCAGGGGTCAGGCAAAGATTCTGGACTTCGGTTTGGCGAAGGTCACGCTCCAGCCGGAAAGCGTTGCCCTGAGCGCCCCGACCGTCGAATCTGAAGAACATCTAACGAGTCCCGGTAGTGCGTTGGGAACTGTGGCGTATATGTCACCGGAACAGGTGCGAGGGAAGGAACTCGACGCTCGCACTGACCTCTTTTCGTTCGGAGCGGTGCTCTACGAGATGTGCACCGGCACGCTGCCGTTCCGAGGCGATACCTCGGGAGCAATGTTCGACTCGATCTTAAACCGAGCGCCAGTGCCGCCTGTTCGGATCAACCCCGACGTGCCCGCCGAAGTGGAACGGATCGTCAACAAGGCTCTGGAGAAAGACCGAGATGTTCGCTGCCAGTCGGCTGGCGAGTTAAGGGCTGATCTGAAGCGGGTGAAACGGGGTACAGAGTCCAGCAGAGCTGTTGCTGCGTCCGCAACGACTGATCAAACGCTAAAACGTGGCAAGCTCTGGGTCGTCCTAGCTGCCTGCATCGTGGTCATCGGACTGGCGGCAGTTGGCTTTTGGCACCTGCGATCTAGCAAGGTGGCTCAGATTGACTCCATTGCCGTGCTGCCCTTCACCAATGTCAGTGGAGATGCCAACATCGACTATCTTAGCGACGGTATTACCGAATCCTTGATCGGAAGCCTCGCCCATGTGCCTGATTTGAAGGTGAAGTCGCGCAACTCAGTCTTCCACTATAAAGGCAAAGATGTTGACATGCAGAAGGTTGGCAACGAGTTGGGCGTCTCCGCGCTGGTGAGCGGACGAGTGGTGCCGCGAGGGGACAACATCGAAGTGAGCGCCGAGCTTACCGATGTTCGGGACAATACGGAACTCTGGGGGCAGCACTACAGCGGCAAGAGCGCGGAAATCATCTCGCTCGAACAGCAGATTGCTGGTGACATCGCGGAAAAACTGCGCTCCAGGCTCAGCACGTCAGAAAAGCAGCAGGTCGCCAAGCAGGGCACCCAAAATCCAGAAGCCTACGAGTTGTATTTGAAAGGGCGCTATTTCTGGAATAAACGGACGCATTCGGATTTGGACACGGCGATTTCTTATTTCAATCAAGCCATTGCCAAAGACCCAGGCTACGCTCTGGCGTATTCGGGTTTGGCCGATACCTATACCTTGCTGCCACTCTACGGTGGCGGCAATCCGAGGGAAGCCTATGCGAAAGCGAACGCCGCTGCGCGGAAAGCACTGCAGTTGGACGCAAACTTGGCTCGTCCCCATGCAGTTTTGGGCCGTAACGAGGCGTGGGGGGAGTGGGACTTTGCGGGAGGAGAGGCTGAGTTCAAGAAGGCTTTTGAACTCGATCCCAACGATGCCACAGCCCACCAATGGTACGCAGAACATCTTGGCTGCCTTGGCGGCAGGGAACAAGAAGCCCTTGCGGAAGCAAATCGCGCCCACCAACTCGATCCGCTGTCACCGATCATCGGTGTGGCTGTCGGAAATGTTCACAATGAGGCACGCCGGTACGACGAGGCCATTGCCACGTGCAAGAAGGTAGCAAGTGAGAACCCAACGTTCGCTCGGGCGCACGGCTGTCTAGCCGGTGCGTATTGGCACAAACGCATGTACGCTCAATATTTTGAAGAAATTAAGATCGCTGCCCAGCTTTCCGGAGACCGAAATGACTCTGAATTCGCTGCGGCGACGGAACAAGGATTTCGCTCAGCCGGCTGGAGGGGCGCAGAAACAAAAGCCAGAGAGCTGGCGCTAGCGCAACGTAAGGCTGGGTACGGGTCTGGCGCATATGATATTGCTAGTTCTTATGCTGAGTTCGGGGACAAAGAACAAGCTTTCCGGTGGCTCAACACCGCCTATCAGGAGCACGATTTAGGACTTGCGTGCATGAAGACCAATCCCATTTTCGACTCCATACGCTCCGACCCCCGCTTCGCCGAACTGGTGCGGAAGGTGGGTTTGCCGCAGTAGCTAAGGCGGCATACTCAAGGCTTCTTCACCCACTGAAAACGACGCTGGCCCGAAATCCCCATCACGCAAGCTAGAGATTGTCCGTTCCAGAGACATGGATACCCGACGAACAGTTATGCGCTAGGAGTGCCATTTCGTTGTGGTTGTGAGGTTCGACACTCGCGGCTATGCCGCTTCAGCTTCGCATCCTACCAGATAGTCTGCACTAGCTTGGATTGTCGGATTCGTGCATCCGCCGTGACCAGCGGCGTGCCTTCTGTCATGGCCGTAGAGGTTATCAGCCGGTCTGCAGGGTCCTTGGGAAAGGCGGCTGGCAGTCGGACGGCGAGAGCGGCAATCTCAGGGGTAATAGGTTTCAGGATTACCCGTGCGACAGTCTCACGAACGAACGATTCCACACTGGTCGAAACCTGGATGCGCCCGTTCTCGGCCAGCCACGCCAGTTCCCACAGCGTGATGGTTGCGACCGCAACCCCCGTCGTCTGCCGTGCCTCCCGGATGGCCTGACGGGCACGCTTGGACAACTGCTTAGGTTCGCTCGCCATCCAGACCAGGACGTGGGTGTCGAGAAGGATCATTTGTATTCCCAATCCTCGAGTGGAGTGGTCGGTCCGACAATGTCGCCGACGATTTTCGCCTTTCCCGCCATATAGCCGAAAATGTCATCCGTCTGTTTTTCCGCGGGCACTAGCTTGGCCACGGGCTTACCGTGTTTGGTAATCAAGACCGGTTCGCCACTTTCGAAGACCTGATCCATAATCGCTAGGCATTGCGCCTTAAATTCTCCAGCTGCCATCTGTTTCATAGCATTACCTCAGGCTTCCCGGAGGGCATAGTCATAATATCATGACCATGGTAATTATACAATGACGCAATCTGAGGCTTTAAGCCGCACGGAGAGCAAGGTCAGTTTTTACCAAACAATATCAGTGCCACAAAGCATGTTAATTTTCTGGACTTCACTGTTTCCTCCTCCCGGTCTAAGAGTTTCCATTGAGCGTATAGCGTCAGTCCTCATTCTTGCGAGGAGAATGTACTGAATTTGCCGCTAAGGGTGGCGGAGAACCCATTCGACCGCTTTGGTCGCCAGGCGGTCGAGCGCGGTGACAGAAAGCTCGAGGTGGTCTTCGCGGGTGTCCTCAATCTTGTTATGGCTGATGCCGCCGAGCGATTGCACGAACATCATTACTGCAGGAATGCCGGCGCGGGAGACTTCAGCGGCGTCGTGCAGCGGACCTGAGGGCATGCGATACGAAGTGCCGGAAACTTCACGGACGGCTTGCTCACAAAGGTCGAGTAGATCGGGGTGAAAGGGAACCGGTTCGATGTTCCAGAGGCGCGCCCATTCGACCGTGCATTTTTCTTCTTCGGCGAAACGCTGGCTCGCCTGCTTGGCTTCGCGGTACATCTGGGCAAGGATACTGGAGTCGAGGTCGCGCTGGTCCAGTGTGGCTTCGCAACGGCCGACGACGGCAGTGACGATGCCGGGAAACGTCTTGACACTACCCATGGTGCAGACCGCGTCGGGATGGTTGCGGGCAATATTGCGGATCTCCAGCGCTAGCTTTGCGGCGGCGGCCAGAGCGTCGCGGCGGGCGTTCATGGGCGTCGACCCCGAGTGCGCTTCTTGTCCGTAAAAGGTGATGATATGGCGCTCCACGCCCTTGGTGCCGAGAACCACTCCGAGAGGATAGCCGAGCCGTTCGAGGACCGGGCCTTGTTCGATGTGTAGTTCAAGGTAGGCTCGAGCGTTTTTTCGTTCCTGTTCCGTTGCGGGAAAGCGCTCGATTTCCACGCCACAGCGGCGAAGCGCCTCTTCGAGCTTGGTGCCATCGCGATCAGTCCGGGCGCGATCGGCGGAAATCGAATGCGTGCCGGCGAAGGCCGAGGAACCTAGCAGGCTGCGGCCAAAGCGCGCTCCTTCTTCGTCGGCCCAATCGACGATCCGGATGGTGACCGGCGGGCGGCCATTGAAATCGGCGGCGAAACGGCGAAGCACTTCGAGCGCCGCTAAGATGTTAAGCGAACCATCCAGCCAGCCGCCGTTGGGGACGGAGTCCAGGTGCCCGCCGAGAAGGACACATTCCTCCGACGCACCGCGCAAGGTGGCCCAGTTATTTCCCGCCGCATCATAGTGATGTTCGACCGGAAGCTCAGCAAGTTTTTCGACGAACCATTCGCGGGCACGCAGCCACGTGTCCGTCCAGGCGAGGCGTTGTGCGCCGTTCTCGTCAGCCGTCAGCGAGCGGAGTTCCTTGAGTTCAGCGACGGTGCGTTTGGGATTGAGACTCATTTTGCACTCTTTGCCCAAGAATGTATGGGTTCGCGCTTCAATAAGCGGGCACTGTATCACCGCCTTGAAGATGATCGCAATTCCTACCTGTGATTCTTATCGGTTTCGCCACCAAGATAATTGAAAAAAGGGCACTCGAAACGCTTAAAAGTCTCTTTGCTATCGCTGCTAAGTTGAC
>Ga0306926_10010663_pt1 | contig 10171 bp, 10 predicted proteins | sample flu12Cox44000178_FD_203759 | JGI IMG/M metagenome (GOLD analysis project Ga0306926, IMG submission 203759) | Lab enrichment of tropical soil microbial communities from Luquillo Experimental Forest, Puerto Rico - flux8day.12C.oxic.44.000.178 (v2)... | ecosystem: Environmental > Terrestrial >... | reverse complement strand
GGCGACAAGGCCCACGATCGTGGCGGAAGCGAACGGGCCGATTACCGGAACTAGCTCGAGCACACCGACCGTGACCGCGAGCAGGATGGCATGGGGCAAGTGGAATACCGGGCCAAAGCCGATCCAACCGACGCCCGAGGTGTAGACGACGACAAGAAAGAGGCCGATTAGGTAGCGGCGTAGCACGGGGACAATCTTTGGCAGCAGATCCTCGACCGAGCGTCGCCGCTCGGGCGGCAGCAGCCATATCGACCCGGCTGCAAGACGCGGGGCCGAAATCATGAAATAGGGCATCAGAACCGGCGTCAGAAATGTGCCGAATAGCACGGAGATGGCCAATCCGGCGGCGCGCTCGACAACGGTGAGTCCGATGATCCCCTGTACCTCCCTGCCCAGCGCTTGCACCAGCTCATCGGGTGTATAGGTTTGACCAAAGAAAGTAACGCCCTGGCTGCCGATCGCCTCGCCGATGAACCGGCGCAAGATCTCCGGGGCGCGGGCCACGACCTGCATCAAATCAGCCACCGCCGTCGCGCCGATCCAGTACGCCGTTCCGCCCAAACTCGCGAGAATGAAGAGGTAGAGCATCGTCGCCACCAGCCAGCGCGGGCTGCCGAGGCGCTGTTGAACCGATACGATCAGTGGATCCGTCACAAAAGCAACTGCCACTGCGAATACAAATGGCAGCAGCGCAGTGCGGATCTCGTAGAAGAGCAATGCGAGTACCGCCAGCACAACGGCGATTGCCATCCGCCGACGAACGAGCGCTGGCGAGACGCGAGCGCCGGCCTAGGCTTTAACTGCGGTTCGGAGAGCTCTTGTGCGGCTGATAGATTCTCCTCTTCCATGTGACTCGCCCCGTGAAGTGCGCCAGCACGCTGCAGCAGGCGAGACACGCAGCAGCGGCGTGACCCAATAAACTCTAGGCCAAACGCGCCGGAGGCATAAAAGTCACGCGCCTTCCTTGCCTGACACTTCGCAACCGGTGGCTCGGTCGGCACGAAACTGCTGCACGACCAGAAAGAACAAATGGATCACCACACCATCCGTGATCGTGTCGCATCGCGAGGCTGGCATTCACACCTCGTCGGCTTTCGCTGCTTTGGTCGTAGCCTGCCTCTGGCCGCGGCCGTAGCGCCCTAACAGCTCGGTTCGGGAAAGCCACAATTCGTGGTGTTCGCGGAGGAACGGTTGTCGACCCAGCGCGGCAGGGTTGAACGCCCGTGTCAAGCCCCACAAAGTAAAGCTCTCGCCGAAAGCGTGGAGGCGCCGTGGAAAGGAAAAATCCGTCGGCACCCGTTCAAATCCGTAACGCCCGACGACGCGTTGTACTTGCCATATGCCAAGCCGGGGCGACAGCGCGGCATCGCCCCGAAGCGCACGTATCTCTCGCCAAGCGCTCTCGCTCTCGACGTAGGTAGCGAGCGAACGAAGCGAATGCGGCACATGGTCGCGCATCGCGCAGGCCCAGCCTAAATCCGGCCCTTTCGGGGAATATCGCGGCAAATGCTCGTTCCACCAGTGCAAGGTTCCGACTAATTCGCCGTGTTCCACTCGCGTCCCATCGAACAGCGACAACGATGCACGTGCCTGGCTCAGTCCGACGCGCAGGACACAGGCTGGATCATCAGTGAATTCGTAAACGCCGTAACAGGTGCGAATGATCGAGTCGAACAGACTGACCGAGCCCGCCCACAGCTCGTCTGGCCAGTTGGTCGAAGCGCTGCCGACCGCAGTCACGACACCTATCGCGGACGCGGCCTGGTCAGACGCCATCGCTCGGCCACGGAAACGGGTAGAGAACTGGCGGCGCCTATGTCGCTGCTTTGCTGGCCGCGTGCTGCTATCCGTCTATCCATCTGTTTTCTATACAAAATCCTCCTCGGTGTCTTGTCGCCGGGTCTTCCGCGTGCCACATCGACCGACCTCGAGACATGTCTCCGGCAGTGCAAATCATATCAGCACGTTCCCGGAAAAGAGGAAAAAATATCCTCGCATCGTCTCGAAGCAAGGTTGTCCGAGGGAGCTTTCAGGTCGGAGGCGCCGAGCCTCAGATCGTCGGCCACGCTTTCTTCACTGGCCGGCGAAGGCCGGCCCGTCGGGCGCGAGCCCCGCCGACGGATCTGGACCCGCGAGCTTAGACCGAGATTGGACCGTTTAGCGCGATATCTCGCGAATTGCGAGAATTGCGGGTGAGGACTTCTTCTGCACTCTGAGGATGGGCGCGGCTGACATCTCTGTGCCAAAGGGCATCCTGTCCGCCGCGGAGCGTGACGTCGCGGAGATCGCGGTTCGCCGCTTCGAGCGCCAAATGCGCAACATTTGCGCCCAGCGCTTGTACCGTGGATGCGAGTTGCCTTCGATCATGCCGGCGATGATGTTTTCCCGCGCCCGTCGCAGCACTCGCAAAACATCCGCATGCGTGGTGTGACGATTATCGTTGAAGGATTCGATCCGCCAATAGCGCTTTCCACCTACTTCCCTGGCCGCGCGCAAAATGATCGGTTCGAGTATATGTCGCGCTTCGACCGCTTGCATTGCCCCGGCTAGACAATACCGGCCGTCCTGGTCTCGCAGTCTGCCCTTGCACCATTGTCGCTCGTTTATCAGTAGACGTTCCACTTCACCGAGCTTGGCGAGCGGATTATTTTCGAGAACTCCAAATTCTGTTCCGTCGAGGGGCATATTCTTTCTCCGTGCTTTGCGTTTTGCATGCCTCCACCTTTGTCCCGCGCGTCCGATAGATACATCAGTCCGGCGTCGAGCTCCAGGATCCGCATCTCGTCAAACCCCTACGTTTTTGTCGAGTTCCAAACCCGGCTCGCAAATTATTTGGAAGCAAAAATACCCAAAAGAAAGTTCCATCGGCTGGTCCGCCAGTGCGCCGTTGCTCGGGGCACTCTATGGGGCCGGATCGTTGAAAGGGGAGGGTTCGGTTGTCGTGCGATCACCGAGCACGTCTTCGACGTAGACCATCCGGATGATGCCGAGGGCGGCAGCGAGGAGCGGCGTTGCCCACGGCAGGTCGAGAACCCGGCGAGGACGCCGAGAACAATTTGCGCCGACAAGGTCAACGCCGGAGGCAGATGCAACATCCGTCGTTGCCCCAGAGGTACGAGGATGTGGCCTTCGATGAGATGAACAGCGGTATAGAGCAAGACCACATATATCGCCAGCTCGAGATTGACGGAGACAGCGAGCGGCAGGCTCGGTCTCGCCGAGACGAACGCGCCTATATACGGGACAAAGGTCAAAATACCTGCCAGAAACCCAGCGCTACCGGCAGTGGAACACCAATCATCCACAGGCCGATCGCGACCAGAAAGCCGAGTGTCGTCATCGACAGGAGCGACCCAGCATCCACTACCAGATCGCGCTCGCGGTCTCGCAGGATTTCTGCGCCGCGGCCGCGATGACCGCGTGGTACCAGCCGCACCAGGCCGCTAATGTAGAGATTTGCCTCGTCGGCAAAATATAGACCGAGAAACGTCATCACCACAATTGAACCCACAACTTCTACAGCATTTGCCACCACACCAAAAAAGTTTTGCAGCATCGTAATCGGCGACTGCTTGATGCTGGTGGAGCTGATATGCCCATAAGTATCTTGCCGACACTGGATGTCCAACGAAGCGCCCGACCTTTACCGCGCCAGCGGGCAGCTGTTGGGAAAGTTGGTTGATCTGGCTGGCGATCGCCTGTGAGAAAAACCAACCCATCCCAGAGAAGAAGCCGAGCACTAGCGGCACGACCAAAGCCAGCGCGCCGCCGACCGGAATTCCCGTCAGGCCGCTCACCCGCTCGGCTGCCCGACACAGGCATATTGCGAGCGGTACCCCGGCGAAAATGACAAGATCGAGCTTTAGCGTAGGCCACAGGAACGGCACCAGGATACCCAGCCACGCCAACGTCCGGACTGCCCGAACGATGATCCGCGCCGACGGCGATCTTTCTCCGAACCGATCCGGTATGGGAGTTGTCGGCGGATCTAGGGATTGAGAAATGGCGCTGGCGGCGCTCGCTGGCGTTCACCACATCATCAGACATTTTTGAAAGATCGGTCATCACTTCGCGCCAGGTGGGGCAACCAGGCTGTGCTGATTAAACGAACCCCGCGCAGCCGGAGTGCAGACCGAACTGGGCTCCCAAAGCGACAATTCCGATCAGAGGCAAAAACCGCAATCGAACGCTTGTGCCTGGACGAGATATTGTTGGTTGTGTCAACGTCACGGCACCCGGACAGCGGCGATCTTGGCTGCCGCGGGGCGCCGTTGCGAAGCGTGCAGTAGCGGAGCGTGTCGAGCGAGTTTTGAGGGCGCCTTGAAACCGGCCATTAGCGTGTTATGGGGTGCTCTGCGCCGGACAGCGGTCACCGGCGCGGCACTTTTCGCGCCATGGATCGCCGGTTTCATCTGGTTCGCGGACCCGCCCTTGCCCGAGAATGAGCTGGCGGCAACCGATGCGATCGTTGTGCTGACCGGCGGACGTTTGCGCTTGCAGAGCGGGATGGATCTCCTGCGCGATGGAAAAGGACGCAAGCTCTTCGTATCGGGGGTCAATCAGCAGGTCGATCTGGACGAACTCCTTCGGGTTTCTGGAAACGCCCCGGATTGGGCTTCTTGCTGCACGGCGCTCGGCCACGACGCGGACAATACCCTGGGCAACGCCCGGGAAACGGCACAATGGATGCGAGAGCAGGGTTTTAACAGTTTGCGTCTGGTCACCGCCTGGTATCACATGCCGCGGAGTCTCCTCGAATTGGACCGGGCCATGCCCGGGATCGAAATCATTGCGCATCCGGTCTTTCCCGACGAGGTCAGCCAGCAACATTGGTGGACCTCGCGCGGCAGCGTGGTGCTGCTGGCAAGCGAATACGCCAAGTATCTGGGAGCGCTGCTCCGCCCTGTCGTCGAGCGACTACGTTCGGTGCCCGCATTGCGGTCCGCCGAAAATGAGATCCGCCAATGACCTGGGCTAGAGGGCTTGCTTTTACCGTCGCCTTGTTCATCTGGACTGCGATTGCCGGCACAATCGGGTTGCCGTTTCTGATCGCACCCCGGGCGGTGACGATGCGCTTTGGCCAGTTTTGGGGACGCACCGTTCTCATCCTGCTCCGCGTCATTGTCGGGCTCGACCACGAAATCCGCGGGTTCGATCGCGTTCCGCGCAGCGCCTGCATCATCGCCATGAAGCATCAATCCGCGTGGGATACCTTGATTCCTCTTGTCGTCCTCGACGACCCGGCAGCCGTGGTTAAGCGCGAATTGCTGCTCCTGCCGTTTTATGGCTGGTTCGCGGCACGCGCCGGCTCGATCGGGATCGACCGCAAGGCCGGCGCGCGCGCGTTGCGCCGCATGATCGCGGCGGCCCGCCCGATCGCCGATGAAGGACGTCCGATTGTCATTTTCCCGGAAGGCACGCGGGTCGCGCCGGGCGCGCGTCTTCCTTATCAGCCGGGCGCCGTCGCTCTGTATCAGGCGCTGGCGCTGCCACTAGTTCCTGCTGCGGTCAATTCCGGCCTTTTCTGGGGTCGGCGAAGCTTTGTCAAGCGTCCGGGCACGATCGTTCTCGAATTCCTCGACCCAATCGCACCGGGTTGGCCGCGTCGTGAGGTCATGGCCGAACTCGAGCGGCGGATCGAGACCGCCACCGCGGCATTACTGCGCGAAGCGGAAGCCGCGCCTCGCGCGCAATCCCCGGCAGGCGTCCTTGCCGCAACCGCCGCCCGTGGGGAAGGCAAAGCTTCGCGTTAGCGACAGAGCGCGCGCCGGAACATAAGCCAAGGGGCAAGTCCGGCGCGGCGGGGTGACGAACGAACAAAGAACGGATACAATTCGCGACTGAAGATCAGGAACGCTTGCCATGGTTGTCGTCGCGTCGATATCGCAACAGATCTGGGACATGAAGTATCGGCTCAAAGGGCCTTCGGGCGAGCCGATCGACAAGACGATCGAGGATACCTGGCGGCGGGTGGCGACGGCGCTGGCGGCCCCGGAGGCCGACCCTGCTCTGTGGGCCGAACGATTTTACGCGGCAATGAGCGATTTCAAGTTCCTACCGGCGGGGCGTGTCGTCGCGGGTGCGGGCAGCCAGCGGCTGGTGACCCTATTCAACTGCTTCGTCATGGGAACGATCCCAGACGATATGGGCGGGATCTTCGCCCATCTGCGCGAGGCAGCACTGACGATGCAGCAAGGCGGCGGGATCGGCTACGACTTCTCGACGTTGCGGCCGCGCGGCGCGCCGGTCAAGGGTGTTGGCGCCGACGCGTCGGGACCGCTCTCCTTCATGGATGTCTGGGATGCGATGTGCCGGACGATCATGAGCGCTGGTTATCGGAGGGGTGCGATGATGGCGACCTTGCGCTGCGACCACCCCGACATTGAGGAGTTTATCGAGGCGAAGAGAGAACCCGGCAGGCTGCGCATGTTCAACCTGTCAGTGCTGGTCACCGATGCGTTCATGAAGGCGGTCGCGGACGACGCGCCGTGGGAGCTATTTTTTGGCGACCTCGATGGCGCCAGAACCACATGGAAGGTGCTGCCGGCCCGCGAGCTGTGGGACAAGATTATGCGGGCGACCTACGCTTATGCCGAGCCCGGCGTGATCTTTATCGACCGTATCAATCGCCGCAACAATCTTTGGTATTGCGAGCAGATTTCGGCGACAAATCCTTGCGGCGAGCAGCCGCTGCCGCCTTACGGGGCGTGCCTCCTGGGCTCGATCAATCTGGCGAGCCTCGTCGAGAACCCGTTTGCCCCCGACGCACGCCTTGATCTCGACCGGCTGCGTCGGCTGGTGCCGGACTGCGTCCGTATGATGGACAACGTCATCGACATCTCGCGGTTTCCACTGCTCCAGCAAAAGGAAGAGGCCAAGCACAAGCGTCGAATCGGCCTCGGGGTTACGGGTCTGGCCGACGCGCTGATCATGTGCGGATTGCGCTACGGATCGGCTCCCGCCGTGACGGCGACCGAGAGTTGGCTTGCGACGATACAGCGTGAGGCCTATCTCGCCTCGACCGCGCTTGCTGCCGAGAAGGGGGCTTTCCCGCTGTTCGACCGTGATCGTTATCTCGCGGGCGAAACCGTCTTGGGTTGGGATGAGGACGTGCGCGCCAAAATTGCGCAGAACGGCATCCGCAACGCCCTGCTCACCTCGGTCGCACCGACCGGCACGATCTCGCTATTTGCCGATAATGTATCCTCGGGTATCGAGCCGGTATTCAGCTTCCGGCACACACGCAATGTGCTGATGCCCGACGGGACGCGGCGCGAAGAAGAAGTGGCCGATTATGCCTACCGGCTGTTCCGGCGGTTGAGGGGCGATCTGGCACCACTGCCCGAGCATTTCGTCGATGCGCAAGTGCTGACGCCAGACGATCACGTCATCATGCAGGCGGCGGTGCAGAAGCATATCGACAGCTCGATCTCGAAGACGATCAACATTCCAGCCGACATCCCGTTCGACAATTTCAAGAACGTCTATCTCCAAGCTTATGCGCTCGGTTGCAAGGGCTGCACGACCTACCGGCCGAACGAAGTGACCGGGGCCGTGCTCGCGGTCAGGGAAGAGGCGCCGGGCACCCAACTCGCGCCGCGCCAGCCGGAACTGCCGTTGCCGCCGCCCACGCCGTCCGCGTCGCCAAAACCAGCCGACATGTTTGAGGCTGGTGGTGTCGTGTACATGACGCAGCCGCTGAGCCGACCAGAGGCGCTGCCCGGGCAGACCTACAAGATCCGCTGGCCCGACAGTGAGCATGCCCTCTACATCACTTTGAACGACATCGTCCAGGACGGCAGGCGACGCCCATTCGAGGTGTTCATCAACTCGAAGAACATGGAGCATTACGCTTGGACGGTGGCGCTGACGCGCATGATCAGCGCGGTATTCCGCCGCGGTGGCGACGTCTCTTTTGTAGTTGAGGAGATGAAGGCGGTCTTCGACCCGCGCGGCGGCGCCTGGATGGAAGGGAGATACGTGCCCTCGCTGCTGGCGGCGATCGGTGACGTCATCGAGCGCCACATGGTCGAAATCGGCTTTCTACCGGCCAAGCATCAAAGACGCGAACTTGACGCGCAGAAAGCTGCGACGGGCAGTGTTCTGATTTCTGATCAGCGATCAGTAGCCACTCGTATGGCCCAATGCCCGAAATGCGGAGAGGCGGCGCTGATTCGCATCGAAGGCTGCGATCAATGCACCACCTGCGACTACTCAAAATGCTGGTAAGGCGAAAGACCGTTGTGAACAAATATTACGATTTTAAGCTCGGAAAATATCATCTTCGCGGCTACGGGTGGCCGGGATTGGTCGCTCTCGGGATACTGTGGATCCCTCTCGTCGTCGTGACATTAACGATCCCAGCCACTCCGGCGGGGATCTGGGTGCTACAGCAAATCAAGCACTTACTCGGCATATGAGGGCCGACCCCTGCGCCTTGCAGCACCCCGCCGAGAAGTTGTCTGCGATGTGGGTTTCTGCCTAGGCAATCCAATGGCGCCGATCTCACTGGATGCGCGGGTTACGACATGTTTGTCGCCTCTGGGCCGCACCCCGCAATTGAGGTTCTTGAGCGTTTCGTTCTCAACCGTTAGCGTATAATTCGTTAACGCGGGAGGAGACCGATGGACAATGACATGTCTCGGCGGGTTGCCGCCGAGTTCTTCGGGACGTTGTGGCTGGTGTTGGGAGGCTGTGGTGCTGCGGTGTTGGCTGCAGGCTTTCCAAACCTGGGGATCGGCTTTCTCGGTGTTGCCTTGGCGTTCGGACTGACGGTATTGACCATGTGGTACGCCGTCGGTCACATCTCGGGAGGCCATTTCAATTCGGCGGTCACGATCGGCTTGTGGTGCGCCGGCCGCTGTCCCAGCCGATATGTCATTCCCTATATCATCGCTCAGGTCATCGCGGCCATCGTCGCTGCCGCGATATTGTGGGCGATCGCTTCGGGCCAGCCCGGCTGGGTGCCCGGCCGATTTGCCGCCAACGGCTATGGCGATCTAAGCCCCGGTAAGTACGGTCTCGGAAGCTGCTTTATCACGGAGGTCGTGATGACCTTCTTCTTTCTCTTCGTCATTATCGGGAGCATATCGAAGGGCGCCTTCGCCGGGTTTCCCGGGGTCCCGATCGGCTTTGCCCTGACCTTGATCCATCTGATCTCGATCCCGGTCACCAACACCTCGGTCAACCCGGCGCGCAGCACCGGGCCGGCACTGTTTGCGGGCGGCGAATATATCGGCCAGCTGTGGTTGTTCTGGGTGGCGCCGATCATCGGCGCGGTGATCGCCGGGTTGTTGGCGCGGTGGATATACGAGCAAGAGGCCATCGTCGGAACCGTCGTGGTGGAGGAAAGGCGGGTGACTACTTAATGGCTGTTCGGCGGGACTAATCCGGCCAGCGCCGGTGCACCCAGAACCATTGTTCTGGACGGTCGCGGACCCACCTCTCCAAGGTTGCATTGACTTCGGCCATCAGCGCCGCGGTATCGGAGTGCGTATCGCCGGTCCGCGGCAGGGGTAGCGGAGGGAAGACGGTGAGCCGGAAATGGGCGCCGCCGAGCCGCTCGACCCGCGCCGGCAGGACGTCGCAATCGAAGCGCAACGCCAGCGCGGCAAGCGCCGATGCGGTCATTGCCGGGCGTCCGAAGAAGGGCACCGGGATTCCATCGTTCATTTTCTGATCGGCCAGCATCGTCAAATGCGCCCCGCCGCGCAGTGTCGCGATCGCCCGACGGGCAGCGACCGCACCTTTTGGGATCAGGTCGCCCGCATCGCCACGGAACCGCGTGATCATGCGGTCAACCAGCGGGTTGTTGGCGGCACGGTAGATCTGGGCAACTGAGATTCCGTACTGGACCGCGGCGAGCATGCCGATCTCCCAATTGGCAAGGTGGCCGGAGAAAATAATCATCCGGCGCCCGGTAGCGACCGCCCGGTCCATGTGCTCAAAGCCGTGGGTCTCGACCCGTCCTCCCGGTTCGAAGACGCGGATGTTCTTGAGGTGGGGGTATTCGGCCGCGACGCGGCCGAGATTGTCCCACATCCGGCGAATGACATCTGCGACTTCTCTCTCCGACAGACCTGGAAGAGCGCGCTTGATACTGTCTTGCGCACGCTTGGAGATACCGAGAAAAGGGCCGATCAGGCGCCCCAAGGCGCCCCCGAGGGTGGAT
>Ga0306926_10010660_pt1 | contig 10172 bp, 5 predicted proteins | sample flu12Cox44000178_FD_203759 | JGI IMG/M metagenome (GOLD analysis project Ga0306926, IMG submission 203759) | Lab enrichment of tropical soil microbial communities from Luquillo Experimental Forest, Puerto Rico - flux8day.12C.oxic.44.000.178 (v2)... | ecosystem: Environmental > Terrestrial > Soil... | reverse complement strand
TCAGCAGCACGATCGCCGCCGCGCTCACGCCGATCCCGTCGGACGGCCCGCCGTACGGCGTCTCGGCCAGGTCCACCACGTCGCCGCCCAGGCTCCTACGAGCCAGAGGAGTAATTAACGCTGGGTTTCGCCAGCTCCCGCCGTACATGAGTCGTCACCGCGGCCGTCTGAGCCTTATCGGACGCGTCATGACAGCCGCGCCTGTGCTGTGAGCCCGTCGATGAAGGTCCTGATCAGCAGTTCGAAGCGCTCATCCCAATCCGTCTTGGCGAACTCGTCCGCCACTGCGACCAGATTCGGGAAGCGGTCGCCGGGCAGCGAGGCGAAGTACCGCTTCACCTCTGATGACAGGTCCGGCCGAGACCGCACCGGGTCCCCGGTCCAGGTTTCCTCCAGCGAGAAGCCGTTCACGATTACCCACAGCAAATACAGCCCGGCGACCGACTGGCTGTCCGGCAGGCCACCGGCCCGCATGATGGCCAGCACGCGCTCGTGACAGCGCAGCGCGCGGCCGCCTCCGGGAAGGAAGCCGATCGAGGACGGGACCAGGTCGCGGTGGCGGCCGATGATCGCGCGCATCTGCCGGGCCACCTCGGCGAGCTGTACGGCCCATCTGCCGGGATCGGGATCTGGGACGTTCAGCTCGGCGAGCGCCTGGTCCAGGGCCATCATCTGCGGGGCTGTCATCTTCGCGATCACCTCAGGCCCACTGTGCGCTCGCCGGGCCCAGGCAGGCATCAGGCAGGCGGATGAACGCGTCCAGGTCTCACCGAATCGTTCAGATGGATGACGCCGGAGCGTCTGGCCTGGACTCGGTCAGGGGGCGGGCGCGCCGCGCTGTGCGGCCCACGCGGCGATCTGCGCCCTGGAAGAGAAGCCGAGCTTGGTCAAGATGTGCGCCACGTGGCTGGCCACGGTCGGCCGGCTCAGGTACAGGCGCCTGGCGATGGCCGGGTTGGACAGGCCCTCGGCCACCAGGTCCGCCACCTCGAGCTCGCGCGGGGAAAGGACACCGGCGCCGTACTCGGGCCGGGGCAGCCGCACGCCGAGGCCCCTCAGCACGGCCTGCGTCCGGCGGATTCCCAGCTGGGCGCCGATCGCCTCGAACCGCTTGCAGGCGTCCTCGGCGGCGCCGGTGTCGTGGAGGAACTCCCCGCGCCAGCATCCGACCAGCGCGTGCAGCCACGGCCACGGCGCCACCGCCGCTGCCTTCTCGGCGGTCAAAGCCCGCTGAAGCGTCGGGTCCAGCCGGAACCGGGCCGCCGTCAAGGCCGCCGCCATGAACCGCTCGTGACCGAGACTGAACGCCTCGAACCCCGAGACCGCCGCGGCCGCCTCCTCAGCCCGCCCCAGTCGCAGCAGCGCATCGACGCGCAGTGCCAGGAATGCGAGGCCCGTGCAGATTGTGTTGTAGGTTCCCATTACGTGATCCGCGCCGGCGCTGGCCAGATGAGCACAGGCGTCTTCGAGGTGGCCTTCCTCCCAGGCCAGCCACCCGCGCGCTGCTGACCATTCCGCGCCGATCAGCCCGCAGGAGCTGGCATCGCTCGCTGCGCTTGCTCCCTCGAGCAGCTTCCGTGCCTCATCCAGATCACCGCGGTGCAGGTACAAACACGCTTCCTTCACACCGACCCAGGCCGCAATGGTCGGGATCCCTAGCCTGACCTCATGGCGAATCTGTTCGAAGATGGCCTCACACAAGTCGCGGCGGCCCTCCATCAGCTCGAGTGTGGCCTCGCGAAGTGCGGCAAACAGCCAGGTCCGGGCGCCCGCCCGCTGGGTCAGCTGCCTGGCCGCCTCGACGTCGGACAACAGACCTGTGATGTAGGAGAGATAACTCAGTGCCCATGCCTCGTCGACAGCCAGGCCCAGCGCACGGGCGGAGGCGGCATTCTCACGCAGACGGTTGATAGCGGCCTGAGGTTCTCGCTGCTCGCCGTAGGCGATGAAGATCTCGATGCGACGGGCCCGGATGGCCAAGTCCACATCGCTGGTGCGCTGAGCGACATCCAAAGCCCGGTCCACAAAACCCCTGACCGCCGTACCGTCACCCTTGAACCACGCGATGAGCGCGGCTTCTCGCAACAACACGCCCCCGTCATCGAGGCCCCTACACTCCTCGAGGGTCGCCAGCTCGTCCTTGGCCACCCTGGAGGCCTGGTCAATCGATTCTGTCCAGAGCAGGTGCTCGCTGAACACGGCGGCGAGCTGTGCCCGCTTAGCTGGCGGCAGTGCACTGCGTCTTGACCACGCGCCGCGGACCAGCGGATCAAGTTCTGACCATCGGCCGACGCCGAACAAACCCCGGATCGCCTCCTCCTCGAGGCGGGCTCGCTGACCAGCCAGTGACAGGTGCCGACAGGCGAGCTGGAAGGCGCCCAGGTGAAGCGTCGCCTCACGTCCCGCCTGCCCGGTCCGGCTCGCTTCCCTCGCCGCCGTGTCGAGCACCGACAGCGCAGCCTCCGGACGGTCGGCCCTCTCGAGATGATGGGCAACGCGCTCAGCGGAGTGGCTGTCGGTCTTCGCCATGGCCGCAGCGATCTGCTCGTGCAGCGTGCGTCTCCGCTCAGCCGGAACCTCGTCATAAGCCGCCTCCTGCAGCAGCGGATGACGGAACCGGAACCGATCCTCCTCCCGTTCTAGCAGGCCAACCGCCACCAGGTCGCCTAGCTGGCCCTGGTGGATAACAGATGCCAGGAGCCCGGCATCCATTTCCATGCCAGCCACCGCGGCCGCCTCCAGCAAGGCTCGCCCCGCCGGGCCAAGGCGCCCGGCCCGCTCCCGTACGGTGGCATGCACGATGTCAGGAACCAGCAGCAGCTCACCCGGCCCAGAGGCCAGGCTAGCCAGCTCCTCGACCAGCAGCGGCGTCCCGGCGCCCCGCTCGACGATGGCTGCGACCGTTTCCTGCGGCAGGGCCGGGTCGATAGCACGGACGATCCGCTTGCCATCAGCCGCGCACAGCCGGGCCAGCGGCAAGCTCACCACGCTGGGCTCCCGCCTCAGCTGGACCAGGCCCGGCCACCACGGATGCGCCGGCCCGATCTCTTCCTCCCGGTAAGTGACGGCCAGCACCAGGGCGAGGTCGGCGACGCGGCGTGCCACGTAGCCCACGAACTCCCAGGTCGAGTCGTCCGCCCAATGGATGTCATCCAGTACCCACAACACAGTTCCGTCACCGGCGGCTTCATCGACCGCATCCAGCAGCGCCTCGAAGAGCACCGGCCGGTCCACCGACCGCTCTGGACTGCCGGCTTCTGAGGCCAGCTCGGGCGCCACCGCCCACAAGATCTCCGCTCGTGTCCGCGCCGCCTCCCAGACCGCGGGCTCGGCCCGGCGCGCGGCGCGCAGCGCATCGGCCAGCGCCGCGTAGGGAATCGATGTCTCCTGCGAGGCCGCCCGACCCAGCAGCACTCGCCCCCCGCACTGCCGGTGCCACCGGCTGAGCTCGGCACACAACCGCGTCTTGCCGATCCCCGCCTCCCCCGAGACCAGCACCATCCCCCCCGCACCCTCACCGGCCCGCTCCAGGGCACCACGGAGCAGGCTCACGTCCATATCGCGACCCACCAACGGAGTCGCCGGAGCGGCCACCGGACACCTCCAGGCCATGCGTCGTTAACCCGAAGTTAACCTCTGATGATAAGCCGCCGGTCATCCACTTGGATGATTCAGCTCTCCGTCACGGCGGTCAGCCTGGCCAGCGGCGTCGGCTCAAACTTCCAGAACATCGGAGGTGGGTTCGAGGTCGCCATCGCCACCGCGGTGTTCGGCCAGTGGCACCCCACCGGGGGCTTCCGCCTGGTCTTGAGCGCTCCTCGTGCAGCACCGCTGTCGATCGACGAACGCTTGAGGCCGTCCTGAGTCCGATCCGTCGCGACTGATCCGCTGGCGCATTCATCGGCCGTGGTCAAGCGGTCCAGTTCATGACGTTCCCTCAGCAAATACGCTGGAGTCTGCCATGACGAACCCGACCGGCCAGATCGGCCAGCTCCGCAGGGAAGAACTGCCCGTTGTCCGGGTAATCGTCCCGCCCGACCCGAGCGGCCGCGTGTTCGAGGATGGCCGGCAGTGGCCTGGCGTGGCAGGAAGTCTGCGGTCGTTGGCTCTTGGCACCCCGCCGACGAAGCCCGCCATCGTCCGCTACCACGTGGATGCCGATGTACTCGGTCCGGGCCAGGAACCGCTCCGCCACCGGCGGCGTCAGCCCGGCCGCGTCCAAGCCCTCGCCCGCCAGCCAGCGGGTACCAGCGCCATCAGCATCGCCCCGGCCCGCAAGCGCGTCCGGCGCCGGGTAGTAAGCGGCACCTGGTAATCCGGCGCTGGCGGCCTAGTGTGGGCAGCGTGACCGCTCCCTCTGATCCGCTCGCCGCCCTGCTGGCTGACCACGCCAACACTGGGGTGCCGCACGTCTCCGTCGCCACGCTGACCGCCCCGGACGCGGACCCGCAGGTCGCTACCAGCGCGGACATCTCGCGGCACGCCCTATTCCAGGCCGCGTCGATCAGCAAGGCGGTCGCCGCCCTCGCCGCCCTGGTCCTGATCGACCGGGGCGCGCTGGGTCTGGACGACGACGTGAACACCGGCCTGAAGTCGTGGCGGCTGCCGGCCCCGGCGGGCTGCCCGGTCACGGTCACGCTGCGGAACCTGCTGTGCCACGGCGGCGCGCTGAGCATCAGGTCGTTCCCCGGTTACCCGCTCGGGGCGCAGTTGCCAACCGTGCGCCAGATCCTCGACGGCCAGCCGCCATCGGGCACCGCCCCCGTCCGGATCACCGGCCTGCCGGGACTGGCCTCGCGATACTCCGGCGGCGGCTACGTCATCTTGCAGCAGCTACTGGAGGACGTCGGTGGCAAGCCGATGCCCGAGCTGGTCGCCGAGCTGGTGCTGCGTCCGCTGGGGATGTTCAACGCCCAATACCTTCAGCCGGATTGGGAGCAGGCCATCCGCGGCACGGCCGACGGCGAGCCCCTGGCCGGCGGCTGGCACACCTACCCGGAGCTGGCCGCGGGCGGCCTGTGGTGCACCCCGGTCGACCTTGTCCGGTTCGCGGCGGGCGTACAGGCGGCCGTGGCCGGCCGGCCCGGCGCGGTGCTGTCCAAGAACCTGGCCACGACCATGACCACAGAGCAGCTGCCGGGCTGGGGACTGGGCCTAGAGCTGGCCGGGGCCGCCGGGCCGGGCGCCCGGTTCGGGCACAGGGGCCAGAACCAAGGCTACGTGTGCGAGTTCACTGCCACCGTCGCCCCCGGCCCGGCCATCGCCGTAATGACGGCCAGCGACCTGGGCGCACAGGTAATCCACCCGCTGCTGCCCGCTATCCGTAAGCTGCTCAGGTGGCCCGACCAGGCGGCCTGCACCGTGTCTGGCGAACCCACCGCCCCGGCGCCTAGCCCCCGCGAGGTGGCCAGGCTGGCCGCGCTTTGCGCCGGCGGCTACCGGACCGACCGGGGCAGGCTGCTCACGCTGAGCGGCACGATCTGGAACTGGGCGCTGACCATCGACGGCCAGCCGCCAATTCCGCTGGAGGCCGAGTCGGCGTCGTGCCTGTCCTGCCCCATCTTGCCTCTCACAGTCGCGATCGACATCTCTGGCAAGACCCCGAAGATCACTGTCAGCCAGCCAGGCTCGGTTATCACCGCGACCCACGTCTGAGCGCCCTGGGCTAGCGTCGGCCTGCGGCCGAGGCTGTCATCGGGCAACGTCTCAAGCTATCCGGCGTGAGATGGACCGTCTCAGGCGCCGCAACGATCGCCACCCTTCGCTGCCAAGACGTCAGCAACCGCTGGGAAGAGATCTGGTAGCGACCCCACAACCAGAGGGCCGCAGAGGGGTGCGCGGGGTTCTGTCCCGCAGGACGTCCAGCCAGCTGTGGGCGCAGGCCTCTATGCCGGGGACCAGGTCGGCTTGAAGCGGCAGGTGGGTCACAGCGGGGTCGAGGACTTGAGTTCGCTGAGGGCCTTGGTGGTCTGGGTGAGGGTGTAGGCGAGGGCTTGGTCCCAGTCCATGTCGGCGCCGCGGGCGCGCAGTTCGGGCGTGCGCTCCTCTCCCAGGGCCGCCGTCACGGTCGAGCTGATCAGCTCATCGGACATCGGCATCTTGACGACGTAGGTTTCGGCGGCGCCCTGGATGACCGCGGCGGCCTCGGGCCGGGTGGCGGCCAGCGTGCCTGCGATCCAGTGGAGGCTGAGACCCATCATGCGGCGGTCACCGCCCCGCTGGAGGGCGCGGATGACCTGGCGGCCGAACTCCAGCGTGGCAGCCTGGTCGCCGATCAGAAACGCGATCGCGGTCGCCCAGATGAGGTCGGTAGTGCTCTGGTAGCCGAGCGCGGTGCTGAGCTCGCGGCTTTCGCTCAGGCAGGCACGGGCCTGGTCAGGGTCGGTGCCCGCGACGGCCGCGCCGACGACGAGCAGGCTCCTGGCGACCAGGGCGCGGGCACCGACCTGGCGGGCCAGCGTGAGCGCTTCCCGCGCCACAGGAACCGCCGCGGACGCGTCACCCGCGAGCACGTAACCGGCCACGGCGATGTTGAGTAGGACGGAAGTGTCGGCGAGGTCGCCGCCGACCCGCGCGATGCCAGCGGCTTGCTCGGCGAAGCGGGCGGTGTCGGCGAACGCCCCGGCCGTCAACGCGATGTTCTGGCGGGCCGCGCAGATGGTCTCCTCGGCCCGCCAGTCCGGGGGATCGCGGCGCGCGTTGGCGTCGGCCGCCCGGCGGCACAGCTCCTCGGTGCCGGTCACATCTCCGCGGATGGAGGCGAATAGTGCGCTGACCGCGGCGGCGAGCGGGTAGCGCGGGTGCTCGCTTGCGCCGGGCAGCTCCAGGGCCGTCTCGCCGTCTAGCAACAGCGGATAGATGCTCCAGATCTCGCCGGGGGCAAAGCCGGCCAGGATCGCGAACGCGGTGCCGACGTTGCCGGCGCGAAGGGCCCATGACCATGCGGCGAGTAGGTTGTCTTGCTCGGCGCTGAGCCGGACCGCCCAGAACACTTCGGGGTTCGGGTCGTGGGCGTGGTCGCGGACCTCCCGGAGGAGGTCGGCGTAGTAGCCGGCGTGGCGCACATGCCACCGCTCGGTCTCCCCGGCCTGGTCGAGGCGTTCCTCGCCGTACTGGCGGATCGTCTCCAGCAGCCGGTAGCGGGTCTCGAATCCTTTTTCCTCGGCGACTACCAGCGACCGCGCCACCAGGCTCGCCAACAGTTCGAACACCGCGTCTGGATCAATACCCTCCCCGCCGCAGACCGCCTCGGCCGCCTCCAGGGTGGCGCCGCCGGCGAACACCGCCAGCCGGGCCAGCAGAGCCTGTTCGGGCCCGGAAAGCAGGTCAAACGACCAGTCGATCGTGGCGCGCAGCGTCTGGTGACGCGCTACGGCGCCGCGCGGGCCGGTAGCCAGCACCGCGAAACTGCGCTCCAGGCGCCGGGCCAGCTCGGCCACCGTCATCGCCGGCACCCGCGCCGCCGCCAGCTCAATCGCCAGCGCGATCCCATCCAGCCGCTGCACCACCGCCGCGACCGCCGCCGCGTTCGCGCCCGTCACCTGGAAACCGGGCTTGACCGCGGCCGCCCGCTCGGCGAACAGCCGTACCGCCTCCGCCTCCGCGATCGCCCCCAAGCCGGCATCGGCGCCGGGTGTCGCCAGCGGCGGTACTGGCACCAGCCGCTCCCCCTCGATCCCCAGGCCCTCCCGGCTGGTCGCCAGGATCACCAGCCGCTCACACGACCGCTGCAAGGTCCCGGCCAGGACCGCCGCCGCTTCCAGCAGGTGCTCGCAGTTGTCGAGCACCAGCAACAGCTGCTTGGCGCGCAAGAACTCCGCCAGCGCGTCACGGGCGCCCTGGCCGGCCCGCGCGGTCACAGAGAACACCGCCGCCACCGCGTCATCCACCCCGGCCGGATCGCGGACCGGGGCCAGCTCGGCAAGCCACGCACCGTCCTCGAACCGTTCGGCCACCTGCCCGGCGGCCTGCAACGCCAGCCGGGTCTTGCCCACCCCGCCCGGCCCGGTCAGCGTCACCAGCCGCGCCTGGCCGAGCACCGCCGCGGTCTGCTCCAGCTCCCGGGCGCGGCCAATGAACGAGCTCACCTGCACCGGCAGGTTCCCGGTGCGTTCCGCGAGCGTGACCGGCGGCGGGAAGTCAGCCGGGAGATCAGCGTGGGTCAGCTGGTAGATCAGCTCCGCCTCGGCCAGGTCCCGCAGCCGGAACTCCCCCAGCCGCTTTAGCTCGAACCCGCCGCCCAGCCGGCCCTCCACCAGGTTGCGGGTGGTCTTCGTGATCAGCACCTGCCCACCGTGCGCGGCGGCCTTGACCCGGGCACAGCGGTTGATCGGCGCATGCTCGACGTAGTCGCCGTGGAGCACGTGCGCCTCCCCAGTGTGCAGGCCCATCCGCACCCGCGGTACGGCATCCTCCGGCCACGCCTCCCCGGCCAGCCGGAGCTGGCAAGCGCCGGCCGCCTCCACTCCGGCTACCGCGCTGGCAAACACGGCGAAGAAACTATCCCCCTCCCCCCGTGAGGTCACCACCACCCCGCCATGGTCCCCAATCACCTCGGCCAGAAGACGGTTGTGCCGCTCCAGCGCCACCTCCATCGCCTCTGGCACGGTCTCCCACAGCCGGGTCGACCCCTCGATGTCGGTCAGTAGATACGTGACCGACCCCGTCGGCAGGTCCACCTCGCCGGGCTCGCCCGGCCCAGCCGCCGTGTCCGCGAAGCTCTCGCTCAGCAGGACGGCAAGATCGTCGGCTAGCAGCCGCTCCAGCTCCCTGGGCGTGGTGAACGTGCGGTACGACACGGTGCCGGCCGCGCGGATACTGTCGATCATCGCCGCCAGCCGCGGCTCCAGGCCCGGCGCCGGGCGCTTGAGATACAGCAGCATCGGCTTGCCCGCCGCCAGCCGGAACTCATCCTCCAGCCCTGAGATCTCCATCCCCGGCGCCACCCACCCGTACCGCTGCCAGTAAATGCCCACAAAGATCTGGCTTTGGGCCAGGTAGGCCCGGTACATGCTGCGCGGCGGGTGCGGCCTGGCGCCGGACTCATACCACACCGGCACCAGGTGCAGCCTGGCGATCGCTCGCCGCGCCGCCGCCCGCTCGGCGGCCAGCTCCTCCAGCGTCGAGGAGATGAACACCCGCACCCGCTGATCCGGCGTGAGAATGATCCCAGGCTGCTGCTGGCGCTGCTCATGCCTCACCGCTGAGTTCGCACCAGTGCTAAGCGTGGTCTCAGTCCCAAGGTCTTTGCCACCATCGGCCACCACATCGGAACCATGCGACGGGTTTGTGGTCCATGTCAACCACAAGGCCGGGGCAGGCGAATCGGTGTCATCCGGTCTCGATGTGGGCCGTCATGGTCGCGGCTGCCCGGCATAGTGCGCCTGCTACGGCCGCCGCCTCGTCGAGGCGCTCCGCGAAGCGGAGCCAGGCTGAGCGGCAGTGCGGGAGTAGGAAGCACTGGGCGGGCCTGTCATGGCCGCGAGATAAAACGGCCGGTCAGTGCGCCGCTGGCCGATTGCCCGCCTGCGCTACTAGCCCCGCTCCCTACTGTCCCGCGGCACGCTCAGGCTGGTATTCCCGTGCCAGCGGCTTCTGGCCAGTCGTGCGGTAGCCAAGGATCTCACAGTAGGCCTTGACCAGCTCGAGCAGGTCCAGGTCGGTGTCGTCCGGGCTAAGAACAACCTCCAGGCCGCATATCGGCATTTCCATCGCCGCCGTCAGATAAGAGGTCAGCAGGAGAATCAGTAGCGGCACGCGGCCGACCTGGGCCCGGGCGAACCCTGATCCGATAACCGGCACCCGCAGGCTGGAAACATTATTCAGCCGGGCATACTGCCAGAGCCGTGAAAGCGCGGACCAGACCGCTTCCACCGCGACCGCCGACCGCGCTAGCTCGTGCCGGTCCGCCACTGCGAGAAGAAGATACGGTTTCTCGCCGGGCGTGATCCGGACGATCTCGCCAACAGGCTGCTCGGCCTCCTGATCAAGGGCAAACTCTTTGAGCATGGCATCGCGCAGGCCGCCGGGGCGGCCGGCGTACTCCCGCTGAATAAGCTGGGTCACGAGGCTGTCGGCTGATACCCATGGGGGCGCGGTGTCGAAATGGCGGTTCATGGTAATCACGGTGACCGAACCGGCCGACACGAAAATGTCGCCTATCCGTACCCGCA
>Ga0306926_10010658_pt1 | contig 10172 bp, 12 predicted proteins | sample flu12Cox44000178_FD_203759 | JGI IMG/M metagenome (GOLD analysis project Ga0306926, IMG submission 203759) | Lab enrichment of tropical soil microbial communities from Luquillo Experimental Forest, Puerto Rico - flux8day.12C.oxic.44.000.178 (v2)... | ecosystem: Environmental > Terrestrial >... | reverse complement strand
GTGGACGGCGCTGACAACAGCGGCCTGATGCATGGTGGCGGGCCGATGTTGCTATTTGCCGACTATGATCCGGTAAGCGTGAAAGACAGTCGGTTTGCAGCCGTTGGCGATGGCACCACCGACGATACCGCTGCGCTGCAAGCCGCGCTCGATTTTTGCTTTGGGCCGGCTAATGCGCCGCACGGCACGGCCGGCGTCTACCAGAACAAGGCGCTGTGGATTCCGGCAGGCCACTACAAGATCACCGCTCCGCTCACGGTCAAATATCTTCACGGCGCGCGCATCGTCGGCGCCGGCCGCTTCGTGACCCAGATCGAGAACGTGACGCCGGGATCGTCCGTCTTCGTCACCAACGGCTGCGGCTATTCGCGCTTCGAGGGCATGCGGCTCACCTCCGCTGCTGGTGGAAAATCATTCGATCTCGATTGGGACGGGTCGGCCGGAGGTCCGGCGCTGCAATCGAATACGTTTTGCCGACATGTTCTTCGACGGCGGTTCGATCGGTGTCGAGATCGGGCATTCCAGCTTCATGGGCAGCGAGAACCTATTTCTCAACTGCTTTTGGCTCCTATGCTCGACCGCGGGCTTACTGACGTCGAACCCAAACGCGCTCCAGCAGACCGTCGTCGGCGGCAATTTTCAGACCTGCGGCACGGCGATCTATGCCGGCTCCGGATCGGTTCCGATCGTCCACGGTGTAGGGTTTCAGCAATCGGTGCAGTCCGACATCTACACGGGCACCTCGGCTCGCAATGCCATGGACGTGGCCGGCTGCCGCAGCGAGAGCACGAACTTCATCAACAATGCGGGCGGCCAAAAGCTTCGGGTCTCTGCCTGCAGCCACATCAGCGCTTCAGCGACCAACGGATATTTCCTCGCACAAGCGGGCGGCCATGCAGTGCTGTCGAGCTGCGTTTCGACTTTCGGGGCGCTGGTGCCGACGTTCTGGGCACACGTGCGAGTCGAAGAATGCGAGTGGAATCGATCGGACTGGCTACAGCTTGATCCAACGCACCTATGGTGGACACCGAACAATACGCGGACGTTCTGCTTGGAGATCGAAAATACCGACTACCAAAACAACGGTGGCAATTGGGTCGAGATCAGGCGGCAGCGGCTGGTAACGCTCGACGGCCAAACGATCACCACATACAATTACGCGGCAAACTAGGGCTTGCCGCATGGTTGCAAAGCTGATCGCACGTGGCGTCCGCGCCGTTCTCGACGAGATGGGCTATGTGCTGTGGAAAAAGGATTTTCTTCAGTACGGCATCTCCGTCTATGACGATATTGCGCGGCTGAATCGCGCATGGGATCGTTCCGTCAGCACTTTTTTCGATGTGGGCGCCAATGTGGGGCAGACAACGCGAGAAGCGCTACGTCGCTTTCCTAGTGCTCGCGTTTATGCGTTTGAGCCTCACCCGACCAGCTTTCGTGAACTGGCTGCGATCAAGGACGATCGGCTGAGCGCACACCAGCTCGCGCTTGGCGAGCGGAGCGGAAATGCCACGCTCTATCAGTATGGCGAGGCGGGCGACGGCTCGCTGATTAACAGTCTAGTGCGCGATGCCCGCTTCCCGACGCAGCTCGGGCATCGGCCAAAGAAGGAGGTCGACGTCGCTTGCTCGACGGTCGATGATTTCTGTCTCGAGCATGGCATCGAAAGCATCGATATCCTGAAGCTCGATACCGAAGGCTCGGAACTTGCCGTGCTTAAAGGCGCCGAGCGAATGCTCGCCAGCGGGCGCTGCAGCTACGTCTACACCGAGTTCAATGAGCTACAGCCGCAGCCAAGGACGACCGGAGGGGCACTGATTCCGATCTCTGATCTTCTTGCGCAATTCGGATTGCGCTACGTAGCGACCTACACTGATTTTGTTCTGCCGAACGGTGGCATGCACGTCTGCGCGAATGCTTTGTTCGCCCTGCCGTCAACGCGATCTGTGGACCGACCATGAAAATCGACTTTTCGGCCGTGATCAAGGACCTCGACGGCGACGCCGTCAAGGACGGCGAGAAAGACGCCACCCTCGGCCGCGTCGCCTGCACGGCGCTGCTGGCGAGCTACGCCGACGAGCAGAATCTTGCCGCCGAGGACAAGGTGAAGCGTTTCCGCCTGGCCGAGGTCGCCGCGAGAGGCGGCGAGCAGGAGGTGAAGATCGACGACGTGGCGCTCGTCAAGACGCTCATCGGCAAGGCGTTCGCCCCGCTGGTGGTTGGGCGCGCCTACGACATCATCGAGCCGCCGTCAGTCTGATCCATGCGCACTGATGTTCTGCTCGACCGCGCCGGCACGGTGATCGCCAGCGCCACGCAGGACGTCGAGCCGATTCTAAAGCGCAACCAGCGCCTGCGGGGAGAGCCGCAGACGAGCGATTGGGGCCGCCACATCGCCACCATCCCCAACGTGATCCTGCTCAAGTGGCTCAACGAGGCGCACGCGCGTGGGAATGCCGGACTGCGCATTTTCACCAAGGAATTCGACGAGCTCGTCGCGCGCAAGCTCGCCGACCCGGAATGGAAGTACCTGCGAACCGATAGATAGCAACATCCGAACGAGATTTTGAAAACTCACGGCGGCCGATCGGAGGTCTGATCGATGCTCTACGACGGATGGAAACCCCCGCTCGAACCTGAGTCCGAGCCCGAGCCCGAGAAGGTTTGCGACTTCCGCATCGAGCGATGGACCGGCATCGCCCACTGCTCCACGCACAACGTGGATTGGCAATATCGCCGGGGCAAGAGGCTGTGCCCGATCGGCGAGGCATTGACCTGCCCCCGACCCCGATCGGGGGTTCGAGAGACGTGACCACATGTCGATCACGACCTACGCCGAGCTGCAGACCGCGATCGGCAACTGGCTCGATCACAGCCTCTTCACCGCGCGCATCCCGGAGTTCATCGCGCTGTTCGAGGCCTGCGCCAATCGCCGCCTGCGCGTGCGCCAGCAGGAGGCGACGACGAATCTGACGCCCGACGCCAACGGCTCGGCAAGCTTGCCCGCCGACTATCTCGCTTTGCGGCGCGTCACCTGGACCGGCTCGCCTCGCGTGGAGCTCGCCTACGTGCATCCGTCCTACCTGCAGGCGGCCTATCCGTCGGCGCCGGCGGACGTGCCGCGCATCTTCACCATCGAAGGCGCGACGCTGAAGGTGCGGCCGCGCGATCAGACCGCGCTCGAGGTCAACTATTTCCAGAAGATCCCCGCGCTCGCGACCACCGATCCCAACTGGCTTCTGACCGCGCATCCCGACCTCTACCTCTTCGGCGCGCTGGTCGAGGCCGAGATGTTCGGAGTGAACGACGAGCGCGCGCCCATGTGGAAGGCGCGCCGCGACGAGATCTTCGACGAGATCGACAAGCTCAACAACAAGACGCGCGGCGGCGATCCCGGCGCCGCGCGCGTAATGGGAACAACGCCGTGACCGGCATCATTGATCCGCAGGTCTTCGATCCGGCAAAACAAGGGCTCCTGGCTCGCCTGCCATCTGCTGACAGCCATGGACTGTTGTCGCGCTTGCCGCCGAGCCCTGCGCGGGACCTTGTGCAGTTGGCTTGGCGCGGACTGCGGGCGTTGGCCCCGAATTTGACCAACCCGGCGACCTACGCGCCGCTCCCGCCGCCGGCATGGACGCCCACCCCCGGAGGAAAGCTGCCGTCAGCCGATCGCGACCCGCGTCTCGAGGGAGTGGTGAGCGATCTCTTTGATATCGGAATGATGCTTACCCCGATGTGGGAGGCGGGTCTTGCGACGCGGGCCGCGCGCTTGCTTCCGGCGATCGCGCGAAGAGGCGTGGCGTCGGCGGAGTCGCTCGCTTCCAAGTCCCCGATGATATATAATCCGTCGCCGAAGCCGCTTCGGCCCTTCGAGGCGGATTATCCGCATGGAGCACCGGCAGATGCCACCGGACGACTTACCCACGACATCGAAGGGCGACCGCTCACGGCCAGATACATCGTCGGTCGAAAAGCGGCGGGTGCGCAAGACCAAGCCTTCGCGCCAGCCGAATTCGACGACCTCGCGAGAGCAACAACCGGCCACGCCGCCGAGGCCATACCGCCGCATCAGACCGCTTGGGGCCGGACGACGCTGCTGCCGCTGGATAGTGGTCGACTGATACCGACCGGCATAGAGCTGCACGCCGGCATGCGGCCCGACAAGGCCGGCATGGTCTACGGCCACGAGCTCGGGCACGTCATCGAAGAGATCGCGGGCCAGATCCCGACCAAGGGCCTCTCGGACGAGCTCAAGGGCGTCTACAACAGCCTCAACAATCCGAACCGAGCGCGCGGCGGGCTTGATGCGGCCCCAACGGCGAGGCCGATGACTCCGCAGCGCCGCGGCTACGACAGCGAAAACGTCCCGCGCGAATACATGGCCGAGGCGATCCGCGCCTATATGACCGATCCGAACTATTTCAAAACGGTTGCGCCGAAAACGGCGGCCGCCATCCGCGCGAAGGTCAATGCGCATCCGACCTTGAGCAAGATCATCCAGTTCAACGCGTTCGGCGGATTGGCCGCGATGAACGGATTGGACTCGGACCCGCCCGCGATCCCGACGCAGCCTTGAAGCCAACAGATGCGCGCGGTGGCGATCCCGGCGCCGCGCGCGTGATGGGGGACGACGCCGTGACCTCACTGCCGTCGTCCCCGCCGAGCGAGCGGAGCAAGCAAGAGCCGGGACCCATAACCCCAGGCCTGGGATTATGGGTTCCCGCCATAAGCGCGTTCACGCGCGTCTTCGACGCGCTATGCGCGGGAACGACAGATTGAGAATGCCATGGACATCTTGCCCTTCGCCGACTGGAAGCCGGATCTCGCGCCCTACAAGGCCGCAAGCTCGCAGCTCATTGAGAACGTGTTTCCGCGCGCGGATGGCTACGGCCCGGTGGCGAGCGTCTCGCCGTATTCGCAGGCGCTGCCCGCGCCGTGCCGCGGCTATTTCTACGCCCGCAACGCCGACCAGTCGGTGACCGTGTTCGCCGCCACCGCGAGCAAGCTCTACAAGCTCAACAACACCGATTTCTCCTGGAGCGACGTCAGCAAGGGCGGCGGCAGCTATACCGGCGTCGGCAACGGCGAGCAGTGGCAGTTCGCGCAATTCAACAATTTCGTCATCGCGGTGCAGATCAACACCGTGCCGCAGGTGTTCGACCTCACCTCATCGTCGGCATTCGCCGATCTTGGCGGCTCGCCGCCGCCAGCGCGCTACGTCGCGGTCGTCAACCGCTTCGTCGTGCTCTCGGGGCTCGGCACCGCGACGCCCTACCGCATCCAATGGTCGGGCCTCAATGCGGTGACCACCTGGACCTCGGGCGTGAACTCGAGCGACTTCCAGGACCTGCCCGACGGCGGCGTGGTGCGCGCGATCGGCGGCGGCGAGACCGGGCTGATCACGCAAGATGGCTCGCTGCGGCGCATGATCTTCGCGCCCGGCGCGCCCTATGTGTTCCAAATCGAACGCGTGGCCCAGGACAAGGGAATTTTCGCGCCGCTCTCGCTGGTGCGCGCCGGCGACCGGCTGTTCTTCTGCGGCAACGACGGCTTCTACATGATCCTGCCGGGCGGCTATCCGGTCCCGATCGGCAAGGAGCGCTTCGACCGCACGTTCTTCGGCGACGTCGACGCTGGCCAGCTGCACCTCGTGATCGGCGCCAGCGATCCGCGCGCCACGCGCGTCTACTGGACTTACAAATCGCTCGCCGGCTCGGCCTCCTTGTTCGACAAGATCCTCGTCTACGACTACGGCATCGAGCGCGCCGCGCTGATCGTGCAAAGCGGGGAATATCTCGCCACGCTCGCGCGCCCTGGCCTCACGCTCGAGGGCCTCGACGCGATCTCGGGCTCGATCGATGCGCTCACCTTCTCGCTCGACGACGTCGCGACCTCGGCGCTCGCGCAGCTCTCGATCGTCGATAGTTCGCACAAGCTCGGCTTCTTCGGCGGCCCGTTCGCCGGGGGACCTGCGCTCGAGGCGACGCTCGACACCGCCGAGCAGAGCTTGGAGCGGCGCATGCGGGTCAAGGGCTTTCGTCCCCTGACCGATGCGCCGGCCTGCTACGGCTCGATCGGCGCGCGCGAAAACCTGCAGGGAAGCGTGACCTATTCGAGCGAGCAGGCCGTCAACGGCAAGGGGCTGTGCCCCGCCAACGTCTCGACGCGTCTGGCGCGCGGCCGCTTGCGCATTCCCGCCGGCACCGCGTGGACGTTTGCCAGCGGCGTCGAGCCCATGCTCGCGCAAGAAGGCAAACGGTGAACCCGTGCTCTCCGTTCGTCCCCGCGAAAGCGGGGACCCAGAGCCACAGACTGCGGCCCTGGATTCCCGCTTTCGCGGGAATGATCGGAGAAGAATGAGCGGGAGAGTTTCAAGGTAAGAAGCATGGCCAACACGCTCTCGCCCGACGAAAAGGACATCTACAAGATCGTGCGCGCGGTGCGCGACCTGTTCGAGGGCCGATCGAACGCGGTCGGGTCGTTCACGCTCAAGCCGAGCGCGGGCTCGACCACGGTGACGGCGCCGAACTGCGGCGCCGGCTCGACGGTGCTGCCGTTTGCGAAGACCGCCAACGCCGCGGCCGAGATCGGCAATGGCACGATGTATGTCGGCGCCGTCAACAACGGCTCCTTCGTCGTCACCCACGCCAACAACGCGCAGGCCGATCGGACCTTTCTCTATGTCGCGCTCGGGTGACCAGAATCCGCTCATTCCCGCGCAAGCGGGAATCCAGGGGCCACGGTCCGCAGCTCTGGGTCCCCGCTTTCGCGGGGACGAACGGAGTTTGTGCTGCCAACTCATCTGCGTCGATCCGGCGCAGGCGCACGAGTTCTGGCCGCACGTGGCGTCGCTGATCAGGGCGGCGATGGAGAAGGGGCGGCTTTCGAGTTACGCGGAGGTCGAGCATGCCGTGCGCAACGGCAATGCGCTCCTCTGGCTCGCCTGGAACGGCGAGACGGTCAAGGCGGCCGCCGTCACCGAGCTCGCCCACGCGAACGGCGAGACGTTCTGCACCATTGTCGCCTGCGGCGGCCACGACCGCTCGCAATGGCTGCATCTCATCGAAGGGCTCGAGGCCTACGGCAAGACGCAAGGCTGCGCCGCCATGCGCATCTACGGCCGCCGCGGCTGGCTCAAGCTGTTGCCGGAGTACCGCACCACGCGCGTGCTGTTGGAGAAACCACTCGTTCGAAATTCGCGGCCGTAGCCTCACGCCGTGATGTCCTCATGCTGAGGAGCCGCGCAGGCGAAAGCGCGGCCACGCGCGTCACTCGTCAAAGCGCGGCGTCTCGAAGCATGAGGACCGCGCATGAGCCTCGGGCCGTCCTTCGAGATGCGTCGCATAGCGCGCGAAGACGCGCGTGAACGCACTTTTGCTTGCGACGCTCCTCCAGGACGAGGGCGAGCCTCGAACTACGCGACGCTCCTCAGGACGAGGAGTCGGAAAACACGCGAGCGCCAAGTTAAAGGAATTGCAGCCATGGGCGGAACCACGCAAACCGTCGACAAAAATCAAGTCGCGAACAGCCTCGTCAAGTCGAGCGGCAGCACGAGCGGCGCCCAGAGCGGCGCCACCAGCGCCAGCGGAACGACCAATCCGTGGGCGCCGGCGCAGCCGTTTCTCTCCTCCATCCTCGCGCAGCTGCAAGGCCAGCTCGCGAACGCCTCGCTCACGCCGCAGGAAAACGCCGCGATCGGCGGGCTTGCCAATAGCTCGGGCTATATCAGCCAGTTCCTGCCGCAAGCGACCGATCTCGCCACCACGCTGCTTGCCGGCGGCAACGCCCAAGCGCAGGCGCCGATGGTCAGCGGCGCCTACCAGCAATATCGCTCGCAGCTCAATCCGTATCTGCAGGCGGGCTTCCTGGATCCGCGTTCGACCCCCGGCTTTTCCGACGCGCTCGCCGCCGCCAACGCCGACATCACCAATCAGGTGAACGGCATGTTCGCCGGCGCCGGCCGCGATCTCTCGGGCCTCAACCAGCAGGCGCTGACGCGCGGCTTGAGCCAAGGCGAGGGGCAGCTCGTCGCCAATCAATACAATCAGAACGTCGCCAATCAGCTCGGCGCCATGGGATCGCTCTACGGCGCCGGCAACACGACGGCGGGGCTGCTTTCAAGCCTCAATCAGCAGGATCTCGCCAATCGGCAAGCCGGCTTCGGCGTCGCCAGCACGGGGCAGGGCTTCGCCAACATGCCCTACGAGCAGCAATTGGCCGCGGCGGCGCGCTCTCGCGGCATTCCGCTGCAGACGCTACAGACATTGGTGCAGCTCGGCGTGCCGATCGCGGGGCTCGGCAGCGCGTTCTCCAACACCGGCGCGACGTCGGGGACGACGTCCGGAACGACGAGCGGCACGCAGATCGGCAACACCACCGGCTCGAGCACGCAGACGACGTCGACGCCGTTCAATCCCTGGTCGCTGGCGCCGCTCGCATTCCTGCCGATGACGGGTGGCGGTTCGCTGGGCGGCGGCATTCTCGGATCGCTCGGCGGCGGCCTCTTCAACGCGCTGTCCAACGGATTCATGGGGCCGGGATCGTTCAATCGGGGGTAACCGATTGGTGAGCTCATAGTTGCCGACAGCTGTGTGTGCCGAGCCGACCAGCAGGATTTCGGGGTAACAGGAAAAAAGCCATGGCGGGAATTCTCGATTTCACCGGCGTTGCGCCGCGCGGCGGCCTGCTGCCGCTTGCCAACACCAATCCCATCGACGACAGCCGCAACGCCATTCTCGGCTATCTCGCCGGCGCGCTCCGAGGCGGCAATCTCGGCCAGTCGATCGGCCACGGATTGGCCGGATGGCTCACGGGGGAGCGCCTCGATCAGCAGCGCCTCGCGTCGGCTCAAACCTATCGAGCGCTCGCCGAAGCCGGCGTCCCCGACGCGATAGCCAAGGCTGCCGCGTTGAACCCGCACGTGATGCGGACCGTCGCGCCCACGTATTTCGGCCGCGAGCCGTTCAAGGATGTCGCTTCCCTCAACGCCGTCGTCGGCCGTCTCGGTGATCTCGTGACGGCCGCGGGCAAGAGCGCCGGCATTGCGCCGGCGAGCGCGTCGTCCGATCCGCAAACGCCCGCGCTCGCCGACTTCGCGCGCGCGCGCAACGCCGTCACCGACGACATGGCGCAGGCGCTGCGCTCGGGCGGCATGAGCGATGACGACATTCGCGCCTGGAAAGACGCGCTCGATTCATCCGCCTCGGCCGACGAGCTCAAGGCGGCGGTCGGCCGCGGCATCGAGCTCGTGAACGCGCGTCTTGCCGATCTGCAAGCGCGATACCCCAGCCGCGCCAAGGCGCCGCCCGAACTGCTCTTGCCCAAATCGAAGGCGACGCTGGACAGGTTGCGGCAATGGACCGCGCCCGCCGCAGCATCGAGATAGCCCATACAGACTCGGGCTCTACTCCCGTTAGCTGCTGCGCGGCCTGACACGCGCATGACATCACTCTGTGGTTGCTGGCTGGGGCCGAGGCCGGATAGCCTTGAGCCGGAAATTCTCCGTCCGACCGTTCGCCGTCACGACCGCAGTTTTGCAACGCCGCGGGGAGCGCGGCGAGCGACGCCGCGACCGTCGGTCAACTCGCCGTCTTGCGGGCGCAGATCGAGGAGGTGCGCCGGGAATGCGGCCTGCCGGCGCGCACCGCACGCGCGAGCGGCGAATAGGCTTCGGCTCAATATCGCTTTGCGCGGCTGACTGAGTTTTTCAGCACCCGCGTAACCGCATCCGCTCCAGCGAGACGGGGTAGCGGAGATCGAGGACTCACTCGTTGACCGCAGCGAGGACAGGTACCGGTGCACTTGCCGTTCTGGTTGCATTCGACGGAGCACGTGTCAGTGCCGCCTGCGCATTCGTGAGTGCAGCCGAAGTCGCCGCCCTCAAATGAAAAGAAATCGCCGCCCACGGCGCCGCAGGTCGCCTGGATCTCCGACCGTGAGTGGGTTCCGCCGATGCTGACCTTTGCAGCCCACCCCTCGCCGACGAGGGCGCCGTATATGAAGAGGGCAATGATGAGGATGATGGATTTGCGCATCGAAAGCCTCCTATTGGGCGACGAACCCGCAACACGGCCGAGAGTCGCGCCACACCGCGGCCGCGCGTGATACCGAATGATCGCTCGCGTCGTTGCCAGCCGGCTCGGACGGACCTGCTCCGCTCGAGCCAATCCATCCAC
>Ga0306926_10010657_pt1 | contig 10173 bp, 9 predicted proteins | sample flu12Cox44000178_FD_203759 | JGI IMG/M metagenome (GOLD analysis project Ga0306926, IMG submission 203759) | Lab enrichment of tropical soil microbial communities from Luquillo Experimental Forest, Puerto Rico - flux8day.12C.oxic.44.000.178 (v2)... | ecosystem: Environmental > Terrestrial > Soil... | reverse complement strand
GTGCAGAAGGACACGGAAGTGTTCGCCAAGCTGGAGCAATATCCGAAGATGGAAGGCCGGCAGATGATGATGGTTCTTGCGCCGCGCTGAAGCGCGGCGCAAGAAGCCTCGCGCGGTTCGCCGCGTGGTCCGGCGCCACCGGGCGGCGGACATGAGCAGGTCCAGTGGACCTGCGAAAGCGACGAACGCGCGAGGCCGGGTCTCGCGCGACACGCCTCGAAATGGTGTAGTCGGCAGATGTTCTTGGTTTTCTTTATCGCGAGCAGTTTCGCAGTCATCTATCAGTTCGCAAATGGCGGCTGTTGGAACCGAAAAGGGCGCTGGCATCCGAAAGCGCAAAACCCCAAACTGTTCTGGATCACAACGACCCTGCAAACCGTCTTGGCCATTTTCTTTGCTGGGGTACATTTCTTGGGACCTGCGTTTTAAATCGTTTTGATCTATCCTGGCCACAAGCCGCACCCAAGCGCGAGAAGCGCGGGGCTCACGGCCCCGCGCCGGCCAAAGCGGGCGAAAACCCGCTTCCAGCACCGGATTTTCAAATACGCCCTGCTCGCCAAGGTCATTTTCTTTTTTTGCGCACGCCCGGCGCGGCTCAAGCTTGTGCTATAATGCCGCCGCCTCCACCCCGATCCGGCGCACATGCGTCATCTCCTTCTTTCTGTACTGGCATGTTTCACCCTTTGCGCCAGCGCACGGGGCGCGGACGAATTGGGCTCCCTGACCCAGGCGGTAAAAACCCTGCGAAGCACGCACGGCACCAACACCGAACGCGATGCCGGCCCTGAACTAACGCCGATAAAACAGGCGCTCCGCCATTGGATTGAAACTCAAATCGTCACGCTGCCCGACAGCAACAACGATACCGGAATTCTGACGAGGCTGCAGGACGCACTGACCACGGACATCAACGCCGCGGGATTGCAATGCGGCGACGCAGGAGAGCCCAATTGCGGCCGAGCCGACCAGCAATTCAACGCGCGCGGCTATCTGGACGGCGTGCGCCTGGCCTATCTGGATGGCGGTCGCTATCTAACCGTGGAAACCGGCGTCGGGATCGTCTGCGGTTATGACCAGTCGGCCTATATTTACGAACGAGATTCCAACCGGGCTTGGCAACTTCTACTTCAGAGCGAGCAGGACGACTACCGGCAAGACAAATATTCCCCACAGGACATAGAAGCAATTCGCGTCTCGCCAGCGTCAGTTATGTCGGACAAGCCGGCGCCGCCGCTAATCCTCACCCTAGGAATCAGCCCCTGGTGCTCGTCAAACTGGCAAGGCCTCTCCATTCGCCTCTGGCGTGCGGATTCGCAAAATCCCACGCCGGCCCCAATCCTATACAAGACAACTGGCGTTTATCTGGGCAGCGATCCGATCGCAGATGGCCGCGTCACCAATCAGGATTTACTGATCCAATACACAAACAACAGCATAGATGAAGCTCGTTTCATTCGGCCTTACATCCTGCACTACGCGATTACCGCGGGCGACCGGTTGACGCGCATCGCCCCGGTGGCATTGACGCCAGAAGATTTCGTGGACGAATGGCTGACAAGCAACTGGAGAGACAGCGCGCACTGGAGCAACACGCATGCCAGTGCCGCGCTCGCAAATTGGCACAAGAATCTGGGCGTCAAAACCGATGGGTTTTTCTTCGGCGACGGCAATACCAGTCACTGCCGCGATCCCGCGCTATGGCAAGTCGCTTTTTCCAATACGGACAAAAATGGCAATCCGCAGCGCCCAGCTTATTTCCTGGTGCGTTGGTTGGCACCCTACCGTTTCACCATGATGGGCGTAGCAACCAAGGCCTATGCGGATTGCGACCGGGCCGATGCCATGACGGATAATCCCGTCACCCTGTTCCAACCATCTCCGTGAATCCCGTAGGTCGATTTACGTTGATCACCCCCATCTCGCACTTGCCCCCAAATCCCAACGAGGCATAGATTCCCCTGGCGTTTTCCAGCGCGAGGATTCCGATGCCGAATCCCGTATGCGTCCGGGCCGCTCGCTCAAGCTCGCGGCGTTCGTCGCTCGAAATGGTCTACCGGACCATTTCGTTCGCCTGCGGCGAACCGCTCCTCACTGAAGGACCGCTGTCATGACCCGCGCCCTGCCCCCCAGGCCCGACATCAAGCATCTGCGCAAGGAAGCCAAGCAGCTTTACATCCGCCTGCACCGCCAGGCGCCGGAAGCGCAACTGGCCGACGCCCAATTCATCCTGGCGGCGGAATATGGCTTCAAGAGTTGGGGAAAATTGAAATCCGAAGTCGACCGCCGCAACGCCGACCGCTGGGCTGCGCGGCTGGCCGAACAGGAAAGCTTCGCGCCCTTTCGCGCCGAAGCCGCCAAACCGCAGCGGCCGTCGCACCAACATCTGTGGCTCAGCCGCCAGGACGAACTGACGGCGGACGATTTTGACATCGCGCCCGCCGTCTTTCTGCAGTCCGCCGCGTTCCAGCTCGCGATCCTGCTGCTGGCCCTGTCGCTGGCTTTTCTAAGCTTCGGCTAGCCCTCTTCGGCAACGACCACACCGCGCGTCGCCGCGCGCTTATGGGCCTTGCGGCGTTCGGTCGTGGATGTGAGCAGCCGCAGAAGCTTGCGGGCGGCGCCGTCATAGGATTTTTTCACGCTGTCGCCATGATGATCCACCGCCAGCGGCGCACGGCCGGCCAGCCGCGCTTCCATCACGCATTTCTTGCCGGGGCTTTTGTGCTTGCCGGAAAGATCGTCACTCAAATGAACCACGACCCGCGTCACATCGTCGGCGAAACGCGCCAGGACATTCATCACATCCTGTTCGACGCGACTGGCCAAACCTTCCTGGCCCAGAACATTATGGTCGGTGGTCACGAGTATCTGCATTCGGATATCTCCCGGGTTGACGCATCATGCTAACGCAGGAAATGGCCCCGCGCGCCACCTATTGCGAGCCCAAGGCCGTTAAAAGTTGATTGACGAATCGGAACCAAAGAGCACGCCGCGCACCTTGACGACGCCGTGCGTTTGTCCTCAAATTGGCGAAGTTCCGCGCGCGCCCGGCGGACGTCGGCGCTGCGTTGGTTTGTATATTACGCGCTCCGCGCGGAGTTGCCGCCGCGATCCAATCCGCGCATCGCCTTGTAGGCCACACGCCCGCCCTGAATCAGCAGCACCATGGATTTGGTCCGCTCACGCGCCGGCGCGAAAACATAGGCGGTGCATCGCCCCTCGGCTTCGAGACAAGATTGCACCGCCGGATCGAGCGTATCGAAGCCGTAAGAGTTTGCCGGCATCAGCTGCTCCACCACCCCCAGATAGGAGAGCTTGGCGGCGGCCTTTGTGTCGAGACCCAGCGTGCCCAGTTGCGACGCCGGCGTGACGCCGGGATGAATGCGGTCATAGGCCGATTGCAGCTGCGCTTGTGAAACCTGCGGCGCAACGGCATCTGCGCTGAGGCGCCATTCCTGGGCAGCGATGCTGCAGGCGAGAAGCGCGACCAGACCCACAAAGAATGCAAGCGTGCGAAACATGCCGCCAGCTAAAACCCGCAACGGCGCAGGCGGAAGCGATTGCCCCTGTCAAGGTTAATTGCAAACCGTCTAAAGTGCGGCGAACCGCCAAAAACGGAAGGAAGGACGCGGCCATGATGGCGGCGATTTTATCTGGCCCATTCCCAGATCGCCGGCATCCGTAGCCCGACCCGGGCGCCGGTCTGCGATCCCAGCGCGCCGGGCTTCTGCTGCGTGGGCAATCTTTAGGGCGCGGTCCAGCGCGCAACACAGCCGGCGATAAAGCCGAACTCTGCATTGCCGCCCGACAGCACCAGCGCCGTCGCCTTCGCTTTCGGTGCCTTTGACGAAAGCACCGCCGCCAATGCCGCGGCGCCGCCCGGTTCGACCAGCAGCTTCAGCCGCGTCGCGGCAAAGGCGACGGCACGTTCCAGTTCTTCATCGCTGACGGCGATGCCTTCGCCCAGCAGGCCCCTAGCCGCCGCGAAGACATGTTCGCCCGGCACCGGCGCCATCAGGGAATCGGCGATAGAGAGCGGGCCACCCGGCGCGGCCGTGCGCGATCCCGCCGCCAGTGAGCGGCGCATGCCGTCATAGTTCTCCGGCTCTACGGCATGGACCCGCGCCGCTCCGTTCAGCCCAAGCGCCGTGCCGGTCACCAGTCCGCCGCCGCTGCACGGCGCAAGCACCGCATCGAGGGTCACACCCAGCCGCGCCGCATCCTCGGCGATTTCCAGTCCCACCGTGCCCTGGCCGACGATGATCGCGGGATCGTCGAACGGCTTGATCAGGGTGGCGTTCCGTTCTTCGCGGATTCGTCCCGCGATGGCCTCACGATCCTCGCGCTGCCGGTCATAAAGCACCACATCGGCGCCCAGCGCCCGCGTGCCCTCGATCTTGGGTCGGGGTGCATCCGATGGCATCACGATCACGGCCCTCATGCCCAGCATCTGCGCCACGGCCGCCACGCCCTGGGCATGGTTGCCGGAGGAAAACGCCACCACCCCGCCCGCCCGTTCGCCATCCGGAATCTGCGCGATGCGGTTCAGCGCCCCGCGATATTTGAACGAGCCGGTGCGCTGAAAGATTTCCGGCTTGAGAAACATGCGGCAGCCAGTGAGATCGCTCAGCACCGCGCTTTCCACCAGCGGCGTGCGGACGGCATGGCTTTTGATGCGCGCGGCCGCGGCTTGGACATCGGCAAAGGTTACGACGGCTGTCACGCGGAAGCGCTCTTCTGCGCCACCGCCAACACATCCAGCTCCGCCACCAGCTCAGGCCCGAAATAATAGAACAGCTCGTCGCGCGAACCTTCGTAACAGGTGGGCCCGGTGTTGTAACAGGCCAGACTCCCGTCCACCACTTCGTTGGAGGCGTGCAGCACGCCATAGTCGAAGGTCACCGGAAACAGAACCGACACCATGGGCTTGAGGGTGTGGTAATCCACGCCATTGTCCAGGCACCAGCTGTGCACCTTGCAGCCCCGCGCCTGGCGATTGAGAAAGACGCAGCGCCCGTCCTTCACCTTTGTGCGCACATGGGCGCCCGATGGAAATTCCGGATCTTGCGTCACCTCATCCGTGAACCATTCGCTGTCCGGCACGCCGATGAAATCCTTCAGCGACTGGGGCGCCGCCTTCAACCGCGCCACATTCTCCAGATCGACATCGACACCATAGGAACAGCAGATGTCGTGGCAGAAATTGCAGCCCATGCAGTCCATGAAATAGCGCAGCACGAACATGTCGGTGTCGATAGAATGGATCACCGTTCCGCCCATCTTGCAGGCATAGGAACGCGACAGCGCGATCCGGCTCATCGGGCAGCCTCGACAATTTCCGCGATCAGTTCGTCATAACGCATCCCCGCCTGCTCCGCCGCCGCGGCGAAACCGCCATCGGGCGAGATGCAGGGATTGGCGTTGATTTCCAGGATCAGGGGATTGCCTGCCGCATCGACGCGGAAATCCACCCGCACAAAGCCGCTGAGATCGAAAATCTCCCACACCGTTTCGCAAGCATGGCGGATTTTGGCCGTCAGCACGGGATCGGCCTCTTCCACCCCGAACAGGCGCACGGTCTGGCGCTCCGCCACGGAGCCTTCCGCCCATTTGGCGTCATAGCCGACGATGCGCGGCTTATCCGCCGGCCAGGCCGCAAAGGTCATTTCCGCCATGGGCATGATGCGGGGGCGGCCCTTCGGCCCCAGCACGGCGATGTTGAACTCGCGGCCATCGACAAAACGTTCGGCGAACCAGTCGCCGCCATGGCGCGCGGCGCTGTCGGCCGCCCGCGCTTTCACCGCCGCCGCGCCTGCCACCACGCAGCCATCGTCCAGGCCCAGCGAGGCGTCTTCGAGCGAGGATTTGACGATCCACGCCCCCGCATCGTCCAACCCGGCCCAGTCGGGGCCTTCGCTCCAGTCGGGCGTCAGGAGCCCGGCCTCGCGCAGCCGCCGCTTGGTCATGGGTTTGTCATTGGTCATGGCCATCGCCGCGCCGCTGGTGCCAGTGAAGGGCACGCCCAGCACCGCCAGGGAATGTTGCGCCAGGGGCGCCAGCGCGCCCTTGCCATCAATCCCTTCCACCAGGTTGAAGACCATGTCCTGTCCGGCGGTCAGCACGGTCAGCGCCTCCAGGTCTGGCGCGAAGGCGGCCTGCGCCACATCATGCCCGCGCGAGGCCAGCGCATCGCGCACTGCTTCGGCGGCAATCAGCGTGTCCATTTCCTCCGGCGGGGCGCCGGCGGCGACTTCGGAATGCAGCACCAGGATTTTCATGCCAGCTCCGGATGACGCGTCAGGAACGAATCCACGAATTTTGCGATCAGCTGCCGATAGGTCAGGCCCGCGAAATCGGCGATGAAGCACAGATCCGAATAGCCGGGCCGAATGCCCGCCAGCGGATTGACCTCGATGAAACAGGGATTGCCCCCACGGTCAAGCCGGATGTCGGCGCGCCCGCCGTCCCGGCAGCGCAGCACCCGCCAGGCCGCCAGCGCCACATCGCCCGCCGCCCGCGCCACCGCATCGTCGCCCGGCTCCACAGTGAGCTTGTCTTCCCAGCCTTCCTTGTTCGCAAGGCCATAGCCATGGCCGATGAAATTGGCGCCCGGTACGATCTCGCTCACCCCCAGCACGGACGCTTCGCTGCCGGTGCCGGTGAGGCCGACGGTGAATTCACGGCCCGGCAGGAACTCCTCCACCAGCACGGGTTGGCGGAATTTCCGCAAAAGATCGCGGGCAACCGACGCCAGAGCCGCCTTGTCTTGCACCATAGAGCGATCATCGACGCCCTTGCCCGAGCCTTCGGACACAGGCTTGAGGAACAGGGGAAACGGCAGCGTCACGGCAGCGATATCGGCGTCGCGTTCGATCAGCACGAATGGCGCCGTGGGCACGCCGGCATCGCGCACCACCCGCTTGCACAGCGCCTTGTCCAGGGTCAGCGCCAGGGTGAGCGGGTCCGAGAAAACATAGGGAATGTCGAACGCTTCCAGCAGCGCGGGCACCTGGGCCTCCCGCGCCACGCCCTTCAGCCCTTCGCAGATATTGAACACCACATCCCAGCGCGCGCCGTCCGACAGGGCTTTCGTCAGGGGCCGAATGCCGCCGATCCGTATCGGAACATGGCCGAGGCCCGCCAGCGCCTCGCACACCGACGCAATGGTGATTTCGGCGTCGAATTCGGCAGTCTCTTCCTCGGAATAGCCTTGCGCCAGATAGTCCGCGCGCAAATCATACGTGACGCCGAAGCGCAGGGAACGCATCAGCGCCCTAAATGGCCGTTCGGGTCGGGGTACTTGTAGATATTGCCTTCGAAATTCCTGAGCAGCAGGAAATCGCCGTCCCGGCCCGCCACCGGATCGGGGGCGAGCTGGATTTTGCCGCCACCGCCCGGCGCATCGATCACAAACATGGGCGTGGCATAGCCGGTAGTGTGGCCGCGCAGGGCGCGGATGATCTCAAGCCCCTTGTCCACCCCGGTGCGGAAATGGGCCGAGCCCCGGATGGGATCGCATTGATAGAGGTAATAGGGCTTCACCCGGCTTTTGAGCAGGCCATGCATCAGGGGCATCATGACTTCGGCACTGTCGTTGATGCCTTTGAGCAGCACGGTCTGGCTGCCCAGGGGAATCCCGGCATCGGCAAGGCGGGCGGTGGATTCGGCCACTTCCCGGGTCAGTTCGGTGGGATGGGTGAAATGCAGGCTCATCCATAGAGGGTGATGTTTCTTGAGCACCCGCACCAGGGCACGGGTGACGCGCTGGGGCGTCACCACCGGCATCTTCGTGCCGATGCGCAGGAACTCGATATGCGGGATGGCGCGGATCTGGCCCAGGAGCCAGTCCAGCTTGTCATCTGACAGGGTGAGCGGATCGCCGCCCGACAGCAGCACGTCCCTCACCTCGGTGTGCTCGCGCAGATAGGCCAGCGCCTGGTCCCATTGGCGGGTGGAGAACTGGTATTCGCCGCCCGGATTGCCCACCAGCCGCGAGCGGGTGCAGTAGCGGCAATAGGTGGAACAGGTGCCGGTGACCAGGAACAGCACGCGGTCGGGATAGCGGTGCACCAGGCCGGGCGCCACGGTGTCGTGATCCTCGCTTAACGGATCGTCATCCTCGCCGGGGCTTCGGACATATTCCTCGCCGGTCATGATGTGGGTGCGGCGCAGAGGTTCCTGCGCATCCGTCAGCCCCATCAGGCTGGCATAGTAAGGCGTGATCCCGACCGGCAGGGCGCCCTGGTGGCGCGAGACGGCGGCATATTCGTCTTCCGACAGGCGGAAGATGCGGGCGAGCTGGTCCAGGGTGCGGATGCGGCTGCGCATCTGCCAGCGCCAGTCGTTCCATTCCGCCGCGGTCGTGTCGGGCCAGAAACGTCGGTAAAACCGCCGCGCGTCCGCCGAAACCGGAAAACGCAGTTCCACTTTCGGACCGGGCAGGTTGAGCTTGGCGACGGCCGGATCGGCGACAGCAGACGTCGCCAGCGCCAGACGCGCCTTGGCCGGCGCGGCAGTGTCGGAATTTCTTTGGAAGGATCGCGCCGGGGGCCTGACGGCGCGGCCCCGCGCACTCTCAAGAGCCATGTGACTCACATTGCGCCGAGGGCGCCTCGCGATCTTCGGTCGTCCGTCTGGCGGCGCCCCCGTGGCTCAACCGTCTGCAGACAAGAGCAACGCTTGCGATATTTAAGACCTTTGTGGCGTTGTCAAGAGCGCGGCACATTCCGCACCTTGCCGGCGATGCGTTCCGGTGGATCGTTTTGAAACGCAACCGTGCGCTCTCAGCGCGTGAGTGGACGCGTCACCGGCGCCAACGGCGCCACACGGTACACGGTGACATGCACCGTCTTGCCGCGCGAATAGTTGAAGCCGCTGACCTCATCCAGCGCGGTGGCGTCGGCCTGCAGTTCGGCCAGACGAGCCAGGAATTGCGGGCGTTCCGCGTCATCCACCAACGCCAGACCGCCGCCCCTGGCGCCGATCTCGGCCGCACCTTTGCCATCGCTGAGCCCCGTGTCGGCGCCCAGCGCGAAGACCATGCTGGGCTCTTCATAACCGGCCAGCACCGGCGGCGGATCGCCTGGCTCGCTGTCCTTGGCGACCAGCGCGGCGATATCCCGGCTCACCCAGAATTGTGACAGGCCGGGCGCGGTGAAGGCGGTGAGGGTCGGCGCCACCACGAACAGCGCCAGCAGCGCCGGGATCAGCACCCCCAACCGCAAGCCGCACAACAGCAGGATCAGCGCCACCAACCCACACAGCGCCGCCGTTCCGGCCAGGATAATGGCTAGCTGGCTTTGATAGAGATTGTAGACAATCAGCGGATCGTCGCCATTGCCGTAAAGGCGCGGCAGTTCCACGGGCCCCGCCACCAGCACCGCCAGTCCGATCAGGAACTGCAACGCCGCCAGCCATACCAGCCAACGGCGCCAATCCTTTTTCGGCTTGGGCGGCGGCGGCGCGGGCGCTGCCTCGTCGCCGCCAGCCTCGGGTGCGGGCGCAGGCGCGGCGGCGGCCACGGGCTCGACCGTCTTGGGCGCCAGCAGCCATAGCGCCGCCAGGATCGCCAGCGCCGGATAGGCTGGCAACACATAATGCGGCAGCTTTGTCGGCACTGCTTCCACCAGCACCCACCAACCGGCTGCCCAGGCGATCAGGAAACGGATCGCCGGCTCGGCACAGCGGTGGATCGCCAGGCCGATGCCCGGCGCCACAAAGGCGATGGCGGGCCAGAAACTCAGCGACGACAGAAGCAGATAATAGCCCGGCGGCGCGCCATGGCTTTCCTGCCCGCCCGCCACCTTGGCGGCGAAATCATCGCCCAGCGACTGGCGGAAGAAATCGCCATGGGTCTGGATGGCAATGGCGATAAGCCAGGGCAGCACGATGACCAGCAACAGCGCCAGACCACGCAACGGCTCCGCGCCCTTGAGCCAGGCGAAACTCTGCCAGCGCTGCTGACGGAAATTCCACGCCGCCAACACCAGAATTGTGACAGCGGCGACCGCCGGCGTGACCGGCCCCTTGATCAGAATGCCGGCAGCCATCGCCGCCCAGCCCGTCAGCGCCAGCCGTCGGGAGATCGCACCCTGGTGCAGCCGCATCAGCACACCCTGCGTGCCGAGCACCGTCGCCAGCAGCACTGCATCGGTGGTGGCGATGGTGGCTTCCGCC
>Ga0306926_10010655_pt1 | contig 10174 bp, 6 predicted proteins | sample flu12Cox44000178_FD_203759 | JGI IMG/M metagenome (GOLD analysis project Ga0306926, IMG submission 203759) | Lab enrichment of tropical soil microbial communities from Luquillo Experimental Forest, Puerto Rico - flux8day.12C.oxic.44.000.178 (v2)... | ecosystem: Environmental > Terrestrial > Soil... | reverse complement strand
CGTGGAAAGGCCGTAGACAACGGCGACGCCCGCGAGGCCAACGGCGAATTCCGCGGCGGCGTACAGCAGGAGCGGTCGACGAATGCGGTCTGCGAGCAGCCCAACGAGCCCATTCCCGATGGCGAGACCGCCCATGAAGCTCGAGAGGGTGAGGCTGGCGGCCCAGACGGTGCTCCCGAAGACGAGGCCGCACCGGTAGAACCAGACCATCTCGAACACAAGCGCCGCGGTGCCGGACAGAAAGAAGATGAACGGGAGGAAGAGCGCGCTCGGCACGCGGGGATGTTACATGAGCGATTACGGGAGCTTGAACGCGAGAAGCTCTCCCGGGTAGTTGCCGCCGCTGATCGCCGCGACGAGATACTGCTTCCCGTTCAGCATATACGTCATCAAGGAGCCAGTCTGGGGCGCCGGCACGTAGACGGCGCCCACCTCGCGGCCCGTGAGCTTGTCGTAAGCGCGGAGCATGGCGCCACGTTGGCCGTTGGCCTGTGTCGCGAAACCGCCTTCTCCAGCGATCGCCAACGTCTTGGTCACGAGGACGCCAATTCTTCCGGGGCGTCCAGTCCGTGGGATGGTCAGCCCTTTGAGCGCCGGGTGGTTCTTGATGTTGTCCGGCGTCTCCCCGTGCGCGATCTGCCACACGAGGTCGCCTTTGTTGAGATCGAATGCCGTGATGCGGCCGTAGGGCGGCTTCACGAGCGGGAGCCCCTGGACGGTGAGTCCGGCACCGCCCTCGCCACCGCCGCCGGCAGCCCCGCCTCCCGCGGCGCCTCCACGGCCTGCCGCGCCCGCACCCGCCTGCCTCCCGCCTCCTGTCTCTCCCGCTCCAGGCGTGGAGCTCGCGCCGCCCGGCCCTGCGCCTCTTGTCCCTCCCGGCGTTCCCGTCCCTCCTGGCGCTCCTGCCCCGCCTGCCGAGGCGTTCGCATTTGCGGGGCGAGCGGTGCCCTGCACGTAACCAAAGTCCGATCGCGCTGGATCGGCCGCAACGAGCCCCACGGGCGTGATCGACGTGACCGAGTACACGTACAGCATGTTGGTGGCTGGATCGAGGGCGCCGCCCTGCCAGTTGGCGCCGCCGGTCGCTGACGGGAGCATCAGGGTCGCCAGGGGGCCGTCGGCGTTGCTGACGACAGGCGGTGTGAAGATCGGCCCGAGCTTGTAGCGCGAGGCGAGCTTCAACGCTTCAGCGTGCAGCTCAGGGGTGAAGTCGATGAGATCGTCGGGCATCACCCCTTGACGATCGAACGCCGGTGGTCTGGTCACGAATGGCTGCGTCGGCGAATACCACTCTCCCGGAACGGTGCCTTTCGCCACCGGCTGTTCCTCGATCGGCCATACCGGCTTGCCGTTGGTGCGATCGAAGACGTAGACCCAACCCTGCTTGGTGATCTGCGCGATCGCCTTGACCGGTCTGCCGTCCACGGTGATGTCTGCCAGGATGGGCGCGCATGGGATGTCCATGTCCCAAAGGCCATGGTGCACCAGCTGGTAGTGCCATTTGCGCTGGCCGGTCTTGAGATCCAGCGCGACGAGGCTCTCCCCGAACAACCCGCTGCCCGGGCGGTTCCCTCCGTAGTAATCGCCGGTCGGGAGCTCGACGGGCAGATACACCATGCCGAGCTCTTCGTCGACCGTCATCTGGGCCCAGACGCCTGCGTTCCCGGTGTAGGACCACGAGTCTCGTTCCCAGGTGTCGTTTCCGACTTCACCCGGCAGCGGGATGGTATGGAAGATCCACAGCCGTTTGCCGGTGCGCGCGTCGTAGCCGCGGACGAACCCCTTCTCGTGCGTCTTGCTCTTGGGCTGGCCGCCGGGGAGATGCGCCGCGCCGACGATGATCACGTCTTTCGCGATGATCGGTGTCGCGTGCAAGCCCATTTCACCGCTGACCGGATCGATGTCCTGATCGTCCTCCAGCTTGAGATCGACGACGCCCTTGCTGCCGAAGCCGGCGGCCGGAATGCCGGTCTTCGCGTCGAGCGCGATCATCCGGTACCCGGGCGTCACATAGACGATGTGACCCTCACGCCCGTCGGTCCAGTACGCCAGGCCGCGACCTGAGAGTTGCCTCGGCGCCATTTCGCCGCGCTTGCCTTCGTTCTCGCTGTGCATCCACAGCAACTCGCCCGTCGCACCGTCGAGCGCGACCACTGCGCGCCGGCTGCCGGCGGTCGAGTAGACGATGCCGTCGACCATGAGCGGCGTTGACTGGAAATTGAATTCCGGCCGCGGGCCGAGCGAATCGGTCTTGAAACGCCAAGCGACCTCGAGGGTCCGGAAGTTGTCCGCGTTGATTTGATCGAGGGGAGAATAGCGGGTGCTGGCGAGATCGCCGCCGTAAGTCGTCCACTCACCCGGCCGGTTATGGACCTTGTCCTGGCCGCGGAGATTGGCGTGCCAGGCGCCGAGCGACGCGATCACGGCGAGCGCTGTCGTGAAAAATCGCTTCATAATGCGCGCCATCATATCCCGGTTCGGTCTCGCTTATCATGGGCCAAGGTTCGAGGTGAGCATGAGACGACCATTCCTTCCCGGAGCCGTCCGGGGCCAGGGGGCCCGCGGATTATTCATCGTCGTGCTTGCGCCGATTGCTCTTTCCGTGGCCGCCGCGATCTTCTCGGCGACGGGCGTCAACGGTGCCGGCATCGAGAGCACGCTGGCCGCGCAGGGCGAGCACGCCGAGTGCTCGCATCTGGTGATGCTGAAGCTGCCGGACGTGAAGGTTTCTGAGGCGGTCAGCGTGCCCGCGCCGTCTGGAGCGGCGTCTGGAACGGCGGCCGGCGGCATCCGCGCGGCGCACTGCCGTGTGACGGGCGTCATCGGGACCGAGATCCGGTTCTCGTTGCTGCTACCCGACCAGTGGAACCGGAAGTTCTTCATGGGGGGCGGCGGAGGGTTCGTCGGAACCGTCCAGAATTCGGCGCAGACAACGGTGAACGCAGGCTATGCCACCGCTGGGACCGATACCGGCCATCAGGGCGCGCCGACCGATGCCAGCTGGGCGCTCAACAACGTAGAGCGGCGCGTGAACTTCGGCTACCTCGCCGTCCATCGCACGGCGGAGGTCGCGAAGGCGATTATCAACAGCTATTACGGCGCCGCGTCGACGCGCAACTACTTCGCCGGATGCTCACGCGGCGGCGGCCAGGCGTTGATGTCGGCGCAGCGCTTTCCCGACGACTTCGACGGAATCGTCGCCGGCGCGCCGGCGTATGACTGGACCGGGGTGGGAGCCCAGTTTATCCGCACGGCCCAGGTGAATTTTCCCGACGCGCATCAGCTGTCGTCCCCGCTCTTCGATCAAGAGACGCTCAAGGTCGTGGAGGCCAAGATCCTCGACAAATGCGACGCGCTGGACGGCGTCAAAGACGGGGTGATGGAGGACCCGCGCCGCTGCACGTTCGATGTGTCGACTTTGACCCAGCTGAGCGACGCGCAGCGCGCCGCGCTCAGGGTGCTCTACGGGCCGACGATGAACGGCGAGAGCGAGATCTATCCGGGCCGCCCGTTCGGGGGTGAGGGGCAGACCGGCGGATGGCCGGCGTGGGTCACCGGCAGCCCGCAGTCGCCCGGCCTGGATCACGCGTTCATGACCAATCTGTTCAAGTTCATTGTCTTCAACGACCCGAACTGGGACTACACGAAATACGACCTATCCAACTGGAAGAAAGATACGGCGCTCACCGCGACGTATCTCAACGCAACCGACCCGAATCTCGACGCGTTCAAGTCGAAAGGGCGGAAGCTGATTCTGTGGCACGGGTGGGCGGACCCGGCGCTGACTCCCCTGGGGAGCATCCGGTATCACGAGCGCGTGCATGCGCGCGATTCGAATACGAGCGACTACTTCCGGACGTTCATGCTGCCGGGAGTCCTGCACTGCGGAGGCGGGACCGGTCCGGACACCGTCGACTGGCCGTCCGCGATTGCGGAGTGGGTCGAAAACGGAAAAGCGCCGGATCGCCTCATCGCTCGCAAGGTCACGAACGGCGCGGTCACTCGAAGCCGCCCGCTCTGTCCGTACCCACAGAAGGCCGAGTACAAGGGCGCCGGGAGTACGGACGACGAAGCGAACTTCGTGTGCAAGGACTGATGGCGGGACCGCTAACGACGGGGATTCAGCACTAGTGATTCGGGATTCGAACGGCCGGTTCGCGACGCCGAGCCAAGGGACCTTCGATCGCTACAGGCGCGCACTGCGTGTGTGCACAGTGGGCGCGTGCCTCGCGGTTGGCGCGTATCTCGTTCACGCGTCTGCCGCGCCACACGAGGCGACCTCCCCTGTGCAGCCTTCAGCGCACGCCTCGACACCAGCGCGCGCGTCCACGCCAGCTCACGGCCCGACGTCGGCCGCATTCGACGCTGCAAACAGTGCCTGGCAGCGCGGTGATTACATTGCTGCGCTGACCAGCTACCTTCAGGTGTTGAACGCGCCCGCCGGAGACGCTTTTCTCGAGCGGATCGCGCTCACGACCGGCGAGCTGTACCGCACCTCCGAGCTGACCAGTGACGGGCGAGCAGGCCGCTTCAGTCCGGGCGGCCGCTACATCGTGTACGAAACGGGGCTCGAAACATCGCGGCGGACGACCATCCTGCGAAACGATAGCCGCCGCGCGGTCGTCGCCGATCTGCCCGGCGTGTCTGCAACGTTCACGCCTGATGACATGAAGGTGGCCTACCTGCGCATCAACGAGACAGAGGATGTGAAGAACGCGTCGCGAGCGATTGAGTCGGCAACGCTGACTGATCCACGGCGCAACGCCGTCGTGCAGACGCTGGCATGGCTCGTGGCTCGCGACTCCACCATCGTCGTGCGCGATAGCGCCACGGGCCACGAAATTGAGCTGCCGACGCCGCCGATGCTCAAGGCGGCCCTGGCCTATGCCGCGGACGGGCGCTCGCTGTTCTTCCTGGGAACGAGAGAGGGGAACGAGACGCGAACAGATATCTATTCAATCAGCGAGACGTCAGATGGACCCGCGCTGGCCGTGGACGCAGGCGGTTTGAAATCCGCGCCGCTCATCGATGCCAGTGGCGGCGCGCTCGTGTACGTCGTGCCGGGAGTGAGCCCCCTCAGGCGGCCCGAGGTGGGAGGGGCGGGAAGGGCAGGAAGGGGGGGAGAGGCAGCTGGGGCAGGAAGGGCGGGAGGGGGAGGAGAGCCGGGAAGGGCGGCGGGCGCTCGACCACCTGGTCCAAGGCCGCCGTCGACGTTTGCGATCGTCGACCTGGCCTCGAAGCGGGTGTCAGTCGTGTCGGGCACCGCGCCCGCGCTCTCGGGCGACGGCAAGACGTTGGCGTACGTCGTCAGAGACGGCAGCGAGTACAGCCTGATGATCGGACCCACGACAGGGATGCAGGCCGTGGTGAAGCGGACGAGCCAGCGCATGGACCGGCCCGCCCTCTCGGCGGATGGCGGGAGAGTAGCGTGGCAGATGATGCCGCGCGACGACTGGGAGATTTACGTTGCGGACGTCGCAGGTCCGGCGCTGGCGCGAGAGCGCCGTCTCACGAGAGACATCCAGCACGACGTCCTGCCCCGCTTCCTCACCGCGAACCGGCTGATGGCGATGGCCGGCGAACCGCGTCACCGGCGATCAAATTTGTACGAGCTCGAAACTGACTCGATACTCCAAACCGGAGTTGACGGGCAATCCGCTCTCGAGCCGGACTCGGAAGCCGGCCCGGTCACGACCGGCATTCGGCTGTTTCACAACAACACGGTGCGGACGATCGCGCCGGAGTACGAGTGGGCTGCGAGTCCCGATGGCACCAAAATCCTCGTCGGCGCCGAGCGTGACGGCGACACGGTGTCGCCGCCCCGTGGCGTGTACCTCATCGACCTCAATGAAAAGGTCACCAGGGCGGACGTCGTGGGCCGCCTCCGCGACAACCTGCGAGCGGAAACCGCGCTGAGGGCAGCGAGCGTCCGCGCGTTCCAGCCGATCACCGGCGACGTTCGCCAGATCGTGTCGCGCGTGTCCGTCGATCGCATCTTCGGGTACGAGAAGTCGCTCTTCGGCTTCGACTCCAAGCACATCTCGAAGCCGGGGAATCGTCTCGCCGCCGAGTACTTGTTCAATGCTTACAAGACATTTGGCTACGCCCCGGAGTACCAGTGGTTCGACCCCCCAACGCAACGCGCGGGCGCCGGGACCCCTTCGGGGACCGTCCCGCCGCGTCAGACAGCCAATGTCGTCGCGACGCTCGGCGGCACCGTGAACCCTGAGCTCGTGTATGTGATCAGTAGTCATTACGACTCGGTGGAAGGCGGGCCGGGGGCGGACGATGACGCGTCGGGGACCGCGGCGCTTCTGGAAGCGGCTCGCGTGCTCGCCGGGCATCCACTTCCAGCGACGGTCAAGTTTGTCTCCACGACGGGAGAAGAGAGCGGCCTCCTCGGCAGCCGGGAATTCGTCCGCCGCGCCGTCGGGCAGAAGCTTCATATCGTGGGCGTGTTGAACAACGACATGATCGGGTGGATGAACGACGAGCGGATGGACAACACGATTCGCTACTCGAATGCCGGCATCCGCGACATCCAGCACGGGGCCGCCATGCTCTTCACGAAGCTCATCACCTACGACGCGCGGTACTGGAAAGGCACCGATGCCATGTCTTTCTACGAGGCCTACGGGGACATCATCGGCGGGATCGGGTCGTATCCCGTGCTTGCCAGCCCTTATTACCACCAACCCACGGACGCGATCGAGAACCTCAACCACCAGCTGATCGCGGAGACGAGCAAGACGACGATCGCGACGATCATGCTGCTCGCCTCGAGCCCGTCACCTCTGGCGCACCTGAAGATCGACAGCTACGCCGGGGGCACGGCTTCTGTGTCGTGGACGCCAAGTCCGGAAAAGGCCGTCGTCTCGTACGTCGTCGAGTACGGGCCGTCATCATCGCCATCGCGCACTCGGCTCACCGTGACGGCGCCGCGCGCAACGTTACCCCAGGTCCGGCCTGGAACCGTGGTCTCCGTGAAGGCCGTCACCGCGCGGGGGCTCGAAGGATGGGACTGGGCGCGCGTGCGCGTCAATTCCCCGGTGTCGCCGCGCTCGACGCCTCACTGAGTCCGGCGACCCGAGCGGCGACGCGATCTGGTCATGGAGAGCGTGTGATTGTTCTCATCACCGGAGGCGGGCGGGGAATCGGGGCGGAGACGGCCCGTCTGGCCGCGACGCGTGGCTACGCGGTGTGCGTCAACTTTCGCGCCGACCGGCGCGCCGCGGAAGCCGTCGTCGCCGACATCACCGAGCGGGGCGGTCGCGCGATCGCCGTGCGGGCCGACGTGTCGATTGAGGCGGACGTCGTTCGCCTGTTCGACACGGTGGACGCGCATCTGGGACGGATCACCGGGCTCGTCAACAACGCGGGGATCCTGGAGCGGCAGATGCGCGTCGACGAGATGGATGCCGCTCGGATCGCGCGGGTGTTCGCGACCAACGTCACGGGCGCTTTCGTCTGCGCCCGCGAGGCCGTGCGTCGCATGTCGACTGCGCATGGCGGCGCCGGCGGCTCGATCATCAATGTTTCGTCGCGCGCAGCCGTCCTCGGCTCGCCCGGGGAGTATGTCGACTACGCCGCGTCGAAGGCCGCGCTGGACGCCCTGACCGTTGGGCTCGCGAAAGAAGTTGCCGCGGACGGCATCCGCGTCAACGGCGTTCGCGCCGGCATCATCGACACCGAGATCCATGCAAGCGGCGGAGAACCGCGCCGGGTCAACCGCCTCGGCCCAACGCTGCCGATGCGGCGTTACGGAGAGGCGATCGAGGTGGCACGCGCCATCCTGTGGCTGCTGTCAGACGAGGCGTCTTATACGACGGCCAGCTTCGTCGACGTCGCCGGCGGACGCTAATCCTCACGCCCCGACTGGGGTCAGGTGCTGGACGAGGTGTCTCAGCCCGACGAACCGTACGTGCAGATCCCCATACTCCCGCCGATACGCGCGCGTGACGTCATGCGCCACCACGAATGTCTCACCGCTGGGATACTGATATCGAAAGGCTTTCACATTCGAAGGATCGAAGTCGGATGCCGACCATTTGCACTCGATCGCGACCGGCTCCTCTCCATGCTTTGCCCACACGAAATCGACTTCGTGTCCCCGCTTGTCGCGCCAGTAGCGGATGTCCCGGGTCTGCAGATGCGCATGCAGTTCGTTCAGGACGAAATGCTCCCAGAGAAGACCGCGATCGTCTCGGCGGAGATCAGACCAGCCACGATAGTACGTGACGAAGCCTGTATCAAACGCGTACACCTTCGGCGCAGCAATGATTTCCGCCGCGCGATGCGTGCTGAATGGGCGCAGCACGTGTGCGACGAACGTGGCTTCCAGGACAGCAAGATAGTTCGAGATCGTCGTGCGGCTCACTTCACATGGACGCGCGAACGCCGTCGCCTCGAAGATGCCTCCGCTTTGCGCGAGCAGCAGTTCGACGAACTTCTGAAACGAATGCCGCCGCTCGAGGCGGAAGAGTTCCTGAATGTCCTTAGCCCAATACGCGTCCATCCATTCCTGAAAGTCATGCTCTGCCGGGTCGTCCGCCAGGAAAAACGGAGGCAGGCCGCCACGCAGCAATCGATGGTCAAGCGCTGGCCGCCCGAAATCGTCGAGATCAGTGGTCATCATCGGTGTCAACCAGAGTTCGACTTTTCGCCCGGCTAGGGTGTCACGGAACTTGGCTGAAGCGCCAAGCGTGGATGAGCCCGTGGCCACGACGCGCGTGTCGGGAAAGTGATCTGCCGCGATCTTCAGCAGCTCTGATGGGTTGTCGAGGCGATGAATTTCATCGAGGACGATCGTGCGTTTTCGAAACTCAGAGAGCGTGGACTCGGGGTCGTCCCAGATGCGTCGAATCCTCGGGAGCTCGCAGTCGAAATACTCCGCGTTCGGGAGACTTCGACAAAGGACCGTCTTGCCCACCCGTCGGACGCCGGAAAGCCACAGGACCGAGCGCCGGCGCAGCCCTTGGTCGAGCCGCTGCTGCCAGAAATGACGGATCTTCAACGCAAGTATTGTGGCATATAGTGATACTATATGCAACTTAACTTTCATTTGGAAAACGGCACGGCACGGCACGGCACGACACGGGCACGGCACGGCACCGCTGTTCTCCGCGCGTCCGAGTGAGCGGAGCGGCCGACTCAATCGAGCCGGAGCGAGCCGCCGAATTCTGCCGGCGAGAAGCCGTCCGGCTCGACGCCGTGCGCGTGCCGGGCCTCTTCGAGCGCGGTCACCGGGTCGCCGATCCCCTCCAGCGTGAGCTGAAACGTCCCGAAGTGCATCCCGAGGCTTCGCTCGGCGTGCAGGTCGAGGTGCGCCCGCACGGCCTCGTCCGGGTTCATGTGGACGTCTTTCATGAACCAGCGCGGTTCATAGGCGCCGATTGGCAGGAGCGCAAGGCTCACGCGCTCGAACCGGGCTCCGATGTCTTTGAAGTGCGGAGCGTATCCGCTATCGCCGGCGAAAAAGATCCGGCGCCGTCCAAGGGCGATCAGGAAGCCGCCCCAGAGCGCACGATTGCGATCGAACGGCGTTCGCGCCGAGAAATGCTGCGCGGGGGTCAGTATCAGCGGCACCGGCGAACGGAGGCTGTCCTGCCACCAGTCGAGCTCTTCGACGTCGTGGACGCCGATGGATTTCAGCAGACGCCCGTTTCCGAGCGGCGTGACGACGAGCGGATGCCATCGCCTCTCGATCGCACGAAGGGTTCGGACGTCGCAGTGATCGTAATGATTGTGACTGAGCAGCACCAGCGAGATCGTCGGCAGGTCGGCGAAGGCGATCGCGGGGCGCCGGACGCGCTGCGGGCCGGCGAAGCGAACGGGGCTGGCGCGCGCAGAGTACATGGGATCGGTCAGGATATTTCCCAGGCGCGTCTGGATCAGGAACGTCGCGTGGCCGATGAACGTGACCGTTGCAGCGTCGCCATCGAGCGCGGGCGGCTGCCTCAGCTCGACCGGCACCCGCTTGGGCCACGGCGTCCATCTCTGCGTGAGCAACCGGGGGACCGCAGTGACGGGCTGGGCGTTCGCCCGCGTGGGGTTGAAGAATCGTTCACCGTCGAAATGACGCACGTCCGAACAGTATAGACTTGGAACGGGGCACGGGCCCTCCGGAGCACATCGACTCAGTCGTGGCGACTATCAGCGCAACCATCCTCGACGC
>Ga0306926_10010652_pt1 | contig 10175 bp, 10 predicted proteins | sample flu12Cox44000178_FD_203759 | JGI IMG/M metagenome (GOLD analysis project Ga0306926, IMG submission 203759) | Lab enrichment of tropical soil microbial communities from Luquillo Experimental Forest, Puerto Rico - flux8day.12C.oxic.44.000.178 (v2)... | ecosystem: Environmental > Terrestrial >... | reverse complement strand
CATAATTGAGGCCGGGCTTGAGAATGTTGATCTCGTCGCCGCCGTTGGGGCCGTTCTCGTTCTGCCACATCTCGCCGGTTCCCCGCTCCAGCGCCAGGCCGAGCGAGTTGCGATGCCCGAGGGTGAAGACCTCCGGCTTGTGGCCGGCCTGGCCGACAAACGGGTTGTCGGGCGGGATTGTGCCATCGTCGCGCAGGCGCAGCACTTTGCCGCCGTCGGTATTGGGATTCTGGGAATCCTGGGGCTTGCCGCCGCTCACGGTCATGAAAATCGTGCCGTCCCGCCCGAAAGCAACCCGCGAGGGACCGCTTCCGTCGGTCACGAAGATATCCCGCATTTGTGTGAGCGCGCCGTCTTCCCAGCGTCCACGGGCCAGCGCCGCGACGCGCCGCCTTTCGTCGAGCGGCTTGGTGTAGGTGAGGTACAGCCAATGATTCTCGGCAAACTGCGGATCAACAGCGATATCCATGTAGCCGTGAATGGCTCCGGGCAAACCCGATTCGCCGGCGAAATAGGCGGCCGGGCCGCCCCCTACGGGGTGGGGATCGAGCACGCCCTGGCGAATGATGCGGAGGCGGCCGGCCCGCTCGGTCACGAGCATCGTGCCGTCGGGAAGGAAGGCGAGACTCCACGGATATTCGAGCGAGGTAGTCACAGCGGTCACGCGGATTCTCTCACCTTCCGCAGTGTCAAACTCCATCGGCAGGCGTGGCAGCGGGCGGCCGGCGAGTCCTAGCGGCGCCACCGGAATGCCGTTTTGAAACGGGACCCTCTGTTGCGCGGACCCCAGCGGGGAACCCAGCGTGGCCGCGCACACCAGAGCGCATGCGACCCGTCGTCGGTGGTCTGGTCGAAGCCGATTCTTCATCAAGATTCCTCGATGTTCGATCGTACATTTCGAGGAATCGTGTGTCAATTCGGAGCAAGGACTTATAATCGCTCGAATGGGAGACCTGCCATCCTCGGCCGGAGTGAGCCCACCGAGCGTGCGCCTCGACCGAGACCGCCCGTTCTTGGGCATTCACGCCGTCAACGTCTACGTTCGCGATCAGGACGAAAGCTTGCGATTCTATGCCGACCAGCTCGGCTTTCAGGTGGCGTTTGACGCCCGTCTCCAGTCGGGAGACCGTTGGGTGGCAGTGGCGCCCCCCGACGGTACGGCGGTGCTCGCTCTGGTCGTGCCGAAGCCCGACTCGTACCAGTACCGACTCATCGGCCGGCCCACCGACATCGTCTTCGTCACCGAGAATGTGATCGTTACTTACGAGGAGTGGCGCAAGCGAGGCGTCCGATTTCTCTTTGCGCCGCGCCTGAGGCGGGTCCAATACGAGCACCGCCCGCAGACGGGCCGCATGGCGGTGACCTCGATTGCACCGGAAGAGCGGCCGGCGGTTTGGGGAGGGGTGTTTACACGGTTCAAGGATTTGGATGGGAACTCATTTGCGCTTGTCGGTTTCGACGAGGTCAATCGGGCGATCGACGCCCAACGGCGGCAGCTTGCCGAGAGAGCCGAAGCCGAACGCCGTGGTGCACAAGAAGTGGCCATCGCCAAGCAGGTGCAGGCCCGGCTCTTCCCGCAACGGCTGCCGCCCATCGAGACTCTCGAGTATGCCGGCGTTTGCATCCAGGCTCGCCAGGTGGGCGGCGATTACTACGATTTTCTGGATCTGGGCCACGGCCGTTTCGGGCTGGTGATCGCCGACATTTCCGGCAAAGGGATCGCCGCGGCGCTCCTCATGGCCAATCTGCAGGCCAATCTTCGCAGCCAGTGCGCGATCGCCCTGGACCAACCGGAGCGCTGGTTGGGGTCCGTCAATCAACTCTTTCACCAGAGCACCGACGAAAGCGCCTATGCGACTCTGTTTTTCGCCGATTACGACGACCAAACGCGACGGCTGCGTTACGCCAACTGTGGGCATCTCGCCGGTTTGCTCATCCGAAGCGACAACCGTGTGGAGAGGCTGGATGCGACCGGCACCGTGCTGGGACTCTTCAAAGACTGGGAGTGTGCGATCTCTGAGCGCATGCTGTTTCCCAAAGACCTGTTGGTGCTCTACACGGATGGGATCACCGAATCATTTAACGAGGGCGGCGACGAGTTTGGGGAACTGCGCCTGGTTGAAGCGCTGCGAAACATTCGAGACAGACCCGCCAAGACGGTGATTGCGTCCATTGTCGACGAGGTTCGGCGGTTCAGTCGCCAGGAACAGAACGACGACATTACCCTGATTGTGGCCAAGGGCAGAGCGCAAGCGTGAGGCCGGTAGTTCCCTTTCAGGAAGAGACACGGGCGCAAGCGGAGTGGTACCGGAGACCCAGGGGGCCGATGTAGGAGGATTGCGGGCGGATCAGCCGGCCCTCCTGGAGCTGCTCCAGGCAGTGTGCGGACCAGCCGAGGACCCGGCCGACGGCGAAGGTCGGCGTGAATAGTTCGGCCGGTAATCCCAACCCATGCAGCAGCAGCGCCGTATAGAACTCGACGTTGGTCTCGAGCCGGCGGCCAGGCCTGTGGCGACGAAGCAGGCGCAGCGCCGTCTGTTCGACACTTCGCGCCAAATCATATAGGTGGCGATCCCCGCCATGAGAATAGAAGTACTCGGCGGCTCGGGCGAGCACGTCAGCCCGTGGATCGCGCACGCGGTAAACGCGATGGCCGAATCCCATGAGACGCTCGCCTCGCGCCAACCGGGCTTCGATGACGGTTTCCGCACGCTCGGGCGTTCCGATCTCGAATACCATATTCAGCGCGGGTCCCGGGGCACCGCCATGCAAGGGGCCCTTGAGCGCTCCCACCGCGCCCGTGATGGCCGAGATGATATCGGACCGCGTGGAAACGATGACTCTGGCGGCAAAAGTGGAGGCATTGAGGCCGTGATCGCAGACCGTGTTGAGGTAAGTTTCAAGCGCACGGGCACGCTCGACGGTCGGCTCGACGCCAAAGACCTGGTGGAGGTAGTGAGCCGCGTGCGAGAGATCGGAGCGAACGGGAACGGTCGCCTCGCCGCGGAGTAGCCGCCAATAGGTGCCAACCAGGGTGGGGAAGGAGCCGATCGCGGTCATCGCATCGTCGAGCGGGTTTTCTGCGCGGCCGAGCGTGAGAAGCGGGACGGCCATGCGCAGTGCATCGATCGGGGACGCCTTGGCGGCAGCGGCTTCGCGAAGGAGTTGAGCGGCGGCGCCGGGTACCTCGCGACGCCTCGCCAGTTGCTGCGCGAAGTCCCGGTGCTCGGTCGGCTCCGGAATGCGGCCCTTGAGGAGTAAGTGGGCGACCTCCTCGAAGCTGGCATGCTCGGCCAGATCTTCTACGGCGTAGCCGGCGAGGATCAATTTTCCGCCTTCTCCGTCCACCAGGCTCAGCCGGGTCTGGGCGGCCACCACGTCTTCCAGGTCCTGTGTCATGCCTTCATCTTCAAGTGCCCTCCGTCTGGTGTCAATATTGATTCTAAAATCAATATATGAGTGGTAGTGGAGGGTACTTTTCTGCCCAGGAGGCTGCCCGCGCCCTGGGCGTGACCGCGGCGACTCTCTATGCGTACACCAGCCGCGGGCAACTGCACTCGGAGCCTGTACCGGGCCGACCCAGACAACGGCGCTACCACCGGGAAGACATCGTGGCCTTACGGGAGCGCAAAGAGGCCCGCCGCGACCCGGCCAAAGCGGCTGCCCGAGGACTGCATTGGGGCAGTCCGGTACTCGATTCCGCGATCACGCTGATTCACAACGACAAGCTGTACTATCGCGGTCAGGATGCGGTGAAGCTTGCGGAAACGGCGAGCCTGGAGCAGGTGGCGGCGTTGTTATGGGCGGCGGACGCCGCCGAACTGCCCCGGCTGTTTGAACAGCCGTGCGCGCTCCAGGCGCGTCAACTGGCGCGCCTGCGCGAGTGCACGAAAGATCCGATCACGCTCCTGCAAGCCGCCTTACCGCTGGCGGGATCGGCGGACCTGGCGTCCTACGATCTGCGACCGGCGGCGGTCCGTCAGACGGGAGCGCGGATTCTTCGGCTCCTAACGACGGTGGTGGCAGAAGATCCCGCCAGCGTTGCGGTCCATCAGGCGCTGGCAGCCGGATGGGCTCGGAAAACCACCGCCGCTGAGGACGCGATTCGAACGGCGCTGGTCCTGTCGGCGGACCATGAACTGAACGTCTCTGCATTCACGGCGCGGTGCGCCGCTTCGGCCGGCGCCCCTCCCTACGATGCCATATCGGCTGCGATGGCAACCCTGAAGGGTCATAAACACGGGGGCGCTACCAAGCGGGTGTCCGCGCTACTGGCCGAGATCGAGACGCCGCGACGGGCGCGCGCCGTGTTGGTGGACCGGCTGCGCCGTGGAGAGCCCATACCAGGATTCGGCCACCCCCTCTATCCGAACGGTGATCCCCGCGCCGCCGTGTTGCTCAAGCTGGCCGAGGCGAGCGGCAGCCACCCGGAGTGGCGTCTGGTAAGAAGTCTAGGGCAGGCGGGCTCAGAATTGCTGCAGGAACAGCCAAATCTGGATTTCGCGTTGGTAGCCGTGGCGCGAACCCACCGCCTGCCTCAGGACGCGCCGCTGATTCTGTTCGTCCTGGGGCGCACGGCCGGCTGGATCGGCCACATGGTGGAGCAATATGCCATCGACGAGCTGATCCGTCCACGGGCTCGTTACACGGGGCTGGCGCCGGTCTCAGCCGAGATCGCCTACTGAAATTCGGTCGAAGCGAGCAGGCGGCTGCCGGCAGTTCCTGCGCTTTGGGATCACTGCCCACTCCGCCGGGCTGATGATGTACAGGTAGGACTTGTCCGGTTCGAGCACCCCGCCAGGCCTCGGACTCTGGCTTTAGTTGAAACCCATTACGTCGAGGCAGGTCCGCACAGGTGTCAGATGATTCCCTCGGGTAGGAGCAGAGCGCAAGCCGGGTTGCTGCCGTTGGGCGCGAACGCTATCCTCCCCACATGTGCCCAGAGCTTTGGCGATCGGTTGACCGTTACCTCACGGAGAATCTCGTTGGGGCCGATCCGGCGCTGGATCGAGCCTTGCAGGCGAACGCGATGGCCGGGCTTCCACCAGTCGATGTCACTCCCACCCTCGGCAAACTGCTTCACCTGCTGGCTCGCATTCAGGGCGCGAAAAGGATCCTCGAGATCGGAACGCTCGGGGGATACAGCACCATCTGGTTGGCAAGAGCGCTTCCACCGGACGGAACGCTCGTCACTCTTGAAGTCGACGCCCAACATGCTGAGGTGGCCTCGGCGAATCTCACGCGGGCGGGACTGCGGTCCCTCATCGATCTCAGGGTCGGCCCCGCCTTGGATTCTCTCTCTCAATTGCATCGGGAAGGTGCGGAGCCGTTCGACCTGGTATTCATCGACGCCGACAAACCCAACAACCCAGCCTACTTCGAGTGGGCGCTTCGCTTCTCGCGCCTGGGCACGATCATCATCACCGACAATGTTGTGCGAGAGGGCTCCGTGATCGACGCCGCCAATGCTGACCCGCGGGTTCAGGGGGCTCGTAGCTTTATGCAAAGACTCTCCGCCGAACCGCGCGTCGAAGCGACCGTCATCCAAACGGTCGGTGACAAAGGCTATGACGGTTTTGCCTTGGCCCTGGTCACAAGTGCGGGATAAGCCGGCGGTCAGAGCGCCTGCTCGACGATCCGGGCGAGCTCTTCGGGCGTGAGAGCAATCGGGTTCCCCTTCATGCTATTGGTCTGTGTGGCTCTCTCGACCAAGCCCGGGATATCCTCCCTCGAGAGGCCGTAGGTGCGGAGGCCGGGGATCTCCAGTTTCCGGCAGAGGGCGCCGACCCATTCGACGCCATCCTCTGCCGCCGCGTGCGGCTGGCCAGTGAGCAATCGAGCCACCTGGCTGTAGCGCTGCAGTCGCGAGCTCTCAGGCGCTCGGGCGCGCAGGGCTTCGACATTGACCTCCATCGCGTGCGGCAGCACCGCCGCGCACGCAGCACCGTGCGGGGTGGGAAACATGCCACCGATCGCGGCGGCGAACCCATGCACGGCGCCGAGGCCGGCATTGGCCAGAGCCATGCCTCCCAGCAATGCCGCCCAGCACATCGACGTGCGCGCCTCCAGGTTGCCGCCGTTACCCCATGCGCGTGCCAAAGCGGTGGCGGCGGAACGGATGCCTTCCTCGCACAACGCATCGGTCATGGGGTTGGAGCGCAGGGAAACCCAGGACTCAATCAATTGCGTGAGGGCGTCCAGGCCGGTGGACGCCGTGACGGGGCGGGGAAGAGGGACCGTCAGTTCCGGATCGACCACCGCCAGTGTTGGCAGCATGCCGGCGCTGCGCATACTGGCCTTCACGCGATGGTCGGGTGAGCCGAGCACGGCGTTGCGGGTCACTTCCGATCCGGTTCCAGCCGTGGTGGGAATGGCGATGAACGGCCGAGACGGGTGCTCGAGCGGCTGCCCGCGTCCAATCACTTCCAGATAGTCCAGGGGATCGCCTGGATTCGCCATCAGGGCGGCCAGCGCCTTGCCAGCGTCCAGAGCGCTGCCTCCGCCAACGGCAATCACCAGATCGCAGCGCTCCTGACGCGCGTACGCTGCGCCGCGGCGGACCAGCTCGACGGTCGGCTCGCCCGCCACCGCGAACCGAAAACAGGTAATGGCGGCAGCTTCCAGGCTATTGACCAGCGGTCGAGCGCGCTCGCCGGAGGCTCCGGTGACGACCAGGGCGCGCCGACCCATCTCCGCCGCAGCCTGGGGCACTTCCCTCACGCGCCCGGCGCCAAAGATAATGCGCGCTGCGGTGGCGAACTCGAAGCGCATGCCGCCTACCAGTCTTCGTCCTGGGGAAACAGATTGGAGTACAAAATTCGGGTGCGCGGTTCGACCAGCATGTCCGGCACCTTCGCCAGCCAGGCCTTGTAGTGTGCGGTTTCGCGGTGCCGGGCCGGGGCTTCGCCGTCACGATACACCTCGTAGAGAGCAAAGCGCGTCGGATCCTCGGCCTGTTCGAGCAGATCAAACCGCACGATGCCAGGCTCTTGGATGCTATTCCGCGCGTTTTCCAATGTGGCCTCGCGAAACGCGTTCAACCGCTCCGGTTTGATGTGGAGATTCACGATCAGGATAACCATAGATGTCTATCGTCGCACGGGTCCCCGAGGCCGGCTTCAACGGCTGCCGGCGCCGGGATCGAAGTGCAGGTCGACGGTGTAGCCCGGCACCGCGACGCGCACGACATACCGCACGTCGATGCGCAGCCCTTGCTGGGAACGCAGGATCTTGACGTCCCCAGGTGTTACCGGTAGATTGAGCGCGTGCGCCCGATCGAGCACCTGCGCGCGCAGCGCTTCGTCCGACTTGGCGGGCGTGCCGGGGCGCGCGGCGATGTCGGCTACGAAGCTCTCGAGCTGTCGGTCGCGAATATAAATCGGGGTGAACTTTAGGGCGAACCATCCCAGGCCCGCCAACACGATTAGGGCGGCGGCAATGCGCCAGCGCGGGACGTGGTTCACGGCTCGCGGCCGGTTTCCTTACTGGAGGCGCAGAGCTCTTCCCAAAAATCCTCGGAGCCCGGCTTCCACTCGGGAGTTTCCCTGCCGGAGATCTGCAACTCCTCTTCCTTAAGCGTGCCATGGCCGTAGGGACAGATGTATTCGATGCGCGGCCGGCCGAACTGCAGCATGCGGCTCCACGAGCCGGTCTCGACGGGCATACGCAGCCGGCGCAGGCAGACCCGGCAACGATAGCGCTGATCCCACACGGCTATATAAAGCGCTCCACAGCAGAGAAGAAACCAGATCAGAACCGCAAGCGTGTACGGCAGATCGTAAGCGAAACGGGACGGCTTGAAGTTCGCGTACACGCTGGGGAGCGGAGGCCATATCACATCCAGCAGCAAACGCAATCCAAACAACGGTACGGCGACGACGGCGATTTTTGCGATGAAATAGACCCAGTACTTCATACCGTTTAGACTTTCGTCTCTACTATTAGTTTCCAAAAATCGCGGTGCTTCGCGCAACCGCCAATCGGCTATTGCCGGAAAAAGTGACGAGCGAGAAAGAATAGATTCGCCGGCCGTTCGGCTAACCTGCGCATCAGGTAAGGATACCAGGCTTTACCGAAAGGCACATAAAGGCGTAGTCGATAGCCTTCGGCTACGAGGCGGCGCTGCAGGTCGCGGCGAATCCCGTAGAGCATCTGAAACTCGAAGCGATCTCGTCCGATCCCTTTTCGAGCGGCATAAGCCTTGGTTTGGTCGATGATCCGTTCGTCGTGTGTGGCGATCGCCGGCTGATCCGATTGATCGAGGAGCAACCTCATCAGATCGAGGTAGTTACGGTCCACATCCGCCTTGCGGGCGAAGGCCACGCTGGCTGGCTCGAGGTAGGCGCCCTTGCATAGGCGGACGCGAATCCGACGCGCACAGAGACGCTCGATGTCTTTTCGGCTGCGATAGAGATAAGCCTGGATCACTGTTCCGACCGAGCCGTATTGGGCGTAGAGATCTTCCACTAGACCGAGCGTGCGGTCGGTGTATTCGCTCGACTCCATATCGATGCGAACAAAACCGTGGAGTGACGCGGCCCGCTCGACAAGCTGCGCGACATTGGCGCGGCAGGCGTCGGCCGACAGGTCCAGGCCGAACTGGGTCAGCTTGAGGGAAACGTTGCCTGCGACTCCATGTTCATGAATCGCGGTGAGCGAACGGAGGTAGACGTCGCGGGCTTGTGCGGCCTCCCCCAGAGAGGTGACGCTCTCCCCCAGATGGTCCAAAGTCAGGACGATGCCTTCGCTGTTGATCCGGCGGCCGACGCGCAGGGCGTCGTCCAGAGTTGGGCCGGCCACAAAACGCGCGGAAAGTCGCTGAGCCAGCCGGGAAGTCTCCACCCACCTTCTCAAGTGCCTCTGGCGCGAGAGGAACAAGAAGATGCTGCGCACGACTTCAGGCTAACATCTGGCGCTCGACGGTGACCTGGAGCCGCCGAAGGCCCGCACTTCGTCCGCCGTCAGGTGCCGCCATTTGCCGATCGGCAGATCCCCAATACGAATCGGGCCGAGCGCCGTGCGCACGAGCTTGAGCACCTTGCTGCCGAGGGCTTCGATCATGCGACGCACCTGCCGGTTGCGTCCCTCGGTCAACGTCAACTCGAGGAAAGTGCGTGTCGCGCTGTCCCGCACCCGCGTCACCACCGCCGGCCGGGTGAGGCCATCGGAAAGCGGAACGCCGCGGCGGAGTTGATCGATCTGTTCGTCGGTCAGCCGCGTCGCGGTCTTCACCTGATAGGTCTTGGGCACCTTGTGATCGGGGTTCATGACGTGCTCTGCGAATGCCGTGTCGTTGGTAAGCAGCAACAGCCCGCTGGTGTCGAGATCCAGACGGCCGACCGGCGCCAGCCACAGGCCCGCATCCTGAAGCAAGTCATAGACCGTCGGCCGGCCTTGTGGATCGCGGTAGGTCGTGAGATAGCCTTTGGGTTTGTACAGTAACAGGTAGGTGTGGGCGGCTTTCCGGAGCGGCTTGCCATCGAGGGTGACGTGGTCGCGCTCCAAGTCGACCCAATGATCGGCATTCCGGACGACGCAGCCGTTGACACGGACCCGTCCGGCGCCAATCCAGCTTCGAGCCTCCGTGCGCGATCCCATCCCCGCCTTGGAAAATACACGTTCTAAAGTCTTTTGACTCCGCTTGGAGGCCGACTTGGAGGCATGGGGCATGTCACATCGGGTTCAGGACAATGGAGTACGGCAGATTCGTCAAGGGGTAGGAGTTTGTGGCCCGCCAACGACTGAACCTGGACGGTCCCCACGAACCTCGGCTCGGTTCCGCCCTCAACCAACTTAGCATCATCCCGCACGGTTCTGGGCCCATGCCTGACGGCGTGGAGGGGGAGCCGAAAGGGCGGGTAGAGAATTTGAATTGGGTGCCGCGAGCGATCGAGGTGAGCGCGACGGAGGTGCCCGACCTTGTCGACACCACCGGCACCCGCATTTTCCATGCCCCGCAGACCGTGGAGGCGTTGGCCTGCCGGTGAGCCGGGCGCGTCCGGTGTGAGGCGTTCCGCCACATCGCTCGAGAAAACGCCCTTTTCGGCTGCCACGTTTCGGTTGCTCCCCCGCGCTCGGTGGCACGGCGAGCCATCGGATCGCTCGAATACAAGCAATAGGCTGACCGGATTCTCGTTCACGCGTCCGAGCACCGGACGCTGGTCCAGGGTTTCGGC
>Ga0306926_10010651_pt1 | contig 10179 bp, 7 predicted proteins | sample flu12Cox44000178_FD_203759 | JGI IMG/M metagenome (GOLD analysis project Ga0306926, IMG submission 203759) | Lab enrichment of tropical soil microbial communities from Luquillo Experimental Forest, Puerto Rico - flux8day.12C.oxic.44.000.178 (v2)... | ecosystem: Environmental > Terrestrial > Soil... | reverse complement strand
CGGAGAGCCTCTGCCCCGGCGCGGAGACCCGCTGCCACAGCGGGGGGAACCTCTGCCCCGGCGCGGAGACCCGCTCCCCCAGCGCGGGGAGCCCCTGCCCCGGCGCGGAGACCCGCTCCCCCAGCGCGGGGAGCCCCTGCCCCGGCGCGGAGACCCGCTGCCCCGGCGCGGGGAGCCCCTGCCACAGCCCGGAGACCCGCTGCCCCGGCGCGGAGAACCCCTGCCGCAGCGCGGGGAACCGTCCCCGGACCAAGGGGCGCTGCCCCGCCGGACCGGCCGCACCCGCCGGTCCGGGCGGCACCGCAGCGCGCACCGGCTGAGCCTGCCCTCGGATGCGCCGACTCTCCTGCTCGCCGTGCCGGGCAGCGCCAGCGTGGCCAGTGACGAGATCAGCGGCCAGATCGCGGCGGAGGCCAGGCTGTCGGCCCAGGGCGCCCATGTCCAGGTGGCCTACCTGGAGGGCAGCGAGCGCAGCCTGAGCGAGGCGCTGGCCACTCCGGCGCACGGGCCCTGGCCGGCCCTGGCTGTCCTGGTCCCGCTGCTGGCCGGCCCGCATCCCCGCTCAGACGCGGCCGTGGCGCGGGCAGTCGCCGGCGCGGCCGGCGAGGTGATGGTGGCCGAGCACCTGGGCCCGCACCCGCTGCTCGCCGAGGCCCTGCACGCGCGCCTGGCCCAGGTGGGCCTGGCCCGGGAGAGCCGGGTCCGCGGGCTCAGCATCAGCAACGCCGCGAACGGCGTCCTGGTGCTGGCCGACCGCGGCGAGGACGCGGTCCGCGCGGCAGGCGTGGCCGCGGTCCTGCTGGCGGGCCGGCTGGCGGCCCCGGCAGTGCACACGTCCATCGATGACCCGGCGGGCATCGCGGCCGCGGTGGAGCGGCTGCATGCCATGGGTGCCTCGCGCGTGGCCATTGCCCCGTGCGTGATCGGACCGGAGACCGACCTCCGGGAACTCGACGCGGTCAGCGCGGCGATCGGGGCGCTGGCCGCCCCGCCGCTCGGCGCCCACCCGGCGATCGGCCAGCTGGTCGCGATGCGCTACGGCAACGCCCTCGTCGGCCTGCACCCGGCGGACAGCTCGCTCGGCTGAGCGCGCGGCGCGCCCGCCATGAACCCTTTCATCCGTCGAGTTCGGGCCAGGGTACCTGGGCGGCCACGGGGAGAATGAAAAGGGCTCATTGACAAGCGCGCCTGCGCTGCGCTGAGCTTCGTACTGCGGGCGCCGCGACGCGTTTCTCGCCCGTTCTGTGAGCGGCTATCAATCAAGATCACCCAGAGAGGGGTGCGCGGCAGTGAGCGAATGGGACGCAACGTCGTACGAGGGCAAGGACACCATCCTGCGCGTGGTCCGCAACGAGGCGGAGCGGCTGTTCGAGATGGCGTCGCAGCCCGGCGCGTGGGATGCTCCGACCGCCTGCGAAGACTGGAAGGTCAAGGACATCGTCGGCCATCTCATCGACACGACCGAGGGCTACTTCGCCGCCTTCGAAACCGCGCGGGCCGGGGCCGAGATGCCGGCCGCGTACGGGCTGCCGGGCATGCACGAACGGGCGGGCGAGCAAGGGATCGCGCTGGGCGTCCTGTCCCAGCAGGAAGGGATAGACCGGATACGGGCCGACCTGGACAAGATGATGGGCATCCTGGAGCCGCTGACGCCCGAGGAGTGGACGGGCTTCATGGTCCCCCACTTCTACATGGGACCGCTGCCCGCCTTCTTTTACGCGGCGGGGCAGCTCATGGACTACGGCGTGCACTCCTGGGACATCCGCCAGGGCACCGGCCGCGAGCACGCGATCTCGGGCGACGCCGCCGACCTGCTGGTCCCGTTCATGTTCGTGCTCTGGCAGTACACGATCAAGCCGGACGCCGACCTGAGCCCGTTCACGATCGGGGTCCGGGTCACCGGGCGGAACGCCGGCGGGTACCGGATATCCCTCAGCGACCAGGGCATGCAATACGAGCCGGGCGACACCGCTGACCTGCCCGCGGTCCTGGACTTCGACGCCGGCAGCCTGGTCCTGACGACCTTCGGGCGCTGCAACGCGGGCACGGCCCGCGGCGACGTGGACCTGGCGGACCGTTTCCTTAACCTGTTCTTCCGGATCTGACAAGCACCGGGCCGGTGCCCCGCACCGCCCGCCCCCCTAGGCGGTGCGGGACGCTGGCCGCACGGAGCGGTCAGTTCGGTCCGCTACGGCGACCATTAGTAATGTCAACCGCGAGAGCAGACGCCTTAGTGCGGCAATCCGCCCAGACTGGGCGGCACTTGGTGGGCAGATCGCACAACCGGCCGTTAGGATGGCGGTCGTGCCCGATGCCGGGGAATCCCTGTCGCCGCAAGCTGCGGAGCTGGCCCGCCGCATCGCGCGAGTGTTCCTGGACGAGCCTGCCGACCTGATGGCCGAGGTGCACGCGGCGGTGTCCGCCGCGGCCGATGAGCCACTGCGCTCCGAGCCGGTACTGGCCGCCGAGGTCGCCGCGAGCACCCGGGCGAACGTGCTGCACTGGGCGGCCAGCGTCTGGCGAGACCCCGGCGGGCGGGTCCCGGCCAACCTCACCCCCGAGGTGCTCGGGATCGCGCGCGAGGCGTTCCGCCGCGGGATCGAGCAGACCGTGTACACGACCTACCACGCCGGGCAGAACGTCGTGTGGGCGTACTGGATGCGCACCGCGTTCTCGCTGTCGTCGGACCCGGCGGTGTTGCGCCAGGTGCTGGAGGCCGGGTCTACGTCGGTGTCGGACTTCGTTTCCGACATGGTGGCGGCGCTGTCGGAGCAGCTGCGACGCGAGCGGGAGGAGCTGGCCCGCAGCAGCCACGCGCGCCGGTTTGAGGTGGTGAGCCTCATTCTGGAAAGCGCCCCCATCACCACCGCACGCGCCAGCACGCAACTGGGCTATGACCTGCGCCGCCGGCACACCGCCGCGGCCTTGTGGACCGACCCCCGCCACCCTGACCAGGCCGCGCTGGCCCAGGCCGCCGAGGCTCTCGGCCCCGCGACCGGCGCCGCGCAGGTGCTGACCGTGATCGCCAGCTCATCGTCGGTGTGGGTCTGGCTGGCCACCGCCGCCGACGCCGACGCCGGCACGATCACCGCGGCCACCGCGGCCTATCCCGCGGTCCGGGTCGCGGTCGGACCCCCCGGCTCCGGGGCCGGCGGCTTCCGGCGCAGCCACTTCGATGCCGTGGCCACCCAGCGGCTGATGTCCCGCCGGCCAGGCCTGCGGGTCGCCAGGTTCGCCGATGTCCAGCTGGTCACGCTCGCCATCGGTGACGAGCAGCGGGCCCGCGAGTTCGTCACCCGCACACTCGGCAACCTGGCCAGCGCCGACCCCGAGCTGCGCGACACGCTGGCGGTGTACGTCCGCGAGCAGTTCAGCGCCGCACGCACCGCCCGGGCCCTGTACACCCACCGCAACACCGTTCTCAACCGCCTCCAGCGCGCCGAGCGGCTGCTCCCGCTGCCGCTCGCCGGCCACGGCGTTGAAGTCGGCGTCGCCCTCGACATCGCCCAGTGGCTCGGGACCCAGCCCGACAGCGCCAGCCATCACCGGTGACGCGGACACCCGGATCCAGCCTCCGGTGATCAACGCCGGGGCCCTGCACCCGGCGTGATCTCAGGCCGTTACCCGGCTGGAGCAGCCGAACGGCGCGTGCGCCTCGGCGGCCTCCTGCCAGCGCAGTTGAGCAGCAAGTTCGCCGACGGTGGGCGCGTGCACCGAGAAGGCCGGGGCGCCCTGGTGGTAATCCTGGATGAATCCGCCGCGCCGGCACGCGTGCCATCCGGTGCCGGTGTCCACCCAGATCCGCCACTGCGGGAACAATTCCGCAAGCGCCTCGACGCCGGCATCCGCCAGCACGGCTGCACGCATACCGCGCTACCCCCTCCCGTCGTGGCCGCATCGCCACGATTTGTTCTTACCAGAGGATGGGCCGGACGGGGAGTAATTCGCCGTCAATGCCGCAACGCACGCGACCGCCTTATCCAGTGGCTGACCTGGCTAAAGCCCGCGGAACACCAGGAGAGCCAGGTCATCAGCGGGCGGGTCGGGCCCGAACTCGCGCACGGCCCGCTGAATCCTGGCCACCACCGAGCCGGCGTTCAGTTCCGTGCACTCACCGAGCAGGTCCCGCAGGCCGTCGTCATCGTCCAGGAGCCGGCCCGCCGACCGGCGCTCGGTCACCCCGTCGGTGACGCAGAGCAGGACATCGCCCGGGGACATGCCGATGGTGTCCTGACCGAACGTGACGTGATCCAGCACGCCCAGCAGCGGCTGGGGGTCCGCCGCGGTCTCCACCACGCCGTCCGCGCGCAGCATCAGCGGCGGCGGATGCCCGGCGCACACCAGGGTGACCGCGGCCGCCTCCCCGGGCCCGGGCGCCGGGATGAGCTCGCCGTGGATCAGCGTGATGAAGCGCGCGCGGGTGCCCTCGTCGACGATGATCGCGTTGAGCCGCTCCAGCACCGTGGGGACGTCGTGCCCCTCCCGGGCCAGGATGCGCAGCGCGTGCCGGGTCAGGCCGGTCACCGCGGCCGCTTCCGGGCCCTTGCCGCAGACGTCGCCGATCGCGAACCGCCACCGCCCGGGCGTGGCCTCGAACACGTCGTAGAAGTCGCCGCCGACCTCGCTCCCCTCGCCTGCGGCCTCGTAGCCGGCCGCCAGTTCCATCCCCGGAATGTCGGGCAGTTCCGGCGGCAGCAGGCTGCGCTGGAGCGCGCTGGTCGCCTGCCGCTGCTCGGAGTAGAGCCGGGCGTTGTCCAGGGCCAGCGCCACCCGCCGGGTCAGGTCCTCGGCCAGGCGGACGGCCTCCCTGGCCAGGGCCCCCTCGCGCGGCCGGCCGATCACGATGTCGCCCAGGCTGCGATCGCGCGCGACCAGGGGAAAACACCACGCGGGATCGGAAACGAGCGCGGCGGCAGCGCCGAACGGCGGCTCCGGCACCCGGCCCGGCGCCGCCGGCGCCAGCGACCACGGCCGGGCGTTGTCACCGGGCACGAACCGAGGCGCCGGGATCGCGCGGAGCAGCCTGGTGAGCTCATCGACCAGGGACTCATCCGCGTGCCAGACATACGCCGGCCTCAGCTCGCCGTCGTCGCCCGGCAACAGCGCGGCGAACCACGCCCCCAGCCGGGGCACCACGAGCTGCGCCGCGAGGGCGATGGTCTTCTCCTGGTCCAGGCATCCGGCGAGCAGGTCGCTGGCCTCGGCCAGGAAGCTGAGCCGGGCCCGGCGGATCCGGTCGTGCTCGCCCAGCCGGGCGCGCTCCAGCGGCAGCGCCACCTGGTCGGCCACGTGCTGCACCCGGGCCAGGTCCGCCGCGGCGAACCGGCCCGGTCCGGCCGCCGCCACCGCGAGCATCCCGGCCACCCGGCCCTCGACCGCCAGCGGCACGGTCAGCAGCGAACGCCGTGGCTCGTTCTGGATCTGCGCGAGATCGGCTCCGCGCTCGGCGAACTGGTTGTAGAGATCGAGGAACGTGTCCATGCCGGTCGGGTCGGCCGGGCCCGCGGCGGCCGCCGCCTCGCCGACCTGTGGCTGCGTTACCCCGCGCCCCGTGGCGGCCCGCATCCTCAGCTCGCCGTCCTCATCGGCGATCAGCGCGTAGGCGGCATCGGCGGCGACGGCTTCGCGGGCCAGCGTGACCGCGTGACCGAGCAGTTCGTCGTAGCCAAGCTGAAGCAGGTCCCTGGCGCCGCCGTGCTCGGCGGCAGGCTCGGCGGGCCTGCCGCCCGGCTGATCCGCGGCGGCCAGGAACTCGGCGATGGCCGGCCCGGCGGCGGCCGGGGCGTCAGGCCCGAGCCGGAACCAGATCACCTTGGCCGCGGAAGCGTACGTGACCCCCCAGGACGAGGAGAGCGCCGCGGGCAGCAGCAGGCCGCGGCCGCTCGGCCGCGCGACGTCGGCCGCGGCCGCCGGCGGGTCAGGGATCACCCGGGCCGGATGCCGGTCCAGGACCGATATCTCCACGGTCGCGCCGTTGAACCTGCAGGTCAGCTCCACCGCGGTCCCGGCGTGTACGATCGCGTTGGTGACGAGTTCGCTGGCCAGCAGCACCGCATCGGTCACCACGTCATCGCGGCCGGGCAAGCCCCACGAGATGAGGGTGTCCCGGACGAAACCACGGGCGGTAGCCACCGCGGACGGCTCGGGATCAAAGCCCGCGGCGGCGACATGGTCCTGGCCTGGTTCCACGTTCCTTCCTGGTGCCGGCGCCACCGTTTGCCGCTGGCTTCCCCTTCTATCGTGGCAGACTCGTGACCTTGGCACACCGGGGAAGCGTGGCCCAATCCCGCGGCGGCCAGACGTGGCCGCGGGGGCTGCGGGCTGGAAAGAGGGCACGCGATGACCGAGGCCACCGGCGGCGCCCGGATCACGCAGGGCAACAGGGCACGGCCGGGTACCGGCAGGCCGGGTCCCGGCGTCCTGGCGTACTCCGAAGCCGACCTGGAGCCGGTCCGCACGCGGCTGGCGTCCCTGGCCCGCGGCGACCTCCGCCCGCGCACGGAGCCAGCCGACGACCGGCATCCCGCCGCCCCGGCCGCCGGCCCGGTGCTCGCCGAGGTCAGCCAGCTCGTCGATGAGGTCGGCAGCCAGCTCGCGCTGCTCAGCGAATCGCAGCGGCTCACCACGCAGCTGCAGGAACGCTCCGCCGAGCTGCAGCGCCAGCAAACCGAGCTGGAGGAACGCGCCCGCCAGCTCGCGATCTCTTCCCGGTACAAGTCGGACTTCCTGGCCAACATGTCACACGAACTGCGGACCCCGCTGAACAGCCTGCTGGTCCTGGCCAAGCTGCTGGCCGAGAACCAGGACAGGAACCTCACCGGCCAGCAGGTGGACTTCGCCCGGACCATCCACGCGGCCGGATCTGACCTGCTCCAGCTGATCAACGACATCCTGGACCTGTCCAAGGTCGAGGCGGGCAAGATGGACGTCCACCCCGCGGACCTGCAGCTTGCGGCGCTCGTGGACTACCTCGGCGCCACGTTCTGGCCGCTGGCCGAGGACAAGGGCCTGGGCTTCAGCACCCAGGTACGCCCCGGGACCCCCGACCGGCTGTTCGTCGACGAGCAGCGGCTCGAGCAGATCGTGCGCAACCTCCTGTCCAACGCGGTCAAGTTCACCTCGGCCGGGGAGGTCAGGCTCACCATCGGCGTGGCCGACGAGGCCGAGTCCGGCGGCGCGCTCCGCGGGGCCACCGAGGTCGTGGCGTTCGCGGTGTCGGACACCGGCATGGGCATCGCCCGGCACAAGCTCGGTACCATTTTCGACGCGTTCAGCCAGGCCGACGGGACCACGAGCCGCCGCTACGGCGGAACCGGCCTCGGGCTCTCGATCAGCCGCGATATCGCCCGGCTCCTCGGCGGGGAGATCCGCGTGTCCAGCCGGCTCGGCCAGGGCAGCACGTTCACGCTGTACCTGCCGGCACCGAACCCGCCGGGCGCCCGCGACACGGGCGCGACGGCCGAGGCCCGGGCCGGCTTCCGCACCGCTACGGCCGGCGATCCGGACGCCGGCGCGGCACCCGCGATCGAGGCCTGCGGCGGCGGCCGAGACGGGCTGGACGGGGCGCGGATACTGATCGTCGACGACGACGCGCGCAGCGTCTTCGCCCTCACCGGCGTCTTCGAACGGTACGGGGCCGAGGTGGTCTACGCCGAGAACGGGCACGCCGGGATACGGGCGCTGGAGCGCAACGAGGACATCTCGCTGGTGCTCATGGACATCATGATGCCGGAACTGGACGGCAACGCGACCATGCGGGCGATCAGGAAGATGCCGCAGTTCGCCGACCTGCCGATCATCGCGCTGACCGCCAAGGCGATGAAGGGCGACCAGGAGAAGAGCATGCAGGCCGGTGCCTCCGATTACTTCCCCAAGCCGGTGGAGACCGATCACCTGCTGCAGTTGATGCGGCACTGGCTACAGCGCGGCGGCGGGCCGGGCGGCGAGCCTGCGTCATCGGCCGATTTCACGCTCCGGGGACGTGGGCAGGCGGGGGGAGAATGAAGGAAGCTTAGTTACGCGCCGTCGCCAACTCGCGCTAGGAGTAACCAGGTGGCAGAGAAGGCCAAGATCCTGCTGGTCGACGACCGGGCCGAGAACATCGTCGCGCTGGAAGCCATTCTCGGCTCTCTCGGCCAGACCCTGGTCCAGGCCCGCTCGGGAGATGCTGCGCTCAAGGCCCTGCTCAGCGACGAGTTCGCGGTCATCCTGCTCGACGTGCTGATGCCCGGCATGGACGGATTCGAGACCGCCGCCCACATCAAGCGCCGCCCCAAGACCCGCGATGTGCCGATCATCTTCCTGACCGCGCGCAACGCCGAGCCGGACTACGCGTTCCGCAGCTACACGGCCGGAGCCGTCGACTACATCGCCAAGCCCTTCGACCCGTGGGTGCTGCGGGCCAAGGTGTCGGTCTTCGTCGACCTGTACACGAAGAACCGGCAGCTGCGCGATCAGGCCACGATGCTGCGCGAGCAGCTCGGCGATTCGCTGGCCGCGGCCCAGGCGGAACAGGCGGCGCGGGCCGAGCGGGCGGAGCGGGCTGGCGCGGAGCCCGTGCTGGCCGAGCTGTCCGCGCGGCTCGCGGCGGTCGAGGACATGGTCACGGTGCTTTCCGGCCAGACCGAGGCCGGACCGGACCCGGCCATCGCCGAGTCGGTGCACCAGCTGGAGCACCGCGTGGCCCGGCTGCGCGGCGTGTTCGACGCGCTGCGCGTCGACACGTAATGAGAGGGCGGCGGCGACCCTAGGCCCATTCAGGGGGTCTGGGGGGCTCGCCCCCCAGACGGCAGCACAGCGTCACGCCTCGGCGTCGTACTCCCCGGGCTGGTGGCCGGCGGGCAGCCGGTGCTTGGCCACCCGGGCGGTGGGCGTGCGTGGCAGCTCGTCGATCAGCTGCCAGTAGCGGGGCACCTTGAACGCGGCGAGCCGCCCGGCGGCGAACGACCGCAGCTCAGGAAACGAGATGCTCGCCCCGTCGGCCGGCACCACGAACGCCTTCACCTCGTCCTCGGACAACTCGGACTCCACCCCGACCACGGCGCACTCCAGCACCGCGGGGTGCGCCTCCAGAACCTCCTCGACCTCGACCGGCGACAGGTTCTCGCCCCGGCGCCGCAGCACCTCCTTCTGCCGGGCCACGAACGTGTAGGTCCCGTCGGCGCCGACGGTGACCAGGTCACCGGTCCGCAGCCAGCCGTCGTGCCGCAGCGCGGCGGTTTCCTCCGGCATCCCCCAGTACCCGGGGGTGACCACGGGGTTGCGCAGCTCGATCTCGCCGGTCTCGCCGGGGCCGAGCACCCGCCCGTCCGGGCCGACGACCCGGGCCTGGTTCACGGCGCCGAGGACCGGATGCTGGCGCACCGCGCCCAGCGTGCCGTAGGGCCGCGTCCCCCGTGGCCAGATCAGCCCGTACGGGGACTCCGACATCGCGTAGCCGACGACGATCCTGATCCCGAACCGCCGCTCGATCTCCAGCTGACGTTCGCGTTCCGGCGCCGGCCCGGTATAGCACAGCCGCAACGGGGTGGCGGCGTCATCCGGGCGCGGCGGCTGCCGCATCAGGATCTCCAGCATGGCCCCGATCGCGTTGAACTCGGTCGCCCCGTGCCTGCGGGCGGCGGCCAGGAATCCGCTGGCCGAGAACCGCGGCAGCAGCACCAGGCCCGCGCCGCAGGCCAGCGAGCCCATGACCGAGTACGCGGGCGCGTTGATGTGAAACAGCGGCAGGGAGGTCATCAGCCGGTCCGCGGCGGTCAGCCCCATCCAGAAACCGAAGCCCTCCCCCGCCATCGCGTAGGCCCGGTGGGTCTGCATGACCAGCTTGGACCGCCCGGTGGTACCCGAGGTCGGGATCAGCACCGCCAGGTCGTCCGGCCCGACCCCGGCGCCGGCCAGCTCGGCTGCGCTTCCCGCCCCGGCCCCGCCGACCAGCTCGTCGCAGTCCAGCACGCTGAGCCCGTCAAGCTCGCCCACGGCCGCGTCGACCAGCGGAGCCAGGCCGGTGTCGCTGATCAGGACCCGCGGCGACACCTGCCGGGCCATCCCGGCCATCTCGGCCGGGGCGCTGCGCGGGTTGACCGCCACGGTGACCGCGCCCAGCGTGGGCAGCGCCAGCCAGCACAGCAGGTAGCCGGGGGTGGATCTGGCCGTGACCATGACGAGATCCCCGTGCCGGAT
>Ga0306926_10010650_pt1 | contig 10179 bp, 6 predicted proteins | sample flu12Cox44000178_FD_203759 | JGI IMG/M metagenome (GOLD analysis project Ga0306926, IMG submission 203759) | Lab enrichment of tropical soil microbial communities from Luquillo Experimental Forest, Puerto Rico - flux8day.12C.oxic.44.000.178 (v2)... | ecosystem: Environmental > Terrestrial > Soil... | reverse complement strand
ATATCCTTCGCGCGCTAGAGGCGAGCGACTGGGTTATCGGAGGACGAAACGGTGCTGCCGAGCGCTTAGGAATGAAGCGGACGTCGTTGGTCTACAGGATGAAGAAGCTTCGCATAAGTCGACCTGCCGCGGCGGCCGGCAACGACTGAGTTTACAAGCTCTTGCACTAAATCTTACCTATCAGTGGCAGTGGATCCGACGGAAATCCGTCAGTGGCGGACATCCGTCGGAGATTTGCCAGGCACAGTCCTAGTTTGCGGAGCTCCTTCCTCAGAAAACTCAATCACAAAAATGACTTGCATTGAAGCTTCCCTCTCCCAGTGAGCTTGCTTCTTTGGCATCCCACCTGCGCAAAGTGCCAAGGAAATGAGGACAGAACACTATGAATGATGCGACGTCACGAGCAGGAAGAAAGCGTGCAATGCCGAGCCAGGCCAATGCCCTATTCGACGTGCCTTTGACGTCCGTCCACAAGGTCGAGGCCGACGGCGTACAGGTGTTCTACCGTGATGCCGGCGCAGTGAACGATCCCGTCATACTCTTACTGCACGGCTTCCCCACTTCGTCTTTCATGTTCCGTGAACTTATTCCGCGCCTGGCCAGCGAATACCGCATGATTGCGCCGGACCTTCCCGGGTTCGGATTTACCGACGTCCCCTCCCAACGACAATATGCCTACTCTTTCGATCAATTGGCTCTGACGATCGAGGCCTTCACGCAGGTACTTAAAATCGACCATTATGCAATCTATGTGTTCGACTATGGGGCGCCAATCGGGTTTCGCCTGGCGATGGCTCACCCCGAGCGGGTGACAGCCCTCGTTACTCAGAATGGGAACGCATACGAAAAAGGTCTGGGCGATGCTTGGGGCCCAATCCGAAAGTACTGGGCTGCACCCACAGCAGAGAATCGGGACATACTCCGTCAAAGTATTCTGACAGCGGGAGGAACGCGCTGGCAGTACACGCACGGCGTAGCGCACCCAGAAAGTGTTCTGCCCGAGTCGTACACATTGGATACGGCCCTCCTCGAACGTCCGGGGAATAAAGAGATTCAGCTCGATTTGTTTCTGGATTACGCGTCGAACGTGAGGCTGTATCCGAAGTTTCAGGAATATTTCCGTAAATCGAAACCGCCTTTGCTTGCGATCTGGGGCAAAAACGATCCTTTCTTCATTCCTGCAGGAGCTGAAGCGTTTCGGAAAGATATACCTGGCGCGAAGATTCAGTTCCTTGACACCGGACATTTTGCGACAGAGACACACGTTGTAGAAATTGCTTCCGCGATCAAAGAATTCTTGGGCGCGAACGGTATCAAGCGGCAGAGCGCGGAGGTGGCAACGACTAGATGAATCTCGAAGACATTCTTAGTCGGCTACTACAGGAGGAACGAACATGACGAACATGATCTCTGCGACATTTCCGTATCAAAAACAGCGGCGTCGAGTCTTCGGCCGCGAGATGGCATACGTGGAGGTAGGACAGGGCGACCCCATTGTACTGTTGCACGGCAATCCCACCTCGTCGTACCTCTGGCGCAATGTGTTGCCGCACCTGCAACCCCTAGGCCGCTGCATCGCCCCCGACCTGATCGGCATGGGCGACTCCGACAAGCTGCCTAACAGTGGCCCCGACTCGTATCGCTTCGTCGAGCAGCGCCGCTACCTCGATACCCTGCTCGAGGCCCTGGATGTGCGCGAGCGGGTCACCCTCGTCATCCACGACTGGGGTTCGGCTCTCGGCTTCGACTGGGCCAACCGCCACCGCGCGGCAGTGAAGGGTATCGCGTACATGGAGGCGATCCTGGTGCCTCAGCGCTGGGACCACTGGGACAAGTTCAACATGCGTCCAGCCTTGCAGGGCCTGCGTTCCGAGGCCGGCGAGGAGATGGTCCTGCGAGACAACTTCTTCATCGAGAAGATTCTGCCGAGTGCCATCCTGCGCACCCTTTCCGACGAGGAAATGGCGCACTACCGACGGCCGTTCGCCGAGCCCGGCGAGGGACGACGGCCGACCCTGACGTGGCCCCGACAGATCCCCATCGAGGGCGAGCCCGCCGACGTGGTTGCGATCGTGACCGCCTACGATGAATGGCTCAAGACAAGCAGTGTGCCCAAGCTGTTTTTGAAGGCTGAGCCCGGCGGGATACTCTCCGCCGGCCCGGATGTTGACTTCGCCCGCAGTCTGCCAGCGCAGACGGAGGTGACAGTCGCCGGGGTCCATTACGTCCAGGAAGATTCGCCGCACGAGATCGGGCGGGCCATCGCCGGCTGGATGGGGGCGTTGGCTGAAAGGAGCCAATCACAGCACGCATGGTCACACTTGTTTTGAGAAGAATCGAGGAACTGTGAACGAAAGCAAAACCATCGCAGCAATTCTGACGATAGCCACAAGCGCCACAGAACTCCGGGACTCGTCCGCAGAAATGGGCAGATTACGAACGAATTCTTGCCGAACTAGACCGCGATTTGGTCAAGAAGACAAGCCAAACATGGGAGAGAAGAGTTTCGACTCCGCTCTTCTGCCCTTCGACGCACTTTTCAGAAACCGGAGGAGATTGCTGACCTGCTGGGTTACTTCGTAACTCTTGCGGCGAAATGGATGACGGGTGCTTCCGCGTTCATGGCGGTGGCGAAATCAAGGCGTTTAGAACAAGGAGATGCAGAAATGAAAAAGTGGGTAAAAGTGGCCATTCCTGTTGTTGCAATCCTGGTTGTCGTTGCGTGGTACGCATTTCGGCCGGAGCGCCTGGTGGTCAATCGCAAAGTCGACGAAGCAATGCCGACCGCACCAGGAGCTTCGACTGTGCAGCCCCTTGAATCCGGACAGTTCTACAGCATCTTGCACCCGACAGAGGGCACTGCAACCATCTACCAGATGGCAGACGGAACTCGCTTTCTGCGCCTGACACGCTTCAGCACATCAAACGGTCCCGATGTGCATGTGTATATGGTCGCGGCCGACGATGCGAAGGACGCCGCGACCGTAGAAAAGGCGGGCTTTGTTGACCTGGGAGTAATTAAGGGGAATATCGGCGACCAGAACTACCCGCTTGGCAGCGATTTGGATCTAGGGAAATACCGAGCAGTGTCTATATGGTGCAAACGATTCAGCGTGAATTTCGGAGCGGCTGCGTTAAGAGCGGCGCTGACCTCGCAAAATCAATAGGCTCACGTCCCCTTCTGCAATGTCGGCGCGATCGCGCTACAGCACGTACTTGCCAGCGCAGTATTCGAATCGAGGCATTTAAGAAAGGAACCCACGCGAGCACCAGAGCAGGAGTCGATGAATACGATCTCGTGATTCTTGGCGGTGGCACCGAAGGAACCGTTGCTGCCTGGACTTTCGCGACACAGGGGCAACGTGTCGCGGTGATCGAACGCAAATACATCGGTGGCAATGTAAGCAAGAAATTATTGTGAGGTGTTCAATGGGATTGTCATGGCAACAAGGCCCGCTCTCGTCGGGAGCAATTGGCCGATTCCTGGTGCCTGGGCCACTGCCGCAGCGGGTCCTGTACGTCGAGCCATTGCGAAGGCACATGCGGGTGCTGTTCGGCGGAGCTTGGGTTGCTGACAGTGAGCATGTCCTACTGCTCTTCGAACCCGGTCGGTATCCAGTGGCCTACTTCCCAGAGAGCGACGTGTCTCCGAAAGCGCTAGAACGCAGCGAGCACACCACGCGGCACCCAGACCTCGGGCTTACTTCCTGGTATATAGTCAAAGCTGGCGAGCGGAAAGCCGCGCGAGCTGCTTGGCAACACGTCGAGCTGCCCTCCTACGCAAGTGAGTTGCGGGGGCGGATCGCATTTGCTTGGAGGGCCATGGACGCCTTCTACGAAGAAGACGAACGGATCCTGGGCCATGCTGCAGATAGCTACCACCGCATCGACATCCGGCAGGCGTCACGCCGCCTGGTGGTTCCTTATCAGGAGCGCATCGTCGCTGATACCAAGCGGCCGCTCGTCCTGTACGAGTCGGGCTTTGCGCCGCGCTGGTACGTTCTACGCGCCGACATCGATGAGTCTGCGTTGACCTTCGTGGAACATCAAACTTTCTGCCCGTACAAAGGCCTGTGCAGCTACTACGACATCGGTGACGCACGTCTGGCGGCTTGGTCCTATCGTGAGGCCTATCCTGAAGTTGGCCGCATCTCCGGCCTGATGTCGTTCGAGCCGGATATAGTTTCGGTGCAACTTGACGGCACGCAACTCCGTCTTGAGCCGGGGCAAACGGTAACGCCACACGGTCCCGACCGCGAACTCACTGTCGCGGAAGTGTCCGCCCGGCGATAAAGAAGATTCATGTGGGAGAAATTCCTAACGGTATGGCTCGACTGCTATCAGTGAACGTAGGCCGAACGAAGCTTTCCGCGTGGTGCAGCTTACTCCGTCGGGCTCCAGCTGCTCGATTCAGATCGGCAAAGGGGTCACCGACGCGCCCGTCGGATCAGTTCGCAAGGTGTTGCACTCTCCTGTACTCTTTGTATAGTGAATATATGGCGCGTATGGTTAAAACTGCCTTGAAAAACCACATGCGCGGGAGCCCTCTGCGCCAACTGGTGGACCGGAGAAGCCGGTGCCCCGATGTAATCATTTGAAATATCAAAGCAGGCTGATTCGCCGACCTCGCAGCCAAATAAAGTTACCGCGAGCCAAAGAAGAAGAAGGAATTTCAGCGCTCTAACCAAACGCATTGGAGAGTTTTCAACAGAACCTGGATTTGGCCCGTTAGTCCGGGCGGGGTTACCTGCGCCGAGTATCCGGCCGCTGTCGTGGAGAGTCAAGTTGATTGTGAGATAACATCAACGTATCGTTTGAAGTGCTTTCCTGTTTATTTTGCCATTCGGCAGTAACCAGCCGCAGTCAGGGCCGTTCGTCACTGTCCCCGGGTAGTGCCGATGAGCCGGACGCAAACCGTTGAAGAATCAGATGGAGTTTCAGGTGGGCACAGGAGGTTGGGGGACACAACCGGCGCAAGCCTGAGGAAAGACCGATAATGGACGCCATGTCGCAACAGCTGTAAGCGCCTTCGATGGCGCCGGTTCTGCAGTAGCGGCGGACCAATTGCATTGCGCTATTCGGCCAAACACGTACGAAGACTCGTGCAAATCGCGATTCGGTCCAACGCCAGTCCAATTCAAACGGTTGGTTGCACCACATGTTTACGCGTAGACGACAGCAAACGCGGCACTTATATGATTTAGGCTGCTTAGTTGCAAAGCAGGTGCTCTCCCAGCTGAGCTACACGCCCACGCTAACTCTATGATTCTGAACTATTACAACATCATTGACATAATTAACATGGTAAATGACCCCTGCTCTAGAAGCAGGCGGCGGCAACCGCTTGGAACTCGGTTATGCGCACCAATTCCATGTCTCCGGGGGAACAACCAGCCGCGTTATGATGAAACGCGCACAAAGAGAATGCGCTTCACTCAGCGGCTTTTTCAAAGTGGTGCGCTGCGTCGAAAGGCACACAAACGTGAATAGTGGTTCCAGCCTCTGGTTTCGAATCAATCACAAGCGTCCCGCCGACCAGCCGAACTCTCTCCTGCATGCTCGTAAGACCCAGACCTCCCTTTCGCCTTGCTGCTTCAATGTCGAATCCTCTGCCTAAGTCGCTGACGACGAGATGAATCTCACCTGCGTTCTCCGCTAATTGTACTTCAATGCGTTTCGCACCACTGTGCTTGGCGGCATTCTGAAGAGCTTCCTGTACAACTCGAAAGAGACACAGCGAGATGTCCTGCGAAAGTCTTGGCACTTCATTGCTCTTAAAATTGATCTCCATTTCTTGCCGCGCACCGAATTCTTTGCACCACCCTTTCATACCTCTCGCAAGACCTAGAGCGTCCAGTGTTGAAGAGTGCAACTCGTGCGACAGGGCGTAAACACGCGACGATATATCTGCAGTCAGTTTTTGCAATTCAAGCACATAGCTCTGAAGCTCACCGGGCAGATCATTGCGTCCTCGGAGCCGGTCGAATCCGATTGCCAATACCGCAAGACGCTGGTTGATGTCGTCATGAAGCTCTCTTCCAATGCGAGCGCGTTCTTGTTCCTGCGATTCGATCAACTTTCGACTCAAGTCTGAGAGTGTCTCTTCCATCTGTTTGCGGCGGGTAATGTCCTCTGCAAGGATGAGAATCCCTCCCACAGCGCCTTCAGCGGTCTTCCAAGGACGAACTTCCCAGCGTGCCCAATGAGTGCCGTCTTGCCCATCCCAACGGTCTTCGTCCGCTCGCAAGGTTTCTCCTTGAAGGGCGCGGCGGTGAACTTCTTTCCAACGCTCCGGCATGTCTGGAAAAATCTCATAGTGGGAACGCCCTAGTATCTGCGCTCTGCCCGGTGAGTAATCGCTACACCATCGGTCGCTGACTTGCAGATAACGCATGTCACGGTCGAGCATCGCGACTGCTGCTGGCACGTTCTTAACGAAGACTCTCAGCAGCTCCTCCCGTGATCGCAGTAATGAACCCTGCGCTTCTAACGTGCGGTTCATTTCCAAAAGCGCTTCTTCTGCCCGCTTGCGATCAGTGATGTCGTGCAGAATACAGGCAACTCGATCAACCCCGCCAACACCTTGGATCGGAAAGTATGAGAGCAATAAGTCCCTCTCCCCAACCGTAGGATACGAGAATTTCATTTCGTACCTGACCACCTTACCTTGAAAGCATTCATCCAGTTTGGGCTTGATGACACTCTCGAATATTTCCTTGTTCAATACCTCAGTGACGAAATGCCCCAAAACTTGCTCCCTCGTCAGATTCCGCATCTTCAAATACTGACGGTTCACAAGTAGGAAGCGGTACTGTCGGTCGATGACCCCGATCATCGCCTCCGCACCTTCCACCGTCTCCTCGTACTCTCGCAACCTGTCTTCAGCCATCTTGCGCTCGGTAATGTCGAGCGATATGCCTAGCGACCGCTCTGCTTCTCCGTTTGCGGCGTACTGGAACCTTCCTCGTGAACGCAACCAGTGAGTCGTCCCGTCCCGCCAAACAACCCGAACATCCACGTCAAAGTCTTCGCGTTTCTCTTTGGCTACTTGCAGTGCGTGCTCCACGCGTTCGCGGTCCTCCTCGTGTATGCGATCCCAAAATTCCTTACGCGACCCCGAGGTCTCATCGGGTGTCATCCCGAGTTGCGCATGCGCGTTGCCGAACCAGACGTCCGTACCAGTTTTAAGATCGTAATCCCAACCTCCGGCTGAGCCTGCTTCAAGCGCGAGACGAAGCCTCTCGTTTGCTTTGCTGAGTTCCTGTTCTGCTCGCTTGCGGTCGGTGATGTCTATATTTATGCCGACCATTCGTGAAGGCTCGCCGGACTCCTTCATAAAAACCTGCCAGCGTCCAGCTATCCAATGAACACTGCCGTCAGCCCAGACCACGCGCCATTCTCCCGCGGTAGGTTGTCCCGTTTTCAGCGCCCAGTTATCCAACTCGATCACTCTTGCCCGATCATCGGGGTGAACCAGATTTTCGAAGGCGGTCTGGGTTCCTCCAAATCCTCCCGGTGGCAAGCTGTACATCGCCTCAAGTTCCGGTGTCCAACAATTCACCCCCGTTTGAATATTCCATTCAAAAGTTCCTAAGCGAGCGGCTCGCTGCGCCAATCGCAGCCGTTCCTCGCTGGCACGTAGAGCCTCTTCTGCATGTTGACGTTCGGTAATGTCTCGAATAACCACAGTGAAGAACCTCTTGCCGCCAGACTCAACCTTGGAGATGGAAGCCTCTATTGGGAATTCTTCCCCAGTGGCTCGTAGCCCCCAAAGTGTGCCCAGACCGTGCAACGTGCGATTGGTGATCCCACTCTCGGCAAAGCGATGGACACGCGTGCTGTGTCCGGCGCGGAAGCGTTCGGGGATGAAGCGTTCGACGGAACCGCCGACTGCTTCATTCGCCGGACACGCGAATATTTTTTCCGCTGCTGCATTGAACAATATGATCCGCTGAGAATCATCTATCGCGATGATCGCGTCCATAGCCGACCCGATGATGCCCGCCAACAGATCGGGGCTGTCACGTAATCTTTGCGCTAATTCCTCGGAATCGTTTGGTTCCATCACCATGCTCAACACCAATGACAGGTCGCTGCAAGCGAACGCACTTATGCTCGCTCGCTAAAGATAGGAATCATCACCGAGTTGGGCGCTCGTTTCCAAGCACACATTATAGAGACCACAACTTGTAAGTCCAGTGTGACATGCGAGCAGCCCCGCTTGAACATCGGTCAACAGCAGGGAATCCAGTTGGCTCAGAAGGTATACCCGGCAGAACACCAAATCCGAAAATTCTGGGTCAATGGATTCACTCGCTTGCGGCGGCTGTGGTGGAAGCCTTTTTGACTGCTGGCGCAACCTGTGAAGGGAATCTGGTCCCCACATCTAGGAAGGTCTGCGCCAGCTTGCGGCCACTCTCTGCTGAGGAAAGTATCCATCCTGCAAATATGCATCGAGGCGAAGTCGTGTTGTAACATTCCGGTCCACCATTATTGGTCCACAAATCTCGTCCTCCAGGTGAACTTGATGAAACGCTTCGCGCTGTTGTTTGCAACTCTGCTTCTCGCCGAACTGGTTTCGTCGCGCCATTCCCACGCCCAGAGGCAACCTCCGCCCGTCGTCTCTCCTGAAGTCCACTCCGACAATCGCGTCACTTTCCGCCTCCGTGCTCCCAATGCCAAGGAAGTCTCCGTCTTCATCGAAAGCACCACCAAGCCAACGCCTATGCAAAAAGATGATCAAGGCGTGTGGAGTTTCACCTCAGATCCTCTCGCTCCCGATTTCTACGGCTACAGCTTCAGAGTGGACGGCGTCAACAACTTCGACCCTTCCAATCACGCCGTCAAACCCAACCTCCTCCACCGCGCCAGCGAAGTTCATGTTCCCGGTTCCGCCTCGCTCACCTGGGAAACAAACGATGTCTCGCATGGCGAAATTCATCATCATTTCTACAAGTCCGCCGTCATCGGCGATCATCGCGACTACTACGTGTACACCCCACCCGGCTACGATCCGACCGGCAGGCAAACCTATCCCGTCCTCTACCTTCTTCACGGCTATAGTGATGACGCGTCCGGCTGGACCGCCGTCGGCCGCGCCAACGTCATCCTCGACAACCTCCTCGCGCAAGGCAAAGCCAAGCCCATGCTCATCGTCATGACGCTCGGCTACGGCGAACCCAAAATCCTCGAGCCCAACTCCGGCGGCTTCCGCGATCGCTCCATGACCAACCGCAACTTCAGCAAATTCCGCGAAGCCCTGCTCACCGAAGTCATTCCGCGCATCGAATCCGAATACCTCGCACAAAAGGATCGCAACTCTCGCGCCATCGCCGGTCTCTCCATGGGCGGCGCAGAATCGCTCCTCACCGGCCTCAACACGCTCGACAAGTTCGCCTGGATTGGCGCCTTCAGCGCCGGCGGCTTCAGTCCCGAATTCGACAAGGAATTCCCCGCACTCGACGCCAACTCCGGCAAGCAAATCAAACTGCTCTGGATCGCCTGCGGCACCGAAGACCATCTCATCGACATCAACCGCGACTTGCGCAAATGGCTCGCCTCCAAATCCATCCCCCACACCGACATGGAAACACCTGGCATGCACACCTGGATGGTCTGGCGCCGCAACTTGACCGACTTCGCTCAACTCCTCTTCCGCTGACTTTGAGTGTGACTCGGGTAGACAGGTGTTTCGCCAGACAGCGCCGAGGTTATTGCGCAGCACAAGTACGCGACTTTTGCGGACCACAAGGCATTACTTGCCATCCGTGGCCAAATGGCCCATTATAATTAGCCAAGAGGCTAGCCTATGACAGCACAAGCAATCGCAGAGGTCTTGGGAGGGCGGAAGGTGCTCGGCAGAACCGTCAAGAAAGCAGATGACTTGGCCGAGCTCGTCCGCGAAGGGCTGCCCGCCACTTCCATCACGGTATTGGCCGAACGGCTCGATATCGGGAACTCCGCACTATCTCAGAAACTTGGCATCCCCCAACGCACGTTGACACGCCGGCTCAGCCTCCGATCGCGGTTGACCTCCACCGAGTCCGACCGCATGGTCCGCCTGGCTCGGGTTTTTGCCATGGCCTTGGAAATGATCGGCGAAGAAGAAAAGGCTGTGAAGTGGCTGCAAACTCCCAATCGCGCTTTGTGTGGACGTCGGCCCCTCGATGAGCTCGATAC
>Ga0306926_10010648_pt1 | contig 10180 bp, 8 predicted proteins | sample flu12Cox44000178_FD_203759 | JGI IMG/M metagenome (GOLD analysis project Ga0306926, IMG submission 203759) | Lab enrichment of tropical soil microbial communities from Luquillo Experimental Forest, Puerto Rico - flux8day.12C.oxic.44.000.178 (v2)... | ecosystem: Environmental > Terrestrial > Soil... | reverse complement strand
GAAACCGCACTCCGGCCAGCTTGGCTCTGTCCACGTTGACGCCGTGCTGCGGTTGGCGCAGCAGCCCGAAAGTGGCAAATCCCTCCCCCTTCCTGGCGGCGTCGAAGTCCGCCGTGAACGCGACTTTCTAGCCTTCCGCCCTGACTCCGGAAAACACTCGCAAAACACGGCCAAATCCCCTCCTCCCGGTTACGCCCACCACCTGAACCTTCAGACAGGCCAGGCCGATGTTCCGATTGTGGAACATTCGTGCTGCCTGCGGTTTCGGGTGATTGACTGGCCTCTGGAAGGGCGAGAAACTATTGTTACAGGGGCGGTGCTTGACCGTGACTCGTTGCGTTCACCCCTCGTGGTTCGTAACTGGAGGCCGGGCGATTCGGTGCAACCGCTGGGCCACCGGAAGCGCCACAAATTGTCGCGTCTCTTGAACCAAGTGGGAGTCAGCCGCTGGCAGAAAACCTCTTGGCCGGTTCTGACTTCCGGCGGGTCTGTTGTCTGGTCCCGTGGGTTGCCCGTCGCTGTGGACTTTGCCGCGAAGCCGTCCACTCGCAAAGGAGTCGTGATTACCGAGGTTTCCGTAGCGTAGCAATGGCCAAGGTAACAACTTATTCGGCTGCTCGCATTGCGAATCGCATCAAGACCCTCGGCCGCGAGATCACCCGCGCGTGTCAAGGCCGAAATTTGGACGTTGTCGTAACTATGGATCGATCCTTCGTTTTCGCCGCCGACCTCATTCGCCGCCTTGGCGTTCCAGTTGCGCTCCACTTTGTCCGCGAAGACATCCGCGATATCGAACTCGCCGGACGCCCGCGCCGCGAGGTTTTTTTCGCAAGCCGTTCCACTTCTCCTGCCGGCAAAGCGCAAGCTGGCTTGAAAGGCCGCGACGTTCTGCTGGTTGATTCCGTGCTCGATAGCGGCATCACACAGGACTTTCTCCTTCGCCGCATGGGCGAGAGCAAGCCTCCCTCCGTGCGCCTGGCCGTCCTCCTCGACAAGACCTCGCGCCGCCACGTCGCCCTCGAGCCCGATTACTTTGCCTTCCGGACTGCATCTAACCTAGTGTGGTCTGGCTACGGCATGACCGCGGCCAATGGCACGGGGCCAAATTGCAAAGATCTCGTCGCCGTCTCCGCTTCGAGACGCTCCAGGAACACAGGGGGAAGGGAAAACAAGAAGCGCTAGACGTGCGCACAACATTTTCTTAGGATTCCGGTAACGGGTATATTGTGAGGCTAATGTGAATTCCAGTTCGACGGCAAAAACGATTCTCTTCTGGATCTCCATCGTCTTCCTGGGCGTCATGCTCTGGAAGCTGGTTTCCAGCAACGGCCAGGCTGCTCGCGAGGAAACTCCGAGCTATAGCGAGTTCATGGCCAAGGTCGATGAAGGCGATGTGAAAGAGGTCACGCTCTATCTGTCCCCCAACAGCTACGAGCTTCAGGGGGAATACGTTCGACCCGTCAACCGCAAGTTCCACGTCACCATTCCCAAGGAAAATGCTCCCGAGATTACCAAAGCTCTTCGCGACAAGGCCGTCCAGCTTAATGTCAAGGAAGTCCGTAGCGGTGACTGGGTCCTTATCCTTTTGAACGCCCTCCCTCTCCTGCTCCTCGCCGGCTTCGTCTTCTTCCTCATGCGTCAAATGCAGGCCGGCGGTAACAAGGCCCTCAGCTTCGGCAAGTCTCGCGCTCGCCTTCTCTCCGCCCAGCAGAAAAAAGCCACCTTCAAGGATGTTGCCGGCAGCGATGAAGCCAAGGAAGAACTCCAGGAAATCATCGAGTTCCTGAAAGACCCCCAGAAATTCCAGAAACTCGGTGGGCGCATTCCGAAGGGTGTTCTCCTTGTCGGACCTCCGGGCACCGGCAAAACTCTTCTCGCGCGCGCCATCGCGGGTGAAGCCAATGTTCCGTTCTTCTCCATCTCCGGCTCCGACTTCGTCGAGATGTTTGTCGGAGTCGGCGCCAGTCGTGTCCGCGACCTTTTCGAACAGGGTAAGAAAAACGCCCCCTGTATCATATTCATCGACGAAATTGATGCCGTCGGCCGTCATCGCGGCGCCGGCCTCGGTGGTGGCCACGACGAACGCGAACAAACCCTGAACGCCCTCCTCGTCGAAATGGATGGCTTTGAATCGAACGAAGGCGTCATCCTGATCGCCGCGACGAACCGCCCCGACGTCCTCGATCCGGCCCTCCTTCGTCCCGGACGCTTCGACCGCCGCGTTGTCGTCGCGCGCCCCGACGTGAAGGGCCGCGAAGAAATCCTCCGTGTCCATACTCGCAAGGTGCCTCTCTCCGACGACGTGGAACTCTCGATCATCGCCCGCGGCACCCCCGGATTCTCCGGCGCCGATCTCGCGAACCTCGTCAATGAAGCCGCTCTCTGGGCTGCCCGTCAAAATCGCAAGTTCGTCGCCATGGCCGACTTTGAAATGGCCAAAGACAAGGTCCTCATGGGCGTTGAGCGCAAGTCCATGATTCTTTCTGACGAGGAAAAGAGGAACACCGCCTACCACGAAGCGGGTCACGCTCTCGTTGCCGCAATGACTCCTGGCGCAGATCCCGTGCACAAGGTTACGATCATTCCTCGCGGAATGGCTCTCGGTCTCACGATGCAGCTTCCCGAAGCCGACAAGCACACCTATACCAAGGAATATCTCGAAGGAATGCTCGCGGTCCTCATGGGTGGCCGCACCGCCGAAGAAATTTTCCTCGGCCATATCACTACGGGCGCCGGCAACGACATCGAACGCGCTACCGACATCGCCCGCAACATGGTCTGCGAATGGGGCATGAGCCATCTCGGACCTTTGGCCTTCGGCAAGAAAGAAGAAGCTATCTTCCTCGGCCGCGAAATCGCACAGCACCGCGATTTCAGCGAAGACACCGCCCTGCAAATCGACAAGGAAGTAAAGCGTATCGTCAGCACCGCGTACGAAACCGCTCACAACACCCTTCAATCCAATCGCGATACGCTCGACCACATCGCCCAGGCCTTGCTCGAGCGCGAAGTTCTCGATGCCAACGAAGTCAAAATGCTGATGGAGGGCAAGCAGTTGCCCGAGAAGCCGCGCACTCCTCCAGCTCCGCCTCCGCAGGCCACGCCCGGGACCGATCCGAAGGTGGTTCGCCCCGAGCTTCGTCCCGCGCCCGGCTTCACCCGCGGCGACTCTCCGGCCAAAGCCTAACTACCGTTTTCGACCGATCATTCCAAGGGGCACGACCCATCGTGCCCCTAATTTTTGTAGGGCCGGCCTTCCGAGGCGGGCCGTGGCTCCTCACACGACTGAACGATCATCCCCACCTTGTGGGCGGCCTTCCGCGGGGCGGAGGGATCTTGGCGCGATTCGAACCACCCTCGACTCCATCGAATCCCCCACTTTACTCTCTCCTTTTGGAGTAGACTATCTCCCATGGGACGCAAAGACGGCGAAAATCTCAACGTCACTTGCCCGTGCTGCCAGGCCAAGTTGGTCATCGATCCGATCTTCGGCGCGGTCCTCTCGCACACCGCTCCGGTAAAGCCCGGACCCGACGTTGATCTCACCCAGGCTTCGAACATCCTTGAAGAACAGCGGCGGCAGCGCGAAGACAAATTCGCCGATTCCTTCTTCCAGGAAACGCACAAGGAAGACATCCTCGCCAAAAAGTTCGAAGAAGCCGTGAAAAAAGCCAAGGATGCGCCCGCCGGCAAACCCCTCCGCGATATAGATCTCGACTGACCCCGACAGACTGCTTGCCCTTAAGCTGCTTCGCCCGATCATCGCGGAATGCGCTTCCGGTAGGCTACACTGCTAGCCATTCATGCTTCGCCGCAAACGCTTCCACCTCAAGCTCCGCTCCCGCATGCTGCTCCTCGGCGAACGCACCCTCATCATGGGCGTGCTCAACGTCACGCCCGACAGCTTTTCCGACGGCAGCAAATTCTTCAGCGTGAAAAGCGCTGTCGACGCCGCCCTTGCCATGCAGCGCGCCGGCGCCGACATCCTCGACATTGGGGCCGAATCCACTCGGCCCGGCTCAACCGGCATTTCCGTCTCCGAGGAACTGGCCCGCCTGCTCCCCGTTCTCGAAGCCCTTCGCGGCCGGCTGAAAATTCCGGTTTCCGTCGACACCCGCAAAGCCGGCGTTGCCGAACTCGCCATGCGCGCCGGCGCCGAAATTCTCAATGATGTTTCCGGTCTGAAGCACGATCCTTACCTTGCTCTTGTTGCTGTCCGCGAGCGCGCGCCTCTCATCCTCATGCATATGCGCGGAACCCCCGAAACCATGCAGGCCCTCCCATTCGCCAAAGATGTTGTGAGCGATGTCGTCGCCGGGTTGCGGCAATCCATTTCCGTCGCGCGGCGCGCGGGCGTCCCCAAATCCCACATTGTCCTCGATCCTGGAATCGGCTTCGGCAAATCCTACGCCCAGAATTACGAGTTGCTCGCCAAGCTTTCCGCAGTCTCCCGACTCGGCTATCCGCTTCTTGTCGGAACTTCCCGCAAAGGTTTTCTCGGCGCCACGCTCGCCCGCCACGGTAAGTCCGCTCCTCCGAACCAGCGCATTTGGGGCACAGCCGCTACCGTCGCCGCCTGCATCCTCAACGGTGCACACATCGTGCGCGTCCACGACGTCCCCGAAATGCTGCAAGTCGCGCGCGTCTCCGATGCGCTGCTCGCCGCTCCGCATTCCTAGAACAACCGCGCTCTTCGCTCCTCTGCGTTATAATTTTGCCGGCAATCAAATCAATTTCTAAAGGGACCTTTGGAATGTTGAAGTATTTCCGCTCCTTCACGCCGTTGCTGCTTTGCTTCGTTGCTTCCTCCCTCCCTGCTCAGCTCCCGCCCGCCCAGACCGATCCCCTTCATCCGGCTACGACCATCCAGGGAGCCGGCTGCTCAACGACCGAAGCCTCTTCCTGCGCGCAGGCTGCCGCGAAAATTACTCCCATCGTGATGGGCGAATCACCCCTCGAAGAAAATCTCCGCAAACTGACCGACGACATCGGCGGCCGGGTCAGTGGCTCCCCCGAAATGGCCAAAGCCATCGACTGGGCCGTTGCCTCCTTTCGCGCCGCCGGAGTCGACGTTCACACCGAAAAATTCATGTTGCCCATTTATTGGAAAGAAGGCGTAACTCGCCTCGATGTTCTCGGCCCGGTTACCTTTCCCGTCTCCCTTGTCTCCGTGGGCCTTTCCCCCGCCACTCCGCCCCAGGGCATCGAAGCCCCCGTGGTCGACATCGGCTACGGCACATCCGCTGATTTTGCCGCGGCCGGCTCTTCCGTCAAGGGCTCCATTCTCCTCGTTCGTTCTGACGTCGGCTCCACCTTCGCCGATCTTTTTGAAGAATACCTGCGCCCGCCCGAGACCATCGATCTGGCGGTCAAAGGTGGGGCGGCCGCCATTCTTTGGACCGGAGCGCGCGAACGCAACTTGCTCTATCGCCATTCCAATTCGATGGACGGCAAACCCGACCTCATTCCTCAAGCGGTTGTTGCGCGTGAAGACGCGCTGCACCTCGCTCGCATCGCCGCCGTATATCCCGGCAAATTGCGCGTTCGCCTGGTGATGCCCAACAAACTCTCCGGTCCTGTCGAGCAGGCTAACGTCGTCGGCGAGATTCGTGGCTACGAAAAGCCTGACGAGATCGTTGTCCTTGGTGCGCACCTCGATTCCTGGGACCTGGGCACCGGCGCCCTCGATAATGGCTGCAATGCCGCCCTTGTCATCGAGGCCGCGCGCGCCATCAAAGCCAGCGGCCTGCTTCCGCGCCGCACCATCCGTTTCATCCTGTTTTCTGGGGAAGAGCAGGGCACGCTCGGCTCCTGGGCCTACGTTCACGATCATCGCGCCGAGTTGGACAACTATCGCGGCATGGTTGTATTGGATACCGGTATCGGCCGCGTTACAGGGTATTCTCTCGGCGGCCGCCGCGACATCGAGCCCGCCGTTCGCGAAATCCTCAAACCATTCTCCGGCTGGTACGTCGACAACCTGACCTACGACGCCACCTTCGGCACAGACAACCTCGACTTTCTCCTCGAAGGTATTCCGACGCTCATGGCAAATCAGGAAGTGGCCAACTACCTCGAGAACTACCATGCTCCTTCCGACACCTTCGATAAAGTCGACATCCGTGAACTGAAGCTCAACACTGTTCTCGCCGCGGTCACGACCTGGGGTATCGCGGACCGCGTCGAACCCGTCGGCAAACGTCAATCACGCACACAAATCGAATCTCTTATGAAAGAAACTCGCCTCGACCAACAACTCAAAACCCTCGGCATGTGGGACGACTGGCAATCCGGCGCCCGCGGCCGCCAGCCCTGAGGCACTTCGCCGCAGCCCGTGTCTGTGAGCCTGCCTTCGTAACGGCCGCTTTCTGCTAGCCCTGAGTTTCGAGGGATCGAGGCCGCTGCCGCCGACCACCGGGGTAACCTTTCCTTGCTCTATGACATCAGTTAACGTTCAGACGATTGTGGAAACATCCAGCCGAGAGACATCGCCTGGAGGTGGAGGCGTTATGGGTAAGCTCACGAACCAGGTTGCGGTTGTTACTGGCGCTTCAAAAGGCATCGGCGCGGGAATGGCCAGGGCCTTGCTGCCGAGGGCGCATCGGTCGTCGTCAATTATTCGTCCAGCAAAGAAGGCGCCGACAAGGTCGTCAAGGAAATCGCTGCTAACGGCGGCAAAGCCATCGCCGTGCGGGGCGACGTCTCCAGACAGGCCGACATCACGCGCCTGTTCGCCGAGACCATAAAAGCGTTCGGCAAGCTCAACATCCTCGTCAACAATGCCGGTATCTATCAATTTGCCCCCCTCGAAGCCACCACCGAGGAACTCTTCCATCGCCAGTTCAATCTCAACGTTCTCGGTCTGTTGCTCGTTACAAAGGAAGCGGTGAAATTCATGGGGCCTGAGGGCGGCAGCATCATCAACATCGGCTCCGGCGTAAGCAGCGTTCTGCCGCCCAACACCTCGATCTATTCCGCAACCAAAGCTGCCGTCGATGCCATCACCGGCACTCTCGCCAAGGAATTGGGCCCGCGCAAGATTCGCGTCAATTCCATCAACCCGGCATGATCGAAACCGAAGGTGTCGTCTCCGGCGGTTTCAGCGAAGGCGACTTCCGCAAGTGGGTTGAATCGCACTCGCCTCTCGGCCGCATCGGCCAAACCGACGACGTGTCGCCAACCGCCGTTTATCTCGCTTCCTCAGGCTCCAAGTACCTCACCGGCGAAACGGTTCGCGTAACCGGTGGCATTCTATAGCAGCCACTCACGAGTTCCAGCTAACACGCGAAATCTGCTTCCGCCGCGCTTCCCATTCCGTGCCGGAAAGGATCCTCGGCGCGACCTCGATCAGCCGCGGCGTCAGCTTGAACACGCTGGCCGCCGTCCACGGCCGCCCGTCCCGCGTTCGGTACTCCCGAACATTCAGCGCGTCAGCCATGCTCTTAAACGACACGTCCTGCACGATCATCTCGGTAAGAAACCGTAGCGTCTGCATCTCGAGCGGATCGTCTTCCAGGTGTCGGCAGTCCGTTGCCACCCGCAATCCGAACGGTATCTCCTCGAACCCGGGCTCGCCCTTGGGTTCCGGTGCCTCGCCCGACACTTCAACCTCGCGTTCCCACTCCAGCGCGACAAGGCTCCAACCTGCGTCGTGCATTTTCGACAGGTATTGCGCGGTTGGCAGGATAGTGACCTTCTCCCGCATACGATCGATCTTCTTCATGGCCGTGCCTCCGGAACCAACTCCTTCACGACGGCGGATACACACCCCGCCGCGCAAGGAAACTCGCAATTCCTTTGCCACGCCCTCGCTCGACCTAATCGCTAGAAAACAACTGGCCGGCGCGCTTTGCTGCTCAGGCTGCCCGGCGAAATTGTCCGTTGCCGGGACCTGATTGTCGCGCTTCCGGACACCCGAAACTTCATAGAAGCAGCCTCGAAATCGCGATCGCCTTCAATGCCGCGCTACTCCACTCGGAGCGCGTTCATGGGCGAAATCGACGCCGCCCGGTTTGCAGGAATCGTCGCCGCAACGAAAGAGCACAACGTCAGCGCCCCCGTTGCCACAGTCAAAGCCGGGGGATCCCACCACGAAACCCCGTATAACTGCGCCGAGAGGAACTTCCCAACCCCAATCGCCAGGGGCAATCCCAGAATCAGTCCAAGCACTACACGAGTAAACGCCCCCGCCAGCACGAGCTGCATCACTTTGCTGCGGTCAGCGCCGAGCGCCATCCGGATTCCAATCTCGTTCGTTTTTTGCGCCACCGCGTAGGCCGTTACGCCGTACAGTCCGACCGCGGCCAGCAGCAATGCAACGATTCCGAACAAGCCCGCGAGACTCGCAACCGCCCGTTGCTGGTCGAAGGTGAGTTCAACCTGCTGCTGCATCGTCCGGATGCTGTTGAACGTAAGATTCGGATCCAGCTCGCCAAGCATTTGCGAAAGCAGCGGCTCCAGTTCACCGGTGCTCAGACTGGTTTTCAGCATGATTCCGTGGATACGGTGCGACACCAGTTCGAGCCTCTTCATTGACTCTTGCGGGTAGGCCACGGTTTGCGCCAGCGGCACATAGAACATCGGGCGCGCCGGCTTGTCCAGTCCCCAACTCGCAAACTTTGCATCGCGTACGATGCCGACGATTCGATACGTTCCCGCGTTCTCCGGTAGGTCCAGTCCAAAGTGTTGCTCGAGAGGATCTGCACCATTCTTGAAAAAACGCTTCACAAATGCTTCGTTGGCGATCGCCACCGGAGCCGTCGTTTCATTGTCCGCTGCCGTAAATGCCCGACCGTGCAAAATGGTCATGCCGAGATTTTGAAGATAATTGGCGCTGACCCGGTCCCACGAGGCACCTAACTCTTCGCCTACTTGCGGCGGGGGATGTCCTGCGACCAAGACTTCCTCGCCCCAGTTGTCCGTGAGCGGGTTATAGAGCGCCAACCCGGCTCCCTCCACTCCCGGAATATGAACCAGTTCATCCTCAAGCTGGCGGTACAACGACGCCAATTGCGGCAGCGTGTACGTCGCCGGCGGATTGTTCAGGCTCACCAGGACACGCCCTTCGACCTTGTAACCGAAATCCTGATGCTCCAGTTTGTTGAGGCTCCGTCCCAGCATCGTCGCACCCGCCACCAGCACAACCGACACCGTCGCTTGCACAATCAGCAGAGCACTTCGAGCTGTCGAAGGACGGTCGCTGCTTCCCCGGCTCGATCCGTGTAGCGCCTCCGCCGGATCCGTGCGCGTCGCAAGCCACGCAGGCGCCGCACCGAAAATCATCCCCGTCGCTAGTGCCAGCGCGAAGGCAAAGCCCAGCGCCGCGAACGAAGGTGTCGCGCTAATCGGCAGGAAATGGGCGCTATGGAACGCCAAAGCCAATAGCAACCGCGCCGCTCCGATCGCCACGAGCAGCCCGATCAGTCCACCTCCAATCGCCAGCAGAACGCTTTCCAGAAGTGCCTGTGTAACGATCTGCCGCGCCGTTGCTCCGACCGCCATCCGCACCGCCGTTTGCGCGCGCCGCGTCACTCCGCGGGCCAGCAGCAGGTTGGCCACGTTCGAACACGCCGCCAGCAACACTAGCCCGCAAACCGAAAGCAGAATCTGCAGGCTCCGCCCATACTCTTGTTTCATCGCCGCGACTCCGGCCCCCGCCGGAATCACGTTGAGCACCTGCTTCGGCAGGTCATGGATCACGTCCGGCATCCAGTTCGCCGGGTATCCCGAATCGTACTGCAGCCATTGCCGTAGAATTCCGGTCAGCCGCGGCGACATTCCCTCGGTCGTCGCTCCCCGTCGCAATCGCCCGATCATCCGCAGCCACGCGGAAACAGGCTGGCGCAGTATGCTGCCGTCGGCATTGATCAGCGGTTCTTGTTGCAAAGGAACCCAGATGTCCGGCGGATCGCTTTCGAGCATTTCGCCAAAGAAGCCGGCGGGCGCTACCCCAGCCACCGTGAACGGTTGGCCCTCCACCACAAAAGAAGAACCGACGATCGACGGATCCGACCCGTAAACCGTCTGCCACAGGCGGTGGCTCAGCACCACCACCGGCGCAGCTCCGGGCCTGTCATCCTCTGGCGTAAATACGCGCCCGTAGAACGCGCCTACTCCCAGCGTCGAAAAATAATGCCCATCGACGTATTCCGAATGCAACGGCCTTGCGTTGTTTTCCGCG
>Ga0306926_10010644_pt1 | contig 10181 bp, 9 predicted proteins | sample flu12Cox44000178_FD_203759 | JGI IMG/M metagenome (GOLD analysis project Ga0306926, IMG submission 203759) | Lab enrichment of tropical soil microbial communities from Luquillo Experimental Forest, Puerto Rico - flux8day.12C.oxic.44.000.178 (v2)... | ecosystem: Environmental > Terrestrial > Soil... | reverse complement strand
ATACCCGGGACTCTGAGCGGCGGCCTGACAGTGGCCGCGCAAGACCACACTGCCCAGCAATCCAGCAGAGAAGGGCCCAGACCGATGAAGCATCTCCTCCACCTCACCGGACCCGCGAGACCCGGACATTGTCCGGGCCAAAACGCTCGCGCGGGCTGCGCGTTCCGGAAAAGCGCCCGGGACATGATGGCCTGGGCCGGCACGCGCCTGTGGTTGGCTGTCCGGACGGTGATCCGCGCGGTCAAGATGGCCTGCGACGAGCAGGTGTACATGTGGGAATGCGTCCTGCTCACCAGCGGGGCGGCGCCGCTCACCGCAGCCGGTCCGCTGCGCTGGGTGCCGTCGCTGGGCGGTTACCGGCTCGTCGGCAGCCACCTGCCGGCCCAGGACCCGAGCGACACGGGGCGGTAACCCGGGGCTGGCGGCTGCCGGCCGGGATCTCTACCTCGGTACATGGGTAAGCAACAGTCCTTGGGTTCGTGAGCTTGCCGATGGCTGTCTGCCAACCCCGATCGGGCCTGTACCAGGACTTGGGAAGCTAGCCCTTCGTCGGCGCGTCATCCTGATCTTTATTCGGCCTCCGTGAAATGATCTCGCCCAAGCTGATGATCTGTCGTCTCGGGTGAAGTCGAGGGGGTGCGGGTTGGCTCTGGCTCTGGTGCGTGACCTGCGTGAGCACCGGGTGTCGGCGAGCGCGGAGGAGCTGGCCGGCTTCGAGACCGACGTGCTGGCCGGGTTCGTGCTGGCGCGGGCCTCGGCTGGGCTGGCCGACGGCACGATCCGCAACGACACTGGCCACCTGGGGTTGCTCCGGGACTGGTTCGGCCGGCCGTTGTGGGAGATGCAGCCAGCGGACGCCGATGCGTATTTCGGCAAGGTGCTGCGCGATGCGAGGCCGTCGACGCGTACCGGGCGGGCGGCCGCGCTGGCGGTGTACTTCCAGTTCCTGGAGCTGCGGCACAAGGTCGAGATCTACAACCTGACCGGCCGGGTGGCCGAGTGCCCGCTGGATGAGATGAACCGTCCGCGGGCCTCGGTGGACCCGCAGCTGCGGGTGCCGCCGGCTGAGGAGGAGATCGAGCAGCTGTTCGCCGGGTGGCGCGGGGAGCTGGCGACCTGCCGCAAGTTCGCCCCGGCCGCGCGGAACTACGCGGCTGCCCGGCTGGAGGCGGACGTTGGCCTGCGGGTCAACGAGGCGTGCCTGTTGGACCTGGATGACGTGCGGTGGGAGCTGGGCCGGTTCGGCAAGCTGAACGTCCGGCACGGGAAGGGCTCGCGGCGGCGGGGGCCGAAACCGCGGCTGGTGCCGCTGATCAACGGCGCGGACCGGAACCTGCGCTGGTTCATCGAGGACGTGTGGGGCCAGTTCGACGCCGACCATGCCCGGCCCGGCGCGCCGCTGTTCCCGTCGGAGCGCAAGTGCCGGGACGGCTCGTGCTCGCGGGCCACCGCTGATGTGTTCCGCCGGTCGCTGGCCGACGCCGCCGAATGCCACCTGCCGGCCTGGGCGGGCAAGCTCACGCCGCACGTGCTGCGGCATTACTGCGCCTCTCAACTCTACCGGGGCGGGATGAGCCTGTTCGCCATCCAGGAGCTGCTCGGCCATTCCTGGACCGGGACCACGGCCCGGTATATCCACGTTCACGGTACCCACGTCGAGGACGCCTGGGTGGCCGGGCAGCAGCGCGCCGCCGACCGATGGAAGGGACTGGCCCGATGAAGTGGAACCTCCGGCTGACAGCGGCCAACCGCGGCATCTGGAAGGCCAGCGAGCTGCAGCGGCGGCTCGCGGAGCGCGGCATGGTGATCAGTACCGGGAAGATGTCCGGGTTGTGGTCCGGCCAGCCGAACACGATCAGGCTGGATGAGCTGGACGTCCTCTGCGCCGTGCTCGGCTGCGGGGTGGAGGAACTGCTGCTGCCCGAACCCCAGACGGTGCCGCAGCCCCAGCCGGCCGGCGGTGCCCAGGCCGCTGCCGTTACCGAGGCCCGCCCGGTCACTCCCCGCTCCCGCGGGGGCAGATCCCTGCCGCCGCGGTGAACTGCCTGCATTGCGGCGCTCCGCTCCCCGCGGCAAGCCGCCGCGACCGGGTCTACTGCGGCAACAACTGCAGCGCGCTGGCCTCGTACTACCGGCGCAAGAGGGGAGCCGCGCCGCCGCCACGCTGGCACCATCCGGCGCTCGAGTCGGGCAACCCGGCGCTGCGCGCGGCCGCCGCCCGGGCCAGTCAGCTCGGCGAGACGCACGGCTGGTCACCGTCCACCATCCGGTGCACCATGGACGGCCTGGCGGTGCTGCTCGACGGCCGCCCCGCCGGCGAGCGCGTCACGATCACCCAGATCCGGACGCGGACGTCCCGTCATACCTCCGTCCCGCGGGTCGCCGAAGTCTTAGCCGGGCTTGACCTGCTGGAAGATGACAGCATTCTCGCGGTCCGCTCCTGGATCGAGCGCCGCGCCGGCGAACTGCCCCGGGGGTTCGCCGGGGCGGTGCGGGCCTGGCTGTTGGTCCTGCTCGACGGCGATGCCCGGGCCCGGCCCCGCTCGCCCGCCAGCATCTACGTCTACTTCGCCGCCGTCCGGCCCCTCGTCGAACAATGGGCGGCAGACCGCGGCCACCTCCGCGAGGTCACCATCGCCGACATCAAGGCCGTCCTGGATCCCCTGCGCGGCCACCAGCTGCGCACCACCACCGTGGCGGTGCGGTCGCTGTTCCGGTTCGCCAAGAAACGCGGCCTGGTCTTCGCCAACCCCACCGCGCGACTGAGGGCCGCCGGCACCGGCGGCGGCCTGCTGCCGATGACCGACGCCGAGATCCGGGCCGTCGAACAGGTCGCCGCCAGCCCCGCACAGCGGCTGATCGTCGCCCTGGCCGCGGTCCACGCCGCCCGCTGGGCCGCGATCCGCGACCTCACCCTGGACGACCTGGACCTGCCCAACCAGCGCATCACCATCGCCGGACACCCTCAGCGGCTCGGCGAGCTCACCGGCCAGGCACTGCGGGCCTGGCTCGGCCACCGTCGCGCCACCTGGCCACATACGCCAAACCGGCACGTCCTGATCTATGAGAAGACCGCCCTGGACACCGGGCCGGTCAGCAGGAGCTACCTCAACTGGAACCTGCAACGCCACGGCATCAGCATCGAGCGCATCCGCCGTGACCGGATTCTCCACGAAGCGCTGACGGCCCGGGCCGACCCGCTGCACCTGGCCCTGATCTTCGGCCTCTCCCACACCACCGCCAGCAGGTACACGCTCATCGCCTGCGATCTCCTGCCCGACCAGCCCGCCAAGGCCGCCGGTGAGCAGCACCACGCTCTCAGCGAACCCGACGAAGTTTCCGAGCAGTAAGGCGCTAAAGCCGTGGGTTCCCGGTGAGCGACCTTCAGTCCGGCTGAACTCGCGGGCGACGTGCCGGTAAGAAGCGTGTCACCAGGGGCCAACGAGCGCGATCGCGCTGGTCAGACCGGGGAAGTCGTCGATGACGTCGTCGTAGCGGTTCTGGGCGCCGGCGAAGGCCAGACAGGCGCCTCGTTACCAACGGTGACAGCTCGGCGGTCGTGCGACACGCGATATCCGCCCAATCTGGCGCCAAGTCTGAGGCGGCCGACATATTGTCCGAACCGTACCCGAACGGCCGTTCTGTTTCGCCGACGTGTACCAACACCAGCCACAGGATCATGCGTGCAGTCACTGCAGCGGGTGCACACGCCGCGTGAAACTGCTGCGTGGAGCAGCAAGGGGACAGTCCAACTGGCACCCGGGATCGGGTGATGGAGCAATATAGTCCCCCGAGTTCGCGAGGTTCCCATCGCTGCCCCCTGACGCCGACCAGGCCGGGACCAGCCAGCCGCGCCGGAGCGGCGGAAAGGTGTTGACCAGGATCGGGTGGGCTGGTGGGCTGGAGGTATGGCCGGGTCGGCCGGTTTCGTCGGCCGCGCGCGTGAGTTGTCCTGCCTGCGGGCGGCGCTGGGCGGGGATGCCCGCCTGCTGCTGGTGGCGGGGGACGCCGGGGTCGGCAAGACCCGGTTTACCCAGGAGGCGATGCGCCTGGCCGCGGCCAGCGGGATGGTCGCGCTGTGGGGGGCGTGCCTGCCGCTGGCCGGGAAGCTGCCGCTGCTGCCGGTCGCCGGCGCACTGGGGGAACTGAGCCGCCTGGACGAGGGCCGGCTGCTTGACGCTGCGCTGGATGCCTGCCCGCCGTTCGTGCGCGGGGAGATGGAGCGGCTGCTGCCGCAGCTGCCGGCCACCACGGCCGATGCGCCAGCGGGGGGCGAGGGGCTGCGGGAGCGACTGTTCGCGGGCGTGGCCGAGCTGCTCGGCGCAGTGGCACAGCGGTCGCCGGTGGGCCTGGTGATCGAGGATGTGCACTGGGCCGATAGCGCCACGCTGGACCTGCTGACGTACTTGGCGCGGGCCGGCGGCGGGGCGGTAACCGTCGTGGTGACCTGCCGGACCGATGAGCCGTCACTCGGGACTCACGTGGCGGACTGGCTGGCGCATGCCCGTGGCAGCCGGTACACGGAGGAGATCAGGCTGGGGCCGCTGTCCCGGGATGAGGCAGCGGCCCAGGTCGCTGGTCTGCTGGGCGAGCCGCCGCCGCCCGGGCTGGTCGACGCCCTGTACGGCCGCGCCGGAGGTAACCCGTTCTTCACCGAGCAGCTGGTGGCCACGGCCCAAGCCGGTCCGGGCGAGGACACGGTCCGGGTGCCGGCCGGGCTGCCGGCCCGGCTGGCCGGGCTGCTGGCGGCGCGGGCGGGCCGCTGCGGCGGGGACGCCCGGGCGGTGCTGGCGGCGCTGGCGGTGGCGGGCCGGCCGCTGACCGAGGACCTGCTGGGCGAGGTCACCGGGCTGGACCTGGAAACGATGCGGGCCGCGCTGCGGGAGCTGGCCGCGACGCAGCTGCTCGCGGACACCGGCACCGACGGTGGCCACCGCCCCCGGCATGCGCTGCTGGCCGAGGCGGTGGCCGCCGGGCTGCTGCCCGGCGAGCGGGTGGCGTTGCATGAGCGCACCGCGCGGGCCCTGACGGCCGGCTACGGCGACACGCTGGCCGCCGAGATCGCCGGCCACTGGGCCGCCACGGGCCGCACCGCCGAGGAGCTGCCCTCCCGGGTGGCGGCCGCGACTGCCGCCGAGCGGGTATTCGGTTACGCCGAGGCCGCGGCGCACTGGCAGCGGGCCATCGACCTGTGCCAGCAGGTGCCCGGCGCCGCCCGCGGCGCCGGCATCGACCTGCCGCGGCTGTACGTACGGGCCATCGACGCGCTGAACACCTCCGGCGACAGCGACCGCGCCCGCGAGCTGGCCGGGGAAGCCTACCACCGCTTCGCCACCGACCCCGATCCGGCCACGGCCGGGGTGATTCACCTGCGCGCCGGGTACTTCCGCGGGCTCACCGCACCCGCCGAAGGGCTGCCGCTGATCACCGAGGCGCTGCGGCTGTTCGAGCAGGCCCCGCCGTCAGCCGATCAGGCCGAGGCCTGGCTGCACTACGCGACCATTTTCCTGTTCCATGCTCAGGGACAGCTGGACGCCAGCCACGCGGCTCTGACCCGGTCGCTGGAAATCGCCCAGGCCGCCGGCGCCGCGGCCCTGATACCCCGCATCCTGGCGTGGCTGGCCATGCACGCAGGGCTTCGGGGACAGGCCGCCGAAGGCTTCGCTTTGTTGCGCCGCGCCCGGGCCGCAGCCGACGCTTCCGGCGGGGACACCGTCTTGTGGGTGGACGTGCTGGAAAGCAACGCCTTGCTGGGGACGGGCAACAGCCAGGGCGCGGCCGACGTGGCCGCACGCGGGCTGCAGTCAGCCCGCCGGGTCGGCCGCCACGGCAGCTATCAGGCCAGCGTGCTGGCCAGCACCGCAGCCGAGGCGCTGCTCGCCACGGGGCGCACCGCCGAGGCGGCGGCGCTGATCGAGCCGCTGACCGTAGACCCGCCCGACCGTGACCACTGGCCCGTGCACCAGATCCGCGTCGAGATCGACATGCTGCGCGGCGACACCGGGGCGGCCCAGAGGCGCCAACGGCAGATCAGCGCCTTGCTCGGTCGCTACTTCATGATCGATGCCGCCCGGGAAGCCGGGACCCGGGCCGCCGAGCTGGCGCTGTGGGCTGGCCATCCCGGCGACGCCCTGGACGATATCAACCGGGTTCTTGCCCTCTATCAGGTTCCGGACCTGTCCGTCTTCTGCGGCAGGCTGCTCACGGCCGGGATGCGCGCCTGCGCCGACCTGGCCGAGCAGGCCCGGGCGCGCCGGGACCAGGAGGCGGCCGGTGCCGCGCTGTCGGCCGCCGGGCAGCTCGCCTCCTGGGTTGACCGGATGGCCGGTGTCCCCTTCGCCGATCACCCGCCCATCGCCACCATCCCGGCCGAGCGGGCCACCTGGGACGCGGAGCGGACCCGGCTGACGGGGGCAAACGACCCCGCCGCCTGGCAGGTGGCAGCTCAGGCCTGGCAGGACCTCGGCTGGCCGCACCGCGCCGGCTACGCCTGGTGGCGGCGCGCCGAAGCCCTGCTGTCCGCCGGACGGCCGCGTCCGGCCGCCACCGCGTTGCAGGCCGCCGCGGCGGCCGCTGACGGCCATGCCCCGCTGCTGACCCAGATCCGCGCCCTCGCGCAGCGGGCGCGGATCCCGCTGCCCACCTCGCCGGCCACTCCGGCCGGACCAGCACACCGCCCGGTGGCGGACGCGCCCTACCAGCTGACCGAGCGTGAACTGGCAGTGCTGCGGCTGCTGGCGGCCGGGTACACCAATGCCCAGATCGGCGCGGAGCTGTTCATCAGCGCCAAAACCGCCAGCGTGCACGTCACCAGCATCCTGCGGAAGCTCGGCGTCGCCGGCCGGGTCCAGGCCGCCGCCGTAGCCGAACGCGCCGGCCTGCTCCAAGACCGCGGACCCTGAGACTAAGGCCACTCCGCGGAAATATAAGGAGCCACCGTCTTCAAAACGGCGCGCCCGTCCGATCCGCGCCATGCTGGCTCGGCCGCATCCTCGGGGCAAAGCCCAAAATTCACTCCGCCCGAGGAGGCCGCCATGCACGAGATCATCATGCGCGACGTGATGAAAGCCCGGATGAGCCAGCTGCACCGCCAGGCCGAACGCGAGGCGCTGGCCCTTACCGCCCACCGCGCCCGGCGAGCGCCGACGGAACAGAGCACTTTCATGCCTCACACGATCGCTGAGCTCGCCCGCCGCGTGCTCACGCTGCTCGGCGCCCGCAGGCCCTCGCCAGCGCGCTGACCAGGGCAACTACCAGCTCCAGCCAACCCCAGGCCGGGTAGGTCCCGCGTTTGACCTCGGCCGCGCCGCCTGCCGTCGACATCCGCAACGAGCCCGCCCCTCCCCACCCAGCTCGCTGGCCCCGCGACCATCACCTGCCCGGGAGCCACATGAATCGATCAGCCTCCATGCGCCAGCACAAACCCAGGAAGGAATAGGTCATGAACCGCCACACCAGACGTATCCTCTGCCTCGCCGACATCTTGGCCAGACATGCCGCTGACTGCGCGATCAGCCTCACCACCACAACGATCACCGCCGTCCTGCCTGTCCTGCTCCCACTTGACCAGGGTGCGCCGCCGGTCCTCCCTGGCCGCACCCCACTGTCGTGGTACCGCTAAGAAAGGCCCTACCAGCAGCAACGAACGCGAGATGGACTCAGACGCCAAGGTCGGTGATGACCTGGGCATAGCCTTACCAGCGCACCGCCAGGCGGTCGCCTTGTCTGGCCGGCCGAGGCGGTCACTCAGCACGGCGAGATATCAGCGTCTGCTGTGCACGTGTCCGCCGAGAAGCTGACGACCTCGTTGACGTGCCAGAAGATCACCGCAAACCCCTTCGGGCCAGTGGTCGCCGACCGACCGGCATCGACTCCCGGCCGCGTCGATCACGATTAGCAGCGTCAGCCGGCAATGCAGAACCAGGCCATCTGCGCGCCAGCCCGAACGCAACCCAACCTGGATACGAGACGCGCCGATTCGGCGTTGGGCACCGAATGTCCGGGTCGCCCGCCCGGCGGGTTTTCACCCTCCGTGACAGAAGCCGTCTGGGCATAGGCGAGGGCCTCCCTCTCGGCGAAGTTCCGTTTTGACATCCGCAGTCGGCACTTACGGGGTTCTGGACCGGCGCCGCGGGCAGCGGCCTCCGGCAGCATGCGTGCGGTGGTTCGCAAAGTGCCGCCTCCGGCGATTCCCGGAACTTTTTGTCAGTGCCCCTCGCTATCGTCAGCTGCGGATCGCGGGAAAACGTGGCGGTGCTGATGGACCTGGACGAGCTGGTCGACCACTGGACCTTGCTGAAGGGACGAGCGGGAGCTGGTCGCCGGGAAGCGCGGGCCGACCCGGCTCGGGTTCGCGCTGCTGCTGAAGTTCTACACCCAGGCAGGCCGGTTCCCGCGCGGCCGGGCCGAGCTGGATGACGACGCGGTCGCATTCGTCGCCCGCCAGGTCGGCGTGCCAGCGTCCGATCTCGGGTTCTACGAATGGTCAGGCAGCACGATCGAATACCACCGGGCGCAGATCCGCCGCCGCCTGGGGTTCCGCCTGGCGGGTCGCTGACGTCCCTGGCGGCGGTTCCTCAGTGTGCCCCTTCGCCATCAGGTGGCAGCCAGGCCGGCCAGCACGGCTGGCCGGCGGATCGCTGCCGGCCGCAGGCGCGCCGGCGGCTGGGGTGTAACACGCCCGCCGGGTCGGCCGCTTAGCACGGTGAAGGTCTCTAACGGCGGGGCCCGGCTCTCCCCCCCAGCCGGGCCCCGCGACCTGCGGCGCCGCCGGAAGCGGCCCGGCCCCGCGTCGGGCCGCAGGACTTGGTGGTAACGCCGCGGCCTGGCCTGCGTCGGCTCTGTCCGGTCGGCGGTGCGCGGGACGACCCGCCCCGCCGTCCCCCGGCCGCCCGGACCCCGGCTGGCCGGCCTCGCAGCGCCCGCCCCGAGGGAGAAGGTGCCGTGCCTGTGCGGCCAGCCCGGCCTCACCCGTCGGCGACCCGCCGCGTCACGGCCTGCCATCGCCCGCGATGAGTGTCGGCGACCCGGAGGCCGAGCTCGAGCGGCTCAGGCGCCGGTACCCGCGGTGGCGGATCTGGCATGGCCGCGCGACCGGCGAGTACTGGGCACTGCCGCCGCCCGGTCACCCGGTCGTGCGCGAGCTGATCAGCGCCACTGACCTCGCTGACCTCGCCCGCCGCCTCGCCCAGGCGGAAGGGCAGCACGACCTGTGAGCTCAGCGCCGCCGGTGCTGGCCTCAGACCCCGGGCAAATATGGCGTTTTGATGGCGGTCATCTAGGCCAGCGCGCTGAGCCCGGCCGAGTCGAGGAAGCCGACCCGGTCAGATTGTGACGGGGATCGGTACAGGATCCTGAGCGGCTAGTCGTTACTGGCCAGCGCAGCATCGCGCCGCCCGCCATCTGGTTTCCGCTTTGACCGCCGCCCGGCTGCCCGGCCATCATAATGTAACGGTGTGCCGTCATTCTGCCGGCCTGCGCGGCTGGCGGGGCGGCCAATAAGACGATCTGGCCCGGACTGGCGCGACCGGGCTCACCAGCACGGTCGGGCCGCGCCGGGCAGGTGCAGCCCAGGGCTCTGCCCGGGTCCGGGGCCGGCACACGATGCAGCTGGCCAGGGAGGCCGAGACCGCGAACCACACGGCACGGAGGCCGGATGGGGCCGTTTCAGCTGGAGTGCATCGCCGCGGGCGGTGACCGCGCGGTGCTGCGGATCGACGGTGACATCGACGCCTGGACTGCCCCGCAGCTCCGTGAGCGGGTGAGGGACCTGGCCGGCAGCGGCACCGTTCACCTCATCGCGGACCTGCGCGGGGTCGGTTTCCTGGACTCGGCCGGCCTGGGTGCCCTGGTCGCCGCCCGCAAGGAGCTTCGCGGCCGCGAAGGGTCGCTCATGCTGGTGGCCGGCGCCGGCCGGATCGTGCAGGTGCTGCGGATCACCGGGCTCACCGACGCCTTCGCGCTGCATTCGTGCGTCCTGGAGGCCGTCACCGCCGACCCGAACTGGCAGGCGGCCGTCTCAGCCGGCGGCCTGAGCGCCGGGATATGGTGCCGCGAACACGGGCTGTTGTGAAAGCCAGCGCGACCCGGGAGGACCTGATCGCCTCGTATGCACGCGCCCGGCAATCCGGTCAGGCGACGGCTGATCAGGCCGTGTCCTGCAGCCCTCGGCTGCCGCGTTC
>Ga0306926_10010643_pt1 | contig 10181 bp, 10 predicted proteins | sample flu12Cox44000178_FD_203759 | JGI IMG/M metagenome (GOLD analysis project Ga0306926, IMG submission 203759) | Lab enrichment of tropical soil microbial communities from Luquillo Experimental Forest, Puerto Rico - flux8day.12C.oxic.44.000.178 (v2)... | ecosystem: Environmental > Terrestrial >... | reverse complement strand
CGCGGCCGCGGGACGAGATCTTCGCGCTAAGCTAGTCCGAGTCGTTTCGCGGCCGCTGCCACTTTTGCTTGAACGCCCTCATCCATCTTAACCAAGGCGGGCCATTCGCGATGATACCCCTCAGCGGGCAGCTTCTTTGTTGCGTCGAAGCCCATGTGCGAGCCGACATTGGGCACACTGGGCGCGTGATCGAGGCTGTCGCTGGGGTTCTTAATAAATGTGCTGTCCCTCTGAGGATCGGTGTTGGCACAGAGTCGAAAGAGAACTTCGCTGGTATTGTGAACATCGCAGTCCGCATCAACAACCACGATATATTTCGAGAACATCATCTGACCCATGCCCCACAAACCGTGCATGATCTTGTACGCCTGATAGGGATACTGCTTGCGGATACTGACAAAAACAAGGTTATGAAATACGCCTTCCGCAGGTAGCGCCATATCGACGATCTCCGGGAAGTTCATTTTAAAAACAGGGAGAAAAATCCGGACACTTGCACTGCCCAAATAGAAATCTTCCATCGGCGGCACCCCAACGATGGTCGCCGGATAGATCGCTTCTTTCCGGCAAGTGATCGCACTCAGGTGAAAAACCGGATATTGGTCCACCGGCGTGTAATAACCTGTGTGATCTCCAAACGGTCCCTCATCCCGGAGCTCACCGGGTTGAACATAGCCCTCCAGGACAAAATCGACGTCGGCGGGAACCTCCAGGTCGCAGGTTTCGCACTTAATGAGTTCGACCGATTTTTTGCGCACGAAGCCCGCAAAGAGCACTTCGTCAAGTCCATCGGGCAATGGCGCGGTGGCGGCAAAAGTATAAGCGGGATCCCCGCCGAGACAGACGGCGACTGGCATTCGCTCATTTCTCTCGTAATACCGCTTGCCGTGGCGCGCTCCGACCTTGTGAACCTGCCAATGCATTCCGGTCGTGCGATCGTCAAAGACCTGCATTCTATACATCCCGATGTTACGCTCCCCGGTTTCGGGATCCCTGGTGTACACGTTGGGCAGGGTAATAAATCGTCCACCGTCTCCAGGCCAGCACAAGAGAACGGGTAAATCGCGCAAGGAAAGACCCGCGCCATTCTCAAATCGCCGGACAATTTCTTTGCAGGGGCCATCAGAAACCCTCTTTGGCCGAGCATGCAGAAGGTCGACTCCCTGCTTCAACAGCGACCATCCTTCGCGGACTGAAGTCGGCGGTTTCGCTTTGAGCATCAGCTGCATTTGGTGGGCTATTTCATCGACCGACTCGGCCCCGATGGCGAGAGCCATCCGCCGCTCCGAACCCATCGTGTTAATGGCGAGCGGGAACCGCGATACCCGACCGTCGATGGTCGGCTTCTCGAAAAGGAGGGCCTTCCCGCCGCCAGGAGACTTCATCTGGCGGTCGGCGAATTCAGTGATTTCCAACTCAGTCGCAACCGGCTCGGTGATACGGACGAGCTCACCGGCTCGCTCCAGTTCCTCGATGAAATGGAAAAATGAGCGATACGCCATAGTTCATAATCGATTGCGGGTGCAATCTAAACGCTAAAGGATTGGGATCAATCCTGTTATTTACCCCATAACAAGGAGAAAAATGGGACGGCACGGAGGCCGTCCCTCCCGGTTCATCGGTTGCAGAAAGAGCGGCGATGGATAGTCTTTATCCAATGGAAGATCGCTACGGCCACAAGATCAATTATTTGAGGATCTCCATCACCGACCGTTGCAATGAACGTTGTTTGTACTGCATGCCGCAGGAGCTGCAGGAGTGGTTGCCGCGCGCTGAAGTACTCAATTATGACGAAATCATCCGGCTCACCCGAATCGCTTCCGAATTGGGCGTAAGAAAAATTCGGGTCACCGGTGGCGAACCTCTTGTCCGACAGAACGTGCTGACGTTGTTCAGACAGCTCGGGGAACTCCCGAAAATTACCGATATCGGCATATCCACCAATGGTTCGCTCCTTGGCAAACCAACCGAAGGCGGAGAGACGGTTGCAAAATGCCTCGTCAGATATGGTGTTCGCACGGCGAATGTCTCACTCGACACGCTGAATCCGGAACTCTACCGACTGATCACCGGACGTGACCTTTTGAGACAAACACTGGAGGGGATCGCTTCGGCGAAAGCAGCGGGATTCTCGCAGATCAAACTAAACACGGTTTTGATGCGCGGTCGGAATGAAGAGGAGCTTGCGGATCTGGTGCGATTCGCAGCGGCTGAAAACTTATTGGTGCGCTTCATTGAATTGATGCCTGTTACCGTGACCGACGTTCTTACTGAAAAAAATTTTTTGCCGGTTGCGGAAGCAAAAGAGCGGCTTGAGGAAGAATTCGGACCGCTAGTTCCGGAGCCTGAATTCAAAACGAATGGGCCGGCCTCATATTTCCGTCTTAAGGCATCGAAACAGCGGATTGGTTTCATCGGAGCGATGACGAATCTGCATTTTTGTGAGAGCTGCAATAAGCTTCGGCTGACGTGTGACGGCAAGTTGCGTCCTTGCCTTGGCAGCCATCTGGAGTTCGATATCAAAGGCCCGATGCGTCGGGGAGCCAGCGATGACGAGCTCAAACGCTTCTTCTGCGACGTCGTCGAGCGCAAACCTCAGCAGCACGATTTCCGCAACAACTACTTACCGGGACGACGAATGGTCGCGATCGGAGGATAGCCGATGGGCAACGAGCTGTCCCACGTCGCAGAGGATGGGACCGTAAGGATGGTCGACATTTCCGGTAAGCCGGTATCGAGGCGTGTCGCTTTAGCGGAAGGGATGATAGCGCTTCAGCCCGAAACCATCTCCAGGATCGAGGCGAACCAGATCGCAAAAGGGAATGTCCTGGCGACCGCGAGGATTGCCGCGATCCAGGCGGTCAAGCGTACGGATGAACTGATCCCTCTTTGTCACGCGCTTCCTGTGCACCATGTAGAAATAGAGTTCGAAACCGGTGAAAGTGGCATTCTGATCAGATGCCGCGTTACAACATCGGCGCAGACAGGTGTTGAGATGGAAGCGCTAACCGGTGTGAGTATTGGAGCGCTGACAATCTACGACATGTGCAAAGCAATCGATAAATCCATGGTGATATCGGGCCTGCGTCTGATCTCAAAAACGAAGGAGCCTTCATGAATCCCATCACTGTCGGGATAATCACAATTTCGGATCGCGCATCCCAGGGAGAATATGACGATTTGGGTGGGCCTGCGCTCAGAGAGGCGGCGATAGGTTATGGCTGGCAGGTTCTGGCGGAAGCGATCGTGCCCGACGAGATAACTCGTATTCAGGAAGCGATCCGTTCCTTTTCGAGGCAAGGGTGCGGCCTCGTACTGGCGACTGGCGGCACGGGCGTGGCAGAGCGCGATAGGACGCCGGAAGCTATACGCGCAATCATGCGGGTCGAAGTGCCGGGATTTGGCGAGGTTATGCGTGCGGAGTCGATGAAACTCACGCCGAATGCAATTTTATCCCGATGCCTCGGTGCGGTCGTGGACAGTTCCCTCGTATTAGCTCTCCCCGGAAAACCGCAGGGGGCCGTTGACTGCCTGGGTTTTGTAGCCGGAGCTATTCCACACGGCGTGAAAATCGCCCAAAAAGTTCCTACTTCATGTTAGTGCACCAAGTCGTCAAAATGGGCGGCGACCCGACGCGATTTGCGGACCTCCTGAATTGAGATTGTTTCCTTGACGACCGGGTCTTCGATACCTAGATAAGGCTGGCTGCCGATAGGCGGATTGCCTTTGAGCCGAAGCATATTGGCATCGAAACAGAACATTACCCGAGCAAACTGGGAACTGAAGTAAAGCGAAGCAAGAAACAGGCAGATTTGAATGTTTAACGGCCTTCTCGGACTTTTTTCCAACGACATCGGAATTGATTTAGGCACCGCGAACACTCTCGTGTACGTCAAGGATCAGGGAATCGTGCTCCGTGAGCCGTCTGTTGTGGCGGTCCGAGCCGGCACAAGTCAAGTTCTGGCGGTGGGTGACGAGGCCAAACGGATGCTCGGACGGACTCCCGGCAACATTGTGGCTGTGCGCCCCTTGAAGGATGGAGTCATCGCTGACTTTGAAATGACCGAATCGATGCTGCGGCATTTCATTACCAAGGTGCACAATCGTAAATGGGTGCGTCCGCGAGTTGTCATCGCAGTGCCTTCTGGAATCACGGAGGTAGAGAAGCGGGCGGTTAAGGAATCCGCTGCGCATGCTGGAGCGCGCGAGGTCTATCTAATCGAAGAGCCAATGGCAGCTGCGATCGGCGTAGGGTTGCCGGTGCAGGACGCAGCGGGCAACATGATCGTCGATATCGGAGGGGGGACGACGGAGGTGGCGTTGATTTCGCTTTCCGGGATAGTGTTTAGCCGGAGCGTCCGGGTCGCCGGAGACGAACTTGACGAAGCAATCGCCGGGTACATGAAACGAGCTTACAACCTCATGATTGGAGAGCGTACGGCTGAGGAAATTAAAATAAAAATCGGCAGCGCTTACCCGATGGACAAGGAGACGAGTATGGAAGTCAAGGGTCGCGATTTGGTAGCGGGCCTTCCTAAGACGCTGGCGATCACTTCACAGGAAGTGAGGGAGGCTCTTTTAGAGCCGATCGCAACCATCGTTGAATCGGTTCGCGTGACGCTGGAGCGTTGTCCTCCCGAGCTTTCTGCCGATCTCGTGGATCGCGGATTGGTTTTGGCCGGGGGCGGCGCCTTATTGAGAGGGCTGGACAGACTTCTGCAGGAAGAAACTGGCCTACCCGTCCATATCGCAGAAGATCCCTTGAGCGCGGTCGCGGAAGGCACGGGACGGGCGCTGAGCGAAATCAAGTTCCTGCGCCAGGTCGCCTCTACCGACCGGGCGATTCGCTGAAGGAGCATTCGCGTGTTGCGGCTCTCATGAAGAGCATCACCATAGCCGCATTGGGAGCATTCGGAATTTTCGTCGTGTTAATCTTGTTATTGCCTCAGCAGGCAAAACGCCAGTTGCAGGGAGCCCTGTTCCAATTCATCTCTCCAGTTCTCAGGACTGGTGCATCGGTACAACAAGAACTAGGCGGCGTTCGGGGCGGCCTGAAGCGGTTGGACGAATTGGAGCGGGAAAACCAGAAATTACACCTCGAAAACGAACAACTGCGCGCGACAAACTCGCTCTTGAGAAACCTGGAAGGCGAAGTCAATCGACTCAATCGGGCGCTCGGATTCCGTGAACAATCGGCTTTTAAATTATTGCCCGCACGCATCCTTTCGCGCGAAAGCGCGACCTGGTGGAACTTTTGTACGATAGATCGCGGAACCAAGGATGGGGTCGCAACCGATATGGCGGTGGTAACAGAGGACGGAGTGGTCGGCAAGGTGACAACCGTTGCCAAAGATTTAGCAGTGGTGCTTCTGGTTTCCGACGAGAGTTTGCGAATGTCCGTTTCAATCGAAGGGACACAGGAACAGGGAATTGTAAGCGGAACCCGAGCGTCTTCGACCTACGTACCCGATCTGAAGATACGTTTCCTGAGTAAGACGGCAAATCTCAAACCGGGGATGCAGGTCCTGACGGCCGGCAAGGGTGGCGTCTTTCCCTCGGGGCTTGTCGTAGGATCAATCAAGGACTTCTCCGCCAGACAACTAGAGGGCGTTGCATCGGTAACGCCGGCGGTTGACCTCGCCGCCGTTCAAGATGTGTTTGTTATTGTGGGAGAACGATGATCTTATTCTTTTCTTCCCTTCTTGCCTTGATCTTTGGTTCATTCGTTTTCCAGCTATTTCTGCCTCCTGTTCTGCTGTTGCACGGAGCAGCCATCCTTTTTGTGCCGGCGCTTTATTTTTACGGATGCCTCTCTCTGCCTTTTCCCCTGATGCTGGCTTTGACGTTTTTCACTGGATTTTTCAACGATCTTTTCGCCGTTCCGCAAGCAAGGTCACATCCAGATTTCCCTGCAGGCATTTCGATTCTTTTCTACCTGGTCCCGGGATTGATCATGCACGGGTTGAGACCATTGTTTCTCCGCCATCGCTGGGAAACCCACTATATGCTTGCGGAAACCGGTGCGGTTTTAACGCCGTTTATTTTGTTGGCCCAATACGCTATGTTGAGTTTTGAACGCAGCGAATTCCTTTTCAACGATGTCATCTTATGGCGGATCGTGGGTCCCGGGCTGATTTCCCTTTTGATTGCGCCATGTGTCTTCTTTATTCTAACTCCGTTGTCTCACGCGCTAGGGTACCGCCCAGGATTGCCCTTAGCGAGATGAGCTAGAGATCTATGGCTCGACCCAAGAAATCGTCTGTACTCGATTTTAGGATTTTGTTTCTGGCCGCATTGGTTCTCGCTGCTCTTACCGCCATCGGTATTCGTCTCTGGTTCGTACAGGTGAAGATGAGAGACTATTATCGTGGACGAATTCAGGGAAGCTCAGAGGTTACAGTCCGGATACCTTCGGTAAGGGGCGAGATCCGCGACCGAAATGGAATTCCTCTTGTCACAAATCGTCCGAGCTACGAAGTCGATTTTTACCTTCCGGACCTGGTCAGCGGCTACAAGAAACAGTACGGTCAGCCGCCCATGGTCGAGTTCCGGGCCAAGGATTCCAACGGGATGCTGCACGATCGGAGGGAAGCTGATATCGTAGAAATCGTCGATAAGACAATCATTCCTCGCCTGGAGGAGCTTAAAGTCGCCGAACCTTATAACTCGCAACGGCTGCGGACGCACTACAGGAACAACACTTTGGTTCCGTTTGCCTACCGCGAAGACCTCGACTTCTCGACATTCTCAAAGTTTGCCGAAAAGGATCTCGGCTTACCTGGCGTCCAGGTCAACGTGAGGCCGGTCCGCAAATATGTGTATAATGCTATTGCCGCGCACTTGTTGGGTTATGTGGGTAGCGTCAGAGATATCAACAAGCTGCCGGACATCAAAAATTTCAATTTTTACGACCCTGACGTTCAAGGCAAAACCAACATCGAATTCTATCTGGATGACGCGCTTCGTGGAAAGCCCGGTAAACGGATCCTGAAGAAGAACGCGAAGAATCAACTTGAGGGGGAGAAAGAAATCATCCAGCCCACGCCGGGTGCAAATGTCTATCTGACAATTGACGCTCGAATGCAATACATCACTGAAAGAGCCTTGCGATCCGTCGGGCGGGCGGCTGCGGTCGTAATCGACCCGAATACCGGACAGATTCTTGCGATGGCCTCGGTCCCTTCTTACGATCCTAATAAATTCATTCCTGCAATTTCCGCCCGGGATTGGGCGGAATTGAAAGATGCGGAGGCCGATCCTTTAACGAACCGTTCGATCAGCGCATTCGCGCCCGGTTCGGCTTACAAGATCGCAACGTCGCTGGCTGGGCTGACGAAAGGCCTGGCAAAGGCTGTATTTACCTGCAACGGTGGAGTGACCTATGGGAACAAGTATATGCGCTGCTGGATCCAAGCCGAGCATGGCGGGTCCCACGGTCCGCAGACCCTTACCGAGGCAATAAAAAATTCGTGCGACGCCTTCTTTTATCAATACGGAAATGCCGCCGGAATTGAAGCAATCGATGCTGTCGGGAAGACGCTGGGTCTCGGTGAGGCGTCCGGAATTGAACTAACAAACGAAGCAACTGGCATTCTTCCTTCGCCGGAATGGTTGAAATCCAATCACAACCAAAGATGGAGCCAAGGCCAGACTGCAAATTCCTCCATCGGCCAGGGATATGTCCTCGCGACTCCGCTTCAAATGGCCATGATAGCGGCCACGGTGGCAAACGGGGGGATATCTTACCAACCAAGTCTTGTCTACCAGATTCAAGATGGTGACGGTACCGCGGTGAGGCGTCCGGAAAAAATCAGAGGCGATCTGACAAAGGAGAATAAGCTTACTGCTGATCAGATTGAGATCGTCCGTAAAGGCATGTGGCGGGTCGTCAACGATTCCGGCACTGGCACACGCGCCAAAGTTCCCGGAGTAACGGTAGCAGGAAAAACCGGCACCGCACAGGCGTGGACGGATGGAAAGAAGGACGACAACGCCTGGTTCATTGCATTCGCGCCGTACGAACATCCAAAACTCGCCTTGGCGGTTCTTGTTCAAGGCGGTAAGGCCGGCGGCGAAGTTGCAGCACCGATCGCCTCCAAAATAATTGAGGAAAGCCTTGCTCTCGCACGCGGCTACGATCCGCAAATCAAGCCGATGGATCCCGCCGTTGGCAATTTTAAAGCGGTGGACCGCGTAGACTTCAAGAGCAGCACTGTACCTGCACAAATTGCGTCGACGGATGACGAAACCTCGGACGGCACGGACTCCCCTCCTGCGGACGAAGAGAACAAAAGTCCCAAGAAGAGGCGAGCTTCAGTTGCCGAACCTGATATCCGTCCAGACACAGACAATCACCGCGTTGTTTCGCGGGCTGAGCCAACCCCAGAAAAACGGCACAGCTTTTTCGATTTTTTCCGGAGAAAGCCTAAAGATGAATCCCAGGGGCAGCAGCCAGCGCAGCAACAGCAGAAAAAACACCACTTCCTGTTCTTCTAAATCGCTGGCTAGCTTCCTCCTAATTCATCATGCTCGACAAAGTTAAACAATTTCTCGGCCTATCAAATCGAAAGACGGGCAATCACCTGGTAATCAGTTGCGAAAAACTTGAGCGGCGCGTTGCTCTGCTCGAAGACGGTATACTGGAAGAATACAACATCGAAAGAGACACCGACCGGAACATAGTCGGCAGCATCTTTAAGGGCAAAGTAAAGAATATCGAACATGGATTGAAAGCCATGTTCGTTGACATCGGCTTTGAAAAGAATGCGTTCCTTCATTTCTGGGATGCGCTGCCCGGACTGGACAGCGGCGTGGAAGAAGTCAATCGGACGAGCGAACGCAAATCGAAAAAAAGGATCACGGCGAAAGATGTGCCGGAGATTTATCCAGTCGGCTCTGAAGTCATGGTGCAAGTGACCAAAGGACCCATCAGCAACAAAGGGCCGCGGATCACAACCAATATCAGCCTCGCGGGACGCTACCTCGTTCTTATGCCGCACAATGATCAGAGCGGCATCTCACGCAAAATTGAAGATCCTAAAGAGCGCGAGCGGCTGCGCACAATATTGCAAAAACTTGATATTCCGGAAGGGATGGGCGTCATCATCCGAACCATCGGTGAAGGACAACGCGCGCGTTACTTCGTACGCGACCTCGGCTTACTAATAGAACAGTGGCGCCAGGTAGAAGAGGCTTTTAAAACCAAACCGGCGGCGACCGTTCTGTTCCAAGAGCCTGATCTCGTCGAAAGAACCGTCCGCGACTTTCTTACTGAAGACATCAATGTGGTCTCCTGCGACGATGAATCAGCTGTTGAGCGAATGCAGAACCTCGTCGGCCAAATCTCGAAGCGGTCGAAAAAGAGAGTTTTTTTCTACAACGAATCGGCTCCTATTTTCGAGAAGTTTAACGTTCAGAAACAAATCGACGACGCGTTCCATCGGCAAGTCTGGCTGCGATGCGGCGGTTACATCGTTATCGACGAAACGGAGGCCCTCATCGCGATCGATGTAAACACGGGACGCAACAAGGGAGCCAGAGATGTGGAGAAGACAATTCTCCAGACGAACCTCGAAGCCGCGGATGAAATCGCCCGGCAACTTCGTCTTCGTAACATCGGGGGGCTCATCATCAGCGATTTCATCGACATGAAAAACCGGAAGGACCAGCAGTTGGTTTACAACCGGATGAAGGAACGTTTGAAAAGAGACAAGGCAAAAACGCACGTTTTGCCGATCTCACCCCTCGGCCTGATGGAAATGACTCGCCAACGGGCACAGGAAAGCTTGACAGGATCAATGTTCGTTACCTGCCCTTACTGCAGTGGAAGAGCCGTCATCAAAAGCCCGATGACGATGAGCGTCGAGCTTCAGCGTGCACTCCATTCTTTGATGCGCAAAAACCCCGGTGTTCACGATGTCCGCGTTATTGTAAACCCGGAGGTATTGAATCGTTTGAAGACTGAAGATGAAGAACTGCTGGTCGAAATCGAACGCAAGTACGAAGGACGGCTAACCTTTCGGTCGGACCCTACCTATCACCACGAAAAGTTTCTAATTCTCGACGGTACGAACAATCAGGAATTGCGGGCCTAGCCCGAAAATTTCACAAGCCAAAGCGCTCGCGAGATTTTCGCGCTATGGAGCCGCTCAGGAAGCGGCTCTGGAGGAGAATTGGGTTTA
>Ga0306926_10010641_pt1 | contig 10182 bp, 9 predicted proteins | sample flu12Cox44000178_FD_203759 | JGI IMG/M metagenome (GOLD analysis project Ga0306926, IMG submission 203759) | Lab enrichment of tropical soil microbial communities from Luquillo Experimental Forest, Puerto Rico - flux8day.12C.oxic.44.000.178 (v2)... | ecosystem: Environmental > Terrestrial > Soil... | reverse complement strand
CGGCCGGAAGGTACTGGGATTTTCCGCGTTGATCCGGCACTCGATGGCGTGGCCGTGGAATTTCACGTCGCGCTGGGTCATCCCCAGCTCGCCTCCCGCCGCCACGCGGATCTGCTCGAGGATGAGGTCGATGTCGGTGATCATCTCGGTCACCGGATGCTCGACCTGAATACGGGTGTTCATCTCGATGAAGTAGAAGCCGCCGTCCTGATATAGGAACTCGACCGTGCCGACGCCGAGATACTTGAGTTCGCGCATGGCGGCGGCGACGCGCTCGCCGATCGAGTCGCGTTCCTCGGCGTTGACCGCGGGCGAGGGGCCTTCCTCCCATATTTTCTGATGCCGGCGCTGGAGCGAACAGTCGCGCTCGCCGAGATGAATGGCGCCGCCCTTGCCGTCACCCAGCACCTGAATCTCGATGTGGCGCGGCTCGGCGAGATATTTTTCCAGATAAACCGCGCCGTCGCCGAAGGCGGCCTGCGCCTCCGCGCGCGCGGCCATGAGCGCGACGGCAATATCATCGCGCCGGCGCACCACCTTCATGCCGCGGCCGCCGCCGCCCGCCGCAGCCTTCACCAGCACCGGAAAGCCGATCTCCTCGGCGACTTTGAGCGCCTGCTCCTCGCTCTCGATGCCGGCGTCCGAGCCCGGGACCACCGGCAGCCCGAGCCGTGCCGCGGTGCGCTTCGCCTCGATCTTGTCGCCCATCAGGCGGATGTGCTCGGCGGTCGGGCCGATGAATTGCACGTTGTGCTCGCGCAGTATTTCGGCGAAGCGCGCGTTCTCCGACAAAAACCCGTATCCGGGATGCACCGCGTCGGCGCCGGTGATCTCACAGGCGGCGAGCAGCGCCGGGATGTTGAGATAACTGTCCTTTGCCGGCGGCGGGCCGATGCACACGCTCTCGTCGGCGAGCCGCACGTGCATGGCGTCGGCGTCGGCGGTCGAATGCACCGCGACCGCGGGGATGCCCAGTTCCTTGCACGCGCGCAGCACCCGGAGCGCGATTTCACCGCGGTTGGCGATGAGGATTTTGTCGAACATCACGCCGGCTTCGACTGGTTCACGTCGGATTCATTCGACGATCATCAGCGGCTCGCCGTATTCGACCGGCTGACCGTCCTCGAACAGGATCTGCGTCACCGTGCCGGCGCGCGGGGCGGGGATCTGGTTGAGAGTCTTCATCGCCTCGACGATTAGCAAAGTGTCGCCCGCTGCAACCATGCTGCCGACGTCGACGAAGGGCTTGGCGCCCGGCTCGGCGGCGCGATAGGCGGTGCCGACCATGGGCGAGGGCACAAGCCCCGGGTGCGCCGCGGCATCGATCATGCCGGCGACGACCGACGGCCCGGCGATCGCCACCGTCGCGGGAGCCTCGACCGATGCGGGTGCCGCACGCTCGCCCGCCGGTAGAGCCACGATGCCGGTGGCGTGGCGCGCCACGCGCACGCGCTGCCCGTCCTGCTCCACCTCGATCTCGGTCAGGCCCAATTCGTCGAGCAACGCGGTAAGCTCACGGATCGCGTCATGATCGATCGCAATCCTGCGTCCGGGCGTTTGCCGATGCTCGGACCCGTCCCCGTCCGCCACGGTGTCACCCCTTTTGTTTGGCGCCGACCATGGCGGCGAGCCCGCTGATGGCGAGCGTATAGCCGGTGACGCCGAAGCCGCAGATCACCGCGCGCGCTACCTTCGAGACGTAGGAATGGTGACGGAATTCTTCGCGCGCGTGGATGTTGGTGATGTGAATCTCGATCACCGGGATACCGGCCGCGAGAATGGCGTCGAGAATGGAAACCGAGGTCGTAGTGTAGCCGGCCGGATTGAGCACGATGCCGACCGCCTTCTCGCGCGCCTCCTGGATCCAATCGACCAGCGTGCCCTCGTGATTCGATTGCCGGAACTCGACGGCGAGATCGAAACGCTTGGCCGCCTCGCAGCACAGGCGCTCGACGTCGGCAAGCGTGGTGGGTCCGTATTTCTCCGGCTCGCGCGTCCCCAACAGATTGAGATTGGGGCCGTTGAGCACGTAGATGGTTTTATCGGCCATGATGAACCAGAGGACAGAGGACGGATGACAGAGGACGGATGAAGAGTAGAGGGATTTGGCTCGTCTGTCGTCTGTCCTCGGTCGTCTGTCGTCCGCGCCTTACTTCCGCGCCGCGTCGACCTTCTCCTTGAGCACGTCGAAGCCCTGCGCGCCGACCACCACGTCCGAGCCGATGATGTAGCTCGGGGTTCCGTTGAGCCCGATCGCGTCGGCGACCTTCATGCTTTCCTTGAGCGTCTCTCGCACCTCGTCGCTCGCAAGGTCCTTCTCGAGGCGGGCCATGTCGAAGCCCGCGTCCTTGGCGGCGGCGAGCGCGTGCGCCTTGTCGGCGGGGCCGCGGCCACCGAGCAGGCGTTGATGGAAATCGAGATACTTTTTGCCGGTCTTGTCCTGCATGCGTGCCGCCACCGCGACCTGCGCGGCTTCGAGCGAACCGGGGCCGAGCACCGGATATTCCTTGAGCACCACCTTCAGATTCGGGTCGGTCTTGAGCAGCGTCAGCATGTCGCCGAGCGCTTTTTTGCAGTAGCCGCAGTTGTAGTCGAAGAACTCGACCATGGTGACGTCGCCCTTGGGATTGCCGAGCGTCACCTGACGGGTCGAATTGAACAGCACCTCTTTGTATTGCTTGACGCTGGCGACCTGCTTCTCGACTTCGGCTGCGCTCTGACGCTTCTCAAGTTCGCTTATCGCCTCCTGCAGCACTTCCGGATGGGCGACGAGATATTCCTTGACGATGCGTTCGATCTCGCCGCGCTGCGCGTTGCTGAATCCTTGCGCGCGGGCGGGCGCGGCGGCGACGACGGCAAGACAGAGGGCGGCGGCAGTCGAGCGGAGCAAGAGGCGCATCGCGGTTTCCTTGTTGTCAGTTTTGGCGCTTCGCGCCGGGTGGGGGTTTATAGGTCACAATGTCGTCGGCGCGAACCCACCCGGGCGAACCGGTGGGAAAGCGGGTTTTGGCGCGGGTGGCAAGGTCGCGGGCGGTGCGGTAGTCGCCGCTCGCGAAGGCCGCCTGGGCGGCGGCGAGGTCGGCCTCGGCCAAGTCGCCCTTCCGGCCGTAGGCCATGGCGAGCTGGCTGTAGCCGTCCGCCATCTCGGGTTCGCGCGTTATCGCCGTGCGCAGCAGCGGGATCGCCTCGTCGGCGTCCTTGACCTGGTTAGTGGCGACGAGCGCCTGGCCAAGCATGATGCGGATGAGCGTCGCGTTGGGGGCAAGCGCGACGGCGCGCCGCAGCGGCCCGACGGCTTCCGCCGGATGCCCGCCTTCGAGCAGCGCCTGGCCCTTGACCTCGTGGAAATAGGGGTTGTTGGGCTGGCTATGGATGAGGGCGTCGATCTGGGTCAGGGCGGAATGGACATCGCCGTAACGATAAGCCGAGATCGCTCGGGCGTAGCGCGCTGGTAGGCTCGTGTCGCTCGCCGGGTAACGCCTCGCCACCGTCTCGGGCCGCTCGAGGTACCCGGCGAGCTTTGCGCGCATCATGTCATGGCGCGCCTGCAGCTCGGGCGGATCCTTCTTGTCCCAATAGGGGCTGCTCTTGGCGATTTCGGCGAGCGCTTCCATGCGCTCCTTCGGCATCGGATGGGTCTGCAAATAAGGATCGATGTATTTCGTCTGGAACTCGATCTTGTCGGCGAAGCGCTTGAAGGTCTCGTACATGCCCTTGGGCGACTGTTGGGTCATGGTGAGAAATTTCACGCCGGCCTTGTCCGCCTGCTCTTCCTGGGCACGGACGTAAGAAAGAAGCGTACGTTGGATGATGCTCTGCGGCGCGCTCAGCGCGGCGCCGCCGACGCTGCCGGCGCCCGAGTTCGGGCCCATGCGCGAGCCGGCCAGAGTCACGCCCACGCCGACGAGCAGCGCGATGATCGCCGCGGTCTGCGCGTTGGCGAGTTCTTCGCGCAAGCGCGCGAGATGCCCGCCGGCGATGTGACCGGTCTCATGCGCGAGCACGCCGATGATTTCGTTCGGCGTCTTGGCGTCCATCAGCGCGCCGACGTTGACGAAGATGCGCCGCGCGTCGACCACGAAGGCGTTGAAAGCGCGGTCGTTGATGATGACGACGTGCACGTTCTGCTGCGCGAGCCCGGCGGCGCGCAGGATCGGCGCGGTATATTCGCGCAGCAACTGCTCGATTTCCGCGTCGCGGATGAGCGGCAGGTTTGCTTGCGCGTGCGCGCGCATCGGCATGCCGGCGAGCGCGAGCGCGATCGAGGTGACAATCGCGATGAGGCGCAGCGCTGGCGTCGTCCGCCGCAGCCTGTTAACCCTCGCGCTCATGATGTGCGCTTCTCGCAGCATGTCGCGGGCAAGCTAGAAAGGCCGCCAACCCTGGTCAATGCAATGACGATCACGTCTCGAATAGCCTTTCGGCCGGCACGAAAACGGCGGAATACGGCAGCAGCGAGGCCAGCGCGTGCTTGACGCGGCCCGGCGCCTCGTCAAACCGTCCGCACGCAGCGGCGTACCGCCGTTCATGGTGATGGACGTGATGGCGGCGGCCGCGCGCATCGAGGCGGCGGGCGGCCGGGTCGTGCATATGGAGGTCGGCCAGCCGGCGGCGCCCGCGCCGCAGCCGGCGATCGCGGCGGCGCGTGCCGCGCTCGAGACCGGCCGCATCGATTACACCGAGGCGCTCGGTATTCCGGCGTTGCGCGCGCGCATCGCGCGCCATTACGCGGAGCGCTACAGCGTCGCAGTCGAGCCCGAACGGATCGTCGTGACGACCGGCTCCTCGGCCGGCTTCATCCTCGCTTTTTTATCCCTGTTCGAGCCGGGCGCGCGCGTGGCGCTCGCCAATCCCGGCTACCCGCCCTATCGCCACATCCTCACCGCGCTCGGGTGCGAGCCGGTGCTCATCGACACCTCGGGTGCGACCCGGTGGGCGATGACGGTCGAGGCGCTGATCGCGGCGCATCGTAAGAAACCCGTGCAGGGGGTGCTCGTCGCCAGTCCCGCCAATCCCACCGGCACGATGATCCGCGGCGAGGCGCTCGCGGCGCTCGTTGCCGCCGCCGAAGCCGAGGGCATCCGCTTCATTTCCGACGAAATTTATCACGGGCTCGATTACGCTTTTGCGGCGCAGACGGCCGCCCAGCTTTCAGACAATGCCGTCATCATCAATTCCTTCTCCAAATATTTCTGCATGACCGGATGGCGCATCGGCTGGATGGTGGTGCCGCCGGATCTGGTGCGTCCGGTCGAGAGGCTGCAGCAGAACCTCGCCATTTCCGTGCCGACGCTTTCTCAGGTCGCCGCGCTCGCGGCCTTCGACGGGCGCGACGAGATGGAGGCGGTCAAGCACGGTTATGAGGAAAACCGCCGGATTTTGATCGAAGGCCTGCCCGGCGCCGGCCTCGACAAATTCCTGCCCGTGGACGGCGCGTTCTATCTCTACGCCGACGTGTCGCGCTTCTCGAACGACAGCTTCGATTTCGCCAAACGCATGCTGGAGGAGGCGGGCGTCGCCGCGACGCCCGGCATCGACTTCGATCCGACGCGCGGAGCGAATTTCATCCGCTTCTGCTACGCCGGCTCGGCCGCCGACATGCGCGAGGCGGTCGAGCGGATCGGCCATTGGCTGCGTAGGGTGGGCTAAGCGCCGAAGGCGCGTGCCCACCACATCAAACAATCATCGTTGGTGAGGGAAGCTCAAAACTCCACGTCGAGCTCTTCCAAATCGTCGGGCTCGGTTTTGGCGGCGGCGATCCATTCCTCGACCGCCGGCATTTGCAAAATCGTGCGACAGTAGGCGGCGGCGTCGCGATCGAGCTTCACGTCGTAAGTTTCAAACCGCGTGCACACCGGCGCATACATGGCGTCGGCCATGCCGGGCTTGGCGCCAAACAAATAGGGTCCGCCGTAGGTCTTGAGGCACTCGCGCCAGATCGCGGCGATGCGGTCGACGTCGGCCTGCGCGCCCGCCCACACCTTGAACCCGGGATAGTGCGCCTTGATGTGCATGGGCAGCGCCGAGCGCAGGTTGGCAAAGCCCGAGTGCATTTCCCCGCTCACCGCGCGGCAGTGGGCGCGCGCGGCCCGGTCGGCCGGCAGCACCCCGGCCTCGGGGTAAAGTTCGTGCAGATATTCGGCGATCGCCAGCGTATCCCACACGGTGACGCCGTCGTGGCTCAGGCATGGCACCAGGAACGAAGGGGAGAGCAGCAGCAGTTCGGCGCGGATCGACGGGTCGTCGCTCGGAATCGTCTGCTCCTCGAACGCGAGCCCGGCAAGCTTGCACAGCAGCCAGCCGCGCAGCGACCAGGAGCCGTAATTCTTGCTGCCGATAGTGAGCTTCGCCGCGGCCATGTCGTCCCCCGCTCCATGGCGAGCCGAGCGGCGCGCCGGGTCGGGCAGGAAAGCCAGCCGGTTGCGCGCAACCGAGCCGTCCTGCCTTCGTCATCCCGGCACGCGATTGTCCCCAGACCGGCGCCGGCCGGCAACAATTTTTTCTCGCAGTGCAGCATCAAATCCACTAGCTTTGCGGCGCCGGGGTTGGTTGGGGGAGGGCGCGGGCATCCGCGCCGGCGGCAGATGCTTTACCAGGCCTACCAGGCCCATTCCGACGTCATGGGCCTGGTGCGCGTCTTCGCCAGCGCAACGCTCGACGCGCTCGGCAAACCCTCGGCGGGGCCGGCACTCGCGCCGAGCGCGCTGCGCAATCTCACCGCCGCCTACGAGCTGATCGCGCGCGCGGGGCTCACCCACGTACGCCCGCCGTTCGGCATCGACCGGGTGGCGGTCGGCAACCGCGAGGTAGCGGTGCGCGAGGTGAGCGAGCGAGTCACGCCGTTCGGCACGCTGCTGCATTTCAAGAAGGACATCGAGACGCCGCGGCCGCGCGTGCTGCTGGTGGCGCCGCTCTCGGGCCACTTCGCGACCCTGCTGCGTAACACAGTGCGCACCATGCTGCCCGAGCACGACGTCTACATCACCGACTGGCACAACGCGCGCGACGTCAATCTCGGCCACGGCCGCTTCGGCTTCGACGACTACATCGAGCACCTAATCGCGTTTATCGAGGCGATCGGGCCGGGTGCGCACATCATCGCCGTGTGCCAGCCGTGCGTCGCCGCGCTCGTCGCCGTTGCCGTGATGGCGCAAGCGGGCAACGCGGCGCAGCCACGCAGCATGACGCTGATGGCGGGCCCGATCGACGCGCGGGTCAACCCCTCGCGGGTCAACGAGCTTGCCACCAGCAAGCCGATTGCATGGTTCGAGCAGAACCTCATCGCCAGCGTCCCGCTGCGCTACGGCGGTGCGCTGCGGCGCGTCTATCCCGGGTTCGTGCAGCTTGCCGCCTTCATGAGCATGAATCTCGAGCGGCACCTCAAGGCGCACCGCGAGCTTTACGACCATCTCGCCAACGGCGAATACGAAAAGGCGCAGGCGACCAAGGCATTCTACGACGAGTATTTCGCCGTGCTCGACCTCACCGCCGAGTTTTACCTCGAGACGGTCGAACGCGTGTTCCAGAACCACGGGCTGCCGAAGGGCGAACTCAAATTCCGCGGCGGCAAGGTCGAACCGGCGGCGATCCGCCGGACCATGCTGCTCACGGTCGAGGGCGAGAAGGACGACGTGTGCGCGGTCGGCCAGACCGTCGCCGCGCACGATCTGTGCACCAAGCTGCGGCCCTATCTCAAGCGCCACCACATGCAGCCGGGCGTCGGCCACTACGGCGTGTTCAGCGGCAAACGCTGGCAGAACCAGATCTATCCGCTGGTGAAAAACGTGATTTTGGCCAGCGATTAGAAAGTGCGATTGAGCGACCAGCCGCTGAACTACGAGTCGCATCGACTACCTTGGCGCCGCGATCACGTGCCGCTCGGCACGTTTCTGGCAGCTGCGCACTTCGCTTCGCAGGACAATGCGTCGATACCGCAATCACGGAGATGATGGTGAACGCGTCGACGCGTCAACCGACGGCGGGCGGACCTGGACGGCGGCGGCACTCGGCGAAGGGCTGGGGCGCTTTGGCTTCCGGACTTGGTGCCTCCCGGTTCGGCTCGCGCGCAAGGGCGCCCATGAGATCATGGCGTGCGCGACCAACCGGATCGGCCAGACCCAGCCGGTAGACGCCATTGCCAACCCGTCGAGCTATCACCACAACGCGGTGCAGCGCCTCACCCTCGTTGCCACGTGAGCCGCGCGATTGAAATACATCGCTTACTCGTCATGCCCGCGAACGCAGGCATCCAGTAAACACCGCCCCAGGTTTATTTGAATAGCCTGTGGTTACTGGATCGCCCGCTTTCGCGGGCGATGACGGGGTATCTGATAATCGTTAATAAAGCGATTTCTCAAAAAACAAACTCACTTCGACGTCGCGCGCCAACATCTGCGCGTAGTGGCCGAACGCGCCACAGCTGACAAAGCCAGCGCCGCGATAAAGCCCGATCGCTTCCGGCTGGAACTGGCCCGTTTCGAGCCGCAGTACGGTTATGCCCGCGGCGCGGGCTTCGTCCTCGAAGCGACGCAGCAACGTTTTGGCGACGCCGCGCCCGCGCACCTGCGGCCGCGTGTACATGCGTTTGACTTCGGCGTAGCCGTCGAACAGCGCGATGCCGCCGCATGCGACGGCGGCGCCGTCGAGCCGCGCCACGAAGAAGCGCACATGCGGCTCGAACAATTGCGCGATCGCCAAGCCGTGCCGCTGATGCGGCTCGTAGGCGGCGTTGAGCACGGCATCGAGCTCGTCGATCAGCTCGCGCAATTCCGCCGTCGGCTCGGTTATTTGTACGATAGCAATATTCAAGCGTGATGCCCCGATGAACACGTCCTGACTCGTCATGGCCGCGAATGCGGGCATCCAGTAAACACCGACCGAAGCTCTATTTGATGGCCCTTTGATTACTGGATCGCCCGCTTTCGTGGGCGATGACGAGCGAGAGAGTAATTACCGGAGCGCGGCGGCGATATTCCCGCCGTCGACGGTGGTCACGTCGCCGGTGGTTTTGAGTTCGAGCGCCTGGTGCAGGAACGCCTGTGCCACGTCGTCGGCGGTGACTTCGCGGCCGAGCAGGTTGCCGGCCATGTAGTTCTGCTCGCTCAAGCCGCGCGCCTTGGCGCGCTGCGCGATGAATTCCGGGGTGAGCAGGCCGGAGCGGATGCGGTCGGCGTTGACCGCGTTGGCACGGATGCCGTCGGCGCCGTAGTCGAGGGCGTATTGGCGCACCAAAAAGAGCGTCGCCGCCTTGGGCAGCCCGTAGGGCCCGAAGTTCGACCCCGGATTGACCGCCTGTTTGGAGACGTTGAACAGTAGCACGCCGCCGGTGCCCTGCGCGAGCATCACGCGCACCGCGTTCTGCGCGACATGCTGGTGGGCAAAGAAATTGATCTCAAAACTTTGCCGCAGCACCGCCTCGTCGACCTCGCCGATGCGGCCCTGCCAGGCGGCACCGGCGTTGGAAACAACGATATCGACGCCGCCGAAGGTCTCCACCACCCGATCGAATGCGGCGCGCACTCCAGCGGCGTCGGTCACGTCGCACGGGACCGAGAGTGCGGCGCCGCCGATTTCACGCGCACGCGTGGGCACCGCCGCGGCGTCGATGTCGAGCAGCGCGACCTCGGCGCCGGCTGCCGCAAACGCTCGGGCGGTGGCGCTGCCGATGGCGCCCGCCGCGCCGGTGATGACGGCGATCTGGCCGGCGAGCGGCTTCTCCGGCTCCTTGCCGAGCTTCGCCTGTTCGAGCGACCAGTATTCCACGTCGAACATATCGGCTTCGGAAATCGACTCGAACCGGCCGATCGCTTCGGCGTCGGCGATGGTCTCGACCGCCGCCTCGGCGATGTCGGCGGCGGCGCGGGCGTCCTTCTTGCTCCGCCCGAGCCCGATGAGCCCGAGCCCGGGCACCAGCACGACGCGCGGCAGCGGATCGAGCATGTGCTTTGCGCCGCCGCAGCGGGCATTGTTGCGGGCGAAATAGCCGCGGTAGCGCTCGGCGAAATTCCGCGCGGCCGCCGCCGCCGCCGCCTTGAACGGGTCGAGCTTGCCGTCCTCAGGCGCCGGCAGCACCAGCGGCCAATTTTTGGTCCGGATGGTGTGGTCGGGCGTCACGACGCCGGCCTGGCTGTAGCGCGCGACCTCGGCGCCGTTGACGAAATCGAGAACGGCGGGGCTTCCGCG